>LSQX01176588.1_pt1 | contig 192823 bp, 174 predicted proteins | sample 654561 | NCBI WGS metagenome assembly LSQX01 (sample SAMN04489861, study PRJNA283612) | anaerobic digester metagenome | isolation source: 4 biogas reactors fed with cattle manure at either 37C or 55C with and... | place: Denmark: Kongens Lyngby | collected 2014 | reverse complement strand
TAGGTTCTTGTTCCACTTCTTTTTATAATTTATAGTATTTAACTCATTTTCTAAATATTGATTTTTTACATTCCCAAATTCAATACTTGGTTTTAAAAGTGTCCTAAGGATTAAATTACCTATGTATCCAAATAATAGAATACCTAACACACGTCCAATTATTGTTGCAGTATCAGGTGAGTTACCATTTACATCTGCATAATTCATTACAAAGGATAATATTAGAATCAAATACCACAATATTGAGAAGATAGTCTTTGTGGTTTTTCCAATAATTCTAGTAGTGTTTTCTAAAGCTGTTGTGTTTTCCATTATATTATTATTAATAATTTCTGTATTCTTCTGAATAATAATTTTGACAAAAGACTTTTTTCAATTTCATAATTCATCAGATTCTTTAAGTTTCATTTTCAAGAGTTAAAGCCATTATAGTGTTATGTTTCAATAATCATTAATTTACAGTATTGCCATATATGGCATTTAATCCAACAAATATAAAACATTACTTGACTTGCCAAATATGTCAAGTATGGAAAAATCTGAAATTCTTAAAGCTGTGGGTAAGAAAATCAAAGAGTTAAGGGAAGCTAAGGGCTTGTCTCAGGTTGATTTGGTTGGGAAAATAGAAGGCAACATTGATACAACAAACATTTCCAGAATTGAATCAGGAAGAACTAATCCTACACTCTACACGTTATATAGAATAGCATCAGCTCTAGAGGTTGAATTGACAGATTTGGTAAATATTCAAAATCAGAAATGACTTTCAGCTATTATATAAATTCCTATTACTCTAACAGTATAGAGAATAGTTGTACTCTATTGAGTTAATAAGCTGACATTGCTCCAAAAAGCTATAGTATATATGTAGTAGTTTTTTTGCTCAAAATGGATTTGAGTGTATTATTATGACTTTCCTATTGTTGGACACATCATCTTTCTCAGGACTTCTGACATAATAGTCTATTATTGTCTGAATTATTAGATAAATCTATCTCTAATTTTAATAACTTGGTCATAAAAAGTATGTTAAGAGTTTACTGTGATACAAATGTTTTTTCTTTTCTTAAAAAGAATCATCCTAAATATACGCAAGAGTTAAAAGACACATTTGACAATTTAAGCAATAAGTTGCTATTTACCTTTTCAGATGCCCATTTAGATGATTTACACAATTCTAAAGAAGAATATAGAAATGAAGATTTGTTGTTAATGGAGAGATATGTAAAAGATAATTATTTCACCCATGACTATTTAAAAGAAAAAAAGACTTTTTGCAATTTGAACACTCCTTATCGAGCTTATCATGATAAAGACTATGATAGTTATAATGCTATATTGCATAATCCCTTTAATATTAGTAGCCTATTCACAGGGTTAGGTCTTGAAAATGATGAAATAGGAAAAGGTTTACAAAGTTTGGTAAATACTATTTTCAATATGCCTATTAATTCAGATATCCATAAACCTAAAAATTTGGATGAAAAAGGTAATGAATGGTTTAACAAATTCTTTCCTTCGGGTCAAACATCTCTTGCTGATCAAATAAATCATATGTTTTCCTATAGTCAAAAACTATTAAATGAGAGTACAGAAGTTTCTGAATTAAGGAAATATGTTGAATCTTATATGAAAAGAGAGGATTATAGTTTTGAAAAGTGGGGTGAACAGTTTGATAATAAATTGAAAGAAACACCTTTAGGACAGTCATTTTCAGAAATTTTTGAAAAATCAAGTTCTATTAATAATAAAGATAATAATATTTATGACCGTTTTATATTGTATTATAACATGTTAGAGTTATTCAATGTAACCACAGAAAAATCAGGTGGAAAAACTAAGAAATTTGGCATGAGCAGTTTAAATACAGATGCACATCATGCATGGTATGGCTCATTCTCTGATTACTTAGTCACTGATGATAAAGGATTACAAGTAAAAGCTTTTCTAACCTATCGTTATTTTCATATTCCTACTAAAATAATTGCTTTAAAGGATTTTCATAACTATAAATCTACATTAGAAAAACAAGAAGAATCTTATGAAAGTTTAGAGAAAGCTTTGGAATATGATTTAGAAAAGGCTTTCCAAATGTATCAAAAAAATGATTTGATAAATTACTCAATAACAAATACTTATAAAACAACCTATCCATATTTCAACTATTTTAATAGATTACAGACCTATGACAATAATGGATCCCTTGAATATGCTTTATACTGTGATAGAGCAGATCACTCTAACTCAGTAATGTTAAGAGAGGTTGAAATTCTCACCAATAAAATGATTAAAACATTTGGGACTGATATAAATGGAAAAAGAGAATACAATTTTAAGCAAGAAACAAATGTTAATGAAAATATTGTACGTCAGTGGGGTGTAAATAATAAATTATATAGCCTACTTCTATATAACTATGGTGGTAGAAATTTTTTAACTCTTCAAATCTGTTTATTCAAATAAGTCTAAATGTTGAAGACATAATTAAAAACTTAAACCCGTCCACTTTTCCTACATATCATATATAATGCATAGGATTTTTGGACGGATTTAATGTTGATTCAATTACACAAAAGCACTTTCTAATGAGCCATTCTTTGAAAATACATCTGATTCAGGTTTGAACTCATCTTTACCTGTAGAGGATGTGGTATCAGATACTTTTGGAACATACACCCACCTGTGAGATAAGATGATTTCTTCACCTGTTTCCTGTACCACATATTCATAAGGTTCACATTCTTGTTTTTCAATAGAACCTGGAATCTGTGTTCCAATCAACCCTTTGCAGGTTACCTCATCAAATGTTGACGGTATAATAGCTTTTTTGGCTGTTGCATAGAACATTCCTGTGGTTTTGGATTGGGTCATTTCTATGCCACCTTGTAGCTCTAGGACAAAGAATGAAGTTCCATCATCCTTTAATCTTTCTTTGTAGTTAACAATTGTAACCATTGGTTTAAAAAATTTTGAGTTAAACATTGTCCCAAACACAATAGAAGAAACAAGAAAAATAAAAGTTCAGCTATCACCTTGAATTTTAATATTCCTGCCTGAAAAAACCTTTCTAATTTATTTGGGTACGGGGGAGTTCCCCATTTCTAGAACTAGCGGGGGTGTGAAATGAAAGGAGTTTGTGTGAGTATAAATTAAGTGTAAAAAATTTTTGAAAAAAAAATTATATTCGCAATCAATGGGTATTGAGTTTAAAAATTTATTTTCAGATAAATTACATCAAGAGTATAAAAAAATACTTCTTGAAAATATACCTGAATTACAAAGTTGTAGGCATGAAAATTTTTATTCACTAATTGATTACTATATAATTTCTCCTACTAAATATTTTAATCAGGAAGTAGCAGAGGTGTTTTATAATTATTTAGTTTCAATTTATAATAATCCGAAAGATTTTAATCTATTTATTGAATCAGTAGATTCTAATTTTTATGATTTAGACCAAGCCATAAAAGGTTTGGATGAAATAAATGCTAAAGACATACATGAAAGACTTCTTCCAATCCAACCCAATCAAGAAGTTGAACAGATGTATGAAATAAGCAATACATTTCTTTATGAATATTTAAAAATTAATGATTTGGTTCTGATGGGTTTAATTAAGCCCATAGCATATTTTTTAAGAAAGAGATCTAACAAAGGAGTTGATAAGCTTGATGTGTTTAATTGTGTGGAAACTTTAAAAACTCAGGCACAGTTTTCCATAATAGAAAAAATATATAATCATACTCTTAGAAACTCAATTGCCCATGGGGGTATCCAATTTAATGGAACAACAATAGTGTTTAAAGACAGAAAGAAACAACTCTCTTATTCTACAAGCAGATTCTTGAAGCTATTTGATGAACTTATAGATTATGTAAATGGGATTACCTATGCTTACAGGAAGTTTTATTTATTGAATTTGTACTTTTTTGAAGAAAAGAATGTAGCAATTCCAAATTCAATTAATAATAAAGAATTAAAGATTAAATCTAGCCACTTTGGTTGGAACCTACTATATAGCTATGATAGTACCATACAAAGTGGTAAACAATTTAACTTATTTGTTTCCTCTACTCTAAACAGTAGGGATTTTATGAATTTATCTGCATACCAAACAGCCTTTTATCTTGAAAAGCTAATGCCAGATGTTTATGATACATTATTTATACAAATAAGAACAAAATTTAAAATGCCTTGTTGGCAAAGTTTTAATATGCACAAATTAAGAAGTTTCATTAATAATGGTGTGCGAGATATTGTGACAGATGGTCCTTATTTTTTTGACCAAAAAATATTTGCAAAGAAAAGGGATTATATAACCATATATTTGAATTTCTTCAAAAGAAAAAAACAAAAACAACTATTAAAGAATAGGTATATAAAATTTCACTCTAATAAAACATATAATGTGATTGAAAAACATTCTATTGTTTTGAACAATGAAACTATTAACAACCAAAAAGAATTTATCAAAAGTAATATTAGAAAATTACTAATGAGTTCTATAAAATATAAGAATAAAAAATCCTCTTTCTTATCTAAAGAATTTTTATTGCCAACTAAATACATTAGAGTATTTATTTATGAAAAAGATATGCGGGAAAGAACATTTTATGATTCTTCAACTAATGAAAACCTTTTAGCCATTATACAATTCAATAGTTCAAAAAAGATAAAAAATATCTTACCTACTTTTGGAGAGAAAGAAATCACAAAATTTGGAGTGATTTGTTGGAGTAAAACCCATCCATCAATTACCAATCTTAATTAATAAGTTTTTTGTTAATACAAATCTTATTGTTAATTTAACAAACTTAAATTAAATACCTTATGAAAGAATTCAGACACATTGAATGTAGTCAACTCTCACCTGTCTCGCAAAATCAGCATTCAGTATTTCCCATTTATATCACTTCTAAATCTTAATAATCATGAAATTAACTAGAGTAATTATTCATAAATACAAAAGTTTTGAAACAGATCAAGAATTTGATGTTCAGGATGACATTACAATCTTGGTTGGAATGAATGAATCTGGAAAAACATCTATATTAGAGGCTATTGCAAAAACACGATATTTTTTAGATGATAAAAAATTCAAATTTAATTTAACTCACGATTATCCAAGAAGAGAAAAAAAATCTGTTGACAAATCTGGACAAAATCCAGAAGCAATTACTTGCTACTATAAAATTGGTGAAGACACTCAAAATAAGATTGAGAAAGAATTTGGCAAAGATGTATTTAATTCAAATGAGTTTGGAGTAACTACTAAATATAATAATTCTCGACTTTTTTTAGGAATAAGTGCTAGTTTGAATGAGTTTTTGACAAACAAGACTAAATCACTTTCAATCTATAGTAAAACATTGGTTGATAAACTCCTCAAAGTTAAAAATGATAAGAGTTTTGATGCCCTACTAGCTGAATATAAAGATGAAAATATTCTAGCCGGACTACAGTCTATAAAAAAGTATTTTAAAAATACTAATAATTGGCCTAACCCTTTAGAAGAATATATTGCCACAAAAGTTATCTCCCCTGAATTGCCAAAATTCTTGTATTATGATGAGTATTACTCTTTACCTTCTAGAATTATAATTGAAGAAATGGTTGAAGAGGATATTGATTTAGAAGAAATGAAAACTGCTAGAGCTTTGTTGGAGTTAGCAGATTTGAATCCTCAAGAAATTTTAGATGCAAATGATTTTGAAGATTATATTGCAGAGCTAGAGGCAACTGAGGCTATAATTAGTGATGAACTATTCAAATATTGGTCTACTAATGAAAATTTATCAATTGAATTTAAAATAGAGGCTAAAGAAGAAAAAATAACAAAAAAAGCAAAAGACAAATATAATAATGAGGAGATTATAGAAGTAAACATTGTAGAGCATATCTTGGATATTCGTGTTAAAAATCAAAGAACCAGAGTTTCATTACCATTAAAAAACAGAAGTAAGGGGTTCAATTGGTTTTTTTCATTTTTAGTCTGGTTTAAAAAAATTCAAGAGGATAATAACTCTAAATATATCCTACTTTTAGATGAGCCTGGCTTAAATTTACATGCCTCTGCACAAAGTGACATGCTTAAGTTTTTAGAAGATTTGTCTGATAATTATCAAATTATATATACTACTCATTCTCCTTTCTCAATTCCAACTGATAAATTAGAAAGAGTCAGAACTGTTTTAGAAACAGATAAGGGCTCAAAAGTATCTGATAGTATTCAAGAAAAAGATCCAAATACACTATTTCCTTTACAAGCAGCTTTAGGGTATGATCTTGCACAAAATTTATTTATTGGAAAAAAGAATTTGCTAATTGAAGGTGTTTCAGATTTAGTTTTTCTAACAACAATGTCTTTTTTATTTGAACAAAATAATAAATCTCATATAAATAGTGATATAACTCTCGTGCCTACCGGGGGGTTGGAAAAAGTATCAACATTTATTTCTTTATTAAGGGGTAATAAGTTAGATATTGCTTGCCTTTTAGACACATTTACAGATCCTAAAGGAAAGGCTAAATTTGAAAATATAATCAACCAAAAACTAATTCATAAAAATAAAGTTCGTTTTTTTGATGAATACTTAGATTCTTATAATCAAGCAGATATAGAAGATTTGTTTAGCAAGGAAGATTACATAAAGTTGTTTAATCATGCATTTCAGGAGCATAAAAATATTAAATTAAAAGATTTAGATAGTAGCATAAAACCAGTACTTATTCAAATAAATCAACATTTAGGAATAAAAAGATTCAATCACTATAGACCAGCATTGGAATTTTCAAAAGGTTACTTAAAGTTTGGTGATTTAGGCCAAGAAACAATTGATAACTTTGAAAAAGTTTTTAATGATATAAATTCAATATTAGGATAATTCAAAATTTAGTTACAGCCCTTAATTAAAACTGTTAGATGATAAGTAACGCTACTTTTAAAGAACTCTATGATGTAATTAATCACAATATATCAATAGCTGATATTCTAAGTACTTTTTTTTCTTCTTGTCCAAATTTTCCTAATGAATATACGTATGATGATGTTGATATACTTCGTGAAAATTTTTGTAGAGGCACAAAGAGAGCCATGTATTTTGCAAGAAATTATATAAATGAATTAGAAAAGATAGAAGAACAAATAGAGAGAATAGCCCCATTATCAATAGATTCTACTAGTATGGCTCATATAGAAGATAATATATTTTTTGAGTTTGATGCTTTTGTATTTTCTTGTAAAAGTATATTAGAAGAAAATATGCTAAAGAGGGCTGAAAAATTGAACCCTATAATTAAAAGTGACTATCTAAAATATTCTAAGAATGTTTATGATAAATTCATTAAAAACTATTTAGCTCCCTTAAGAAATGAAATTGCTCATTTGAACAATTCTGGATCTTCATCAGCTTCTACTGTTCGTGTTAAAAATGGTAAATCAGAAATACTATCTTTTAAAAATTTTGGAGGCTTGGATTTAAGAGAAGTTTTTGAAAAAATCTTCATCAATATAAATCAAATAATAAGAGATATTACTAGTTTTCTAATTCATCACGAATGCTTAAAATTTGGCTTTCCTGATAAAAACATTGGATTTTCTACTAAATCTAATGGGATAATAAAGATTAAAGATATAATCAATTTTGATATGGAGATTGCTAAGAAATGAGCCATTAAATTAGAGAATAAGCATTTATGTTTTAAGTAGTTTATAAATCAATAATTTTAATAATATCAAATAATTTATGATAGAACAATCATTACAGAAAAATTGGTTTGAAATTTTACTTACAAACAATCCGGGCATTGTAACTATTTTAATTACTGGATTAATATTACCAATTACGCTAGTTTATTTAAATAATAGAAATACAGTTAAACTTAAAAAAATTGAAAAAAATCTTGAGAATGAAAATAAAAAAGAAGATTTAATCAAAAATCAAGAACGTAATGTATATGCCTCACTTTCAAAAATACTATTTGATGTTCAACAACTTCATGTTTCACTATCTGGAAGTTGTATTGATGAAAATTGCATTGAAAGCTCATTAAAAAAATTTGATGAATCAATAATAAAATATCATGAAGAAATCGCTAATAATATGTTATATATGCCTTCTTCTGTTATTAATTTTGTTTATGAATTCTATGGGAAAATTAGTGATTTGAAGGTTACATTAAAAGAACTTAATGAGTCAAAGGATTTTGATATGGCTCATGTTTCAGTTTATATGTATTCTACAGAATTGGCAGATATATTAATAAATATACAAGAGGAATTTTTACAAAAGGATGAAAAATTGAAAGCTGAATTTGATAAGACAGCTCAGGAAATGATGAAATATTGTTGTGGCCGTAAACCCCCTGAAGAATTATTCAATAGGTTCATTGAACAATATCAAAAAATCAAACCTTCGATTACTCAAGATGATATTGACAGATTAAAAAAGAGATATAAACAAATTTAACCTCTAACAAACTATTTTGACAGTAAAACCACCCTACAAAAGTAGAGTGGCTCAAATTAACTCAAAAACCAATGATAACCAGAGTTACCACTGATAGCTTTAGCAATACTCTGATTAAACTCAAAAGCATTTAAGTTTCTTTCCAGAAAGGTATCAATGTAACTGGATTTATTGGCTTGAGTAAATAAATTGTACACATTCCACAGATTGATATTTCCATTATCATCCTTACAGAAGCTCTCATCCTGATAATAATCTTTGGCAATGGTATTAAACTGCCCATCATTAAATGACAATTCAGGAATTTCAGATTTCAGCTTCTTAGGTAAATGCTGATATAATCTTGCTCTGCCAACTAAAGTAGCAAATTGATGCTCTGTGAGAAAGTGTTGTGATAGACTTTTCATCTGGCTCAGGTGGGTTTCTGCTTGGTAGTTTTGGATAATTTCCAAAATCTTAGCCTGTAATTCCTGATAAGATGTAACCCTTAAATCCTCTACAAATCCATCACTTGAAACACATAAATTGCAACAAACCATATTCTGAAACCCAATGAAAAACTTGAATTTTTCAAAGGCCTTCCTGTTGTAGAGATTTTCCTGATTATAGGCTCTAACTCCTCCTAAGGTAAGAGAAAGCTCATTTCCATTTATAGATTCTGAAATACCTGGAATTCTGATGATAAAAGCCATTCTCTCATAATAAATGGTTTTCTCGTGGTCAAGTAAATCTTTGGCATTTTTATGAATTGCTTCAGGAATCCTGCCTTTAATTTGGTGTGACACACGAATTTCAGGTACCTCTACACTATGATGAGGAAATGCTTTTGCTATGGAATTTTGAGCAATTTCAATAAATTCCTGATGTGCCAAAGTCTTTTCATTGTCCTTTGAAAAAACAGGGATAATACAATCTCTTTTCAGATGAGCCAAATCAACTTCTTCTGTATTGGCTTCAATGAAAGGTTTTGATTTGACAGGCTTAATATGCTCTATAGTATTAGATAGAGGATGTTTATCCTGCACAGGGTGGAGTTGCAACATAGCAGTCTTACTATCTATTATGTTGGGAGTTTTTTCAAATGTGATGCTGTCCATTTTGAGAAATGTTTTTAGGGTTAGTTAATTGAATCAATAATGACTTTTTAGCTTCAAAGTCAGGTCTTAAAATGTCCTGAAAGTCTGGGTATTTCTTGTACAATGTCAAGAGCTCTGCTACAGAATTACACTGCTGTATTTCTTCATAAACATGCTCAGAAGTAACCTCAACATCATTAGAGCCTGTGTTGCACCAATCCAAAATCCTTTTTCCTGTACCTTGATTAATGACAAATTCAGGTTTACCCATAAATAAGCCTGTTCTATCCTTAGATGAGGTAGCAAAATGTTTGATATCTACATCAAATACAAGTGTAAATTCATAGTCTAAACCATCTTTCTGAACTGCTTTTAATCCCACCTTTTCAGGAATAAACTTGCCATCCTTTTGATTGAGTACATAATCCTGCTTTGTCCTCATTGTGGCAATGATATGAGCATTGGATTGCAGGATTTTATCTGTAAAGGCTTTTTGTCTTGGTGTAACTTTAGCCCAATTTGTGAATGAGTTACCTGCCAATTTAGAATGAAAATCCAACAGTTCATCCCAACAATGGGAAATAGAATCAATAATAATCACTTCCATTCCTGCCTTTTCACATACCTCTACAGCTTCAATGTATTTTTCTGGTGTAAAGGGTGGAGTTAATGAAAGCACATTGTAATTACCCAAATGGGCATATAAATCAGCACTTCCATTCTCTGTGTCTATAATGGCTACTTTGGATAAGTCACCATTTGTCAGTCCTTGTGCAAGTAGTAAACTTGAATAAGTCTTACCACTTCCTGCACTTCCTTGTAGAGCCATTTTGATTTTAGCTCTTTTTCTTTCTGATTGTCTTAATTGCATAATATAATAGGGTTTAAAATGAATTGATTTAAAAAAATTATGGTGTAAATTCAAAAAAAGCTATTAGCTTCAAAGTACTATGTATAAGGAGAAAAGCATTGAAAAAGTGAAAAAATTTTATTAGCTTTGTGCATCAAATCTTGATACAAAAACCTAATCCTAAAGTATTCCTCCTCCAGAGTTCGTGCGTTGTTAAATCCAAAGATTTTTAAGGTTGGGGAGATTTATAAAGAACCCCTATGAAGTTTAGAAAGTACTCTATGGATTAAGAGTATATGAGCTGTTTCTTTCAATTTATATTAAGAAACAATACGTCCAGTTTTCTGGAATGTCATATATGATGTATAGAAAAAGTGGACGTACTTTTTTAGTTATTTTTATTTTTTAATAGCTCTGAAATCAAATTTTCATCTTCTACTAAAAAACCATCTGGAAAATCATAATCTGGTGTTGAAATCCAGTCAAAAGTGTTTTCTTTTTTAGGAAATTCTATAATTGAAATGATTTCTTTTACTCTAATTCTTTTTCCTGTGGGGATTCTGTAGTCTTCTGTTTTAAAGAGATTTTCTAAAAGTATTTTATAAAAAGTTTCCTTTTTCTTCTCTATTGATTTTCCTTTCAATCTGTCTTTTATGCTAAATCCATTTAAAGTTAGAACAGGGTCTTCTTCTGTAAAATAATTCAACACATCTAAGAATTCCTCATTTTCAGTTTCAAGAATGAAATCTTTAAATGGGGTTTGAGGGAGATATTTAATTTCTCTATCCTTAACCTGTAGAGTACTGATAGACTCTATCATTCTCAGTCTAAGCTTTTCAAGATATTGAAAGGCACTTACTTTTCTCTTGTAAGGTTCAGGAAAACTATCTTTATCAATACCCTGAATGTGGGTTAAAGAATCTAAAAGATATTCACTTCTTGTATAACCACCATCAGGAAAATCTGCTCCTTTTTTTGCTTTTCCTTTATATCTTCTTGCTAAATTAATAAGTTCTGCTTCAAATATTCTGGAAGCCTTATTTGTTCCATTTGGTTTGACAGGATGCCATTTTGAATCTATTTTAATTTTGATTTGATTGTCCTTGAAAAAAGCTTTTCTCATTTCCTTATAATACAAGGAATCATTTAAATATTCATAAAAGCCCAGATGAACTCCTTCATAATAATACATATTATAGTATAAGGGTAGAATCTCTTGGATTTTACCTTCCTCAAGCATAAGCCTTGATTTGATGGATATGGATTCAAGCTGACAATTGACAAATTGGTTAGTTATGGCACAATAGGTTACATATGCAGATAAATCTCCACCAAAGAATGGAATTTTATTGGCTAAATAGTCTTCTCCATCATCTAAAACAAATAGTTTGTATTCAGGAAAATCTAACCTGACTTTATTTTTCCTGTCAGATTCTTCTACAATTTCTATTTCATTTTTTACATTTCCTTTGAGGTCATTATGATAGAAATCAAAAAGTATATCTTTTTGCTTATCAAGTGGAATGTATTTTACTAACTGTTCAGATGTTTGGTGGTCACATACCTGTTCATACCAATTACCAAAATAAGTTAGTTTTTTGTTTTCCTTGAAAAATGGTAAAGATTGATAATCAATTTTATCTGGCTTTGGTAAAATGATATGAATTTCACCTTTTTTTCTTTGTCTTGCTAATGCCTGAATGAGAGAATTAATCCCATTTGTAAATATGCCATAAAGGTTTTGAAATGGCATTCTTGTCCCATTGGGTGGCAAAATAATTACAAATGCGTGATTGTCTTTTTCAATGCTCACTCCGCTTTTAAAATTTGTTCCCACATTACACATTTCAGGGTTGTATCTGTTCTGTGGAGTAATCCTTTCTGTTCTTTGATTTTTGACTAATTCAGAAGTACAGTTATTTATTTTACTATATTTCTCATAGAGCAATTTTCCAGCTCCTTCCTCTTTATTTTCTATAATGGATAGAGATAGGGTCTTAGAGAAACAGAGTATATCAATTTCCTTTCCCCTGTCAACCAAATCTTTTATAACACCTACAATTTCTTGGGTTTTATTATTAAAATGATGAGATGTACTATAGTGTAAGTAGAGGTCACTTTGCTTTTCAGGAAATATTGTTCTCTCTGATTCAATAATTTGAATTTTGTCATCAGTTAGCTCTGCTAAATATTCAGTTACAACCTTAGAGGCTTCATTGAATGTGGCACTGATTATAAAGTTTTTATGTATTACTGATTTCCATTTCCACAGATTAAAAATGTACTTTTCTTTGAAATTATGAATAGCATCGTGAATTTCATCATATATGAAAACTACTTTTTTATTTTCTTTCTTGCAGTAATTAGATAAGGATTGCAGGTATTTCCTTTTTACATCAGAATTTATGAAAGCATCTTCACCAGGGTTCCCTAATAAACAATTTACAGTTACTATATGGATTTTCCTTTCCAAATAGTTGGGAATATCCTTTTGTCCAAGCAACTCATATCTGAATATATCTTTTTCAGGAATTTCTCTTTCCAAAAATTTCTGATGATACTGCTCAATTAAGCTTACAAAAGGAGAGGCTACAAAAATCAAATAGTCTTCATCTGCTTCATAATACTTTTTTATTACTTCAAGTATAGAGTATGTTTTATCTTGCCCAACTGCAGCATTGATTACAACAGTGTTTTTCTCTCCAAAATCTATTTTAGAGAATAATTCCTCTTTGATATAACCCTCCTCATTTGGTTTAATTGTAGTTTTTTCACCAACTTGAAACTCAGGAAAATCATCTGGATTAATTTGTTTGTACTCAATTGGAAAGTCATCAAATGGGTTATTATATTGGCTCATAGTAGAAAAATAACTGTGCTGTAAATTTAATACAACACAGTTATAATAGCTTATTTCTTAGCCAATTTTTCACTTAGTTTGGAAATATGCTCACTCACCTTTTTCTGAACAACTTTAGCATAACTTTCTTGAGTTATACTAATTTTTGAGTGTCCTAAAAGTTCAGAAACAACTTCCATTGGAACATCATTGTAGAGTAAAATGGTAGTTGCAAAGGTTTTTCTTCCAAGATGATGAGTTAGATTTTTTTCAATTCCAACTAAGTCAGCTACTTCTTTCAGATATGCATTGAATTTCTGGTTGCTAATGCGTGGAAATACAAAAACCTCATCACATTCTTCATATTTCTGAATAATGGATAGGGCTTTAGGAAGTAGAGGAACTGAAACAGTTTTTTGGGTTTTCTGCCTAACCATTTTAATCCATTGATTACTGTCAAAGCCTTTTACAATATGTTTCTTTTCAAGATTCTTCATTTCAGTAAATGCTAATCCTGTATAGCAACAGAATACAAATAAATCCCTGATTTGCTCAATTCTTTTGATTTTGAAATTGTGATTTTCAAGTTTTTCCAATTCTTCAACTGTCAGATAAACCACCTCCTTTTTTGGCTTATGATTTACATGCATCATAAAAGGATTTTTATCTAAATAACCCAAAGAAATTCCTACCCTAACCATCTGTTTAAATCTCTGAATGGTTTTATAGACTGTATGAGGAGAGAATTTTTTCTCTGTTTTCAGATAGAACTCAAATTCTTCAATAAAGGCATATTTCAGCTCTTTTAAGCCCATATCCTTCCTTTTGTAAGTAAACCATAGAAAGGTTTTCAAATGCTTCTGAGTTTGATGAAATTTGGCAATGGAAGTTTCTGTAGTTTCAATTCCAACAAGCTTTTTCTGTTTCTGAATATGCAATTCAAATACTTCAAGAATTGTTCTATCCTTATCCAATTTTACACCTGCATATTGGTTGTAAATATCTCTTACATTGAATTCAATTTCCTGAACTTGTAGAAATAAAAAAGCCTGATTCAATTTTCTTGAAATCAGGCTCAATTCATTATTGATAAAGTCATTTTCATCATTAGGTGGTTTTGCTATTTGTTGCTTACTGTACCAATGCTTTGGATTAATAAATAATCCTGTACTAAAAGGCTTCCTTTGACCTTTGTATGTTATTCTGCAAATTATTGGAACCAACCCTTGCTTATTTATACGGGTTGCAGAAATTAAAAACAATATCTTGAGTAAGTTAATTGACATAAAAATTAGTTTTAATGGTTTGAAAGTGAGGTAAATAATATGCAACCCAAGAGAAAAAAGTTGCAACCCAATTGTATGCCTAATTCAGCAAATAATTTGAATTAAAATGTAATTGGATTAAAAGGAGGAATCATTTAACTGATTGTAAAACAGCATAAAATCAAAAAAACCTCACAGTTTCCNNCTGAACCAACTGAGCTATGCTCCCTCAAATTTGGACTGCAAATATAAGTAGGTTTTTCAGTTCTGCAAATAATTTTTTCAAATTTGGGTAAAATATTTTTAAAACCTAAATTCGCCGACTGATTTACAAAGAATTATGGGAAAGAATAAATTGAAAAGATTTGCTGAGAATAAAACATTTGAGAATGTATTTCAGCCTACACGGCAGGAAATGATAGAAGGTTTTGAACTGAAAGGGAGGTGGAAGAAAGAATTTTTTCAAAATGATAACCCAATCGTATTGGAACTCGGCTGTGGAAAAGGAGAATATACCGTGGCGCTTGCTCAGAAATATCCCGATAAAAACTTCATCGGAATTGACATCAAGGGTGCGCGTTTTTGGCGTGGAGCCAAAACGGCCATCGAAACCGGATTAAGCAATGTAGCTTTTGTGCGAACACAAATTGAACTCATCGATTATGCTTTTGCCGAAAAGGAAGTCAGTGAAATTTGGATTACTTTCCCGGATCCACAGATTAAATTTCGAAGAACCAAACACCGACTTACCCACCCGGAATTTCTCAGAAAATACTTCAAAGTTCTGGACGATAAGGGACTGGTACACCTCAAAACCGATAGTGAGTTTCTGCATGGATATACCCATGGAATTATCCAGATGGAAGGGCATGAGGTATTGCTTTCAACTCACAATGTTTATCATCCCGACAACAAGGAATTGCCCGAGGAAATCACCTCTGTTCAAACCTTTTACGAGCAAAAGTTTCTGAAAGAAAATAAAAATATTACGTACATTCGTTTTTCATTAAAGCACTAACACAGAAATGAAAAAACGAATTTCCTTCTTGCTTGTTTTCTTGATGTCCTACGGAATTTTCGCCCAAGAAAATTCATGGTTTTATGCCACTATGCATCCGGAAAATGCCCAGATTCTGAAGACAAATAATCCCGATGGAATCCAAATTCTAGAAACAAATGGAAACCAATCCGCAGTTTATGTCAGCGAAGAAGTTGCTCATCAGTTGCATGGGAATTTCATCATTCATGGACCAGGATTTGTGTATAAAAAATCAAAAGAAGAAGCCCTTGCATTTATCCATCAAGAATTCAACAGAGCGCATAATGTCATGGATTTCACCATTACGGAAGATGCTTTTGTGTTGGAATGTTTGGATTTGGTCGATCCGGAAAATATAGAGGAGACCATTTTGATGCTTGAGGATTTCGGTACGCGTTATCATTTAAGGGACGAAGCAATTCAGTCGATTTATGCGATTCAAGCCAAGTGGCAGGCGTTGGCCGATGCGGCCAATCGCACAGATATCAGTTTCGAAATCGTTGAACACGTCGGCACGCCTATGCCTTCTTTGATCATGACCATCGAAGGAGCTGAGCAGGCGGATGAATACGTCATCATTGGCGGGCATGCAGATTCGATTACTCCCTTTGCTGATGATGCGCCGGGTGCCGATGACAATGCTTCGGGAATAGCTACGATTACGGAAGTCCTTCGGGTTTTATTGGATCAAGGATACAAGCCCCAAAGAACGGTTCAATTCATGGCTTATGCGGCGGAAGAAGTCGGTTTGGTGGGTTCGGATGAAATCGCCCAAACTTATTTTGATGAAGGAATAAATGTGGTGGCCTATGTACAATTCGATATGACAAACTACAAAGGTTCTACGGCGGACATTGCCATCATTCAGGACAGTTATACCAGTGGTGATTTAAATATTTTCTTGATTGAACTTTTGGAGCATTACAACAACAACGGTTCACACGCGATTAGTTATACAGATTCTCAATGTAATTATGGTTGTTCGGATCATGCTTCTTGGAAATCCCGTGGCTATTTGGCCTCTTTTCCGTTTGAAGCTAAATTTGGAGAACACAACCCTCAGATTCACACGCCCGGAGATTTGTATTCGCTAAGTGGGAATTCAAATCATGCAGCGAAATTCACCAAACTCGGACTCGAATTCATCATTGAAGTGGCGAAAAGATCATCGCTTTCGACTTTCGAAATTTTCAAATCCGAATTGAATTTAGTGGTGAACAACAAAGAATTGATTTATGAAATCAAGAATTCAGATTCCCGGGTTCATACTTTGGAAATCATCGATACATCGGCGAGAAGAGTTCTGAGCCAATCCAATTTGGGTAATTCTGGGAAAGTCAACATTGGAAGTTTGGCTTCCGGTGTGTATGTAGCAGCCTTCAAAGACGGGCAAGGCCAATCCATCGTGAAGAAGTTTTTAGTGAAATAATTGATACAAATTTTGAAACTTATAAAAAAGCAACTCCGAAAGAGTTGCTTTTTTATAAGTTTTAAGGGGCAATTTAGTTTAGTTGCTAAATTTGGCGAAATCAGTTGATTAAATGGAGTTGAACCATTCTTGGTATTTCTCTCCTAAAATTGGCACTAGTTTCTTTTCGCCATTCAATGCACCTACAAGTCCCATAATCCATAGAACAACTATAAAAATAGTTCCAGCAATACTTACAAGCCACCCGATAAAAGGTATAACCCCAACAATTGAAAGAACGAGTCCCGTCAAGGCAAGTCCCAACATTTGTCTAAGATGAAAACTTGTGTATTCTGTTTTCTCTTTCCGTGTAGCGATAACTACTATCCAACCTATAATCGTTAGATAACTTACGATACCTGAAGTCTTTTCATCCATAATTTTTTGATTTTTATTATGTTAACAAATTTAACTTATTTTCCAAATCTCACAAGTTTTTTGAGTTTAAAGATTTGTCAAACCAATCAAAGCTTTATCTTTGCAATCGAAACGGTGTCCCGAGTAAATTCGGGGTGAAAAGGGAATCCGGTGAAAGCCCGGAGCTGTCCCCGCAACTGTAAGTTCAATTTTTAAATCTACAATCCACTGTGCGCCGCGGCGCATGGGAAGGAGAAAGAACAAGCCAGGAGACCTGCCGTTTCATTAACCCATAATTTTTTGCTTTCGGCGGAAAAGCAACGAGCACGATGAAAAATAAAATTTTATTTCTGTGCATGATGTCGATGTTTCGACTGGTTTTTGCACAATCCGACACGGTTCAGCTAGATGAAGTAAGTATTTCAGACAGTTACCTTTTGCGTTATACGGAAACAAGGAAGACGACGACTCTTTCGGACTCGGTTTTACAGCGAACGGGTGGTTCAGCAGTTTCCTTATTGAATTTCAATTCACTCGTTTACCTGAAAGAAAACGGTGCCGGAATGGTCGCTTCGCCTTCTTTTCGGGGAACGACAGCTTCCCAAACGGCCGTCATCTGGAACGGCATCAACGTCAATTCTCAATTTCTGGGGCAATCCGATTTCAATACGTTGAATACCTTGGCTTTTGACAACATCAGCGTTCAAGCCGGTGGCGGAAGCATCGGATACGGAAGTGGCGCTGTGGGCGGAAGCATTCATCTGAACAATGAAATCCGGTTCCATCGTGGATTTGAAAATCAGATTTCGGCGCGCTATGGAAGTTTTAATTCCTATGGAATGAATTTGAAATCAACTTATTCCGACGATCAGCTCAGTCTAAACCTGGCGATGGGAAGAGTCGGTTCTGACAATGATTATGAAATTCCCGAAACGGATTTACGAAATGCGAACGGCGAATATTACAATCACTACTTGAATCTCTCAGCGGCTTATCGCTTCCGACCGGGACATTCTTTGAAGTTGCACAGCCATATTTCGGATGGAAAACGACATTTTTCATTGATCGGACTCAATTCGATTCAATCAAAATACGAAGATTATAATTCGCGCTTTATGGCCGAATGGGACTATCAATCCGGGAACTGGATTTCCAATTTGAAACTCGTTCATCTGGGCGAAGAATACCGTTATTTCCCGACTTTGCAAACCGTGGACTATGAATTCGGCGATTCGGATACCTGGATGGCAAGGTATGATTTGGGATGGAATAAAAACAATTTCCTTTTGAATGCTATTTTGGATTTCAGTCATACCGAAGGGATTGGTTCTGAAATTCTTTGGGCCAAACGCCAAATTGCTTCAGCAAGTCTTTTATGGAAACACCGATTGAACTCCAAACTTTTGTACGAAGCGAGCATTCGCCAGGAATTTGCCGATAGTTATCGGCCGCCCTTTTTGTATTCTTTGGGCTTGAAATGGGAGGTTTCCAAGTTTTATGAGCTTCGTTTGAATGCGTCCAAAAACTTCCGTATGCCGACTTTCAATGATCTTTATTGGCCCGGAAGTGGAAACCTTGATTTGAAACCCGAAACATCCCATCAGGCGGAGCTGGGCAATCAATTCAAATTCGGAAATTTCTCATTGGACATTCTGGGTTATTATAATTCGGTCAAAGATTTATTGCAATGGATCCCTGACGGTGCCATCTGGACACCCCAAAACATCGGGAAAGTAGAGGTTTACGGTTTGGAATCCCAATTGAATTATGAAAGAAAATGGGGGAATCATAATTTTGAAATTCAGGGATCTTATGCATATACGGTTTCGGAAAATCAGGTGACCCAAAAGCAATTGATGTATGTTCCTTTTCACAAAGCGACGGCTTCGGCGGGCTATTCTTACCGATGGATTTCGGCGTATTATCAGTTCATGTACAATGGGAAAGTCTTTACCGATACGCAAAATGAGCATGAATTAGCGGCTTATCCGGTTTCTAATTTCGGTTTGGAATTCGCCTTTGGCAGAAACCGAGATTATAAAATAGGCGCTCAGGTTTTGAACCTATGGGATGAAGCCTATCAAAACGTTCTAAACCGGCCGATGCCCGGAAGAAATTTCAATCTGTATATAAATTTAAAATTCTAAATAAAATGAAACGATTCAACCAATTTGTATTGACAAGTCTAACGCTCTCTACTTTGTTTTTTACTTCATGTAACAGTGATGATGACAATCATATACCGGGTATTGATGAAACCGGTGAATTTGCTAAGGGCGTATTTATTTTAAATGAAGGCAATTTCGGAGCAGGAAACGCTTCTGTGAGTTTTTTAAGTGAGCAAGGGGTCTTGCAAAACAATATTTTTCAGGCTGTTAACGGAGAATTGCTGGGCGATACCGCACAAAGCATCTATCTTGACGAGGATAAAGCGTACATCGTATTAAATGGTTCGGGGATTATAGAGGTTGTAAACCGCTATACATTTGAAAGAATCGGAACGGTTTCTACCGGATTGTCAAACCCGAGATATTTTGTTATTGAAAACGGAAAAGGATTTGTTTCCAACTGGGGAGATCCTACCAATACAGAGGATGACTATATTGCCGTAATCAATTTGACTAATTATACGGTTTCAACTACCATTCCTGTTTCAGAAGGGCCGGAAAAAATGGAAACGGATAATGGGAAAATTTATGTAGCACATTCCGGCGGATGGGGTTATGGGAATACGGTTTCGGTAATCAATTCTGTGGAAAATACGGTTTCGGCTACTTTAAACGTAGGAGATATTCCAAATTCCCTAACAGAAAAAAATGGAAAACTTTATGTGCTTTGTAGTGGAAAAGCGGCTTGGACGGGAGAAGAAACAGAAGGTGGGCTTTTTGTTATCAGCACGTCTGACAATTCCGTTCAAAACAGTTTTTACTTTCCGGTCGGTCAGCATCCTTCTCAATTGGTAGAAGACAACGGAAAACTTTATTATGGGGTGGATGCGCATGTTTATTCCGTCAATTTAGGATTGGCTTCTCTTCCAACGACTCCTTTGTTTACGGTTGCAGATCAAGGGGTATATGGAATTTACGGATTCGCTGTAGAAGACGATAAAATTTATGTAGCAGATGCAGGTGATTATGCTTCAAATGGAAAAGTCTGGGTTTATTCCACTTCCGGGAGCCTCCAAAACGAATATACCGTTGGTTTCTTGCCAAATGGTTTTGGGTTCAACGATTAATTATAACCGAACTCAGGTTTATAACATATCAGCACTCATGCCCCGAAATAATTTTCGGGGTTTTTTGTCTTTGTCGTATATTGGCTTTTCAAAAATCATAATTAAGAAAAAAATCTTATTTGTGCTGATGGGAATTGCGCTCTGCATCAATCAGAGTTGTAGCAATGCACAGGAAGCATCTCCTTCGGAATTATCGATTGAATCCGTAAGTACTTCTACAGGAGAAAAAGTTTTGCTTCGTCTGAAGCCCAAAGTTGGAAGTTCCCAGAAAACATTGATGACTGTTAACCTCGAATCAGAAACCGCTCAAGCGATGAATATGAATCTGACTGCGAATGTCAACATGAAGGTAACTGGTCAAGAAGGCATTGTCTATGATTATGAGATGAGTTATAATTCCATCAAAATGAACATGAATGTAGCGGGGATGGAAATGGAATACGATTCAGAAAGCAGCAATCATTCGGGGATGGGATTGATCATTCATGAACAGATGAAGTCGTTCTTTGACAAACCTACTTTGATGAAAATGGATGAACGTGGAAGGGTTTCTCAAATCCAGCTTCCGGGCAATACTTCTTCGCAACAAATGGGGGATGTGGGTTCTATGTCGATCCCGATGCCGGAAGAACCAGTGGGTGAAGGCGACTCTTGGTCATCTGAACGATCCATGGATGGGGCAGGCATCATGAAAATGAATATGAAACTTGAAAAAATTACAGTGAGCGATGTGCTGATTGGCACAACGGGAGATATTCTCGATGATTCCGGTAATCAGGTCGGTAGTTTTGATGGAAATTACAAACTGGATCGAAACAGCGGTTTGACAAAAGACGGAACGATGAATATGAATCTAAACGTCGAAGGTCAATCCATGCGAATGAAAGTGAATTTTAAAGCGATTTAATTCTTTTTTGGATTTTATCTAATTTGTCATTGCGAATGTAGCCTTAGCGAAATGTGGCAATCTGCGATCAAGCGGCTTTTTTGTGCAAATGTCGGGTCAGTTTAATCGATAAATCCAATAGTACGATTTTGGCATTTGCATTTCTTTCGATGTGATAAGAAGAAGCATTGAGCTCTTCGAGGATTTCCACAATATTGGCTCCGTGTATGAAGGGTGCAAATTTATCCCAATTAAATCCTTCGGCTCCGAGTTTCAAATAAACCAAATCTTCGGCCTGATAGTTTTTTAGCAAAGCTTGTCGGAATATTTCAGAGCAATAGGTCAAAAACTGCCTTTGTTTTTCCCTTGGCCAGCCGCTGATATCGTTTGACCACTTGACCAGACTTTTCAAAACCGCCGGGTTTTTGGCCGCCATAAATGCATTTCGAACCCATTGTACAAAAAAGCTTTCGAATTCCTCATTGGCCGAACCTGAATTTTTCAAAGCTTCCCGCAAATTCCCATTGGATGCTACTGAAATTCTCCGTGCCTCGTTTGGGTTCATTCCTTGTTGATCGATGAGGTAATTGGCGATTTCATCGTCCGTCAATCGATTCATTTTTACCAATTGACAGCGGGAAATAATCGTAGGCAAAAGTAAATCTTCTCGTTCACTGACCAATAAGAAAACGGTTTTCTGCGGTGGTTCTTCCAGGATTTTCAGGAGTTTGTTGGCCGCAGCTTCGTTCATCATTTCGGGGAGCCAGATGATGACGAATTTATAACTTCCTTCGTAACTATTGAGCGAAAGGAACTTCACGATTTGTTCGGCTTCGTGCACATTGATGAGGCCTTGTTTTTTCTCAACTTCCATAAATTCCAACCAATCGTACAAGCTTCCAAATGGGTTTTCCTGAACGAATTCACGGAATTCTTTGATGAAATGATTGCTTGTGGGTGTTTTTATTTTTTCGGTGGAAGTAACCGGAAAAGTGAAATGAACATCGGGATGTTGAAGCGATTCGACCCTTGATCGGACGGCTTCGCCTTTTTCGGAAGCCAGAATTTCGGCGGCATAAGCAATGGCCATGGAAAGATTGCCCCAACCGTTTTCTCCTGAAAATAATTGAGCATGGCTAATGCGACCTTCCGTCACAGAATTTTTTAATTTTTCCTTGATTTTTGACTGTCCGACGATGTTCTCCCAATTCATAGCCCAAAAGTAAGTTTTTAAATTTATAAATTTATGATTAGATTAGGGGAATCTAAACCTAACATCATGAAAAAAATACTAATTATAGCATTCGCAGTTTTTGGGTATTTCACAAAGGCTCAACAACAAGAACTCTTAGAAAACACTTGGTATTTAGAGAAGTTAGTGATTGGTGGAGAGGAATTTATCCCTCCCAACAATGAGGAAGTTAATAATGTCACTTTTGGGTATGTAGATGGGAATTATACTTTTTCGACAACGGTTTGTGCGGAACTTATTCTTGGGTTTGAATTATTAGATGATAATTCCTTTTGGGGAACTGCAAATATGTACATTAACGAGTTATGTACACAAGATGAAAATTACTATTTCGAATATAATTATTTCGATTTTTTTTGGAATTCTGGCTTCTTTGAAGCGGCCCTTTACGAATATCAAATCATTCCAGAAAATGAGGAATTGAAATTAATTATATCAACAGACGACCCTGGAACCAAAGCATATTATTCAAACCAAATCCTTTCCACTTCCGAGGTCACAAATTCCATAGATTTTCAGGTAGCTTTTCAAAACGAAAATTTGATTATCAAAAATCGTGGAAGTCGAGCAGAGTCTGTTTCAATTTTTGATTTAAACGGCAAAATGCTTTTGTCAAATTCGGTTTCCTCAGAAGGAGTCGTCTCCACAGCTCAATTACCCAAAGGGATTTACATCATTCGGCTGACAGATGAAAAAGGGAATGTTTTAAGTAAAAAATTGCGGAAATGATTTTCTTAAGCTTAAATAATGAGTTAGAAAACCTTATTAAAAATTAACAGCATGAAAAAAATACTAATTATAGCATTCGCAGTTTTTGGGTATTTCACAAAGGCTCAGCAACAAGAACTCTTAGAAAATACTTGGTATTTAGAGAAGTTAGAAATAGAAGGGATTGAATATTTTACACCAGAAAATAATCATATAGACGCTGTCTCTGCTACATTTTACGGAGAAACATTAATTACCTATGTTTGTAACGAATTATCTGGTGGTATTGAATTTGACGATATTAATAATGCTTTTAGCAATACCAGTGATGGGTGGAGTGTTACTATGATTGACTGCACTCCTCTAGAAAATCAAATTTTCGAAAACCATTATTTTTATGAATTTTGGAGTAATAATTTCACAGAAATTCCCGACCCTTTCTATTATGAAATTAACTCAAACGGTGAAGCACTTAGTTTGGTTGTTACGAATTCAGAAGGTAGTAAGGCTTACTACAATAACGCAGAAATGTCTGTTTCTGATGTTACGGAGCTGAACAAGGGGGAATTTCAGGTAGTGTTTCAAAACGAAAATCTAATCATCAAAAATCGTGGAAGTCGAGCAGAGTCTGTTTCAATTTATGATTTAAACGGCAAAATGCTTTTGTCAAATTCGGTTTCCTCAGAAGGAATCGTCTCCACAGCTCAATTACCCAAAGGGATTTATATCATTCGGCTGACAGATGAAAACGGAAATATTTTCAGTAAAAAGCTCAGAAAAAACTAAGTCTAATGAAAGCCGGGCTGAATTGCTCTTATTTTTCATTTGCTAACTCAAAACTTTTTGTAAGTTTACCATACTAATTAAAATTAGTGTCTTTATTAAATCTGGAACTTAAATATTTGAAACGAAGTTCAGGCGAATAATTAAATTGGTTTATCAAAGAAAAATAACATGAAAAAAAAGATTCTCATTTTAGTAAATATGAGTTTAGCGATGGGTCTTATGGCACAGGAATTTAAAGGAGAGTACCCGCAAACGAGAAAAGGAAATCAAGTCGATGAGTTTTTTGGAGTCAAAGTGGAAGATCCTTATCGATGGCTCGAAGATGATTTGGCGACCGAGACAAAAAAATGGGTGGAAGTTCAGAACGAAACCACTTTCGGCTATTTGGATCAAATTCCTTTTCGAGACAAATTAAACAAACAACTCACTGATTTATGGAATTACGAAAGGGTTTCAGCGCCTTTCCAAGAAGGAGATTATACGTATTTCTTCAAAAACGACGGTTTGCAACAACATTCGGTATTGTACCGTCAAGGAAAAAATGGGAAGGAAGAAGTGTTCATCGACCCCAATAAATTTTCCAAAGACGGAACTACCTCCTTGGCAGGCCTGAGTTTCACCAAAGATGGTTCACTTTGTGCGTATCAGATTTCTGAAGGAGGTTCGGACTGGCGAAAAGTAATCATCATGAAAACAGCCGATAAACAACAAGTAGGCGACACCCTTCGTGATGTGAAGTTTAGTGGGATTTCATGGAAAGGAAACGAAGGATTTTACTATTCAAGCTACGACAAACCCGAAGGAAGTGAGCTGTCGGAAATGACCGATAAACACAAGCTTTATTTCCATAAACTCCATACCAAACAAAGCGAGGATGCATTGATTTTTGGAGGAGATAAAACACCGAGAAGATACATCAGTGGTGGTGTGACGGAAGATCAGAAATTTTTGGTGATTTCAACTGCGATTTCAACGACTGGAAACGAATTATACATTCAAGATTTAACCAAGCCCAATGCGCCAATTGTTCAGATTCTGGATAATTTCGAAACTTCTACTGATTTTGTGGACAATGAGGGCGATGAATTGTATTTATTAACGAATTTAAACGCGCCCAATAACCGTTTGGTTAAAGTCAACGTTAAAAATCCACAACCTGCGAATTGGGTGGATGTAATTTCAGAAACAGAGAATGTTTTGTATATTTCAACGGCGGGCGGATATCTTTTTGCGCATTATATGAAAGATGCATTGGACGTAGTTCAGCAGTATGATCATTCCGGAAAAATGATTCGCGAAATTCAACTTCCCGGACAAGGTTCAGCCGGAGGTTTCTCAGGCAAAAAGTCTGAAAAGAAGATTTATTTTTCATTCAGCAATTATGTAACTCCGGGAACGATTTATGATTATGACGTAGAAACCGGTAAATCCAGTTTGTATAAGAAACCGGCGATTAATTTCAACCCCGAAGATTATGAGTCCAAACAAGTATTTTATACGTCCCACGATGGAACCAAAGTTCCGATGATGATTTCTTACAAAAAGGGAATCAAACTGGACGGGAAAAACCCGACGATTCTTTATGGATACGGTGGATTTAACATCAGTCTGACGCCTTCTTTCAGTGTAGCAAATGCTGTTTGGATGGATAATGGAGGAATTTATGCAGTTCCGAATCTACGTGGAGGAGGTGAGTATGGTCAGAAATGGCACGATGGCGGTCGTCAGCTCAATAAGTTAAATGTGTTCAAGGATTTCATTGCGGCAGCAGACTATTTGAAAAAGGAAAAATATACTTCGACAGAGTATTTGGCACTATCGGGTGGATCCAACGGTGGACTTTTGGTAGGCGCTACGATTACGATGAAACCGGATGTTGCCAAAGTAGCTTTGCCGGCGGTGGGGGTTTTGGATATGCTTCGTTACCATACTTTCACGGCAGGAGCCGGATGGGCGTATGATTATGGAACAGCCAATGACAACAAGGAAATGTTTGATTACCTGAAAGGATATTCTCCTGTTCACAATGTGAAAAAAGGAGTTTGTTATCCGGCAACGATGGTAACGACGGGTGACCACGACGACCGAGTAGTTCCTGCGCATAGTTATAAGTTTGCTGCGGAATTGCAAGATAAACAAGGATGCGGCAATCCGGTGATGATCCGAATCGATACGAAGGCCGGGCACGGTGCAGGAAAATCAACAGAAGCGATTATCAATGAAGCTGCCGATAAGTTTGCGTTTACGCTCTACAATATGGGCGTTAGCTTGTAAGAATATTTAGATAAGAATAGAAAACCTGTCAGTTGGCAGGTTTTTTTTATTCAAAGATTTCTGATTGTTTCTCAAGGGAAATGATCTAATTTATTATTGCCTACGATGGATAATCGTATTTGGTTGAGAAAAGATTTAGTCTCGATTATCAGGCAGAATGGGATTCATCATTTCTTCAAGATGTTTTTAGGAAGAAATCGTTTCCAGCCTTTTGGGTTTCGGGTGGCATAACCTCCGTAACCGTATCCATAGCCATACCCATAGCCGTAGCCATATCCGGCGTTTGAGCCGACGTCATTTAGGATTAGGGTCATATTGGGCAATCTCTGATCGCGATAAAGCTCTTTTGGCATTTCCAGCATTCGTTTGTCCAGATAATTTGCCCTTAGGATGTACAAGAACAAATCGGCATGATGTGCGATGATTTGAGTATCGGTCACAAGACTTGTAGGAGCTGTATCTACAATTACATAATCGTATCGGTCTTTTACACTTTCCATTAATTCTCCAAACCTACCGTTCATCAGTAGTTCCGAAGGGTTTGGTGCGAGTGGTCCCGAATGAATGATATCGAATGAAAGTTTTGGAACTTCTATAATGACATCCTCAATCGAGGTATCGGAGTCGCTTAAGAATTGGGTCAATCCTTTGTGTTTGGAATAAGAAGTAAGATCGAGTGTTTCCAATAATCTTGGATTTCGGATATCGCCTCCGACCAATAAGACTCTATATTTTTTCGCAGCAGATAAAATCACCGATAGGTTACTTGCTGTAAATGTTTTTCCTTCGCCACTTACGGTTGAGGTAATGAAAATATTGCGTGATCCTGATTTTTTGTTGGATAAATAGAAGCCAATGTTGGTTCGTAGCATTCGGAAGGATTCTGCCAGAACACTTCGGTCGTTTTCTTCTATGACCACATCGCTTGATGTGGAAGGTATATCGCCAATGATGGGAGCTCCGAGGGATTCGATGTCTCTACGGGTTTGAATTTTATTGTTCAATAAAAACATCAGATAGAGAACTCCGAGAGGGATGGCAAGTCCGGCGGCGGTTGCCATCAGGTATATCATTTGACGATTGGGTGCAATGGGTGCATAATTACTCTGAGCAAAATCGACGACCTTTACAGGTGAAGGAGTTGCTGAGTTGGTGATTTCATTTTCTTCTCTTTTCTGAAGCAAGAAAAGATAAAGTGCTTCTACAATTTGTTGCTGACGCGATATATCCTTAAATTCTTTTTCTTGGGTAGGAAATTGATGGATTTTGGAGGCGATTCTCCCTCCTTCACCTTGTACGCGATTCAGTGCGATTTGGGTGGTACGTTTGTAATTATTCAAACTTTGGTTGAGGTTGGTTCGAATTTCCTCAATCTGGCTGTTGAGATTTTGAACGAGCTGACTGGTTTCCGGTGAATGTTTGAGCATGTCCATTTTGGTCAGGATCAACTCATTGTATTTAGCGGCATTGGCATTGACCGCACCGTCGGAAAGACCGATGTTTTCTGGGATTAAATCATTTCGGTTGTTGTTCAGATATTCTTCCATGGAGTGGATGAGGCTCAATTGGGTGGATTGTGCCAGGATTTGCGAATGATTTCCAGAGGCTTCGCTCAAACTGATGTTTCCTTCTGCGCTCAGATCGATGACTTGATTGTCTTTTTTGAAAACTTCGACATCGCGGTCTTTGGATTGTAAATCTTCTGAAACTTTGGCGAGTCTTTCTTCGATGAAATTTGTTGTTTTTTGTCCGATGATTCGTTTGTCATTGATTGCATCTTCGGTGTATTGATTGATGAGTTCATTGACCACGGTTGCGGCTCTTTGGGGTAGATTGTCCACCATAGAAACGCTGACGACGGAAGTTCCTTCTCCCAAAGGAGCGACTTGAATTTTTCCTCTGTACATTCCTGTCGCCGATGAATTAGGCATCAGAATTACTTCGATGGTTTTTCCGATGTTAGCTCTTGAAGAACTTCGAGGGACTATGATAAATTCGGTATTGTTTAAAGTGATTTTTTCTCCGAAGGAGGAATTGAAAATATTGTCGTTATGATTGATTTCCAGTTCGGTTTCGGACTTTTGGGTTACTTGGAAACTGATATAATTCGGTTCTTCCGACAGTACTTTCAGTTGGATGGGAGATTGATCGTTGAGTATTTCCTGTGTTTTGACTCTTCCGGTATAGAAATAACGAACATTGAGCTGTAGATTTTCTACTACTTTGCTGACGATTCGACGGGATTTCATCACCTGCATTTGATCGGCAATATTGGGAGTTGCATCTCTAGCCAACCCTCTCCCGGTCAGAAGGCTCAGTTCCGAGCCGATTTTACTTGGGTCTTCTTTGATGAGGATTCTCGCTTCGGAGCGATAGGTGTTGTGGGTGTATCGAAGATAGATATAAGCGGCGGTCCATGCCATGAGCAATCCCAATGCAAACCAGTACCAGTTTCGGCGAAATTTTTCCCATAACTCAATCAGAGAAAAAGAATTGGTTTCTTCCTGTGCTTCAATCAGATTTTGATTGCTTTCTCCTTGGTTATTTAATTCTCGGTATTGCATTTCGAAATCCGTTTAGCGCGTTAATAAAACGATAAGGGTTGTTAAAAAGCTGGCAATTGATATGACAAAGGAAGTGTTTCGCATGAAATTGGTGTCCCTTGATGAATTAATTTTATTCTGATTGGGTTCTACGTACACCACATCGTTTTGTGTCAGATAGAAAACCGGAGAATTAAATATTTCTTCGGAAGTTAAATCAATCCGATGAAAATTTCTTTGTTCGCCTTCTTCTCTGATGACCAAAATATTTTCCCTTACCCCGTTGATGGTCAGATCACCTGCCATTCCGATAGCTTCTAGAATAGATACCTTTTCATGCTCCATAGAGAAAGTACCTGGATTGCTGACTTCTCCCAAAACGGTAATTCGATAATTATTAATGGTAATGGAAACTCCCGGGTCGATGATTTCATCGCTTAAGAGTCCTTTCATATAATGGATGGCTTCGTTTCGGGTCATACCGCTGAGTTTGATTTTCCCAAGTACGGGAAACTCTATGTAGCCTTCCTGATCTACGAGATAGGTGGGGCGGTTTCCGGTAACGGAGTTTGACATTCCGAGATTGGCTTCTTGATTAAAGATTCGGGTTGCTTCTTGGTTTCTTGCAAATATGGTAATGGAAAGTAAGTCATCGGGCTGGATTCTTGCCGAATATTCTCCCGCCATCCTTTCCATGGATTCAAGGTCGCCCTGAAAGTAAACAATCCTTTCGCGGGGTACGCAGGAAGTAAATAGAATTCCGGCTAAGACTAAGACCATGAACCTGAAATATATATAGGGGCGGTTTATTTTCATTTTTTTTGCCATTGTTGCCTTGCAAATATAAAACTATTCTAAAGTTGACAATTAGATTTGAAGTTTAATTAGCCAGGGATTCTCTGTTGAATCCTTGATTTCATAGATCTTAAATCTGAATTGAATTCATTCATGGGGTTTTTGTTTGGGAATAAACCGAATTATTGGGCGTGTATTCCGGTACAAGTTCTTTGATTTTCATAACCAAGCTTAAATTCGTTTCCATCGGACTATGGGAATTGGGTATTTCTAAGAGGCTTATTACTTTTTGAACGAAGTCATCGGATGAATTGTTCACTTTTGCAATCATAATTTTGGGGTGATGGGTTTGAATAGCGGTTTCATCATCGGTAAGCAATTCTTCATAAATTTTCTCACCGGGTCGAAGTCCTGTGATTTTGATTTCGATATCGTCTGGGTATTTGAGTCCGCTGAGTTGAATTACCTTTTTGGCCAAATCAAATATCTTGACGGATTTCCCCATGTCAAATACAAATACTTCGCCTCCTTGTCCCATTGCGCCGGCTTCTAAGACGAGCTGACAGGCTTCGGGGATGGTCATGAAATACCTTGTGATGTCGGGGTGGGTTACTGTCAGTGGGCCTCCTTCTTCGATTTGTCGTTTAAAAGTTGGGATGACTGAGCCGTTAGATCCGAGTACGTTTCCAAATCTTGTGACGATGAATTTGGTAGCAAAATTTTTATTGAGTTGTGTTACATAAAGTTCTGCTAATCGTTTGGTAGCACCCATCACATTGGTTGGATTCACGGCTTTGTCCGTTGAGACCATCACAAATTTTTGTACATTGTATTTGACTGCCAGGTCGGCTAGTGTTTTGGTTCCTTTCACGTTGGCCATTACTGCTTCGTAAGGGTTTTCCTCCATGAGTGGAACGTGTTTGTAGGCGGCGGCATGGAAAATGATATCGGGTCGGTAATGATTGATCATGATTTCCATTCTTTCGGTATTTCGCACATCACCCATCACAAAATCACAAGATTCACAATTTAGTTTTCGGGAAGATTGTTGCAATTCAAACAAAGGAGTTTCGGCTTGATCGACCAATACCAATTGTTTAAACGGATAGCCCATCAATTGCCTGGAAATTTCACTCCCTATGGATCCGGCGGCTCCGGTCACCATGATGACCTTTCCTTCGACTTCTTTTCGGATTTCTTCGTTGTCGAGCTTAATGGGTTTTCGGCCCAAGAGGTCTTCAATTTTGATGGTTTTAATTTGTTGAGCGGTCAGGTCGCCTTTCAACCAAGTGCTGACAGCGGGAACGATTTTCAAGGTGACAGGGAAATCAGCCAATCGATCTACGATTTCGGTCAGTTGTTTGGGGGGTAGGTTTTGAATGGAAATGATGATTTCCGTGATATTGTGTTTTTCGACAAAATCTTTGGTTACTGCCTTTGGATTGAATACGGTGACTCCGTTGATTTTCTTTCCGATTTTTTTCTTCTTATCGTCCATGAAACCAAATACGGTTACTCGGCTTTTTTCGTCATTCTTGAGTGCCTGATAGGTGATGACACCTGAGTCACCTGCTCCATAAATCATTACTTTTCGCTTGTAACGGTTGCCCATGACGTAGTAATTGTACATTCCTTTGTAAAGAATTCTCAGGAAAGAAAGTGCGATGGTATTTAGTAGGAAATGCACCAAAATCAAAGCTTTTCCCGGAATATAATTTGGATCTGCACTGGTGCTGGTCATGAGCCATGAGAACATCACGATGAACAAAGTATAAAGCACATTGGCTTTTAGTACGTTGAACATATCCTTGAAACCCGTGTGTCGGACGATTCCTTTGTAAGAGGAAGTGATGATGAAAGCGAGGAAAGCGAAAAAAACAACGGTGGGAGCTTGATGAATCATCATTTGATAGAAGCTCTGTTTATTTCCGATTCCCATCAATTTAAGAATCCCAAATGCGATTGCATAGGTGTTGAGTGTAATGTATAAATCTACTCCCAATACCAGCCAGCGGGAAGTTTCTTTCTGCAATGTTTTTTTAAGCTGATAACTTAGAAATGGATAACTAAAAGGTCTCAATGATACGATTTAAATCTGATGGTGTTAAGTCTGATCCACTGGGTAAACACAGTCCTTTTTCAAACAATTCTTCGCTTGTGCCGTTCGAATAGTTGGGACAATTCCTAAAAACCGGTTGCAAGTGCATGGGTTTCCACAAAGGTCGGGATTCGATGTTTTGCTCTTGTAATTTCAAACGAATTTCTTCTCTTCGCTCAAATGATTCGGTTAAGATACAACTTAACCATCGATTGGAAAAGAAGTCATCGGGTTCTTCGATTAGGCTGATGTTTTTCTGGTCTTTCAATTCGGACTTATAGAAATCAAAATTTCTACGTCTTGCTTTTACCCGATCGTCGAGGACTTCCATTTGGCCTCGTCCGATACCTGCTACGATATTGGACATTCGATAATTGTATCCAATTTCGGAGTGTTGGTAATGCGGTGCGGTATCTCTTGCCTGCGTAGCCAAGAAAATTGCTTTTTCTTTTGTTTCTCTGTTTTTAGTGACCAATGCGCCTCCGCCGGATGTGGTGATGATTTTATTTCCATTGAAGGAAAGAATGGACAAATCGCCCAGTGTGCCACAGTTTTGTCCTTTGTATTTACTTCCCAGCGCTTCTGCAGCATCTTCGATGATGGGGATTTCAAATCGGGAAGCAAGGGCTTTGATTTCATCGTGTTGATAGGGCATCCCGTAGAGATGAACTGCCACGATGGCTTTTGGTTTTTTGCCTTTTGCCATTCGGTCTTCGATGGCTTTTTCCAACATTTCGGGGCAGATGTTCCAGGTTTTGCTTTCGCTATCCACAAATACGGGAGTTGCGCCCAAATAAGCAATGGGATTGGCTGAGGCTGAGAAAGTCATGGACTGACAAATCACCTCATCGCCTTTTTTGACACCTGTCAAGATAAGTGCTAAGTGCAGAGCAGCGGTGCCGGCACTCAACGCAGCTACATGAGATTGATGACCGAGATAGGTTTCGAGGTCTTTTTCAAAGCCTTCGACATTCGGACCGAGAGGAGCAACCCAATTGGTGTCGAATGCTTCCCGGATAAATTTCAACTCATTGCCTCCCATGTGAGGAGAGGAAAGCCATATTTTTTTTGAGTTCATTTCTGGGTTACTGAGTACGCAACAAATATACAATGTTTTGGAATTTCAAATTCGAAATTGAGTTTATAATTAGCCGTTTGTGTTATCATTAGGTTAAGCTTACTGTTTAGGACAAAGCAAATGAAGGACTTGCTAAATTTTTCCTAAAAAAAATTCCAAGCTGTTTAGATTTGGATTTCTCATTCATTTATTTCGACTTATTTTGGGTTTTGTGATTTAGGAACATGGGCTGACCGTTTAGATTGAAAGTCTTAAGTTCTTCAAAATTATTTAATAGGTAGAATCAGTTGGAAGAGGACTTTTTATTTATCAACAACGACATATTTTGACGAGTAGGACTCGTAAATTTGTCAAATGTTTGCTTTGGTTGATTGTAATAATTTCTATGTTTCTTGTGAGCGGATTTTTCATCCTGAACTTGAAGGAAAAGCTGTGGTGGTATTGTCGAACAATGATGGGTGTGTGGTTTCTCGAAGCAATGAAGCCAAGGCTTGGATTCCGATGGGTGCGCCTGCCTTTCAGTTCGAAGAGGTGTTTCGGGAAAAAAACATTGAGGTTTTTTCATCGAATTATGCGCTCTATGGCAATATGAGCAATCGTGTCATGAATACTTTGCTTAGTTTCACGCCCGATGTAGAGTTTTATTCGATCGATGAGTCTTTTCTTTGGTTTCCTAATTCTGATATGGATTTTCAGTCCAAAGGAATTGAGATTCGGGAGAAAATATTGAAGCATACTACCATTCCTACTTGCGTGGGCTTTGCGCCTACCAAGACTTTGAGTAAGGCGGCTAATTTGATTGCGAAGAAATTTATAGATCAAACGCAAGGAGTTTATGTCATCGATTCGGAAGAAAAAAGAATCAAGGCACTTCGGTGGTTGAAAGTGGAAGATGTTTGGGGAATTGGCCGGCAGATTTCGAAAAAGCTGAAGGCGAGAAATATTTTGACGGCTTATGATTTTACGCAACTTCCTGATTCCTATCTTCGGAAGGAATTTTCGGTGGTTTTGCTTCGTTTAAAAAAGGAGCTTTGTGGAGAGCCTTGTCTGGGTTTTGAGGAGGAAGTTCCGCGAAAGAGCCTTGCTACGACTCGGACTTTTGAGTCCAATCTGGGAGAGTGGGATGAAATAAAGGAAAGGGTTTCTACTTTTTCGTCTTCTTGTGCCGAAAAATTGCGTAAGCATGATTTGGTAGCCAATGCGGTGATGGTTTTTCTGAAAACAAACCGCCATCGAAAAGATCAGGGGCAATATTCCAATAGCATTGTGGTTCCCCTTCCTTCGCCCACGAATTCGGATATTCTTCTCTCCAAATATGCCACGAATGGGCTTCGGCAGATTTTCAAGCGGGAATTTCTTTACAAAAAGGCCGGAGTGATTATGTTGGATTTGCAAGCCGATGAAAACTTGCAACTCAATCTTTTTAGGCCTAAGGCATATCAAAATGAAGATAAACAGCGGGAGCTTATGTCGGTGATGGATCGCCTCAATCGTAAGTTGGGGCAGAAAAAAGTAAAATTGGCCTCTCAGGACTTGAGAAGGACTTGGAAAATGAAACAAGAAAAATTATCGAAAGCATACCTGAGCAATTGGAACGAACTTTTAGAAGTAGAATGATGAAGAAGCGTATTGTACCTGCCTTTGATGATGAATTGGAGTATATTTCATTGAAAGTGAATGATGAGAAGACTTATGTTAATTTTTTTCAGGAGGAGATTCAGGCCGGATTTCCTTCGCCTGCTGAGGATTTTGTCGAAAAAAAACTAAGTCTTGACGAGCGATATTTATCGCATCCCGATTCGACTTTTTTGGTTCGGGTCAAAGGGAATTCCATGTTTCCAACTTTGCTTGAAGGTGATGTTTTGGTGGTTCGAACGGATCTTGATACGGTTCATGACAAGATTGCCATCGTTTCGCTCAACAATGCAGCTTTTACAGTAAAGCGTTTGGATTTAAAAAATCAAACTTTGGTTCCCGATAATCCTAAGTTTCCGAAAATTCGGATTAGTGAGCAGGATAGTTTGAGAAGTTTGGGATTGGTGGTGGCGGTTTTTCGGGATTTATAGGTCGCAAATAAATTGCGGAATCCAAAAATGAATGACTTGAATTAAGAAAATTATCTGACTGTTAATGAATGGTTTGTTGGTTGAGTTTTTGGTGAAGAGCTAAAAAGGCATTATTTTGCACCCCAATATCAAAACTATCAGCATGGATTCCCTCCGTATTGCTTCCCCCAGGAAGAGTTTTAAATTATACAATCTTTATTTTTCAGTGGGTCGATCACCCAAGTATTTAGCGTCTAAGTTAGAATCTTTCAGGTTCTAAAGTAAGACTATTAGTCCCTTATTCTCCTCTTTTCTATTACTTGTATCTGCTTAAACTCATTGGTTTAAACAAATATTCTATACACCTAATTTTGATTTTAAAATGCAAAAAAAATCACTTTTTTAAATTGTCCCAATCCTTACTTATCCTTATTTCAATATTTATTTCCAGCATAAGCTTTGCTCAGACCCAGTCTGAGGTATATGATTTCGGGACGGCTACGGAAACTCATTCTTCCGGATCCAAGTCAGGAAACTTGAGTTCGTTTAGGATTCAAGGAAATGCGGATAGCGATTCCAATGATTCACCTATCATTCTTGATAATTTTCATACTATTTCTCAATCTTACTTGCCTTCACCTTGGGAGGAAACTTTTCTTAATGATGTATTACCGCCTTTTTGGTCTACGGATGATTCTGAATTTGTAGCAACCGGATGGTTTATAGCAGAGGGTTCTCAAATTATCCCCAATGGAACCGGTAAATACCTTAATAAACAAATTTAGTTTCTAAAGTCTTCTTGCTTAGAATAAATTGAGTGAAAAAGGAGTTTTTGGGTTTGTTTTGACGCAGCATCTGAGCGACTGACTTGAGAAGAAGGGGAGATGTATTTCATGTTGAAATTCAATCGGATACACCTGTTGTTTCATGTACCATTTTATGGAAATTGGTAATGGTTTTCCTTTTTATTGAGATCTTCAACAGATAAATTTGCAGTTGGTTATAAATTTTAGTGAGAGAGGTTAATAGCTAATTACTTTGACCAACCTATTATAAAATTGCGGGATGCCTTTAATTCCTATTGCGTCCTGCAATTTTAAACCTGTTCATTTTAATCAGCTTTACTGAAATAATAGTTAGGGGGATGAGTGTGAAAGAGTTTCTTGCCTTTGTGCGGAAGCTCTTTCTTTTGTTTAAGCAAAACCCAAGTCTTTATTTTGAGGCTTCTGAAACTGAGTCATCTTTTTATTCAAGGTGATTTGAATACAAAATATTTTCTATTAAAAATCAACGCTTCTAATTTAGAATTTCGAAGGTTTAATTTTAAAATACTTTGTAACTTTCAAGCTTCAATAAAAAAATAGAAAAACAAAATATGTACCTCATTTACGATACCGAAACCACGGGATTACCTAAAGACTTCAGCGCACCACCAACCGATACCGACAACTGGCCACGTATGGTTCAGATTGCCTGGCAATTGCACGATAAAACCGGGAAATTACTTGAAAATAAATCTTATATCGTTTATCCAGATGGTTACGATATTCCCTTTAATGCGGTTCAAATTCACGGAATTACCACCGAAAAAGCGCAGAAAGAAGGGCTTCCTCTCCAAGAGGTTTTGGATAAATTCCGGGAAGCCTTGAAAAAAACCGAAATCCTTGGAGGACACAACCTCAGCTTCGACCAAGGCGTAGTCGGTGCGGAATTCGTACGAATGGGTCTTGATTACAAAGAAATTGACCTCCCGATTGTTGATACCATGGAACTTTCCACCGATTTCTGTCAACTGCCGGGTGGACGAGGTGGCAGATTTAAATCACCCAAATTAGGTGAGCTTCATGAGGTTTTGTTTGGAAATACATTTGATGAGGCTCACAATGCCGCGGCTGACGTAAATGCGACGGCAAGATGTTTTATGGAACTGCTTCGGATTGGTGTTTTTACCCACGAACAAGTGAAATTATCGGTGGAAGAATACGCAGCATTCCGTGATTTATATACCGGCCCGATTCAGCCTTTCGAAATTGTTATAGAGTCTCAGGTAAAGGATTATCAGGACTCCCAAGTTCATAATGTGAAATTAAACGAAAAGGCAAAGTCCACGACCGATGCGCCTTATTTTCATTTTCACAACCATACCTCTTTTTCGATTTTGTCGGCCACAACTTCGGTTGAAGCACTTATTCAGAAAGCAATCGAGGAGAATATGCCGGCGGTGGGGATGACCGATATGGGAAATCTCATGGGTGCTTTTAAATTTACAAGTGCCGCTAAACGAATGAATGCCGGACGTGAAAATCCGATCATCCCGATCATCGGATGCGAAGTTTACGTTTCGGAAAATTATACCCAAACCAAATTTACAAAAGACAATCCCGACCGAAGGTTTACACAACTCCTGATTGCGAAAAACAAGGAAGGATTTAAAAACTTATCCAAAATCTCTTCCACCGGATTTATTGAAGGCTATTATGCCGGTTATCCGCGTGTGGGGAAGGAAGTCATTGAAAAACATAAAGAAAATCTGATGGCTACGACCGGTAGTTTATCGGGTGAAATTCCCAACCTCATTCTGAATGTAGGTGAAATGCAGGCGGAAGAAGCTTTTGTTTATTGGCACAACCTTTTTGGCGATGATTTTTATGTCGAATTAATTCGTCACGGATTACAGGAAGAAGAACACGTCAATCAAGTTTTACTTCGGTTTGCCGAGAAATATGGGGTTAAAACTTTGGCTCAGAACAATACATTTTACATCCATCAAAACGATGCGGAATCCCATGATATTTTGCTTTGCGTTCGCGATGGCGAGAAAAAGGATACACCGATCGGGCGTGGACGTGGAACGAGATTTGGTTTTCCGAACGATGAATTTTATTTCAAATCCCAGGAACAAATGCGTTCCCTTTTTCACGATGTCCCGGAAGCCATTGAAAACCTCTCTGAATTTTTAAGTAAAATTGAGCCTTATGATCTGGCGAGTGATGTTTTACTTCCCAAATTTAATATTCCCGAAGAATTCCGTCATCCCGAAGATGAATTGGATAATGGAACCCGTGGGGAAATGGCGTATTTGCGCCATATTACATACGAAGGTGCTAAAAAACGATACGATGAAATCACTCCAGAAATCAAAGAGCGATTGGATTTTGAACTCGATACCATCGAAATGACGGGTTATCCCGGCTATTTCTTAATCGTTCAGGACTTTACTTCACAAGCTCGAAAAATGGGTGTTTCGGTGGGGCCGGGTCGAGGTTCGGCAGCGGGCTCGGCAGTGGCTTATTGCACCGGAATTACCAATGTCGATCCGATTAAGTACAACCTCCTTTTTGAGCGTTTCCTCAATCCGGATCGGGTTTCATTGCCCGATATCGATATTGATTTCGATGACCGCGGACGCGATAAAATCATTCAGTGGGTGGTAGATAAATACGGAAAAAATCAAGTGGCTCAGATCATCACCTATGGAACGATGGCAGGGAAATCGGCAATTCGCGATACGGGAAGAGTGTTGGATTTACCACTTCCTGACACCGATCGGATTGCGAAGAAAACCCATATTAAACTCAATAAACTGTTCAAAATGGATGAAAAGGCTTTGAAATCTTCCTTGGGAGGAGATGAATTTGCCGATGCCATGGAATTGAAAAAAATTGCAGAACAAAATACACTCGAAGGAAAAACTTTACAGCAGGCTACAGTGATTGAAGGTTCTCTTCGAAACACTGGAATTCATGCTTGTGGAGTAATCATTACGCCAAAGGACATTCGTGAATTGGTGCCGGTTGCGGTGGCAAAAGATGCGGAATTATTGGTGACCCAATTTGATAACTCGGTGGTGGAAAACGCCGGATTATTGAAAATGGACTTTTTGGGATTGCGGACTTTGACCATTATCAAAGATGCGATTGATTTGATTGAAAAAAATCATGGAATCCGAATTGATCCCGATGAAATTCCATTGGACGATAAAAAAACCTACGAACTTTTTCAACGTGCCGAAACCGTGGCGATATTCCAATATGAATCGCCCGGGATGCAGAAACATATGCGTGCACTAAAACCGGATAAGTTCGATGATTTGATTGCGATGAACGCTCTTTATCGACCCGGGCCTTTGCAGTATATCCCGAGTTTCATTAAGCGAAAACATGGACAGGAAGAAATTGTTTATGACCTTCCCGAAATGGAAGAACACTTAGCGGAAACCTATGGGATTACGGTTTATCAGGAGCAGGTGATGCTTTTATCTCAGAAACTGGCAAATTTCACCAAAGGTGATGCCGACGTACTTCGAAAGGCGATGGGTAAAAAGCAAAGAGATGTACTGGATGAAATGAAGCCGAAGTTCTTAGAAGGTGGAGAAGCGAACAATCATCCGAGGAAAGTATTGGAGAAGGTCTGGAATGATTGGGAAGCCTTTGCGGAATATGCTTTTAACAAATCGCATTCCACTTGTTATGCACTGATTGGCTATCATACCGGTTATTTGAAAGCCAATTATCCGGCCGAATTCATGGCGGCGGTTTTGAGTAATAATATGGGCAACATCAAGCAGGTAACTTTCTTTATGGAAGAATGTCGTTCGAAAGGAATTCCTGTTTTGGGACCCGATGTGAATGAAAGTTCGTATTCCTTTTCGGTAAACGAATCCGGGGCGATCCGTTTTGGGATGGGTGCTGTAAAAGGAGTGGGGAGCGGAGCCGTGGAGTGCATCTTAAAAGAGCGGGAGGAAAACGGAAAATACGAATCGATTTTTGATTTTGTTCAAAGAGTTGATTTGCGCCAAGCTAACAAAAAAACGATTGAAAATCTTGCTTTGGCAGGTGCTTTCGATGCTTTTGAAATTCATAGAGCTCAATTCTTTTACGAAGAAGACGGAAGTTCAAATTTGGAGAAATTGATCCGATACGGAGCCTCGTTTCAGGATTCGAAAAACAGCGCACAGGCTTCTTTGTTTGGAGATTTAGCCGATGAAATTGAAGTAATGCGACCGCATCTTCCGACTTGTCAACCTTGGAACTCAATTCAGCAGTTGAATCGCGAAAAAGAAGTGGTGGGGATTTATATTTCTTCGCATCCGCTCGATGATTATTTGGATGAATTGAATTTTTATCAAAATGCGACTTTGAAACAATTAAAAGAAAACGAAGATAAATTAATCGGTCGTGAGCTTTCGGTGGCGGGAATTATAACAGATGCACAGCACCGGATTTCAAGTAAGGACGGAAGAGAGTTTGGGATTTTTACGTTGGAAGATTACGAAGATCAGTATGAATTCAAGTTGTTTGGGGAAGATTATTTGAAGTTCAAACATTTTTTACAGCCCAATATGATGGTGGGCATAAAGGTTTCGATCAGCGAAAGAATTTTCAAAGACAAGGATGGGGTTGTGACGGGCCGAAGGGTTTATGTGAACATCAATCGGATGCAATTATTGAGTGAGATTTTGGAAGGTCAGGCCAAACGGGTTGTGGTGACGGTAAATGTTTCGGATTTGACACAGGAAATTTATCATTCGTTGAAAGAGATTTTTGAGAAGCATCGGGGCGATAAAAATATTTTGTTTGTGATGAATGATATGGAGTCGAAGTCTCAGTTAAAAATGCCGGCACATCATGCGAAAGTTGAAATTAGCAAAGAATTATTAAAGGAATTAAGGGAGATTCCGAATTTGAAAGTGGGATTGAATTGATGAATTTAGCTTTTGCGATGATTTTTTTAGGAGCGATTATTTATGAATCTATGATGAAATTGATTTTTCCTATTAAATTAAGCTTTGATTTCTATAAATTTACGTTACTTTTGATGTTTAATAAATTAAAAAACACTGAAAAATGGCACTTGAAGTAACAGATACATCGTTTGCAAAAGACGTTTTGGAGGCAGGTAAACCGGCAATGGTTGATTTTTGGGCAACTTGGTGCGGTCCATGTAGAATGGTGGGCCCTACTGTAGAAGAGTTGGCAAAAGAATACGAAGGTCAGGCTGTGGTGGCGAAAGTGGATGTGGACAACAACCAACAGATTGCTGCAGAGTATGGAATTCGCAATATTCCGACTATTTTGTTTTTCAAAGACGGACAAGTTGTTGATAAAGTAGTAGGCGTAGTTCCGAAAGCACAGCTTGAGCAGAAGTTAAAAGCGATTATGAATTAAATAATTCGTCAGGAAAAAATTAAGAATCCGATCATGAAAATGGTCGGATTTTTTGATTCTATTAGTGATTTAATTCGATATAAAAAAAACTTGAATTAAATATGATAATTGTTTGTCTTGTTGAAAATTTAATTAATTTAGCGATGTTTTATTAAAATTAACACTATGAAGAACAATTTACAGGTTCTATCATCGAAATCGCTATTTTACTTTGCGTTTTTGATGGTAATAGCCATGCCTTTGAAGGCTATTCCCTGGCTTGCTCCGGAAGCGGGTTCAGGAATTATGAGTAAGAAACAGACTGAAATGTCGAATTTCCTGTTTCAGGAAAATTCCATGTTTTCTATGGAATCCACCATGGCGATGTTCATGGCGCCGACTTACTGTCAGCCAACCACGACAAGTGCCAGTTGGGAGTACATTACGAATGTTAACTTTGCTGGTATTGATAATTCGACGGGTGGTACATCCGGAATTAATGATTACACAGATCAGATTGCAGAAGTAACCGCAGGAGAAACAGAGACGCTTTCTGTAACGGTTAACGCAGATAGCTCTGATTACCTAAGCGTATTTATCGATTGGAATCAAAACGGTTCGTTTTCAGATCCGGGAGAAGAATATGTTTTGGCAACTTCGACAAGTTCCGATGGTCCCTTTACGCAGGACATTACAATTCCAACGGATGCAGTAGCAGGTGATACGGGGATGAGAGTGATATTTAGATTCGACGACGCTCCAGAACCTTGTACGTCTTTTTACTTTGGCGAAATTGAAGATTATACTGTCAGAGTTACCAATGACTCAGAAGGAGGAGGCGAAGTAGGTGAAGCTTGCTTTGCAGAGGATTTCTCAGACATTACAAGCGGTAATAGTACTTCTACATCGGGTTCGAGTGTACAATGGTTTGGAAATGATAATTTCCCAACGGTAGATCGTGCTTACCAAGCGGGTGGAGCTGTTCGCTTAGGAACAGGATCAGTTACAGGATTCATTGAATCAAGAAATTTAGACGAAGTTTCGGGTGATGTTAGCGTAAACATCGATGTAAAAGGATGGACAACACTTGAAAATACGACTTTAAATGTAAGCTTAGACGGTCAAACCGAAAATGTGGCTTATACAGCTTTGATGGCGGATGATTTTGAGACAGTTACTGTTCAATTTACAGGAGTAACTGCTGGTTCCAATTTAAAAATTGAGACATCAAACCGACGTGCATTCATTGATAATGTAGAAATCATTTGTGAAGACGGTGGAGAAGAACCTGGATATGATTGTTCACAATCCATCGCTTCCAATAACATGGAAAACGGAGGATTCATTGGCGGAGATACCAACCAGCGTTTGGCAATTGATATCAATGTAAATACAGAATCTACATTTGCAATTGATCAAATCAAATTGAATCTAATTCAAGACGCTGCTCCAACCTACATCAATATTATTATTCGTGAAGATGTAGCCGGCATACCAGGTAATGCACTTCATACTTTCAATAATGTTAGTATCATCGATAGTGAATTTGTAGGATCCAACTTTGGTTTCGACTTCTATACCCATACCTTGGATTTCTCAGCTGAGGACTTGGTACTAGATGGAGGTGCAACCGGAGCTAAATTCTGGATGGAATTAGAAACCGATGCTGTAGCATGGGAATCTACAACTGCTGCTGTAAACGGATTATCGGGTGCGTTTTTCAATGACAATACAGGAGGAGTTTGGATGATTGGAACCGATGAGTACGTATATGAATTAATCGGAACTTGTACGGGAGAGGAGCCAGAAGTACCAGAAGGAGGATGTATAACAGCACCTAATGGAGCTTATCCAAGTACTGCTTTCACACCTAGTTGTTTAGGTACTACTGAGTCCATTACAGATGGTGACTGGGGTTGGTTTGGAGAGTACTCTATCGTTAACGTTACGGCGGGAGTAGAATATACATTCTCAACAGATGTATCAACAGCTTATATCACAATCGCTAATAATGGTGGGACGATATACGCATTTGGAACCGGAAGCGTTACATGGACAGCTACGGCATCTGAAACGGTAAGATTCTATACGCATGAGAACGAGAACTGTCTATCTTCTACCAACTGGGTGGATAGAATGGTTCAATGTGGAGAGGCTCCGTCTCAACCAGAAGAGCCAGACTTCCCATGTTTCTTTGGTGATGGTCTTACTTCATCGTTCGATAATGCGTTCAACATTGAATTATCCAATGACTACCGTTCAGCCGATGATTTCATCGTAGAAGAAGGGACAGTGTTTACTATGCAACACATCACAATTGATGTGAACCAAGTAGAAGGACCTGATTATGTAGAAATCAATATCAGAGAAGACAACGGAGGAACTCCGGGAGCTATCATCGAAACGATTACTCAATTACCGGATACGGTATCTGCTTATGGAACTGCATATGGTGACCCTATTTACCATATGACATTTGATTTAGATACTCCGATTGAGTTTACCGAAGGTACTTATTGGTTAGATGTCAAAATGACTCAACCAGGTGGAAGCACTTCTTGGTGGTTAGCTACTTCTACAGGTTCACATGGGGCTGTTGCACAAAGAAGTATAGACGACGGAGTTACTTGGTCACCTGACCCAGAAGGCTTAAGAGCGGTATTCTTCGTAGCAGGAGAATGTGAAGAAGAGGAGCCAGGAGAGCCTGGATATGATTGTTCACAATCCATCGCTTCCAATAACATGGAAAACGGAGGATTCATTGGCGGAGATACCAACCAGCGTTTGGCAATTGATATCAATGTAAATACAGAATCTACATTTGCAATTGATCAAATCAAATTGAATCTAATTCAAGACGCTGCTCCAACCTACATCAATATTATTATTCGTGAAGATGTAGCCGGCATACCAGGTAATGCACTTCATACTTTCAATAATGTTAGTATCATCGATAGTGAATTTGTAGGATCCAACTTTGGATTTGACTTCTATACCCATACCTTGGATTTCTCAGCTGAGGACTTGGTACTAGATGGAGGTGCAACCGGAGCTAAATTCTGGATGGAAGTAGAATCCGATGCTGATGGATGGGAATCTACAACTGCTGCTGTAAATGGATCAGCGGGTGCGTTTTTCAATGACAATACAGGAGGAGTTTGGATGATTGGAACTTCTGAATACGTATATGAATTAATCGGAACTTGTACAGGAGAAGAAGTAGAGCCGGAGGAAGGATGTTTGACTGCGCCAAATGGAGCTTATCCAAGTGCTGCTTTCACACCTAGCTGTTTTGGTACTACTGAGTCCATTACAGGTGGAGACTGGGGTTGGTTTGGAGAGTACTCTATCGTTAACGTTACGGACGGCGTAGAATATACATTCTCCACAGATGTACCTACAGCTTATATCACCATTTCAAATGGAAACGGAACATCAGTTTATGCGACCGGAACCGGAAGCGTTACATGGACAGCTACGGCATCTGAAACGGTAAGATTCTATACGCATGAGAACGAGAACTGTCTATCTTCTAGCAACTGGGTGGATAGAATGGTTCAATGTGGAGAGGCTCCGTCTCAACCAGAAGAGCCAGACTTCCCATGTTTCTTTGGTGATGGTCTTACTTCATCGTTCGATAATGCGTTCAACATTGAATTATCCAATGACTACCGTTCAGCCGATGATTTCATCGTAGAAGAAGGGACAGTGTTTACTATGCAACACATCACAATTGATGTAAACCAAGTAGAAGGACCTGATTATGTAGAAATCAATATCAGAGAAGACAACGGAGGAACTCCGGGAGCTATCATCGAAACAATTACTCAATTACCAGATACGGTATCTGCTTATGGAGTGGCGTTTGGTGACCCTATTTACCATATGACATTTGATTTAGATACTCCGATTGAGTTTACCGAAGGTACTTATTGGTTAGATGTCAAAATGTCTCAACCAGGTGGAAGCACTTCTTGGTGGTTAGCTACTTCTACAGGTTCACATGGATCTGTTGCATACAGAAGTGAGAATGATGGAGCTACTTGGTCACCTGACCCAGAAGGCTTAAGAATGGTATTCTTCGTAGCAGGTGAATGTGAAGAATTAGGCATCTCTGATTTGAGCGCCTTTGACTTCGCTTACTATCCGAACCCTGTCAAAGATGTATTGAACATCACATCTAAGAAAGAGGTGGAAAGTGTAGCTATCTACAACTTGGCTGGACAAGCAGTAACTTCAGATGCAAAAGCTTCCAACGGTCAGATCAATGTTTCGACATTGCAACCGGGAACTTATGTGTTCAGAGTAACCCTGGAAGGCGGACAAGTAGAAACCTTCAAGGTGATTAAGAAGTAAATTTCTTAAACATAGATAAAGAAGCCCTGGCAGAAATGCCGGGGCTTTTTTTTACTGAGTGCCCCGCCCCCAAAAGCGATAAAAAGAAATCATTAAACCTCTATCTTCTACTCCATAGATTCCGCCATGGATATCCCATAGATACTCCATTAGGGGGCCCACATAGATCCCTGTTTATGCCATCCTTATGTCATGTTTACGCCATACTTATAAGATGTTTCTGCCTTGGTAGGACAAACCTAAAACAAGTCGAAAAAATGAAAATTCAAGGGAAATCCTATACATTCGAAGATGACTAAAGATATAAATAAGGCCGATTTTTTCCAAATTATTCCGACCTAAAATAGCGAAGAATTTCCTTGATGAAAAGCATTGTTTTTGATCGCCTAATCGAGCTTTCCAAGTGAAAAATAATTAACATGAAAAAACAACCAATCGAACCATCGAATCTCTTCGAAAGAAAAAAGAAATCATAAATTTCAACAGAGAATTTACAAAAAGATAAACAGTTCAAATAAGAATATCTGTACTGTTTAAAATAAAGTTTATTTGTTTAATCCTATATCATTTTTCAGGAGATTACACGCAGTTCTGTCCTTCATGTACCAAATTCTTTTTAAATAAACTCTAAGATATGTAGTCTCTTATAGCTTGTGCAAAAGAATTTGGTATTAAATCGGCTTTAATCCTAACTCTCTCAAATATTCATTATGTTTATTTGTACTACTGTTAATTTCTCTTTCAATTTTTTCCAATTTGGTATGAACCTCATTTAAATTAACAATAGGTTCAGGTTCTGCTGTACTTACATACCTTGAAATATTCAGGTTGTAGCCGTTTTTTTCGATTTCTTCCAAGGAAACTTTACGAGAATATCGCTCGTGCTCTTGTCGGAATTGGTAGGTTTCTACAATGTCTTTAATATGGTCTTCACTTAAACTATTTTGGCGTTTGTTCTTTTCAAAATGTTCGGCAGCATTGATGAACAATACGTCTTCCTCTTTTTTACATTTTTTCAAAACCAAAATACAAACGGGAATTCCTGTCGAATAAAACAAATTGGAAGGCAATCCAATCACCGTATCAATATGATTGTCTTTTAAAAGCTTGGTTCGTATGCGTTCTTCTGCACCACCACGGAACAGAACACCGTGTGGCAAAATAATCGCCATCGTTCCATCTTCTTTTAGAAAATGAAAACCGTGTAACAAGAAAGCAAAGTCGGCAGCTGACTTGGGTGCTAAACCATAACTTTTGAAACGAAAATCTTCTCCCATCGCCTCATTCGATTCCCAACGTAAACTAAATGGCGGATTTGCCACAATGGCATCAAACTCTATTTTTTTACTCGGGTTCATTTCATTTAATAAATCCCATTGATTGAGCAAAGTATCTCCGTGAAAGATTTCAAACTCAGTATCTTTCATTCCGTGCAAAAGCATATTCATTCGGGCGAGGTTGTAGGTTGTTACATTCTTCTCTTGCCCGTAAATCTTACCCACACTTCCTTTGTTTTCTTTGATTTTATGGCGAACATTGAGAAGCAAAGAACCCGAACCACAGGCAAAATCCAGTATTTTGTCCAATTTATCTTTTTTACCCGATTCAGGGTTTTGGCTGTCCAAAGTTACAATCTCTGAGAGTATGGTAGAGATTTGCTGAGGCGTATAAAACTCTCCTGCCTTTTTACCTGAACCGGCTGCAAACTGACCGATTAAATATTCGTAAGCATCGCCCATCGCATCGATGTCTTTGGAAAAGCCAGCAATGCCTTCGGCTATTTTTTGAATAATGGTACAAAGCTTTTTATTCCGTTCGGTAGGCGTTTTTCCCAGTTTTTCGGAATTGAGGTTAATCTCCGAGAACAAACCTTGAAAGGCACTGTCAAAAGATTCGTTTTCTATGTAGCGAAAACCCGCTTCAAGCGTACTCAATAAATCACCATTTTGTGTGCGAGCCATATCCGCAATCGTATCCCATAAATATTGAGGTTCTATGACATAATGCACCTTTCTACGCATTTGCTGTTCAAAATCCTTGATGTCATCTGGATTTTCGGCATACCATTTTTGCAAAGGTGTTTTGTAGCCGTTTTCTTTCGGATAATCTCTTCCCAATTCCTTTTTAGCTGCCTCTTCGTAATTCAAAGATAAATACCGAAGAAAGAGAAACGAAAGCATATAATCTCGAAAATCATCTGCATTCATTGCTCCGCGTAATTCATCAGCAATAGCCCAAAGTGTTTTCCCTAATTGTTGTTGTTCTTTTTGTGTCATTATGCTGTTAGTTCTTTTTGTTTGTCTTCTACAAATATTTTTGGTAAATAAAACTCATATTTTTCGAGAAAACTATTTAAAATTCTTTTAAATAAATCTTTATTATCTTCTCCCATTTCTTTTGGATCAAAAACAGAATACTTCCCATGACTGAATAGTTGTAAAGCTCTTTCAAAAAGCACTTCATCATCTAACCCATCAATACATTTATCAATTTTTTCGTACCCAAAAAATGTTGCAGTCTTTTCGAGAATACTTCTTAGTGAATTAAAATGAAACGTATAAATTTTATTTGAATCTGCGACCTTTCTTAACTCACTTAATATAGCAATATGATGGAAGAATGGGGTATCTGTTGTGGTTTGAAGAACATAACCTTCATTTCCTTTATTATGAAGAAAATATCTTTTACTTTTAATTCTTCTGCCAAATTCATTAAACAATATATTGTAAAACAAACTATGGTGTGTTGATATTACTGTTTTGACACTTACCTTTTGCTTTCCTTCAGCATCTTCCACAATTAGTAAATTGGCTAAGTCACAGGCAACAGCAATTGCGTTATTCTCATCTAGGGATGAAATAGGGTCATCAATATAAATAAACTTTACCCAACTGTAAGCAGGGTCTTTATCTATAACTAATTGACAGATTGCCAGAAAGAAGCTCCAAATAAAAAGAGTTTCTTCTCCTCTTGAGATTTTAATATTTTCAACTTCTTTCGTTTCCTCATCGACAACAATCTCTCTTGAAAAGGAGACTTTTGAATTTTCATAATCTATGTGGAACTTTACATCAACATAATTATTAAAAAATACCGCTATTTTTGAATCTAACGCCAGCTCATGTAATCCGCTAAAAAACATAGACTTGGAGTTCATTTTTAAAAACCTTTCTGAATCATTTTCTAAATCATTTTCCCAATAAAATAAGTCCTCGGTGAAAGCATTGAAATATAAAGTATCTCTGCTATGTAAATTAGTGTCTTCATCAAGAACCTTCCCTAATTCTTTAAACTTCATTGACAATCTAGTTTTTCCTGTTCTATTGTGTGCAAAAAATAGAACTAAATCTTTCATACTTCGATTATCCCCCAATAAGTCTTTACGAAAATGTTGGGCTATGTCAGAAAGGCTATTAAAGTCAATTGTTGAATTCATTTAATTTACGAATTAATTATTATAAATATGCAAATGATTGTGGAGGCAACAAATCAAACTCTTTTTTCAGATCAAGAGGTTCATTGTACATTTTTGCCTTTTTAATCTTTATCGCATAAGCAGTTTCCCTATTTGAAAAATAATCATTGAAAAAATCCTCTGAAATCCCTGATTTATCTCTTGTTTTTCTCCATATATTTTCAGGAGTAGAATTTAAAATGTCTTCTATTTCAAATTCTCCAATTACTTTCTGAACAGGAGAAGAAGCATATACTATTACTGTTGTAATATTAGGTCGTTTGAAAATGACCTTTCTAAATTCATATTTCTTTGTGCCATCAAAAATTTTGAAGGCAAATTCTGGTTTAATCGATAATAAAACTTTCATCGCTTCTTGTTGCTTTTAATATTGTTTCCAATTGTTCTGTTGTTATCTTTTTAAATCCTCTAGGTGCATCATTTATACCATTTAGAATTTTAAGGTCTATTAACTCTTTCATATTTATACGATGAGGAAATGAGTAAACAAAAAGAAATTTCACTACGAAAGGTTTACTTTTTGAGTAATTCCACATTGCACGAAGTTGATTTTCAGGAAAGACACTATTCTTACGGCAATGCAATACAAACTCCTCCTCATTATCAAATTCATATCGCACTTCATCTGTAATACCAATACTCGTAACGACACTGTGATAATATCCACCTGTTCTATAAAAAATCAAAATATCTCCTTTTTGAGGATGTGGTTCAAAAGCTCTTGAAACATATACTTTGCTAATACTATTCCTATGAGGGAAATCTTCAATAAAATCCTCCGGTGATTCAGTATTTAAAATGGAATCTGGTAAAAGTTCCGTATGATATTCTGGATAGATAGGTACTATAAAACAATCGTTACCTTTTGAAATATAAGGATAATGGTGTTTTAAATTAGTACTACTTATTTGCTTACTAAAATCTCGTACATATACTAATTCGTCATCCTTTTTACCCCATAATATAAAACCCCATTGCTCAAATAAATCTATTAATCTTCTTTGTTCATCTCTTTTGTCAAAAATAGTTACATATATTTCATCTACTTTATTTTTTAAAGCATTGTCAAAAATAATTTTCATAAACCGTTCTCCTAATCTGAAGCCGTTGTTTATAACTTTAAATGTGCCTATTTTTAATCTTCTTTTAGGAAGAAAAGAAGGAGTTATATCATGATAACTTTCTGTCTGGTCTTCTATTTTCAGATAAAGAAAAGAAAGAATTAAACCATTCTTTGAGTTAACAGTTATATAAGCTTCTTCATCAAATTTTCTAATAAACCATTTTTCAAAACCATCATAATCTTCTTTTAAGCTTGCAAAGAAATCATCATCAAGACTAATTCTTCCAAATTTTAGTTTCTGAACATTTAAGACTTTATAATCTACTAAGTCAGGGTGTTCAGCAAAGATTTTTTCTAAAAATTTATCTATTGTAAATACTTTATCATCGATTTCTAAATCTTTAGCTTTACGATGAATTTTTTTGTCTTCCGTAATTAAAATATCAACTCTTCCTACAAAAACCTCATTTAAAAACTGCGTATCTATTCTATCATTTTCATTAGTATCATCTTTCTCGGATACTTTCATCACCTCAGGTTGCATTGGTGAGGGAATATCTATTTTTTCATAACTCTCCACTTTTATATTAAAGGTATTTACTGTGTTCTTATCCTGATACTTTTCAAGTTCTCTTATAGAATAAGAATGAATACACTTTGTATATTTTGCTCTTTCCAACCAACGATAAAGTATCCCAACATCTTGATTTAAAACACGAGATGCTTCACGATGAATAATAATATTTGTATCTAAAAGTGCTTTCATATTTTACTATTTAACTTTCGGAAACAACCCCTGCATCAAACCTTTTTTATGTTCTTTTAATTGTTCTATTTTCTCTGCTTGCGCTGTGATGAGCTCATCTAAAGCAGAAAGGCAAGAAGCGATTTTTTGTTGTTCTTCTTTCTGAGGTGATAGGGTTGGAATATTAGTTATTTCGTTTTTTCCGATTTCTTTAAATGTTGAGCCAGATGCTCTTTTTATAAGAGCTTCTTTATTTTGTAATATCCAATACAACCAGAATGTGTTAACTTCCGTACTGTGCACAATCAATGACTGAAAACCTTGATTTGTTGTGCATTCTTCTTCCGTAATTGATACATCACCAATTGTTGCTCTTGTTGTAATTAAAATTGTTCCTTTGGGTAAAAGTTTAGCCGATGAATTTTTTAAACCTTGCTCCGTTATTTTCCTAATGCTACTTTTTAATTTACCGTTTTTAATCTCTGTTGGAGTGTACCAAAGAATTTCTCCATCCCAATATTCTTGCTTTGAAGTATCGGGAGTGCCTCCTCCTACAAAATCACCAACTTCTCCCAAGCTTTTCTCCACCCACTCCCCATCTTTCTCAAACTCTTTAAATCGATACTTAGGTACTTTTTTACCCTCTTGAGGGAAAAGATTTTGCATCAAGCCTTTTTTGTGGTCTTTGAGCAAATCCATTTTTTGGCTGTGAGCTTCAATTACTTCATCTAAAGAAGAAAGACAAGATGCTATTTTTTGTTGCTCTTTGGGTAGTTTAGGTTTTTGAATAGTAAACTTTTCAAATGCAGTTTTGTTTATTATCGGTACAGCTGTTTGTCCAGCCAAATTTTTAAGTTGTACAATGTTCCTTGAAATGGCATAATAAACAAATTCATAATGGTTTGATGTGTTACATACAATAGAATTGATTTGTTGATTAGTTGCACATTCAACTTTATTAATGCCATTTAAACCAATGGAAGCAATACAGGTTACTAAAATTGAGTTTTTGGGAATTACCCTTGTTCTCTCTTTGCCTTTTTCTGTGAGTTTTAGGACTGAATTATAAATATATTTTTCTTTAAAGTCTTGTGCTGTTACCCAAACAAAATCACCACCCCAATATTCACTTTCTTCTTTACTTGGAGTACCACCAGTAATAACATTTCCAACTGAATCAATCGAAATATCTTCCCATTCTCCCTCATTCTTAAACTCAGGAAAACGCAATGAGGGTATTAATTTATTTTCTTTCTTATTCATTCTCAATTTCCTTTAAAATAACTTTTCCCCATTCTTCACCAATCTTAGAAAAAGCAAACCACCTTTTTCCTAAATCTTTGAGCGAAGCTCCCAAATGATATACTTCTGTATTGTCGATAATCAAAAAACGGTCGTGGCTTTTGGTAAAGGCTTTCAGCTCAAAATTGCCGTATTGTTCGTTGGCTTTTTTTACGTCTAAGGTCAATTGTTTGGTACTGTTTTTAGTTAATAAAAGCACCTTTACCGCTTTTGTTTTCTTGGATAGATGCGTTAAGGTACTTTCGTCTATGTAATTATCAATTAATACAATGTTTTTCTTAGCAGAGCGAATGATTTTGGAAGCCAATTCATACGCATCAAATATTTGTCCGTCAAAGAAAACGCCTTGTGTAGGAATAATATCTTTGTTTTCTAATGCTTTAAAAACTTTTTCAAATTTTTGGTCAGTTTGCAATTGTTTACGTTCAATGCTGTCCATACGCTGTAACAATCCACTATGGTTGGCAATGAGTTTGCGCATTTCTACAAAAGTATTGATAATTTGAATGCTTACTTTTACAGCCACATCACTACGCAACACGGCAGAAAGCATTGCTACACCTTGTTCGGTAAAAGCGTAAGGATTTACCGAAGAATGCTTTAGGGATTCGAACCGGTCACAATTTGTGACTAGTTCTATTTTTTCATTGTCAGTAAGTTGAAAACGAAACTGTTGCGGAAACCTTTCTATGTTCCGCTTGACGGCTTGATTTAAAACTTTAGTCTCCACCTGATACATTTCCGCTAAATCACGGTCAAGCATAACTTGCAACCCTCGAATGGTAAAAATTCTATTTTCTATTTCTTCCTGTGATAGGATAGCATTATCTCCCATTTTACACAATTAGTTTAAAATATTTTTTTTGTTTTTACAATTTGCCCAAATACGAAATTATGTTCCTCACTTAAAATTACTTGGATAGCAAAACAAAACGATTTACGTTTTATAATACCTTTCTTCTCACTGATAATTCAAAACTCACAATTCCCTTACTCATAAGCTGCCAATCCACTAATATCTCTTCCTTGCGCCAATTTTTTTAATTGCGGCACCAAGTCTTCCATAAGTTCCAATTCCTTTATCCTGCGTTCTTTCCAACTCAAATCCAATGGAGCTAAAAGATCTGTCAATTTTTCTCCGTCAAAAATCATTCGGCTCATAACTTTTTCTACAAAAGCTTTTAAATCTGCTGTTTGCAATCCATTTTTATTGGCAATTGCAGCTAATTCTTTGTTGTATTTTTCGTCTTTAAATTTGTCATACCCCTTGCGTAGTGCTGCTACATCTTGCCCTTGGTTCCAATCCAAACTGTTGATGTATTCGGTTAAGTCTTCTTCTTCATCCATCATATTTGAATGTGACTTTAACAAAGCAATCACCTGTGCTTTGGTCATTTTCTGTTTGGATGGTTTTTGTTGTGTACTATCGGCGATCAGATTCATAATGTAATCGTAATCAATTACAGCAGAAGCAAAGAGTACAAATTCAAAATCTAATTGTTGAATTTCCTCCGGTGTATTTTCACCTTCTTTTTGACGTCGCTTTTGAAAGTTTTTAGCCGTTTCAATATAGTTACTGCGAAACTCCTGAAAAATAGGTGTTGGCAAAATATCTTCAATAACCGCCTTTTGCTCTTCAGTGATGTCAGTATATTGGTCAAGTTGTGTTTTAAGTCGCTGTACTTCCTTAAAGTTTTGCACAAAAGCAATACGCGCAGCATCTCCTTTTAGATTGTAAACTTCCTGCGGTTCATAAGCGCCAGTGTTTTCCTGCATAAATACACCTAATTTCTCCACTGCTTCTTTAAATTTGTCAATCACCACAGGCGCAGGCTCTACCAACCAAATTTCTCTTGATTTTTCTTTATCTTCTTCTCCTGAAAACAAAGCGATGGCTTGGTTTACTGCATCTTGCTGCGAACGAAAATCCAATATATTCCCATAAGGCTTGCTGTCGTTTAACACACGATTCGTGCGTGAAAATGCTTGAATTAATCCGTGGTATTTCAGATTTTTATCTACATAAAGTGTATTGAGATACTTGCTGTCAAAACCCGTGAGCAACATATCCACTACAATGGTTATGTCTATTTTATTTTTATGAGGATAGTCTTTGCTGCTGTATTTCTGGTTTTTAATACGGCTTTGCACATCTTGATAATACAAATCAAAATCACTGAGGCTGTGATTGGTCCCAAATTGTTGATTGTAATCGGTAATTATTTCCGTTAAGGCTTTTTTCTTCTCTTCAGGATTTTGTTTGTTGTCTTCTTTTTCTTGGGCCAAATCCTCTTGTATTTGTTGAATGTCTTTGTTGCCCTCAGCAGGAGGCGAAAACACACAAGCGATGTTCAAAGGTGTAAAATCTGGATTTTCCTCCTTTTTATTTTTCTGAATTTCATTAAAGAGTTTGTAATATTCAATAGCATTATTGATAGAGGCCGTAGCTAAAATGGCATTGAACTTTCGATTGTTTGTAGCCGAATTATGTTTGTCCAAAATAGCTTCTACCACAGCTTGTTGTGTAATGGCTTCACCTTGTTTCGCAGGTTGTGAACCTTCGCCTTTGAAATAATCAATATGGAATTTCAAAACATTTCTGTCGTCTATGGCGTGAGTAATCGTATAGGCGTGTAATTGTTTTTCAAAAATATCTTCGGTCGTTTTGTAGGTTTCAAATTCACCTTCTCTAATTTTTTGTGTAGAATTCTCTTCAAAAATGGGTGTCCCCGTAAATCCAAATAATTGCGCATTTGGAAAAAACTCTTTTATGGCTCTGTGATTTTCTCCAAATTGCGAGCGGTGGCATTCGTCAAAAATAAATACAATGCGTTTGTTGCTCAACGGCTGCAGGCGTTCTTTGTAATTCCTTTGGTTGGTTCCATCAAGCGCCAAGCCTAACTTTTGAATGGTCGTAACAATGACTTTATCGGCATAATTGGTAGAGAGTAATCGTCTGACCAATGTTTCGGTATTGGTATTTTCTTCTACACTACCTTCCTGAAATTTATTGAATTCTTCACGGGTTTGTCGGTCAAGGTCTTTCCGATCCACTACAAACAAACACTTTTCAATATCAGGGTTATTCTTTAAAAGTGTAGAAGCTTTAAACGAAGTCAAGGTTTTCCCACTTCCCGTTGTATGCCAGATATAACCGTTGCCTCGATTATCTTTTATACAGTCCACAATGGCTTTTACTGCATAGACTTGATAAGGTCGCATCACGAGTATTTTCTGCTCACTTTGCACCAATACCATATATTTACTAATCATTTCACCCAGCGTACACTTGGGCAAAAACTTTTCAGTAAAAGTGATAAGGTCGTTGATTTTTTTGTTGTTAATGTCAGCCAATTCATATACAGGCAAAAATTGTTCGTCTGCATTGAAAGCAAAGTGTTGGTTTTTGTTATTGGCAAAATACAAAGTTCGATTGCCGTTACTCACAATAAACAACTGCATAAAACACAACAAGGAATTACCGTAGCCATTTCCTGGTTCGTTTTTATAATCTACAATTTGCTGCATCGCCCTACGATGTGAAATATCTCCTTTTTTCAGTTCGATTTGCACCAGAGGTAAGCCGTTGATGAGCAGGATAACATCATACCGCTGAAAACTATTCTCGGTATTAATCCGCAATTGATTGATGACTTCAAATTCATTTTTGCACCAATCTTTAATGTTTACTAAAGTATAATGCAATGGCGTACCATCTTCCCGCTGAAAGTATTGATTTTCCCGTAATAACTTTGAAGCTTCAAAAACGTCGGGTTTAATTATTTCTTCTCGCAACCGCAAAAATTCACTGTCCGTTAATCGCACCCGATTTAATGTTTCAAATTTTTGACGAAAATTTTGTTCGAGTGTTTTTCGGTCAATGATATCCGGTCGGCTAGTATATTTTAAGTTTTTGAGTTGTTCAATGAAGCCTAACTCTATCAGGTTTTCTTTATTCATTTTTCCCAATTTTTCGAAATTCGATTTTTTATTAAGATAGCAGAAATATTTTCTCTATTTTTTTCCGCTTAGGTTAAGGTGTAAAATATTTAATCAATGCTAAATCCACATAGAGAATTTTATTGATAGATTCAAAATTTCTTAAAACTACAAATTAAATAAAATCTTTGATATTTCCGGCTCTTTGTACTTCATAAATAACTTCAAAGTCCGCAGGTAACTTTATTATATAAATTTCTCATTTTTATCATGTAAGACAGCTTTGGTAAAATAGATTTCTGTGGATTTATTTACCTAACTAAATCATTTCCTCCCCCATTCAACTTTCGGTTCAGTTCCGCTTGAAATTCTTCCATCACCGGTTTTACGGTGCTTTCGGGTAGGTCTGAAATACGAATGTACATCAGTCCGTCAATGGCATCATTGAACTTCGGATCGACATTGAATCCAATCAGTTTTGCGTTTTGCTTGATGTATTTTTTAATCAAAACCGGAAGACGTAAAACATTTGGCTCGATTTCATCAATCAGTTTGTCAAACTTATTCAAATCGGCTTCGGCTTCATCAAAGAAAAATTCTTTGTCTTCGTCTTTCAGTTTCACTTTGAATTCCTTTTTCGGACGAACATATTGCGCCACATAAGGGTCGTAATAATGCGATTTCATAAATTCAATCATCAGAGATTTCGAAAAATCGGAGAATTGATTGGAAATGGAAACGCTCCCGATGATGAACTTTTCTTCCGGGTTTCGAAGCGTAACGTGCACAATTCCTCTCCACAAAAGGAAAAGCGGCATCGGCTTTTGCTGATAAGCCGGCACCACAAAGGCACGCCCCATTTCGATGCATTTCTTGAAAAACGGATGCAATTCCGGTTCGATGTGAAATAATTCGTTCAAATAAAATCCATCCACCCCAAACTGCTCATAAACCTCTTTCCCCAACGCCATTCGATAAGCTCCCACGATTTTATGGGCCTCATTGTCCCATAAAAACAAATGGTGATAATGGACATCGTATCGATCCAAATCGATTTCCTGATTGGTTCCCTCACCGATTTCCCGGAAAGTAATTTCACGCAATCGCCCGATTTCTCGCAAAAGATTTGGGATTTCGTGGGCCTTGCTGAAATAACATTCGTAATTATTATTCTTAAAAAGCAGTGCATCCTCAGTCTTTTTCAATACTTCAATTTCGGCATTGATCAAATCCGCAGAAGTCTCTTCCACAATGGGTTTGGGTTTCTTGCTTCTTGCATTGATCGCAATCGTAGCCGGAATTTTCAAAGTTTCGATGAGAAGCGATCTTTTTTGGGTATAATAAGTGGAAAGTGCATAAGTTTTTTTGCGAAGGAATTCCGAAAAAGCTTTTACCTCTTCAAATTCCAATTGTTGTTTCGGTAAAATCGGCTTCCCAATTCGGATTTGAATCGGTTTAACACGCGGTCGAACCATTTCCGAGGGGAGCATCGCCGTTTGTAAATTCGGACTGAGTGCCGCCATCCGATAAAAAAGCGGACTGTTTCTAGCCCGGAAATACATCGGAATCACGGGAACATTCATTTTTTTAATCAGCTTGATGGCCGATTCCTGCCATTCGCGGTCGGCCACATTTCCTTCTTCGTCTTTAGCAGAAACTTCTCCTGCCGGAAAAATCCCAAGACAACCTCCGTCACGAACGTGCCGAATCGCCTCACGCATTCCCGAACTGCTGTTGTAAACTTCCTTTCGGGTTTCAAAAGGATTGACGGCGATGACCATGGGTTCGAGCGGTTGGATGCGGTGCAGTAAAAAATTGCCCATCACTTTAAAGTCCGGGCGGATTTTCCCAATGATGTGCATCATCAAGATTCCGTCCAGCGCACCCAGCGGATGATTAGAAACAACTATAAACGGACCTTCCTTGGGAATTCGATTCAAATCTACATCGTGAAGTTCATATTTAACATTGAGGTCGTCCAAAAGATATTGCAGAAAATCGGCAGAACTTTTCCCCAAACCGTTTTTGTACAAATCATTTAACTTATTGATACCACTGATGTTTTTAAACAACCAGGAAATAGGGTATCCGACCGGCCAGAATTTTTTAAGTCCGGAAGCCTGATAAATATCTTTGGTGCTGATTAAACTCATTCTTCTTTCACAATTATTTGCAAAGTATTTTTAATGATTTGACGCAGCAACTCGGTTCCTTTATAAAACGAATAGGAAGACTTCTCGTCAAAGTGCCTAAGGGTGTATAAAGATACTTCTTTTTCCCATTCAATCTGATATTCGGATTTTAACTTATCCAGCAGCACTTCCATCTGATTGAATTTATCTTCCAGGCAAAGCGACAAACTGATGGCCGAATTCTGCATCATATTGACTTTGATTTTCAAATTATGAAGCAAATTGAAAATACGGCTGATTTTTTCTTCTGTAATAAATGAAAAATCAGAAGTCGTAAGTCGCAAAAGGTTTTGGTTCTTTTTGACGATATAACAAGGTACAAAAGGCTCCAGCGTAAGTTTATTCTGAATTTCTGTTCCTGAACCCTTCGGGTCAATGAATGATTTCACATAAAAAGGAATTCCTTTTTGTCGAAGTGGTCGCATGGTTTTCGGGTGAATGACCGAAGCGCCGTAATAGGCCAGTTCGATGGCTTCTTCGTAGGAAATTTTATGGAGCAACTTTGCGTCCTCAAAATAACGCGGATCGGCATTCAGCACGCCCGGAACGTCTTTCCAGATCGTCATGCTTTCGGCATTCATACAATACGCAATGATCGCCGCCGAATAATCCGAACCTTCACGGCCCAAAGTCGTGGTGAAATAATTCGGGTCAGAACCCAGAAACCCTTGAGTAACATAGAATTTGGAATTGTCCAGCGAGCTGAAATTCTTTTCGGTTTCTTCCCAGATGACTTTTCCTTCCCGATAGGTTTCATCGGTTTTGATGAAATCGCGCACATCCAGCCAGGTATTTTCAATTCCGACTGAATTCAAAAAACTGCTGACGATTTTAGTCGAAATCAATTCGCCACAACAAACTACTTGATCGTACACAAAATCATAATTCGGTGATTTATTTCTTCGTAAAAACCCACATAAATCTTCAAAAAACTGATGAATTTCGGATTTGAGTGAAGCGGAATCGGTGAATAATTCATCGGCAATTTCCAAATGCATTTGCCGGATTTCGTCGATTTTTTGGGTGAAATCAGTCTTTTCAAAATAAAGTTTGACTACTTCTTCCAGTGCATTAGTGGTTTTGCCCATGGCTGAAACTACCATAAAGGTTCCGTTGTAACCTGCTGACTTTAATACCGATGCGATGTTTCGCACGCTTTCTGCATCTTTGACCGATGCCCCCCCGAATTTGAATACTTTCATTAAATTTCTCTAATTGTATGCAAATATATAGCAATGAAGACTTTCAAGAAACTACCATTGCTGTAATTTGTACGTATAAACCTTTTCGTCTCTTAAAATTACCCGAAGGATATATATTCCGGTCGGGCCTAAAATTTTGTTTAATCTAAGTTCTGTTTGTGGCGTATCGACTTTTTGTTGCTGAATGAGTTTTCCGTTCAAGTCGTAAAATTGAATTAACTTGATGTTTTCAGCACCTTTTAGTTGATAGGATTTCGTTTTTCGTTTGAAAAATAATTCAGGTTTTTTGTTAAATCTGTCTGTTTCTTTGATTTTCATAACTGACTGACAGCCTGATATGGAATCCAAATTTTCATAAACCAAATCGTTGTTTTTAAAGAGACAACTGAGTTTTCCCGCACCATTGATATCGGCCTTTCCACCCGGCGCCGTAATCATGGAAAGCGAACCTACGCCTTCTATCCAGACTACATTATAATCTGTAATTTCATTGGATTGGGTTGGGGTAAAATAAAAATGCCTGTGCGGAATATCGTTTACCAAATTGATACTTCGGATGGAATCCAGTTTAAAGAAACCGGCATCTGCAGGAAAAGGCGTGATAGGATTAAACATTTGAATTGTGTCCCCAACACTTACCGAAAAGTCGTAAAGTAAATATTCATCAACATGGTTGAATTCGTCAAACTTTGTAAGAAAAACCTTTTTTTGCTCCACTTCTTCTCTAAGCAGAAAACTTCTTGAAATGTAATGATATCCTTCCAGAATTTTATGGGGTTGGTTGTTGAAAATAGTATCGCCGTCGGTATAATAAACATCAGTCATACAACCGCCGTAACAGTTGGTCAGGTGCCATTCGTTGACAGATTCCAGCATGGGTTTATAGTCTTGTGCGTTTAAACCATAACCAGCAATAGAAATCAGCAGAAATAAAAATCTTTTCATTGGCTGAAAATTTAATAAACAAAGATAATCCATCTATTGATGTATATTTGTAAAACCCAAAAAATCATTTAAGCATGAATTTAGAAGCAGGCCAGACTTTAGGCGAGTTTATCATTGAAAACCAGAAAGATTTCCAATATTCATCGGGAGAATTAACCCGACTGCTGAGTTCCATCAAACTGGCAACCAAAATCGTAAACCATAAAGTAAATCAGGCTGGATTGGTCGATATCATCGGGAAATTCGGAGCGGAAAACATACAAGGTGAGGAGCAGCAGAAACTCGATGTTTTTGCCAATGAAGTTTTCATCAAAACGCTTTCGCAGCGAGAAGTCGTTTGTGGAATCGCTTCCGAGGAGAGCGATGATTTTGTGCGTATTGAGAATTGTCAGAATTCTGAACTGAGCAAATACGTTGTTCTGATTGATCCACTTGATGGATCTTCTAATATTGATGTAAACGTTTCGGTGGGAACCATTTTCTCGATTTACCGAAGGGTAACACCGGCCGGGACTCCGGTTCAGCTCGAAGATTTCCTTCAACCCGGAAACAAACAAGTAGCTGCCGGATATGTGGTGTACGGGAGTTCTACGATGTTGATTTATACAACTGGAAACGGAGTCAATGGATTTACATTGAATCCCTCCATCGGGACATTTTATCTATCCCATCCTCAAATGAGAATCCCCGAAGACGGAAAGATTTACAGTATCAACGAAGGAAACTATGCCATGTTTCCACAAGGCGTTAAGGAATATCTTAAATATTGTCAAAAAGTAGAAGAGGATCGTCCCTATACTTCGAGGTACATCGGTTCGCTTTGTGCCGATTTTCATCGGAATTTAATCAAAGGTGGAATTTATATTTATCCATCTGGAACCAAAAGCCCGAACGGTAAACTGCGTTTGCTTTATGAATGCAATCCTGTTGCTTTCTTGGCTGAGCAAGCGGGAGGAAAGGCCTCCGATGGATTCAACCGGATTATGGACATTCAACCGACTGAACTTCATCAAAGAGTTCCTTTCTTTTGTGGCTCCAAAAACATGGTCGAAAAGGCAGAGGAATTTATGGTGAAAGCTTAGTTGGGAAATCTCTAAACCCAGCAGTTAAAAAATCTGGAATTCGAAGTTGCAATTTAGGAAAGAATTTCTAATAGGATATTGATCAAACTCTCCATTGCTTTGATCCATTGGGTTTTGCTTTGAGTCTTCTTTCAGGCGTTTTACTAAAAATAATGAAGTTGCTTTTGAAAACCTATAATCATTTTGATTATATTTAGACTCAAAACCAGGATTATAAAAAAAGATAAATACGTCATTATCACCGGAGCAGCTTCGGGATTGGGCAAGGAATTTGCAAAACTCTATGCCGAGGAAGGTCATTCACTTATTTTAATTGATATCAACGAAAATGAACTTCATCAAACTGCAGAATGTATTCGTGAAGAGACCAAAGCCCTTGTAAAGACATTGACCAAAGATTTGTCGCTTGCTGAGGTTTCTCAGGAAATTTATGATTATACCTGTGTAGAAAATCTTGAGGTTTTTGGTCTAATCAATAATGCCGGATTCGGTGTTTTTGGGAATTTTTCGGAAACGGATTTGAAAGATGAGCTCAAAATGGCAGGACTTCATGTTTTGACTCCAATTGCATTGACCAAATTATTTCTAAAAGGAATGCTCGAAAGGAATGAAGGTGAGATTTTGAATATTTCCTCTTTGGCGGGTTTTCAACCGGGACCTTTGATGTCGGTGTATTATTCGACCAAAGCATTTTTGATTTCATTTACGGAGGCGATTGCCCGTGAAAATAAAAACTCCAAGGTTCGCATCAGTGTTCTTTGTCCGGGTGTAGTCAATACGAATTTTCGAAAAAATGTTTGCGCCAATAAGGAGGCGAAGATCAAATCGATGAATAGTTGTCCGCGTCAAGTGGCGTTTTATGGCATTCAGAAGATGCGTCTTGGAAAGGTTGTTTGCCTTCCTTCTGTTTCTTGTAAATTTCTTTCACTTTTGCCAAGATTTCTTCCGCGGAGTATGGCAAGAAATATTGTGTACAATATCCAAATGCGAAACAGGGGTTAGTATCTGCGTGAGGGATGGAGGCATTTGTATGAGCTCTTTCTTTTTGCCTTCGAGAGTCTCATGCTGGATCGAGAGTTTCGGGTGGCAAAAGAAAAGCGAGTGCCGAGAGCCCGACGCCGTTGCGGAGCTTGCGTAGCAACGGGGGCACGCCCAGAAATATTTATTCTTCAGTTGAATCGAAACTCTCTTTCAGTTTGATGAGTTCGGAGCGGATGTATTCCATACGGGCGATGAGTTCCACTTCTTCTTTGATGTTTTCCTGTTCCTGTAGTGCGATTTTGGCGCCTTCGAGGGTATAGCCTCTTTCTTTTACGAGGTGATAAATGAGTTGGAGGTTTTTGATGTCGTCGGGTGTGAAAAAGCGGTTTCCTTTTTTGTTTTTCTTGGGCTTAATGATGTCGAATTCTTTTTCCCAGAAACGAATAAGGGAAGCATTTACCCCAAAAGCTTTGGCGACTTCCCCAATACTGTAATACAATTTATCTGGTAATTCAATCTGCATTTAGTCCAAAGATACAGACATTTGCTGAGATTTGTCAAGCAGAATTTTGAATTCGTCGGGACTTACATCTTGATAGAAATAAGAAACGGGATCAATCGGCTTTCCATCTTTGTGGATTTCATAGTGCAAATGCGGTCCTGTGGAAAGACCGGTGCTTCCTACGTATCCGATGATATCGCCTCGTTTTACTTTCTGTCCACGTTTTGCTTTGACTTTGCTCATATGTGCATAAAGCGTTTCGTAGCCGTATCCGTGATTGATCACCACCACATTTCCGTATCCGCCTTCTCTTCCCGATAATTTCACGGTTCCGTCTCCGGTGGCATAAATCGGCGTTCCGGTATGTGCGGCAAAGTCAGTTCCGGTATGCATTTTACTGATTTTTAGAATCGGGTGCATACGCATTCCATATCCGGAAGCTAAGCGCGTTAAATCTTTATTGGCAACCGGCTGTATGGCGGGCAGGTGTGAAAGCATTTTGTCTTTTTCTTTTGCGCTGATGATGATTTCATCCAATGATTTGGACTGAATGACCATTTGTTTGTTGAGAATGTCAATATTTTTGGCTACTTCAGAAACCATATCGCCGTATTTCCAGTCTGAGAATTTGGAATAGCGATTGACACCACCAAATCCTGCTTTACGGACATCGTCGGAAATCGGTTCTAATTCAAAATAACTTCGGTAGATATTATTGTCTCGGTTTTCGATTTGCCCGAGAACTTCTTGGGATTGTTTAACTTTTTTATTTAACAATTCATACTGAATTTTCATTTCCTGCAATTCGGCAGCCAATGAATTTTCTTCCGGTGAATTGACTTTATTACTAAATACAAATCCAGAAATCACTCCGAAAAAAGCAGTTACAATAAGAAAGACCGCCAAATTCTTGATTTTGCGGATTCGTCGTTTTCTAATAGGTTTGAAGGAGGTGGTTTGTGCGTTGTATTTAAACTTTTTATTCGCCATTGGTGAATTCTCTATTATTTTTCCATGTGTGCAAAGCAAAATAAAGGAAAATTACCACGGGGTCTTGTTAAGGAAATTGTAAAATATCCTTAATCTTCAATAAATAAATAGATAATTCAGAGGAAGTTTCGTTTCTGAATTTTAAGAAAAAAAATAGAAGTTTAACATTATCAATTAGTGTTCCAAAGTTCGTAATTGCAAAAATTCTTCGTTGGTTATAAATTCTTTGTGCTAAGGTTTTGGTTATTCGCGGTAGTAAATCCTTTTAACCCTGGAAGAAATCGAAGTCAAAACTTCGTAAGGAATCGTGCCCATTTGTTCGGCAACCTCTGAGATGCTCGGATTTTCCCCAAAAATAATGACTTCATCACCTTCTTTGCAAGGGCAATTCGTCACATCTAACATCAGCATATCCATACAAACCGTCCCGACGATGGGGACCAGTTTTCCGTGGACATTGACTTTGCCCAAGCCATTGCCCAAAGACCGACGAATGCCATCTGCATATCCGACCGGAAGCGTTGCAATTCGGGTTTTTCTTTCCGCTTTGAACCTTCGGCCGTAACTTACCGTTTCGCCTGTTTGAATTTCCGAAATCCGTGAAATCACAGTTTTGAAAGTCACCACATTTTTCAGCTGTTTCCGGGAATCTTCATCGTCTGAAATTCCGTACATCCCGATTCCAAGCCGAACAGCATCATATTGATTTTCAGGAAAATGAATAATCCCCGGCGAATTCAATGCATGTTTGACCGGCTTTATGTTCAATTCTACTGAGATTTTGTCATAGATTTCGTCAAAGATTCTTAATTGTTCTTTGGCGAAATCTTTTTCTTCCGGCACATCTGCCGTGGCCAAGTGCGTAAAAATAGATTTTACAACCACCGATTTTTCGGAACTTAATTTTTGAATCAATTCATCAATTTGTTCGGCACGAAAACCCAATCGGTTCATTCCGGAATCAATTTTCAGATGAATTGGATAAGCTTCTGTAATCGATTTTTCCTTTAAAGTTTGAAGAAATAAATCCAAAACCCGAAGACTGTAAATTTCAGGTTCAAGTTTGAAATCAATAATGGACGAATAACTGCTTTGCTCGGGGTTCATCACCATAATCGGCAAGGTAATTCCGGCTTTTCGAAGCTCAACTCCTTCATCGGCATAGGCAACTCCCAAATAATCAATTTTCTGATGCTCAAGCGTTTGGGCAATTTCAAAACTTCCGGTTCCGTAGGAATTCGCTTTGATCATCGCCATGATTTTGGTTTCGGGACGAAGTTTACTTTTGAATAAATTTATATTATCAACCAAAGCTTTTAAATTGATTTCCAGAACGGTATCGTGTGATTTTTTTTCCAAAAAAGCAGAAATTTTCTCTAATTGGAAAGGTCTTGCGCCTTTGAGCAATATGGCTTCGTTATGGACGTTCTGAACGCTCAATTCCTTTAGAAATTCGTCGGTGTTTTCAAAAGTTCGGGCAGGCGTTTGGAAGAGGTTTTTGTATTTCGGAATGAATTCTCCAATCAAAACCAAATCATCGATCTGATGAGAATTCACCAAATCGGCTACTTTTTGGTACAATTCTTCTTTGTCCAAACTGCTTTGAAGCACATCGGTCAGTACCAGACTTTTTCGCGGAAAAGCTTGTTGTGCCAACACATCCAAAGCGACTTTTACCGAATGTAAATCCGAATTGAAACTATCATTGATCACCACACTGTCCCGAATTGCTTCCTTGATTTCCAAACGCATTTCAATGGGTAAAAGTTGTGAAGTCAAAGGCAAATATTCCTCTAAATCAAGTTCCAGCGCAAGAATTACTGTCAAAACCGTCAAAATATTTTCGATAGAAGCTTCGTCTTGAAATGGAATTTGAAATGAATGATTTTGGGAATTGAATTGTACCAGAATTTTTGTTCCTTTTGAAACTTCTTGAGTGGAAATGATTTGAATCGTACTGCCGGATTTTTTACCGAAACTAAAGAATTTCTTATCGGGATAAACTTCTTTTAGAGTTTTTTCAACCAATTCATTATCAGAATTATAAATGATTATTTCTGAATTTTGAAATAATTTGATTTTCTCTCTTATGATTATTTCTTTCGAACTGAAATTCTCCAAATGCGCCGAGCTTATATGGGTGAGCACACCGATTTTCGGTTGGATAATTTCTTCCAAAACCTCCATTTCGCCGGGTTTTGAAATTCCGGCTTCAAAAATTCCGAGTGAATTTTCAGACTTCATCTGCAAAACCGAAAGCGGAACACCAATCTGGGAATTATAGCTTTTCGGACTTCGCACGATTGAGAAGTCTTTCCACAAAAGTTGATTCAACCATTCTTTGACAATGGTTTTTCCGTTGCTTCCGGTAATTCCGATGACGGGTAAATTGAAGTTTTTACGATGAGATTTCGCCCATTCCTGTAATGCTTTCAGAGGCGAAGGAACCTTTAGATAAACCGCATCTTCAAAGATTTCTTCGGTTTGGGCAACCACAAAAATCCGAATGCCTTTTTTATAAGCTTCCGATGTATATTTATTGTCGCCAAATGCAAAAAACACAGCATGATTGGGCTGGTAAATCGTCCGGGAATCGAAATAGATTTCTTCAATCTTTCCGGTGGGATTTCCGGTTATTTCAGCCGAAATAATTTCTGCTAATTCTTTTGTTTCGTAGGCTTTCAAATTATTAAATCGATTTAATTTCCTTTGTGAACTTTTGTGTCAAACTTTGCGAACTTTGTGGTAAATAGATTTTTTGAATTTAACCACTAGGTACACAAAGAAATTCACAATGGCACACAAAGACTGAATATGTTTAACTATGTATTCTCCTTTTTCCGTTCTTCCCAAAAAGCCGTCCGACTCAGTGGTTCATATTCCTCTTTTTCACCCAGCTCCACTAATTTATCACTTTGGATTTTCCGATGGGAATAATGCGCCAAATTCCCTGTTTTCACACAAATCGCATGGACTTTTGTGACGTATTCGGCGGTAGCCATCAGATAAGGCATCGAACCAAAGGGCCGTCCTTTGAAATCCATATCGAGTCCGGCGATGATGACACGTTTTCCTGCATTTGCCAGCTGATTGGCAACTTCCACAATTCCTTCGTCAAAAAATTGTGCTTCATCAATTCCGACGACTTCGCATTCATTGGCCAAAATCAGAATATTATAAGCCGATTCCACGGGTGTTGCAATCAATGAATTTTGATTGTGTGAAACCACTTCTTCTTCATCGTATCGCGTATCCACAGCGGGTTTGAAGATTTCAACTTTTTGTTTGGCAAATTTTGCACGGTTGATACGACGAATCAGTTCTTCGGTTTTGCCGGAAAACATCGATCCGCAGATGACTTCAATCCATCCGCTTTGTCGGGTATGGTTTATGGTGTTTTCTAAAAACATGGGAAAACAAAGTTAATTGTTTTATTCAGAAGTTTCGTGAAGGATTTTAACCGGAAATTATTTGAAAATTTCATTCAAAACCTTTGCAAGACGCAGTCCGCCTTTGAGCAATTGCTCTTCCAAAGTGGAAACGTACTGATAATTATATGGAAACCAAAGTTTGTCACCCGCTTTGGTGTTGGCATAAATATCTTCTGCTTTTTGATAAGAGTCATACAACCAATCGTTTAGGTTTCCTGCGGTTAAAGTTTTATTGAATTTCTTATTGTGAAAGTCCAGCACTTCGGCATATTCCGTATAGCTGTATTGTTGAAAATCAATGAGTTTACTATCCCAAAGCGAATGGATATTGGTTTTGCTTCGGAACCATTCGACCTCAATTTTATTTCCACCTAAATCTTCTTCACGTCCGATGTGCAACGGCTGATGTGCATCGCCAATCAGGTGAATCAGGAAGTAAAGATTTTCCTGTTTTTTCTCAAGCGATAAATTTTTATGATTTTTTAATTCATCGATGATGATTAAAGTTCGTTTGTAGAGATTTTCCTCGGACGAATTTTCCAAAGTTTGGTCAAATTCAGTTCGATTTAAACCACCGGGAAAGTTGAGATAATGCCAAGAATCGGCCATTTTCCAGTCGGGATTTGATTTGATGAAATCCGGCCAGTTCGCCCAATAAGCCAAAGGTTGTTTTCCGATGATTTTTTTGATTTCCCGTTTGGCTTTGCTGTTTAAATGAGCTTCGGCAATTTCAGCCACGACCCTATGTCCGGTTGTGCCCCACGCAAATGAATAAACAGAAGTGAGCAAAAGCCCCAAAACCAATAGGTTATTTAAAATTCTCATATTTCTAAAATCTGTTGCAATCTATGAATTGTGTTGAAAATATGGAATTAAAACAGCTTAAAATTAATTCGAAAGAACATTTGGCACAGAATTAGAAAATTAAATCCTAAAATGGAATTATGAAAAAATTAATCAGAATTTTCTATTTGTTTTTGGGTCTGACTTTCATCACAGCTTGTGCACCCAAACGTCCTCCGCACCCCAAACCTCCGCACAAGGTTTTAAAGGCAGAAAAAAAGAAAAAACTGCCACCCGGACAAGTGAAAAAAATCCGCGGTTCAAAATCGGCAAAACCTTATGCGCCTGGGCAAATTAAAAAACAAAAACATAAAAAACAACGCAAACCGATAAGATCGGGAAGCTAAGATTTAAGCACCCAATATTTTTTTCAAAATCATTTTGGTAATTAAATAAGTCGGCTTGACTCCGGTAAGCCCCAAACCTCCTGAAGCCAATGTACTACCCGTTTCCAATGGATTATCGGATGCGTAGTAAGCGTACATAACTTTCAAATCGGGTGTAATGTGATTACGGATTTTGGAAGCAATCTGAATCGCTTTCTGATAATGTCCGCCTTCCATTTCCAATCCGATTGCCTTCCAGGAAGAATCTTTGAAATATTCCAAAACGTCTTTGTTTTGAAGGGAAGTTCCCAAAACGGTAATCATCGGTCCGGCAAAAACACCCAATCGATTTCCCTTGAAATCATCCGGCGTCAGTTCGTTTTCAAATACGTAATTGTCGGTCGGCCCTTCAATAATATGAGAATTCGGCACCATGATGTCGCCTTTTTTACCACAAAGAATTCCAGCTTTCCCCATGATCGAAACCGATTTGAAGTTCATCATGGTAGAAGAAGTTTTGGTTTTATATGGTTTCAAAAGTTCGTCCATCACTTCAAAAGCTTGTTCACCAAAGGCATAATCCATCACGATTAAAACGTCTTCCGGCGCTTTTTCCAATGAAGAAAAAGCGGTATTTTTGAAATTAACTTTCTTAAGATCAATGATTTGAACGTCGATGTTGGTTCCCGAAGAATCCGGAATGAAAATCAATCCATTTTTGTGGGAATAATTTTGAGTTAATTCACGGAGAGCTTTGTTTTTGGCGGATGACAAATCTTTGTAAATCTCAAACTCATTATTGGATTTGAAATCTTTTTCAAGGGCATCAAAAGCGTAAAGCATATTGGAAACACTGTGCATATTAGCACTGATGATGTGTAAAGGACGGTTTAATAAATTATTGTCACTCAATACTTTTTTAATGGTATTGGCCCATTTTTCGCCGACGATGTGGTGCCCGATTCTTTCCCTTAAAATCGGTGAAAACGTAATTTCACGTCGTTTGAATCCGGTAAAATCCTGTTGAGAAGTTTGTCCCATCCAGTAAATTATGCGAAAGAATTTCTCTCGGTCGGTTTCGGTACTGAAATATTTATAGGCAATTACTGTCTCGTTATAGGATCTCCCCAAAATTGTAGAAAGGTGCATCAATGCTACGTCTCGTTCTTTGGTGGGGAGTTTTGTAGAAGGTTCGCTCAGTGCAATTTCTTCAATTTTCTGCCAAACTCGACTGATTTGTTGGGTTTGTTTGTTATAGGCTTTCGCCCGGATTTTATCGGACTCGTTGTACAAAAAAGTCAGGTGCGTGAGTGTATCATAAATTTCGGAACGACCCCGCGTTACTTCAATATTCATTTGGTCCTCATCGACACGGTAGCAAATTCTTCTACGTTTCGGAGGAATAATCGGTTTGAATTTTGTGAAATCCACTCCTTCATTGGAAGTAAAGTGAATATAAGGTGTTTCGGTAATTCCGTCGGGTAGGCGATCTAGCACATAGAAAAGTCCGTTTAGTTCCACTTTTTCTGGATCGGCCATGGAACCATAAATTTCAGGATTTAGTTGTAATAATAATTCCTGAATCATTTGTCCGGATTGTCCGGTAGGGCGATAAGTTCCGCGGTGGAACATATGTCGCATGGTGATGTAAAGTCGGTCAATAGCTGTTGTAGAGAGTCTTGCTCGTGTAATATTTTGAATCATATATATCTAATTAAATTAAAAGTTAAACAAAAGCAGATTAGGATTAAAACCATCTGCGTTTCTTTTTGCGCTCTTTGTATTCCTGATCGATTTTCAAAAGTTCATCGTACCATTCCTGTCCAAATTTCCGAATGAGCGCATCTTTCAGGAAATGCACTACGTTGACCTTTAGCTCTTTGCCGAGTGCGCAGGCATCCGAGCAAATGTCCCAAACATGATAATTAACGGCTGTGAATTTTTTGTATTCTTTCAGTCGAATGGGGTACAAATGACAGGAAATTGGTTTTTTATAATCGGTTGCTCCTTCCTCCCAAGCCTTTTCGATCCCGCATTTTGTGATTCCTTTTTCATCAAAAATCACATACGCACATTCGCTTCCATTTACCAAAGGAGTGACCCATTCACCATCAAAATCTTTTTCGTACTTACCTGATTTTTCAATTGCAGCAATTCCTTCAGGCCGCAAATACGGCTTGATGTCTTCGTAGATATCATCGAGTATGGGTAATTCGTCCTCATCGAGAGGAGCGCCGGAATCTCCGTCCACACAACAAATTCCCTTACATTTACTTAGGTTGCATACAAATTCCTCAGAAAGAATATCTTCAGAAATCAGAGTGTCGCCAATCTGAAACATAAATTTCTTATTTATTGACGCACAAATATAAGCCCTTTATTTTTGTTTTGTAAATTTGTAGTATCTATTCGAATGAACCTAATCCTAAAGCAGTTTGATTTTAACAAGATTGAAAGGATAATTATGCAGAAAGAATTTCAAAGTTTTATTGGAGAAGAATGGAAAAATGTGGACTTAAAAAGTCCCTATGTAAAGGACTATCGGCTTGAGGTTTCCAATTTTGGAAGACTAAGATCAGTGACTCCAAAAGGTTTAAATCTTTTAAAAGGAAGCGATACGAACGGCTATCGAACCATCCGACTTAAATTATTTAAACCCCGTCCAGAAGAAGATCAATTATTACTTGACAAATATTTAAAGGAAATTCGAGACTTACGCAAAGTTGTCAGAAAGTTAGAAAAAGAAGGCCCGGTTTCTGAGTTTAACTCTACCCAAGGAGAACTAGAAAAACTCATCAAGAAAAAAGATAAATTCCTAAAAAAAGAAACCAAAGCGAGGACAATTTATTACCAAGCACTCGTCCATCGGCTCGTAGCCGAATATTTCCTTCCCGAAACCCATACCGAAGGAAAAGTTGTGGCACATCTGGATTTCAATAAACACAATAATCGTCCATCCAATTTAAAATGGATGACGATGGAAGAAAATATTGCACACCAGCAAAACAGTCCCTATGTGATTTCTGATTATAAAAAACGTAAAGATCGCTTTTTTCCTTCTGAAAACAATTCAAAACTCACCGAAACCAAGGTGATGTATCTGAAGAAACTCTTGAACGAAGGAAAGCCCATGAAACAACTCGTTCGAATGTTCAAAGTGACCGAAACCCAAATTCTGCGAATCAAACGCGGCGAAAACTGGGGCAGGGTAAAAGCAGCGAAATAATGTTTCATCACTGCGGTTTTCTTACTTTTGCAGGAAATGAAATCTTTGCTCGATCATATCTATTCCCCAAACGAACTTCGCCAACTGAAAAGAAGTGATTTGTCTCAAGTTTCCGCAGAGTTGAGAGAATTTATTCTCGATACGCTTTCGGTGAAACCGGGACATTTGGGAGCAGGTCTTGGTGTGGTGGAGCTGACCGTTGCGCTTCATTATTTTTATGATACGCCCGAAGATTTGCTCATCTGGGACGTGGGACATCAATGCTATCCACACAAAATTCTGACCGGACGAAAAAAGCAGTTCGATACGCTTCGCCAATTAAATGGTATTTCAGGGTTTCCTACCAGTGAAGAAAGTGAGTTTGACGCATTCGGAACGGGACATTCTTCGACTTCCGTTTCGGCCATTACCGGAATGGCAATTGCCGATCAAATGTTGGGAAAATCCAATAAACACATCGCGGTAATCGGTGACGCATCCATAGTTTCCGGGATGGCACTCGAAGGTCTGAACCACCTGGGAAGTACGGATTTGGATGTTTTAATTATTCTAAATGATAATTCGATTGGGATTGATCCATCGGTAGGCGCTTTGAAGGAGCATTTTTTTCATTTGGAAAATGGCGGCCAACATTCTGTTTTTGAAGATTTTGGATTTCATTACAAAGGCGTAATTGACGGACATAATTTTGAGGAATTATTTTCAGCTTTTGAAGAACTGGAATCCATTAAAAAACCAAAAATTCTTCACATCAAAACGGTAAAAGGAAAAGGATATGCCAATGCGGAAGCCGATCAGGTAAAATGGCATTCGCCCGGATTATTCAACAAGGCAACCGGGGAAATTTCCAAAACATTGCAATCGAAAATTTCGTTTCAGGAAATTTTTGGCGAAACAATGAGCGAACTGATGCGTCAAAATGAAAAAATTACTGCCATCACGCCGGCAATGCTGACCGGGAGCAATCTGGTCAAATCGAAATTGGAATTTCCAAACCGTGTTTTGGATGTAGGAATTGCGGAACAACATTCGGTTACGCTCGCAGCCGGAATGGCAACGCAGGGAATCATTCCGTATCTGGCGATTTATTCGACGTTTTTGCAACGTGCTTACGATCAGGTCATTCACGATGTGGCATTGCAAAATTTACCCGTTGTTTTTTGCATTGATCGCGCAGGAATTGTTGGCACGGACGGTGCAACGCATCACGGTTATTTCGATGTTTCTTTTTTGCGAAGCATTCCCAATATGATCGTTTCGGCTCCGATGGATGAAAAAGATTTCAGGAATTTGCTTTTTACGGCTCAGTTTGCTGATGCTCCTTTTTCCATTCGATTTCCAAAAGGAAATACGGAGGTAGAAGTTTTAGAATCGGATTTTAATCGGATTGAAATTGGAAAAGCGGAAGAGTTAAAATCTGGAAAGGAAGTCGCGATTTTGACTTTTGGAACGATAGGAAATCGAATTCAAAAGATTTTATACCAAATAGAGTCAGAGAGATTGTTTGCTGAGCGTAGTCGAAGCATCGGTCATTATAAATTTATTTTCTGCAAGCCTTTGGATGAGGATTTATTGGATGAAATTTTCAATCAGTATAAAACCATAATTAGTTTTGAAGACGGAATTTTGAGCGGTGGATTTGGCGATGCGATTTTGGAATATGCTTCAGAAAAAGAATTCAAAGGAAAAATTATAAGAAAAGCTTACCCGGATGAATTCATTGGGCACGGTTCAGTAGAGGAATTGGAAAAACAAATCGGTTTGGATGAGGAGTCGATTTTGGAGTTTTTATTAAATTTAGAGCCCTAACAGGGTTTGAAACCCTGTTAGGGCTGCCTGGCATCCCATTTTATGAAGAAATATTTACGTATTTTCTATTTATTGCAGCTCCTACGAAACGAAAACCGGAGAGGGGAGAAGCTCTTAGGGTTTAGACTTTCAAACTTTATACATTACACTATATTTCCTTAAATTTGTAAAAACAGAATATTATGGCACTTACAGAACAACAATTGAATGAAATCGGCGAGAAGCTGGTCGAGAAATTCAAATCCATATACGACCCGGAAATCCCGGTAGATATCTATGAATTAGGACTGATTTACGATGCTTTTGCCAATGCAAACGGAAAAGTAAAAGTCCTGATGACACTTACTTCTCCCAACTGCCCGGTGGCCGAAAGTATGCCCAACGAGGTAAAGGAAAGAGTAGAGGAAATAGAAGGAGTAGAAGAAGCAGAAATTGAACTGACTTTTGATCCGCCTTGGGATCGCGACATGATGAGCGAAGAAGCGAAATTCGAATTGGGTATGTTGTAAAAAAAATTAGTATTTTTCATAAAAATTAAAAAAAGCATGAATCCATTTGAAATCTTATCTGCATTCTCTGGTATCTTTTATATCATCGTTGCAATTTTTATCCTGAGTACATTGGGATTGTTCTTTATTGTGAAGCAGCAAACCGCAGTTGTAATTGAACGTTTCGGAAAGTTCCAAAGCGTAAGGAATTCCGGTTTTCAGTTAAAAATCCCAATTGTCGATCGTGTTGCCGGAAGAGTTTCTTTGAAAGTACAGCAACTTGACGTGGTGGTAGAAACCAAAACCAAAGACGACGTATTTGTAAAAATGAAAGTTTCGGTTCAGTACATGGTCATCAAAGACAAAGTTTACGAAGCTTTTTACAAACTCGACAATCCTTTTGCTCAAATCACCTCTTATGTTTTTGATGTGGTGAGAGCTGAAGTTCCTAAATTACGTTTGGACGATGTCTTTGAAAAGAAAGACGACATTGCGATCGCGGTCAATCGAGAAGTTCAGGAGGCGATGAATACCTATGGATACGATATCATCAAAACTCTTGTGACAGATATCGATCCAGACGAGCAAGTAAAACACGCAATGAACCGAATCAATGCTTCGGAACGTGAAAAAGTAGCGGCTCAATATGAGGGAGACGCTCAAAGAATTTTGATTGTCGAAAAAGCAAAAGCAGAAGCTGAAAGTAAAAGACTGCAAGGACAAGGTATTGCAGACCAAAGAAGAGAAATCGCTCGTGGTCTTGAGGAATCCGTAAATGTTTTAAACAAAGTCGGGATTAACTCCCAAGAGGCTTCAGCTTTGATTGTAGTAACTCAACACTATGATACTTTACAAGCCGTTGGCTCGCTCAATAAATCCAATTTGATTTTATTGCCCAATTCCCCGCACGCAGCCGGTGATATGCTCAACAATATGATCGCTTCATTTTCGGCAGCAAGCCAAATTGGAGAAGAAATGAAGAAGGCTAAAAAAGACTAATAGTGAATTAGATAGAATATTTTTTTATTCAAAATTTAAAGTTAAATTAGCACTAATAATTAAAACCCTTATAACATGAAGAAAAATTTATTCTCTTTGCTTGCCGCATTCTTTGTATCAGGATTGGCAGTAGGTCAAAGTCTGAGTGCTGAAAACTTGGATGCAGACACTGAAGTAATTATCGGAACTCCGGAAATTGGTCCGACAGGGGTAACAGAAGGTACTTTGTACAGTAATGGACCTTACTACAATGTTCCAGGAACGCCCAACATCAGTTTATTGGAAAGCGTCACAGTAGGTGTGACGACCTTAGGAGCAGGACATTCTTCTGCAGCAGGCATTCGTGTCGCAGATGACTGGGAGGTTACAGAAAATGTAATTGTAGAAAACATTCAGTTTTATGCCTATCAAACAGGTTCAAGTACGACTTCAACGATTACTGGAGTAAGCTTGGCGATTTGGGACGGACCTCCAAGCGATCCTGCAAGTAGCATAGTTTGGGGTGATCAGTTTGAAGACTTTTTTGACTCAACCGAATGGACAGGTGCCTACCGAGCGAGTGAAACAAACCCAAGTGATACCTCTAGACCTATTATGATCACTACAGCCAATACAGATGGATTGGAATTAGCCCCGGGTACTTATTGGTTGGATTGGGACGCAACAGGCTCTTTGACTTCAGGTCCTTGGGCTCCACCGATTGCTATTTTAGGAGAAGCTACCACTGGAAACGCTTTACAGTTCTTACCAGATGAAGGAGGCTGGGGAGATTTGTTAGATGGTGGAACTTTTACCGGAATGGGACTTCCATTCGAAGTAAATGGAGAAGTTGTAACTGCTGGAGTTAATGATTTCTCAGCTACTTCTATTAGCATTTATCCGAACCCAACTGCGAAGTTCATCAATATCAAATCAGGAGCAAAAATCGAGTCGGTAGTTGTCTATAACTTAGCCGGACAAGAGTTGATGAAAGCCTCTCCAAAAGGTAAGAATTCAGCATTTGATGTTTCTTCTTTGCCAAGTGGAACTTATATTATCAAAGCTGTTGTAGATGGAAAGGTTCAAACCCAGAAATTTATTAAAAAATAAAATTCATTAACAAATAATTCAAATGCCGGTTTCTGACCGGCATTTTTTATGGAATTAAAAATAAATTAAAATCGAATTCGTAATTTTGAGGAAATGGAAATTCAGGAAAAAATACTTCAAACACGAAAAATTCAACCCACCGCCATGCGGATTTTGGTGTTAAGAGCCATGCAGAATTCCGAACACGCTATAAGCCTTACCGAATTGGAAGCTTTGTTCGATCAGGCCGACAAAACCACCTTGTACCGAACGCTTAAAACATTTGAAAAAAACAAACTCGTTCACAGCATTGATGACGGAACCGGTTCCATGAAATACGCGCTCTGCGATGAAACTTGCGACTGCCTTCCCGAACAAGCACATATGCATTTTCATTGCAACAAATGCGAACTGACTTTCTGTATGAAAGAATATAATTTGCCCAAAATTCAAATTCCCAAAAAATTCAAAGCCGAAGAAACAAGTCTGGTGGTCAAAGGCTTATGCGAGAAATGCAGTTGAGCCAAATTCTTTGCAACCGAGTTGCAGTAAATGCAAGCTAAATTTGAGGGAAAAAGAATGAATTATGTCGCAGGATTGTTGTTCCACTACCTCAAATTCGCAACATGAACATGAGCACGACCACGGGGATGCTTTTTCACTGAAAGCCTATTTCCCGGCTATTATCAGCGGATTTATGCTTGCAATGGGCATCGCAATGGATTATTTTAACTGGGAAGTTTTTCAAAACGAAATGCTCCGAATTCTCTGGTACATCGTAGCCTATATTCCCGTGGGCTTTCCGGTTTTATTGCAAGGATTTCGATTGATTCTAAAAGGTGAATTCTTTACCGAATTTTCCTTGATGTCCGTGGCAACTATCGGCGCTTTTATTTTGGGCGAATATCCCGAAGGCGTTGCCGTCATGCTGTTTTATGCGGTTGGCGAACTTTTTCAAAGCGCCGCGGTCAATAAAGCTCGGAACAACATCAAAGCCCTGCTCGATGTACGGCCGAATTCAGCCAATGTCTTCCGGGAAAACAAATGGCAAAGCATTGCTCCGGAACGCGTTGAAATCGGCGAAAGAATTCAGGTGAAATTGGGCGAAAAAGTTCCTTTGGACGGAATTTTAATTTCAGATTTTTCAAGTTTCAATACCTCGGCGCTGACCGGAGAAAGCAAGCCCGAAACCATCCGAAAAGGTGAAACTATTTTAGCCGGAATGCTCAACGAAGGAAAATTAATCGAAATCCAAACCACCAAAAAATTCGAAGACAGTTCATTGGCGAAAATCTTGGAAATGGTTCAGGAAGCGAGTTCAAGAAAAGCCAAAACCGAATTGTTCATCCGAAAATTCGCCAAAGTTTATACACCCGCCGTTTTCTTTCTCGCCGTGGCGGTAACGCTTTTGCCCTACTTTTTTGTGGAAAATTATTTGTTCAGGGAATGGTTTTATCGGGCTTTGATTTTTCTGGTTATTTCCTGTCCCTGTGCGCTGGTGATTTCGATTCCGCTCGGATATTTTGGTGGAATTGGCGCCGCTTCCCGAAATGGAATTCTTTTCAAAGGTTCGAATTTCCTCGATTTGATGGCCAAAGTCAATACGGTGGTGCTCGACAAAACCGGAACTTTGACACGTGGCGTTTTCAAAGTTCAGAAAGTAAAAACCGAAGGTTTATCGGAAAATGAATTTTTGGAGTATGTCTCGGCATTGGAAAGGAATTCCACACATCCGGTGGCCAAAGCGGTGGCTGAATTTTATCCTTCGAATTGGGAAGCGACCGAAGTAGAAGAATTTTCGGGAATGGGTCTGAAAGGAATGGTAAACGGAAAGGAAGTGCTGGCAGGAAATGGAAAGCTGATGGCTAAATTCAGAGTTGAATTTCCCAAAGAAATTGAAAATATCATCGAAACAATCGTATTGGTTTCCATCAATAAAAATTACGCCGGATATATTTTGATTTCGGATGAAATGAAAGCCGATGCTGCACAAGCGATTTCGGAAATCAAAAAAGCAGGCGTTTCTCAAATAATGATGCTGAGCGGTGACCGTAATTCGATTGTCCAAAAAACCGCTTCAGAAGTTGGAATTGGCCAAACTTTCGGAGAGCTTTTGCCGGAAGGCAAAGTCGAGAAAATCAAAGAATTAAAAGAAAATCCTCAAAACATCGTCGCTTTTGTAGGCGATGGAATCAATGATGCGCCCGTTTTAGCCTTAAGTGACGTGGGAATTGCGATGGGCGGAATGGGTAGCGATTTGGCGATTGAAACGGCCGATGTGGTCATTCAAACGGATCAACCGTCCAAAATTGCTACGGCCATTAAAATCGGACGAAAAACCAAGCAGATTGTTATTCAGAATATTACATTGGCTTTTGTTGTGAAATTAATTGTGATGATTTTGGGTGCAGGCGGGTTAGCAACGATGTGGGAAGCCGTTTTTGCGGACGTTGGCGTGGCCTTATTGGCGATTTTAAACGCTGTACGAATTCAGAATATGAAGTTTTGAATAAATAAAATGAACAATTATCAGCCCTGTTAGGGTTCCAAACCCTAACAGGGCTTTAACAAGGCTTTTGAAAGAAAAATTTATTTCAACTTCCTGCCAATCCTTATTATTTGGTTTAATTTTGTGAAACTTTAAAAACAAAATCAAATGAAAATCTGGGATAAAGGTTTCTCTGTAAACGATAAAATCGAAAAATTCACGGTAGGAAAAGATCGAATTTTAGACGGTTATCTCGCCAAATACGATGCGATTGCGTCCAAAGCACAAGCCAATATGCTGAGTCAAGTCGGAATTATTTCGGCTGATGACAATCAAAAACTACAAATCGCGCTTGACGATATTCTGAAAGAAATTGAAAACGGAGATTTCCTCATCGATGAAAACTTTGAAGATGTTCATTCCAAAATCGAAGCGGAATTAATCATAAAAACAGGCGATGCCGGAAAGATGATCCATACCGCACGCTCCCGAAATGACCAGGTTTTGGTGGCCATTCAATTGTTTTTGAAAGAATATTTGACCGAAACCAAAACAAAAGTGCTGGAATTGATCGATATCTTGGTCAATAAAGCAGACGAACATAAAAACGACCTGATGCCCGGATATACGCATTTCCAAGCGGCCATGCCGAGCAGTTTCGGGATGTGGTTTTCGGCGTATGCAGAAAATTTATTGTCCGATTTATACTTCTTGGATGCGGCTTTCAAAGTTGCCGACCAAAATCCATTGGGTTCCGGTGCAGGATTTGGAACAAGTTTTCCAATCGACCGAAAAGCAACTACCAAAGAATTAGGTTTTTCCGAAATGGCGGTAAGTTCTGTCGGAGCGCAAATGTTGCGTGGGAAATCTGAGAAATCGACTGCCGTAGCGATTTCGATGATTTGCGGAACTCTTTCTAAAATGTCGTATGATTTGGTAATGTACAATAGTCAGGATATGGGATTTGTGAAATTGCCAAAGGAAATGACAACCGGTTCTTCCATTATGCCGCACAAAAAAAATCCCGATGTTTTTGAATTGACGCGTGCGCATTGCAATCGTTTGCAAGGATTGCCAAATGATATCATTTTGACTATCAATAATTTACCGAGCGGTTACCACCGTGATTTTCAGATTTTAAAGGAAATTTTATTTGAACCGATGGTTCAGTTCAACGATATTCTCGATATTTTGATTTTTGCTTTGCCGCAAATTCAGATTACTGAAGGATTTATGAATCAGGAAAAATACGATTCAATTTATACGGTGGAAAACATCAACCATTTGTTGCAAACCGGGACTTCTTTCCGGGATGCTTATAAAATTGTGGGAATTTCGGTGGACGAAGGAAATTACGTACCGCACAAGGAATTCCAAACTTCACATTTGGGAAGTATTCACAATTTAGGATTGGAAGAAATCCGCGAGAAAATCAAACGATACAAAGGATAGATTTCCGGACGCTTTGACAAAGTTTTATTCGTAGTGAAGAGAACTTTGTCAAAGTTTTGATGGAATTTCATTAATTATCCCAAAACTGAGACTGAACTCCTTGTTTATTTTCTTCAATAAATTCTCGAATTTCTTTACTCTCTTTCGAATTTCTTTTTGAATTTTTTCCGGTGTAAATAATACTGATTGAATCCTTCATTTTTTGGAAGATAATTTGTTTCGGATAAGCGATTTCAGCATTCTCAAAAATGTAAATACTGTCGGACTTTGAAACCAAGTCGTAACGAATTGTTTTGTTTTTAAGCAAAACATCGAAGAAATTAAATTTAGAACTCAAAGAATCTTTTTCAGGAACAAAATAGGAATTCCCTAATCTCCTTTTGTCTTCCCTTTCAGAAAGTTCCGTTTGAGAAGGATTTTGAAGAATTGCTTTGCTTTCTTTTTTGGCTGAAATCGCAATCTCCTCGCTTTCTTCTGAAATTTTTGCTCTTGCCATTACGGGTGCAGCGGAAACTTCTTCTATGGGTGCGATGTCGTAAACCGCTTCTGATTTCATGGGTTCGGGAAGTTTTAATTCGATTTGTTGAGGTTTGTTTTCCAGTTCATTCTCGATGATTTCCGGTGCCGATTTTTTCTCTTCACGAATGACCACTGATGGATTGCTTTCCTCCAATTTATTTAGAATCTCCGATGCGTTTTCTTCATTGATTTCTACCGGAACTTCATATACAATCTGAGTTGAATTCTCCAGCTTTGAAGCAGGATTGGGATTATTCAATAATGACCAAACACCAATGACCATTCCTAATACAACACAAGCTGCTGTGGCATATTTCCACCATTGAATTTTCTTTTTCTGAACGGATTTTTCATCGAGTCGTTCTTCGATTCGGTCCCAAATCAAATCCCGCGGTTCTTCATCCAATCCGTGTCGGTTGTCCCGAAACATATCTTCTATGGGATCATTTGTGCTCATACCGATTTATTTTGGCTAATTCCATATTCGTTCAACAATACTTTCAACTTTTCCTTTGCCAAATTGAGCTGGGATTTCGAAGTTCCTTCGGAAATCTTCAGTTTTTCGGCAATTTCGCTGTGTTTATATCCCTCGATTACGTAAAGATTAAACACCGTCCGGCAACCGGTTGGCAGAAAATCCAGTAATTTCAGAATGTCCTGTTCATATAAATTTTCCAAAGCCGTTGCATCTCTTTTGGGTTGGATGTTTGAAGTTTCCAAATACACTGTAAAATCATTTTTCTTGCGAAGCTCCATCAGGCATTCATTGATAAAAATCCTTTGCATCCAACCTTCAAAATTTCCTTTTCCTTCAAAAGAATTGATGTTCTCAAAAATCTTCAAAAACCCTTTGACCAATACATCTTCCGCCAATTCTACATTTTTCATATAACGTTTGCAAACTCCAAAGAAGCGTGCGCTGTATTTTTCATACAACAACTTCTGAGCCTTGCGGTCACGGCGTTTACAGCCTTCTATGAATTCCACTTCTTTCACGGTTTTTCTTCTGATTATAAAGATGCGAATAAATTTAAAAAGGTTGGTTTGTGGAAAATTTAAATTAATTGACGATTCTTTATCAAATTATCTGATTTCTTGCATATTTCTTTATAATCATTCTAAATTATAAAGCAATAATTAATTTGAATTGAGAATGTTCTGAAAAATGTTTAATTAAAGGGTAAATTTGTAATCCTTTATTGAAAGGGAATTTTTAACTAAAAATTAAACGATTATGGCATTTGATATTGATATGATTAAGGACGTCTATTCCCGAATGAAAGAGCGGGTTGATACAGCAAGACAAGTTGTGGGGCGGCCTTTGACTTATTCAGAAAAAATACTTTATGCACACCTTCATGCTGGAGTTGCAACAGAAGCTTACACACGTGGTGAATCCTATGTAGATTTCGCTCCGGATCGTGTAGCTATGCAGGATGCGACGGCGCAAATGGCACTTCTGCAGTTCATGCAGGCCGGAAAAGTAAAAACAGCTGTTCCTTCGACGGTTCACTGTGATCACTTGATTCAGGCAAAAGTAGGTGCGAAAATTGACTTACAAGACGCAATCAATAAATCTTCGGAAGTATTTAACTTCCTTGAATCAGTTTCCAACAAATACGGAATTGGTTTCTGGAGGCCCGGCGCAGGGATTATTCACCAAGTAGTTTTGGAAAACTATGCGTTTCCGGGTGGAATGATGATCGGTACTGACTCACATACGCCAAATGCCGGTGGATTGGGAATGGTAGCGATTGGAGTAGGTGGAGCCGATGCGGTGGACGTGATGGCAGGAATGGCCTGGGAATTAAAAATGCCAAAATTAATCGGAGTTAAATTAACCGGAAAACTAAACGGATGGTCTTCTCCAAAAGACGTGATTCTGGAAGTAGCCGGATTATTGACCGTAAAAGGAGGAACCGGAGCCATTGTAGAATATTTCGGTGAAGGAGCCGAAAGTCTTTCTGCAACAGGAAAAGGAACCATCTGTAATATGGGTGCTGAAATTGGAGCAACGACTTCCATCTTTGCTTATGACGATGCTTCTGAGCGTTACCTGAGAGCAACGGATCGTAATGATGTGGCTGAACTGGCTAATGCACACCGCGAATATTTACGTTCGGACAAAGAAGTTTATGAAAACCCTGAAAAATATTACGATGAACTAATTGTCATCGACCTTGATAAATTGGAACCAAGACTGAACGGACCTTTTACACCCGACTTGATGACACCGGTTTCCAAAATGAAAGAAGTTGCCGGAAACAATGACTGGCCTTTGACGGTAGAATGGGGATTGATTGGTTCTTGTACCAACTCTTCTTACGAAGACCTTTCAAGAGCAGCTTCCATTGCCAAACAAGCAGTGGACAAAGGATTGGTGACCAAAGCAAGCTTTGGAATCAATCCGGGTTCAGAACAAGTTCGTTATACAGCGGAAAGAGATGGGATTTTGCAGCCTTTCAATGATTTGGATGCGGTAATTTTCACCAATGCTTGCGGACCTTGTATTGGTCAATGGGACAGAGAAGGAGCCGATAAAGAAGAGAAAAATACCATCGTTCACTCGTTTAACCGAAACTTTAAAAAACGTGCTGACGGAAACCCAAATACTTATGCATTCGTAACTTCACCTGAAATGGTAGCAGCAATCGCGATTGCAGGTCGTCTGGACTTCAATCCGATTACCGATACCTTGACCAATAAAAACGGTGAAGAAGTAAAATTGGATCCACCGGTAGGAGAAGAATTACCTTCAAAAGGTTTTGATGCAGAAGATCCGGGTTATCAAGCGCCTGTGGAAGATGGGTCTACGGTGGAAGTAGTCGTGAAACCAGATTCAGAGCGCCTTCAATTATTGGAAAGTTTTCCGGCTTGGAACGGACAAAACATCATGGGGGCGAAATTATTGATAAAAGCTTACGGTAAATGTACCACCGACCATATTTCAATGGCAGGTCCTTGGTTGCGTTTCCGTGGTCATTTGGATAATATTTCAAACAATACCCTGACAGGTGCTGTCAACGAATTCAATCAGGAAACCAATAAAGTTAAAAATACTTTGACGGGCGAATACGGTGCGGTGCCAGATGTAGCAAGAGCTTACAAAGCAGCGGGCGTTCCAACCATCGTAGTGGGAGACGAAAACTACGGTGAAGGTTCTTCACGTGAGCACGCAGCCATGCAGCCGAGACATTTGGGGGTAGCAGCGGTTTTGGTACGTTCTTTTGCACGTATTCACGAAACCAACCTGAAAAAACAGGGAATGCTTGCGCTTACATTTGCCAACAAAGAAGATTACGATAAAATTCAGGAAGACGATACCATTAACTTTATCGATTTAACTGAGTTTGCGCCGAACAAACCTTTGACTTTGGAATTCGTTCATGCGGACGGAACCAAAGATTTGGTCAAAGCCAATCATACTTATAATGCAGCTCAGATTGAATGGTTCAAAGCAGGTTCTGCACTGAATCTAATCAAAAAGCAACAAGCTCAGAATTAAAAATTCGTAAATCAGAATAATTAAATCCCGTTCAGAAATGAGCGGGATTTTTTTAAATTACTAGAAAGAAATTATCAATAGAGCGATTGAAGCCATTTGAAAGGTTCTGACTTTGTTAACGATTTGTAAACACAAAGATTTAGCACGGATTTTGGCATATACTAACCAAATCTTTAAATTATGAACACAGTTAGATTCTTTTTAGGCGCATTGATGATTATGGCGGGAACCGTTGTAATGGATGCACAAGTTAGATCAACATCCGGAAACACCGTGAGAAGCGGGTCTGAAAAAGCGACCACAACCAATTCGTCTGTACGTTCAGGCAATTCGACACAGGTTCGCCAGTCAACCGGAACAAATCAAACGGTACGTTCCAATCAGAATTCATCTGTGCGAAACAATCAGTCGGCAACAGAAAAGCAGCCGGTGAGAGCGACGCAGAATAATTCAGTTCGAAACACTTCAACTTCAAATAATGTTCGGAATAATTCTTCGGTAAAAAATGAATCGGTTCGTTCCAATTCAACTCCGACTCGTGCAAATAATGGCAGCCAATCGGTTAGAAACACTGAGAATAGAACAATCCGAGTGGAAAATCAGCCGCAAGCAAGAACTTATAACCGAAATTCAGTGAAATTTGAAAGTGGTGCGGCGCGAAGAGTGATTTATCACAATAATAAGAATGCGAATTTTCACAAAGTGAATTACAATAACCATTATTATTACATCGACAACGGATATTATTACCAATGGCACAACAACCACTATATGAGAGTGATGGCTCCGATTGGATTTTACGTTCACACATTGCCGATGGGCTATACCAATATCTATATTGGCGGAAACCATTACTACCACTATAACGGAACTTTTTATAACTGGTATAATAATAACTATTACGTAGTTGAACCTCCGATTGGTGCAATCGTTTATGCTTTACCTGCTGATTATGAGAGGGTTTATATCAACGGCGAGAGGTTCTATGAATACTTCGGAGTATTGTACAAAAGAGTTAGATATTACGGCAAGAGAGCTTATCAAGTAGTAGGATACATCAATTGATAAATAGATTTTAATTAATCTGGGAACCCGGCTTTAGGTCGGGTTTTTTTCATTTCCAATTCTTTAGGAATTCGACAAACTACTTGGTTTTTTTCTCAATTCCAATAGGAAATGAGCGCCTGTTCCGAAAATTATCGCACCAAGTATTGCAACCGTAAAACTTCCAACTATGTATTGCAACAAATGTTGACCTACGAATTCTTTATAAGACTCCAAAGCATCCCAACGAAAAGGAGGAAGGGGTTTATTGCCCAAAATAAAACCACCCGTTTTCAGCGAAATATAAATGATAAACGGAATCAACGGCGGCATACTGACATTGGAGAAAGCAAAAGCAATCAATTTGTTCAGTCTCAATAAAAAAGCAAGCGAAAGCACCAAAATCGTATGAAATCCCCAAAAAGGAGAAAGCCCGATGAAAACACCCAAAGCAACAGAAAGAGCTTTTTTGGCATTTGAATCCTCGCTGTGAAGTAAATCTTCTAAAAAGAATCGTTTAAATCCTTTTTTTTTAAAAGAATTGAAATAAGTCTTTGGTTTATAATAGATAAGTGCAAGGAAAACCAGCCAGGTATTCAACAAACTGATTCTTGAAAAGTCCTTAAACGGCCGAAAGTGCGAAACCCTTTCCGATTCATCATACAAAACCTGAATCGGAACATTTTTAACTGGAATCCCTGCCCAAGCTGCCTTCACGATGACTTCGATTTCAAATTCAAATTTTCTCGTGAAAAACTTCATGTCTTTCATTCGTCGGATCGGATACAGCCGAAAACCCGATTGAGTGTCTTGGAGTTTAATTCCCGTTTCAAATCGATACCAGAAATTGGAAAAACGATTCCCAAAACTGCTTTTTCCGGGAATTCCGTCTTGCTCCATATTACGGTCGCCAATGAGCAAAGCTTCACCGTTTCTTTGAATTTCTTCCAGAAATACCGGAATATCTTCTGGGAAATGTTGACCATCGGAATCGATGGTTATCACATAATCAAATCCAAGTTTCAAAGCCTCTTTAAACCCGGTTCGTAAAGCCATTCCTTTGCCTTGATTTTTAGGTAGATGAATGGCTTTAATTGGCGAGAATTCTTTTAAAATTTCAGCCGTAGAATCGGTGGAACCATCGTTTATCACGATGATTTCATTTGTAATTGTCAAAGTTTTATCCAAAACGCGTCGTAGCGTTTTTTCATTGTTGTAGGTCGGAATGAGGACACAAGCATTGAGGTGACTAAGCGCGTTGGAGGACATTTTTGGATTTAACTTTTGGAATAATCGGTCAAATAACCCTTGATCATATTAACCAATCCTTGGTCTTGAATTTCGGGAAGTGCCGACTGTATAAATTTTTTATCCGACTCAATTTGGGTGTTGTATTTAAACATTTTGGGAAGGTTTTCCTGAATGCTCAAACGAATCAGACGAATTTCCACATTGTCCGGATCCTTTTGCACCGCTTTTTCAATCAAATCAATTCCGTCTTTTACTTTGTTTTTTCGTTGCAATAAAGGTTCGTAACGCGCAAGCAAAGTTTGTCCGGCTCCTTTGTAAGCAAGCATTACCGCTTTATCGGAACTGCTCACCGTTTTTACTTGTTCGTAAAATGAATTGGCCTTTTCTTCGGACTTTGTGGCTTCACGATAAGATTTCCGCAAATCGTTTGATTGCGCAAAAACTGCCAAGGAAAAATTCAGGGTGATGAAAATAAATAATAATGATTTCATAACTAAATTTCTTTAAAATTCCCTCCGAATTTTAGAGCCGGATTTTCATCCATCAAAACCATGGCTTTGATGGAAATCTCTCCTTCTTCTACTGGTTCAAAAGACAAATCAAACCGCACTTCCTCGTTTTCTTCGGGATTGATGATGGCCATAAACTTCACATTTCGTGCCGTTTTCAGCATCAATTCTTTGCCGAAATGCTTCTCACTCAATTCCTTTATGATTTGCATAGTGCAAACGCCCGGTGTAACCGGATGATTGGGAAAATGCCCTTGAAATATCGAATGATTTTTATCGATTTTTACCATAACCGAAATTCCATTTTCAGTGGATTTTGAATCAAGAATGATGTAAAAATCGTTTAGAAGTTTCATAAATATGCGGAAATAATTATTATTTAAGGCGAAATTTATAAACAACGCCAAGCTGAATGACCTGATTTAGACGAGATTTGCCGTTGTCCCAGTTGAAGAAGTCTATGACATCTTGCAATCCTTGTTTGTACCTTGCCTCGAAGCTTAATCCAAAGGGTAAATCATAACCCAAACCACCTACCACTGCGAAATCAAAAGGTTGCGTATAAAGATAACCCAAGTAATTTCCCTCATCATCATAAATTCCTTGATCCGATTCAGAATAGCTATCGTCAATTTCGAAATTGAATTCAGGCCCAATTAAAAAATGAAACCCTTCCGCGAAATAGAATTTATTGATTACACCTATCGTAAAATAAGTCATTTTTAAATCTTCTCTTGTATTATAAACCTCTGAAGCCCCTTGCATGGAAACACCTATTTCTGGCTGAAGTGCATAAAAATGACTGAATTTAACAGCAAAAGCTGCCCCACCATATGCGCCTACATAGGATTTTCCATCCATATCGCTCACATTGGCAATGTTGATACCTGCTTTCGGTCCCAGCCAAAGCTCAACTTGTGCTTGAGAGATTACAGAAAACATCAATAAACTAAGAATAAAGATTTTCCTCATGAAATTAATTTTATTGGTAATTTAACAAATGTAAGTAAATTTTTATTGGCATTTTACCATGAGAAATTTCAATTTTTAGAAATGATTTTTCCCAATCATTCAAGTCGATTTTGATGTCCTCCTTTCCATTTGCCAAAATGATTTTAAGCAATTTGCCTGATGGGTCAAACTGATAGTAAAGATTTTTATTATCAATAAATTTCGAAACTTGAAGAACCCTATTTTCATGATTTGAATATTCAGCTTCTATCCAATTCTCTTCCGAAAATAGCATCGCAAAATCTTTTTCCAATAAATTCAAAAGTATTTTTCTGTCCAACTCTTCAATGGCGTAATTTAACTTTAACTCTCTTTCAATGATTTCAAAATCAAGTATTTTGCCGCCAAATTCATTCAGAAAAGCCAAACGATAATGATTTATTTCTAACTTTTTAACGGCTAAAATTCCTCCGAAATTATTCCCAAAGGCATCAATTGAAATTTTAAAGGATTTTTCTTCGAAAACTTTTAAATAGTCGGGGGTGAACCTTTCAATTGTTCTCTCTTTCGGCTCAAAATCTTTTGTGTAAGAAGCGCAAGAAACAAAAACCAGCAAAAAACTACATAAAAGAAAACTTTTCATCGGCTACACTTGCGTTTTTTCTTTGATTATTGAATTCGATTAATGTATAATCCAGACTCGGTTCCGTGGTTTTGATTTTTTTCAATAAATAGGTTTTTCCGTCAAATGTCAAATCGATTTGTCGGATGTATTTTTTGTAAGTCTTATCAGTCGGAATCATTTTCGCTACGAAATCATTCCCCGATTTCGAATAAGTAATTTTGAATTTCGTTTCGTCCAAAACGGCCGATCCATTCACGGTCCCCAACATAATCTGACTTAAATCTTTCAATAATTTGCTCGAAGAAAGATCGGATTGCTTGGTCTTGCCATTATCGTTCACAAACATTTTATTGTTGTTGAAAATCACATAATAACTGAAGGGCGAAACGTATTCCCATCGGATTTTCGATTTGGATTTATAGTATAATTTTCCCGAAGATTTTACATCATTTTCCATGAAATCCAAATGTTTTGTCTGGACAAAATCGCTTTGCAAGGAGTGGAGATCGGAAGTAGCTGAATTGATATTGGCTTTCAATTGAGCGATTTCAGATGAATTTAATTGTGAAAATACCAAACCAAATGGCGTCAACAAGAGAAGGAAACAAAATTTAAAAATAAGGCTCTTCATTGATCAATTCATTTATGGTAACAAAACTAAGGTTTTTGCGCTCAACTTCAGGCAATAAGTGTTCCAGAATCGGGATAATGTTTTCATGTGAATCGTGCAAAAGAACGATGTCGCCCGCTTTTAGGTTTTTCCTCAGTTTTGAAAGAATTTTTTTCGGATTTCTTAATATCGTATCATAGGTTCTTTGATTCCATCCGATAGTAAGATGTCCTGTTTTTTCTAATGCATCTGCCAAATGTGGCGTGGTCACTCCATAAGGCGGACGGAAAAATTTCGGCTTTTTGCCTGTAATTTTCTGAATTTCCAAATCCGTTTCTTCAATTTCTTTGAGCCATCTGGCTTTTCCTTTGAAATCAATGGTTTTTGAATGGGTGAAACTATGATTTCCAATGCTATGTCCTTCATCCAGAATTCTTTCCACCAAATAGGGGTGTTTTTTTAAGTTTTCTCCAATCAAGAAAAAACTTGCTTTTGCCCGATGTTTTTTTAATAATTCCAGAACTTTCGGTGTGTAAATGGGATGAGGTCCATCGTCAAATGTCAAAGCAATTTTTTGAGAATTTTTATCGCCAGAATGAATGGCCGGAATGAAGAAGTTGAATTGAATTTTGGAGGAAACAATGACGATAAAAATCAATAAAACTAAAAAGGGAAATAAAATCCAAGTCCAGTTAAACCCCAAATACCAGAAAATTCCAGCTAGAAAAAAACTGTCGAAGATTAAGATGTAAAAGAGGAATTTTCGTTTCATTCTTTGCTCAAGAAAATCAGGGAATGGTTGTTTCCTCTTCGCTGATTGTAAACCAAAATATTCTGATAAGCATCTCTTTCCAAATTGTTTAGCTTCAAAATTTCAGGAATTTTTTGATGCTCCAAAACTTTAAATCCTGTTTCAATAGCCAAAGCCGTTACCGTATCAAATTCCCCAAAAATATTTTTATAAATCATTTGAGGTTTGTCTTTGAAAATACCTTTGGAAACCGTTTCATAAATTCCATCGTAGCGGGAATCTCCGTTATAGCCCAAAATCACTGCATCGATTTCTTCAATTTGAATTCGATTTTTTTCAAGGAAATTTTGAATGAATTCTTCTGTGTTTTGCACTTCAAATTTGGTTTCTACCGCTGAAATTACGCCCAAATAATTTTCAGGTTTCTTTGCGGAAGCCAGAAAAAATCCGGCACCTTCGGCATTGACTTCTCCGATGGATTTAGAATTGATGTCGATAGGAATTTTAGGATTTTCCAGATTGACATAGCCGGCGGAATTCCAGAATTCCATCGTTTTTTCGCTGATTTCATCCAGTCCACCGATTAAAATTTGATGTTCCGGGTTTTCATTCAAATACAAAATCGCATCCAAAACCGCTGACTCAAAGGAGTTTGCATTGTTGGTGTACGTCATATTATATCCTTTGCAACCCAATGCCAAAGCAACCGTCGCAGCCGCCATATTGTGCGTGGATTGGATAAAGGGTGTCGGGTTGAGCATTGCGCCGTCGTTGTCCCACATGGCTTCCACAAACTTTTCGGAATCGCGCAGACAGCCTTGTCCGGTTCCGGTGATGACCGCATCAATTCTGGGACTTTCCGCTTTTTGAATGGCTTTTTGCGAAGCATAAACCGCCATTCGCATACTTTTTCCCATTCGCCGCAACTGCATCGGCGGAATGAACTCTTTGTAATCCGGGGCGTTGACTTCTATGGCATTTTCGGAATATTCTGTGATTTCATCAAAAAAATAATCATCCCGAAAACTCGGTTGAATAGAAATCGAACAGCTGCTATGGATGTAGATTTTTTTCATTAAACTTTTTGAAAGATTAAACAACTACAATTCCCACCAAATCCCAATGAATTTGATAATACGGTATGGATTTCTTTGGATTTGATTTCGGTTTGAGGTTTCAAATCAAATTCTTTCATCGGGGTTTTCCAGTTCAAATTCGCAAAAACCTTTTGATTTTTCAGTGCTAACAGCGAAAAAACCGCTTCGACTGCTCCTGCGGCAGCCAAAGTGTGTCCGGTAAAGGCTTTGGTGGAACTGAAATCGGGAATTCTTTCAAAAATCCGGCTCAAGGATTTTCCTTCCGAAAAGTCATTATTCGGTGTTGCCGTTCCGTGTGCATTAACATAATCAATCACTTCCGGTTTCAAATCCGCAATTTCCAAGGCAGTTTTCATCGCCAGATAAGCGCCTTCCCCATCGTCCGAAGAAGCGGTTTGATGAAAAGCATCATTGGCATTTCCATATCCAGCCAAAAAACCTAAAACCTTTTTATTACCAACCGATTTTTCTGACTCCAAAACGATGTAAGCGGCTGCTTCTCCCAGATTTAATCCTTTTCGTTCTTCATCAAAAGGTTGACAATGTTCGTCCGAATAAATCATCAGCGAAGAAAATCCATTGATGGTAAATGCCGAAAGCGAATCGGTTCCGCCGACGATCACCCGATCAAGAATTCCCGCTTTGATCATTCTTGCGCCGAGCATAATCGCATTGGCAGCAGACGAGCAAGCGGTGCTGATGGTCGTTACATAATCTTTAATTCCCAAGATTTCGGCAATTTGTTCGGCGTGCACACCGCAATTTTGAGTAGGAATGAATTTCCGGTTTGCTTCCGACTCCTTGAAGTCGAAATAATATTTTTCGGTGGCGTCCATTCCGCCTACAGTGGTAGCCGAAATAAAGCCGGTTTTCAACCCGTCGTTTACATTTATTCCGGCGGAAAGAACTGCTTCCTTAGCGGCTTTCAGGCCGATCAATGTACTTCGGGTGAAAGCTTGTTTGGGATTTAAATTTAATTCGGAATAGAGTTCTTCATTGGAAATAAGAATCTCGCCGACCCATTTTTCCTCGTGGATCAAAGGATCTTTTACCGAATATTTTTTTATGCCGTGCCGGTTTTCCAGCAAAGAAGTTTCGTTTTCAGCCAGATTGTTTCCGATGGCCGAAATTATACCCATTCCGGTAATGGCAATCGGTTGTTTATTCATTATTTCGGGCGGTTTGCTTCGATGTAATCTGCCATCGTCTGAACGGTTTCAAATACTTTTCGGCCTTCTTTGGGGTCAGCCAATTTGATTCCGTATTGTTTGTCCAACAAAACGATCAGTTCGAGTGCGTCAATGGAGTCCAATCCCAGTCCGTCGCCAAAAAGTGGCGTATCGTCCTGTAAATCTTCAAGGGTTATATCTTCCAGGTTCAGCTGGGTGATGATTTTTTCTTTTAATTCTTGTTTTAATTCGCTCATTTCTAATGGTATAAATTTTTTATGCTTTCAATGGTATGATTAGTAGTTCCTTCATTTTCAACTAAATAAATCAAAACATCGAGGTTGTTTTCATCGGCTTCGACCCATCCTGCCAAGACTTTATCAGCCTTGTTTTCGGATAAAATCTGTTCTGTATAATTAACGAGATTTTCCGATGAAAATTTTTCAAATATAAGGAAAAGATTTTCACTGAATAATTGATGTCGGATGCTGATTTCGCCTAGCGCAATATTGGGCAAAGTATAAACAAAAACGGCCGGACTCGCTCCGGATTCTTGATTGTAAATTGTCTCGGCGTGCTTTTGGTCAGAAGCCCAGCTTGCACCACGATTGGAAAAGACCAATGCGGTATTGGTTTCCCGGATTTGGACTTTTTTCGAAATAAATTCGACAGCCAGAAATGCCGCTTTACAAAGCAAATCCATTTTGAAAAATTTGGGATAATTCGCTTCGGAATTCCGATAAATGGTTTTCAAAAAATCCGATACGGACTCATCGGGATTTCGCTCCCATAGGACTTTTCCGTCAGAAATGATTTTCTGATTTGTAATGCGAGAATAGGATGAGATTTTCCAGGTTTGAGTCATCTATTTACTTAATATTTCTTTGAATTTATGTAAATCAGCAATTGAAACTTTAGGGAATTCAATATCATTTAAAACATTAAAATCTTTATCATGCGTGATGATAAATTCAGCTCCTGAATTGATGGCAGCATCTATAAATTTATTATCATCGGGATCGTCTTTAATTAAATTCCATTTATAAAAAACATCAACTTGTTCGGTGTTTGATGAGTTTAAAATTTCTAAAATAATATTTTCGGCTAATGTAGGGGAATAAAAATCAGCAATGATTTCATTGTATTCATCTAAAATCTCATTTGAATAACATAAAATGAAATCTTTTCTTCGAAAAGCGTCCCACGCCCATCGAAATTTTGATTGTTTCGGAATGGAAACTAAAAGACAATTAGTGTCCAAAATAATTTTCATTATTTATAAGGAGTTCTTTTGTGAGCCTGAAGAAAGTCTTCTAATTTTTCTTGAGAGAGATTTTTATTCTTCCAAATAAAATCAGCTTCTTCATCTACTTTTTTCTGATAAAATTCAACCAAAAAATCCTTCAGCTCCTCTAAACTCAAATTATCATGACTATGTGAGAACATTTTGAGTAAATGAAGTTGAATGGAATTCAATGGATTTTCTAAAGCAGGATTACTCATTTTTGTTTAATCATTTACACAAATATACAATATATAGCTAAATTAAAACAGTCTAAACTTTCTCAAAAACCGTTGCAATATTACTTCCCCCAAAACCCGAAGCGGTTTTTAAAAAAGTTTTCAATTTTTTCTTTTCGGCAGTTCGGATGATATTGACCGGATGTGTCGTCCCTTGATTTTCAAATCTAAGCGAAGGAATGAGTACATTGTTTTTCAGAGAATGAATGCTCAGAATGGTTTCCAAAATTCCGCTCGCGCCCAATGTATGTCCGAAATAAGCTTTGAGACTATTGGTCGGGATTTCCGATAAACCGCAACGATGAAAAGCAATCGACTCCATTTCATCATTGTACAAAGTGGCGGTTCCATGAGCTGAAATAAAATCAATTTCCACTTCGGAATTTTCCAATGCTTTTTGGATACTTCGAACCAAACCTTCGCCGGTTCGCGAGGGACCTGAAATATGATTGGCATCGTTGAAATTCCCACTTCCGAGAATTTTTACAGAATTTTCCGAAGGAATTTTACTCAGACAAACTGCTGCAATGGCTTCGCCTAAATTAATCCCGTTTCGGTCGCGATCAAAGGGTTTGCAAACCGTATCGCTCACCGCTTGAAAAGACTCAAAACCCGATAAAATAAAACGGGAAACTTCATCGGCTCCAATGACAATGGCATTTTCAAATTGATCCGATTGCAATAATCTTCGGGCATATTCAATGGCCAATGAACCCGAAATACAGGCATTGGAAAGGATTTGAATTTTATTTTTCAGTGAAAAATATTGCTCGATTTTTTGGGTCAATGAAGTCAGCAAAGCTCTGTCGTTTGAAAACTCCGAATTGGGATTTCCTAAAATGGAAATATTCCCTTTGGTGGAAGAAAGAATCACTAAAGTTTTTTCATTCAGCTGTACGTTTTTCTTCGAAATCAAATCTTTCAGACAAAGAACAATCAGTTTTTCGAGTCGGGTAAAACTTTCGTCTGCAATTAAACCTTCCCAATTTTTTTCTTCAATCAGCGCAGCCGGAAAATCATTTGGAGAAAGTTGAGGGTTCGAATGTTTTTTCACCGCTGACTGTCCCGACAGGATTTTTTCAAACGCCAGTTCGCTTCCGAGTCCGAAAGGAGTGATCAAAGAATCTGCTGTTATGAAAATATCGGTCATTTTAAATTCTATTTTTACCACAAAGTACACTAAGTTTTTTCACAAAGTACACAAGGAATAATTGGTAAATTATTATTATTTTAAAATTACATTAAATCATATTTCTTTTTCCATTCCTCAAAAAACGGCGGATTGGACAGAAATAATTCGCCTTTTTCCTGGTCGGTAAAAACCTGAATCGTTTCTCCGGTTGCGACGAGCTGGCCTTCTTCGTTGAAAATTTTATACGTAAAATGCAGTTTTGCCGCCGCTTGATTGATATGAGTGGTTTCAATGCTCGCCCAATCTCCGTGTCGCAGAGGCAATTTATAATCCACAGTACACTTTACAATCGGTGCAAATAGTCCCGCGTTTTGAATGTCTTTGTAAGAAATCCCAAATTTCTCGCCAAATGCTTCCCGTCCGTCTTCCAGATAGGTCACATAATGCCCGTGCCAGACAATCCCCAACGGATCCGTCTCGTTAAATCTTACCCTAAATTTTGAAGTATGTGAAAGCATTTTTATTCTATATTTAAATCAAGCACTCCTAAGTTGTTCTCAATTATTGGGGTAACTTCAAAAGTTACAGGAATGTCATGAGGCTTTCCTAATAAATTTGTTCCCTTAAGAAATTGGTTGTTTTTTATTAATACTAAACTTTCAAACCAACAATCAAAAAAATTAACAAAATCATGAAAATAATTGTTGCAAATTGAAATAGTGTTTTGTTGATTATGTCCTCCCGACTGAAAGTCTAAATATTCTTCAAATACACAGTTTTCTATCTGTAGTCCGCCTTGGAAATATGTAAATACGAATTGTGATTTTTTAAATTTGGTATTGGATAGTTTGACGACTTTATTAAATCTTGTTACGCTACCGGAAAAATATTCTATTTCACAATTCTCTATTATAACTTCTTTATTCCAAATTTTATTTGTTTCAAGATTAATTTGTCCAGATATGGTTAGCCCAACTAATGGTTTTCCTTTTTGTAAAAGTTCTAAAGCTTCAAAATTTGTGACTTTCATTGCCTTCTTTATATCAAGTTATTCCTCTTATTAATCCAAACCGAAAGCATAAAAGTTCCGACAAAAAACAGAAACAAAAACAATAATTCTTTGGAAATATCCATTAGACTTCCGTTCCGTAAAATGATGTCATAAAAAGCCGTAATTCCCCAGTTCATCGGCGAAAACACCGCCACTTTCTGCATAATTTCCGGCATCATATAAACCGGCACCCAAATTCCACCGATGGCCGATAGGATAATCGTAAAAATCGCTCCGAAGGGCGCACTTTGTTCCTGGGTTTTCATAATCGTTCCGATTAAAATTCCCAATCCGATGGCTGCAAAGGACGAGAAAATCACCACGATGGTCATCGGGATTAATTTTCCGCCGGGTTTGAAAGGAATCAATCCCAATTGTGGGAAAATAAATCTCGCAATCAGCAACATTACCACAAACTGAATCAGACAAATCACGGTATAAGTGATGATTTTGCCGGACGCAATCGTCGCATAGGAAACTGGACTTGTACGAATGCGGATGATGGTTCCCAGATTTTTTTCTTTGACGATGTTGATGCCAAGCGGGACGACAATAAAGAAAATTCCGAAAAGAATCCAAGCGGGAACGTTGTGCTGAACCGTGTTGGGATGAATTCCATCTTCGCCTTTTTGGGCAATGATTTCCTCGAACTGAATCGCATTTTCGGTCATCGTATTTCCTTCGGTTTCGATGCCCATTTGTTCTTCAAAAACCGAATAAATCTTTCGGGACTCCACTTTGGACATCAGTTTTTCAATATCGTTTTTGACGGAATTCCTAAAAGTTTCGCCAACGGCCGGATCAAAATATAGTTTGATTTTGGATAAATTTTCTTCGACTAAATCTTCCGAACTGTTTTCAGAAGAATCGTTTTCTTCGAGTGAAAATTCGGCGAGAATTTTTTCGACATTGGAATGAATTCTTGTTTCCAGTCCTTCGGAAAGATTTTCAGGAATGACAAGCGCAATCTGGTATTTTCCGTCGCTGACGAGTTTGAGTGCGGTCGTTTCATCGATGGCTTCATCTTTCCAATTCTGAATCAATTCCAGTGCTTCTGCTTCTTCGATATTTTTTTCAATGATTTCCCCGAATTCGCCTTGGTCATTGTTCACCAAAACCACCGACATTGTATTGCTTGTAGAGTCCTTGAATGTAGTTTGCTGAATAAGCGTAATGGTAATCAGCAAAATCGCGGGCATGATGAAAAGAATGCCCAATCCGCCCCAATCGCGCACCAAAAGCAACATTTCTTTCTTTATGGAAGCCAATAATTTATGCATTTCGAATTTGATTTCCGGTTAGTTCCAAAAAGACTTCTTCCAGATTGGAAGCTCCTTTTACGTTTTGAATCAGCTCTTCCGAACTGCCTTCAATCAAGATCTTTCCTTGGTCGATGATGCTCAGTCGCGTACAGAAATCCTGTGCTTCGACCAAATGATGCGAAGTATAAAGAATGGTGGTTCCGTTGGAATTTAATTCCTTTAAAATATTGATAATCACTTCTTTGGATTGAATATCTACGCCAACGGTGGGTTCGTCGAGAAAGAGAACTTCGGGTTGATGGAGGATTCCGGTCAGAAGGTTGATCCTACGTTTCATTCCGCCGGAAAAGTTCTTTACCGGACGATTTCTAAAATCCGTTAGGTTTACTTTTTCCAATCCGGTATCGATGCGATTTTTCAGATCTTTTCCGTGGAGATTGTACAAACTTCCAAAGAATTCTAGGTTTTCATAAGCCGTCAAAGTTGGATAGAGCGCATATTCTTGGGGTACCACACCGATTTTTTTCTGGATGCTGGTTTTATGCGATTTGAAGTTTAAATTGTTGATCAAAATTTCACCTGAAGTAGGCGACAGCAGTCCGCACATCATGGAAATAAGTGTGGTTTTTCCGACACCGTTTGGGCCGAGCAAACCAAAAATTTCGCCTTTTGAAATATCCAGATTGAAGTCTTGGATGACAAAGGTTTTCTTTCCGTCATAGGATTTGCTCAGATTATGGCATTGAATGGCTTCCATCGATTGCGAAAGTAAAAAAGTTTGTAGAAAGAACAATGATTTGGAGCTTTGATTCCCTAAATCTTATTTGATTTGGATGAATTTAAATCAAAAAAAATCGGAGAATGCTTTGTCAGCACTCTCCGATTATAGTCAGCTACCTATTTTCAGGAAGCGAATTTATTATTTCTTAATTACTTTGAAAGTTTCAATTACTCCATTTTCCAAAGTCACTCGGATCACATATAGTCCGCTGTTTAATGCGCTCATATTGATCTGACCGTTCTGAACTTTTGCATTGTTCTGAACTTTTTGTCCTGTCAAATTAAAGATTTCAACTGAATTCACAGCTTTTTGTGAATTGATGTTCAGAATATCTGTTACCGGGTTTGGATAATAGCTGAAGTCTGAAGCCATCAATTCGTTTGAACCTAAAGTAGCACATTCGCCTACGAGTTCCAATACTCCGTCCGCTTCGTATTCGAATACGGAAGTATTTGTTACCCAAATTAAATCATCTGGATCGAAAATATACTGTTCGTATGAAGTATTCAGGGTTTGATTTGCCTCAAGGTAAACCATCTGTGCGTTGGATTCGATTTGAGCTCCCACCCAGAACGTTGTGTTTTCTTCTTCAGCAATTAACTCAAATGGATTGATATCGAATGTTACTTCGTATGCGATGAATCCAAAGTTTCCACCTACGTTTTTAATGGACGATGGCGTCAGTCCAGTAAATGCAATTAGTTCTTCTCCAGGGCCATTTCCATCGGAGTCAGCGTACAGATAGATGTCTCCTGCGTTGATTTCTGCCAGAGGTTCAATCCAAAGATTAAGTTTAACTTGCTCAATGGTGAACATTTCTCCTGCTTGTACTTCGAAGTCATTTGCGAAGATATACTGATCAATTGGACCTAAACCTGTTTGGAAGTTTTCCCCAGGAGTTTCTTTGCCACAATCATCTTCCTCTGCGGGAGTTCCTTCCTCTACCATCAGACTATAGTCCTCCGTTTGTCCGTAGAAATATTCGCCACAAGCTTGAATAGGATTTGCGTTGTAGTTTTTAATTACTCTCATTCGGGTAAGTCCTGTAAGTGCGTCGTTTGGAACTTGGATGTCAGCGGTTACTTGCTGTCCGTCCATTCCACTTGAGTTAAACAAAGCTCCTATGTGGTAAAGTTCAGTTTCTGTATCAAATTCTCCGTCTTGATTCCAGTCGATGAATACGTTTACATAGTTTACATATCCATCTCCGGTGTAGCCTTCAACGGCAATTGGATAAGTTTGTCCTTGAGAAACATTGGCAATCATGTCCAAGAAGAATTCATTGGGAGTGATTGAGTCAGCAGAAGTTTCATTGTCAATTTCTTCAAAATTCACATATGTGATTGGTTCTGCAACTCCTTCAAAGCTTGCTGCGCAATAGGTATCGTTTACTTCTACTATAAATGCACAAGCGCTGATTACATTGCCATCTGCATCTCTTAATTCGTGATAAACAGAAGTCGTTCCAATTGGGAATTCAGATCCAGAGGGAAGTCCGTTTACCAATACGATTTCCAATCCTTCCGGTACTTCATCTATGCATTCAAAACTTAATTCGTAGTTTACTACTGCTGTTGATTCTCCGTTTTCAGCAGTTACACTGATGTTTTCAGGACAAATCAATGTACATTCGGATTCGATCAATAATTTATCATCGAAATAAATCGCCCATCCTGATGCCATGAAAGCAGGTCCGTCAGTAAATCCTGCTACGTAGTTTCCATCTGTTGAAATTCTGTAAGCAGTTCCACCTAAATCGCTACCACTGATACCGAAATTGGCCAATACGTCCGTAATTAGCCTTGGTTGATTACCTAAAAACGAATGATAGATAACCGGAGATCTAGAAAATCCGGGAGCTTCTGCATATCCCACTGCTACATCTGTATTGGAAATAGAAGTAAAAGTGACAGCATAGTGTGATGCGGGAGCGGTAAAGCTTTGCAAGGTAGCATTGGCAACGTCATAAATAATCGCTTGACCTTCCAACTCTCCCACGGCCAATCCATTATCATTAATTCCACTCATGGAGCCGACATTCTCTTCAATAACTGTAGTTGTACCGTCAGGATTGAAGATCGCTGGCATCCTGAAAGTTCCCGATGGCAAATCATCTACCCATCCTACCGCATATCCATCATTGTTAACGCCATACGCAGCACTGTATTCGTAGGCTGGATCGTCCAAAAGTCTAAGTTCGTTGGTTTCTGTGTTGTAGATGAACCCCCAAGCTGTATTTGTAGTTGGATCCCATGTGGTTTGACCAACCACCCAAATTCCATTTTCTGAAATATCATAAAGCGTATCATCCTCTGTCAAAGAAATAGGGAAGGGCGTCCAAACTCCATCGAGCCTAACACCAAGAGAACCACTTGACATATATCCTACAACTTGCTCCAAGTCATTGATAGCAGACACTCGGACAGCATCGCTTTCGATTCCTGAAGATGAATTCGTTGTGAAATCATAATATCCTCCACTATGGAGTCCATGACCTTGGCTGTTGATGTCCATAATCGCAGTCCCAAAGCCCGACAATTGATTTAATTGTACTTGAGCTGAAACCAAGCCACCCATAACCATTCCTCCGGCAATCAATAGTGACTTAGCTTTTAAAAAATAATTGTTACTCATGCTTTTTAGTTATTTTAATGTAAAATCTAGCTAACAATATTAGACATAAATTTTCTTAATATAACCTATATAATAGGCATGACTCTTTAAAAATTCACGAATTTTTAAACACTAAATAAATCTCCTTTGTTTTGATTTTTAGCGATTTAATTAAATTTATTAGGGATTTAGAAAGGAATTGTGTTTTCAACCGAGATTCGAAGAGAAACTTAGATTTTTCAAAAAAATTAAATCGTTTTAAAACCGAAATCCGGATTTCAATTTCTTAATTCGTTTCTGAAAATTAACTTCAGTTTTGGTAATCCAAATTATAAATCCAATCAAAATTAAACCTAAAGTTAGAAAAAGAATACCATATTTATTTTTCAGATTTTGGGATTTTGACTTGACTTCTTCTTGATGTTTTTCAATTAACTTATTGATCGTTTGTCTTTCATTTTTCTTAATTTCAGAATGAACTTGACTGTGTTTTTTATAATAATCCTGAAATTCTCGCCAATTGTTCAAAGCCAGATTATTGTCCGAAAGTCCTTTGTAAATCGATCGGTTTAAAACCAAATCACCAACGCTTTTCGCTTCATTTTTTGCTTCAATAAGTACTTGGATTGCTTCTTCATAATTGGACTCCAACGTAAAAACTTCAGCCAATCCTTTTAAGGAATAAGCGCGTAAACTATTGGCCTGAACTTGGGAGGCATAATCTTCCGATTTTTTAAAATTGATTTTTGCAGAATCCAATTGATTGAGAGTGATAAAACAATTTCCCTTATTGTAGAGTACAACACTTTGGTTTGACTTTACTTTTTCGAGATCCTTGCCATAGGAGAAACTTTTGTAAGCTTTATTAAAATAGTCAATGGCCAAGTCGCAACTCAATTGACTCCGATAAATGAAACCACGAATTGCATAATTACTTCCCACATCAAATTGCAGGGAATCATTCATCGGTAGCGATTCAATCAAACGATCGGCCTCTTCTAGGATTTCCAAAGCTTTGGTGTTGACACCCAACGAATGGTATTGATTGGCGATTTTTACTAAAACCTGATATTGCAAAACCGGATTGTCCAAATTTTGACTCAGATTTTTGGCCTGTAAAATAGTTTCAAGCGACTTTTCGTAATTGCGCAACGACCAATAAGCATTGGTGAGAATGTGCAAAACTTGGATTTGCTTTTCAGGATTTTTATCGTAATTTTTCAGTAAAATAGTACCGATTTCAATTGCTTTCTCCGGTTTATCATAAACATCCATCAAAGCGACTTTGAGCAAACTATCATTTCTTTCTTGCGCAAAACTAAATGGCATCAATAAGCAGAAAACCCATGAAAAAATTAGATATTTTTTGCCGGAGAAAATCATGATACTTCTTTGATTTTTAAGTTTTCATCTTTCAAAAAATCGATAAAAATACTCGGTGAAACTCCTACGATGGATTTGAAAACGGTTGCAAACGAACTATGCGAAGAAAAACCAGATTCCTCTGCCAAATAGCTTACCTTGTAATTCAAATAGGCAGGTTCTGACTTCAATTTCTCAGTTATATAATTGATTCTCAATTCGTTTATGTAAGCATTGAAGTTTTTTCCTTTGTGACGATTGATGACTTCTGAGAGATATTTTGTGTTGGTATTTAGCCGAACCGCCAGTTTGCCAAGCGACATATCTTTTTGGGTGAATTTCTTAGAGTTTTCAAACTTGGTTAAACCCGAAAGGATCTGATCTTCACTTTCCTTCAATAAATTTCCGGCTCTCAGAGAAAGCTCTTTTTTATCGGTTTCTTCGAGTTTTTCTTCTTTTTCATCCGAAGGATTTCGCAAAGATTTTTGTTGAATTAACTCCAATTCAGCTTTCTTTGATTTTAATTCAAGTTTTTTAAGATAATCTAAAATTTGAGCCAAGCTTTTTTCCTTGTTTTTATTGCGGATGCTAAATAAGATTTTCAATCCAATTCCTAAAATTACCAAAATACCCAATCCGATAAGTAAAGACTTAAATCGCTTTTCTTTTTGAATGAATTCTTCGTCCATTGACTTCACCAATAATGTATAAGCCTGATTGGAAGCTCGGTTCTCGATTTCAGAAGATTCATTCATCATCTGTTTTAAAACTTCGCTGCTTTGCCGATATTCTGAAATGCTATCAAGCGCCAAATAGCTTGCAGCTAAACGAATATGAGTTTCTTCGCCCAAAAAAGGATTCTTGATTTTGTTTTCAATGAATCTGGATTTTTTATAAAACTCAAGTGCTTGACTAAATTCCTTCTTTTCAAAAAGTAAATCACCTTTTAAATGAAAATAAATCACTTCCAAATAGCCCGGATTTTCGAAGTTCAAAAGAGTCTCTGCACGGTTTAAATGAAATTTTACCGAATCCATTTGGCCTTGCTCCCTCAAAAGTTGTGCATGAATCAAGAAATCTTCAATGGCAAATAAATCATCGCTCTCTGAGTCTTTAAATCTTTGATTTAGAGTTTCGTTAGATAATTGCAGGCGTTTGAAGACTCTACGCGTCAAAGCATTGTTTTGGTTGCGAAGTTTGGTGTCTTTCGCCTCTTTCAATAAATTATTTGATTGAAAAATAAGTCGAAGTGCTTCGTCGTATGCTCCCATAATATAGGATGCCGAGGCGCTAATGTGGTTTGCTTTGGCTTTTTGTGCCGGATTTTCAGATAAATTCAGGGTGTACTCAGCAATGGTCTTTGCTTCCTTTGGATTGTAAAAAACCATTTCAGCCGCCTGGTTCAAAAGCTTATGCGTTTCGGTTTTTTGAGCTGTTGAAACAATGGCCCAAAAAAAGCAGATTAGCAATAATAATCGCTTTTTCAGCATTGGAAATGATTAATTAGATTTCGACAAAGATAAATATTTTAACTTCATTTTATTTGATGAAGCCAAGAATTGAATGAAATCAGTAAATTAAAAGAAAAAAATTAAACTCTCTATTTAAATCGCTTTCTTTAACTCCTGAAAAAACTTTCTTTCGCGTTCAGACAATCCCATCAACTGATCGGAAAGTTTTTCATATACATTTTCTTCTCCACTGCGGTTCTTGTAAACCCGGGAAATATTGAGTGCAAAATCTCGCCATTCGTCCCCGATTTCGGTCATTTCTTTGGATAATTCTTTGAGTTTCGGATTCTTCAGAATTTGAGAAGCTTCCTCCAGAAAAGCCGCATAAATAAAGCGAAATCCGCCACCGCCCGTTCCGATTTCTTCCTGCATCCGGATCAATTGCCCCAGATAATGATTGGTTTTTTTGGTGCCCAATTTTTTTGGCCATTTCCGGATGCTTTTCGCCACCCACTTCATGGCATTCACGCCGACAATTGGCACGGGAGCCAGCATATCCTTACAGGTTTTTTGGATGCCCTTTTTGATGGCTTGTTCCCAATCATATTGCGTCGGGACGCTTTCCAGATAATACAAATGTCCTTTTGGTGGTAATGCACCTTGTGCAAATCGAACTTTGGATAATTCTTTTTCCGTAAGTGAAGTTGGGGTTTCCATCACCGGATCGGAAATCAAATAGCGGTCACTATCTTTCCCGAAAACAACTAAATTATGAGCATTGAAATGGAAACGATATTCGTCCGGAAAATAAGTTAAATTATAAACTCCAACCTGAAGTCCCACAGGAATTCCTTCTCTGATTTTTTCGTCCAGAATTTTCTGGGCTTCTGCCTCTGATTTGAATCGTTTGTGAATGACTTTGATGCGCATTTGTTTGGCAAAACGCCGGAAAATATAGCCAGGCATCGGTCGATAACTAAATCCCGGAGCGAAATTCACTTTCAAAAAAGGTAAATAAACAAAAAATAAACCGGCGCCAATCCCGAATACCAAAGGTTCGGAAACTTTTACGCCATGGTGGTTCATCAAGTTGGAAATCACGCCATTTTCACAATGAGCGGATTGTTTGTGTTGAAATTCAATCTGCATGAATCGGGTTTTTCACTTTGTCAAGTTTAATTATGAATAGACTTGCCAAAGCTTTCATTCGGGTTAAAATAATTGCGAATCTAATTATTTACGGTAAAATTTTTCAGTTCCTCCACAGAAATTTCAAAAACATCGGCATATTTTTTCAAAGTTTTCTCCGATAATTTCCGGAAACGTTTAGGGTTAAAATGACGTTTGACAAACCAACGATGAATGCCCGCATAACTTGCCAAAATCGAAATATCCATTCGGTGAACTTCCATGAAATAGGCGAGGGGACTGAGCTTGCCCGCGGCGATTTCTTTTTTGGTTTGCTCAACTCGTTCTTCTATTAATTTTATGGATTCGTCCAAGGCAGTAGATTTTACTTCCCAACCCGAACTTTGAACGGTCGTGTAATTTCCGTTTTCATCAACTGCATAGCAAACTTCCTGCGCAACTTTTGACAAACTTCCATTGTCCTGTGGTACTTCCTCTTTTTTCATCGGTTTAAATTTTAAACATAAAATTCTATAACTCGCGTGTCTGCAAAATCATTTTCATTTCGGTGGTGAAAGCTAATTTGGAATTAACCTTAGTTTCAGCTTTTACATTGCAAATTTTCAAATTCTCGGACTCAAAAACAAGTTCAGTGGAGGTTGTAGTGAAAATTTCGTCTTGTTCTTTGGGTAGAAAATGTACCGTCATAGCATTGATATGACTGATGAATCCTACCGAATCCTTTCCTTCACCCCATAAATTTTCTGAAGAATTCGCAAAGAAAAATTTCAGAAAAACAAAACTGCTTTGAGCTGCATTTTCAAGCAAACCCAATTCCGAAAAACTCCCATTGGAGAAAAATAAACAGGAATCCTCGATTTTATATTGGGTTTTTGCAACTAGATCCTCCACCGAAATCACTTTGTCGATGCACAAAATCGGTTTTCTGTGCGGTATAAGCTTTTCAATTTCGGGGTAGTTTTTCATTACTTAATTTTAACACACCGTCAAAACCGCACAGGAATAAGCAAATCTTCCACTTTCGGGAATGCAAAGCAATACTTTTTGTCCTTTTTTCAACTTTCCGGAATTCATCAATTCTTCGGTTACGATGAAAATGGAAGCTGCGCCAATGTTTCCAACCTCCGATAAATTATAATACCATTTATCCACCGGGAAATCCAATCCTACCGCAGCGAACTCCTCTCGCAATCCGTCTTTGAAATAATTCGAAGAAATATGCGCCAACACATAATCCATGTCGTTGGGGTCGAGATTGTGTTTATCAAAGGAAGCACGCAAAGATTGCGCACCTTTTTTCAAAATGTATTGATCCAGAAGTCGTGTGTCTTGTTTCAGCGCAAAAATGGATTGATTCAACCATTCATCAGCCGGATATTCCGCCCAGGACTTCAAACTTCCGTCTTCCTGTTTTTCACTTCCTGAATACATACATGCTTCGATTTCGTGGGCATACGAATAGAAATCAATGAATTCAATCCGTAAACTCAACTGGTTTTCTCTGGGTTTACTTTCCAAAAGAAATGCACCCGAACCGTCGGAAAGCATCCAACGCAAAAATTCTCTTTTAAAAGCCACAATGGGTTTCTCTTCCAAAAGTTTCAGATTTTCCACTTCATGGTTGAATTTATCGGCCGTCATCCAGATTGAAAATCGTTCTGAACCTGCTGCCACTGCATTCTTAACTGCTCCGGCTTTGACAGAAAGGAAGGCATAATTCAAAGCATTCATCCCCGAATTACAAAGTCCCATCGAAGTATTGATTTCAATGGATTGATTGGTTTTTAAAACGCCATGCACCATGGAAGCGTGCGAGGGCTGAATCTGGTCGGCCGAAGTTGTTCCACAAGAAAGCAACTGCATATCGTCTTTGGTGAAATTTTCGTCAAATAGTCCTTCGACGGCTTTGGCAGTAATTTCAGCATTGGTATGCGTGGGTTTTCCGTTTTTGTCCAGTGCGTAATAGCGGGTTTTGATTCCGTTATTGCGCAAAATCAAAGCTTTGGCTTTGGAGGGTTTTCCGTTGACCAATCCCAAATAATCTTCCATTTCATCGTTCTGAACCGGGTCATTGGGTAGGTAGGTGGACGCTTTGGTGATATATACTTCATTCATCTTTAAAAAACTAGGTTTTAAATTCCTTGATAATATTTGATTTGATTTTTCCTTTTCCACCAAAAAATCGGAGTGGTAAGGTTAAACAATATTAAAACAATTGGTGAAATTACCCAAATCGCGAGCATCAAATAAAATTTGTAAACGCCAACCCAAAACTTACGTTTGTTTGGGTTTTTATGGATAACTTTTGAGAAAACCGTAAACAGACGATTTCCTACTTTTTCTACTTTGATTAAAAACGGACGGATTTCCACTGCACCGTTTTTGACCAGTACCGCCTGCATCCCTTCGTAATTCTCTGATTTAGCAAAAGGCAAAATAATTTCTCCGAATTTTGAAGCGGAATTGATTTCTTCGTCCGAAACTCCTGCTTTGGGAAAAGGTTTGGGCGATACTTTGTTTCCGGTTTGAAGCCAATTCAGAATGGTAATCACACTGGTGTAATTGTCGTGACGATCCACCAATGCAATATTGCCCACCAATTTTATATTTAATTCTTTGAAATAAACTTTGAGTTTTTCCTGTGAAAGCATCCACATATTTCGGGTGCCTGAAACCGTAATCAAAGGCTTTCCGGACAATAATTTCGGAGCGAAATCACTTTTTAGAAAGGAAATAATCGGGATGGAGGGCGTTAGAAACCAAACCTGATATCCAAAAATAATCAAATCGTAATCCTTGTTGAGAATTTCCTCGGAAGGCATTTCCAATTCCACGGGAATTTGGAGGTAAGACTCTGGGAAAGTATTGTAAAACACATCAGAAGGCCAAGGAAAAGGGAAATCTTTTTTGGGCTTGATCTGGTAATAAGTAACCTTGAATTCTTCCTGATTCTCCCAGAAAGGTTTTGTTAAGTTTTTAACGATTTCTTCTAATTGTCCTGTTTGAGTGTAATAAGTAACAAGAATATTTTTAGCCATTTCGATGCAGGATTTATACAAAAATAACCAATAAATTAAAGAATTGGCCGGTTTTGGCGGGTTGGGATTCGCTATTTGAAGAGGCAAATCTAAACAATTGATTTATTTGAATTCTTTTTTTTTATAAAAATGAGAGGATTTATTCCATTTCTTTGGCTACAATCGTTCGCATTTCGCCTCGGGCAATGAGCCTTCCGTTTAGAAAAACCTCCCCTGAAACCATGGTTACGCCCATGATTTGTTGCAGTACCTTGATCCTTGTTCGCAGCTCTTCACCTACTTTGGGCAGTTCGAAAATTTCTATATTTTTGATGGATCCAATGTAGCCAACCGGCGCCGGTTCATTTCGTAAAAAGAAATTATAACCCTGATGAAGCGCTATGCTTTGTGCAAAATGTTCAATAACACCCGACTCCAGCAATTCATTTTTATGGTTAACCAGAATATGACCTTCTGGCACAGTAAATCCCGATAAAATCTCCCGTTCGTTATGTTCATAAATGCTGTCCACCAATACAAAGGGCGGACGCTGAGGGATAAGGTCTAAGATTTTTTCGGATGATGAAACAATGGCTTGGGACATAGAATTATATTAAAATGTAAACATAAGAAAATCTCAGCCTATCTGGAATTGGGGAATGGTTTTTTCTTTAGTTATGAACTTCATTTGTGAAAAATAAATTCAGATTCTTTTCGACCAAAAAACCAGGCTTCCTTTTTGGGAGAAAGGGAAGCCTGGATGAGGGACAATACAAATTCAGCGAGCCTATCGGGTAGTGATTGGCCTTGATTAAGGAATAACTTCGTCGCCGTTTCTCAAACGGGTGTGTCCGGACTCCACGATGATGGTTTCCAATCTTTTGTTTATGCATTGCTTGCCGTTACGAGTTTAAAGGTGGAAGAAGAAACCGAGGAAGCTTTGAGGAATGCCAATAAAGCTTTGGAAATTGCAGAGGAGATTCAAAGTTTTCAAGGACTAATTTTATCGAACTACGCCTTAGGTGAAGCTTATAATTTCAAACATAATTTTAAGGAAGCGATTCACCATTTTGAAGTGGCCGCAGACTTGGCGGAGAAATACCGCTTGTTGAATATCTTGATTTCAAGTCAGGCAGGATTGGTTCAGAGTTATATCAATACCGATGATTATCAAAGCGCCATTCGATACGGAAAACTTGCTTTAAACAATGCCGAGAGAATTGAAAACAACGAAATCAAATTCAATCTCTATAAAAACATTGCTCTTTCTTATGCGCATTTGGGTCGGCATGACTCGGCTTACTATTATTCGACGATTGCGTTGGACGAATATTTATACAAAGTAAATGAGGACAATCAAAGAATCATCCAGGAATATTTGGTGAAATATGAAACGGAAAAAAAGGAAAATTTGATTTTAAAACAAGATCGTGATCTACGACAAAAGCAAAATTGGATTTTACTTTTGAGTAGTGTCATCATTTTGGGTTTGATTGGCTTTGTTTTCTATCGCAAATACATTCATTTAAAAACATTGAAACTCAAAGAAGAAAAAGAAAAGGAAGTTTTACTGTCGATTGATTTGGGTGAAAGGAAAGAACGTAAGAGGTTGTCGAGGGAGCTTCACGACGGTGTAGCTTCTCAACTAACTGCTGTGAAATTATTGCTGGAATCGGGCAATCCGACTCGTCAGTCGCAAAAAGCACTTGAGGTTATAAAGGAAGTACAAAAGGAAATCCGTGACGTGGCTTATAGTATTTTGCCGGTTGATTTCGAGCGGGTTCCTCTTCATCAAGCCATTCGTAAATTTTGCTATCAGATTAGTATTCCCGAATTAAAGGTCCATTTTTTTAGCAATGTGGAAGAATTGGAATTGGAAAAAACCACTGCACATAGTTTGTACCGAGCGGCTCAGGAAATCATTCAAAACGCAATTAAACATGCGCAAGCGAATTCCATTCATGTGCAGTTCATAGAGAAATCGGGTGAATTGGAAATTAGTATTGAAGACAATGGACTCGGTTTCGATACTGAAATTTTAAACCAAGAAAATACCCTTCGGTTTTTGATTGACCGATTAAGTTTGATCGACGCTCGCTTGGAAGTGGAATCTTTTCCCAACCAAGGAGCGGTTTTTAACATAACTAAAAAATTGTCAAAATGAATATTTTAATTGCAGATGACCATCATTTGGTTTTGGAAGGTTTGGCCAATATTTTAAGTGAAATCAAAAGCGCAAATGTTTATCAAGCAAGCCATAAAGGCTTAGTGACTTATCATTTGCGTAATCAAAATATTGACATTCTCTTCCAAGATTTATTGTTCGGCGATCATAATGCAAGAGAATTTATCCAAGATTTGATTCGGGAATTTCCGGATTTGAAAATCATTGCGATTTCTTCCGTTTCCGATTTGGAAATTGTTGAATCTTTGTTTAAACAAGGGGTTCATGGCTATTTGCTGAAATCGGATGATTTGTCAGAGATTTTGGAGTCGATTGATGCTGTGATGAATGGAGAAATTTATGTGTCAGCTGAAATCCGAAATTTAGCTTTGCGTGAGAAAAAATTGGAACTCAAATCAAAAGTGGTTTTAACACCGCGAGAAAAAGAGATTTTAAAACTGATTTTGAAAGAACAAACGATAAATGAAATCAGTGAACATCTTGGGATTTCCAATAAGACGGTCGAAAAGCACCGTGGAAATCTTTTTATCAAATTCCAAGTCAAAAACGTTGTCGGATTGGTTAAAAAAGCCATTATGGAAGGCTATGCCTAAGGGATTCTCCTCATTTAACCTCATTCTTTTTCCCAGAATTCATAATAATTAAACCATTGGAGTGGATAGTTTTCAAGCATTTTTTCGATGCTTTTTGTATAAGCTCCCAAAAGTGATTGTGCATCCCGATTTTTGAATTCCGCTTTGCGTGCGTAGAGGTGGTAATGACGATTTTTTTCGCGCATCACATAAACAAATAAAACAGGCGTATTGAGTCTTGAGCTCAACAAAAAAGGTCCGGCAGGGAATTTTGCTTTTTCCCCAAATAGTTCGGCTTCCAGAGTTTTGCTTCCGGACAGAAAACGATCACCGGTAAAGCAGATAATTTGTTGATGGTCAATCGCTTTGTGAATGTCAAAAATATGCGACATATCGTTTTTTACAAGGATGAACTCTACTTTTGGCTTTGCCATCACACTCTCGAGTAATGATTTGATGGCTTCTTGTTCTTCGTCAGTAGTGACCAGATGAATCTTTTTGTCAAACTCTCCCATGAAATGTTGAGCGAGTTCAAAATTTCCCACGTGGGCACTGATCATAATTCCTGCTGATTTGTCTTTTGCCAACTGATAGATGTTTTCAATACCGTCAAATTCATAAGTGTATTTACCTTCCAAACCTGCAGCAATTGCCACTTTGTCTATGAGGGTTTGCCCAAAGATATAAATGTTCCGATAAGTATTGATCAGACTTTTTAATCGGTTCTTTTTGTGTTTTTCTCGGAAATATTTATAAATAATCCTGGTTTGTTTCCAGTTAAAAAGAAAGTAATAAAACGAAACAAAAACCAATAGAAAATAGGCGGCGCGAATTCCGGCTTTTTGGATAAGGGCAATAAAAATTCTGTATCCCGTAGCTGTGCCTTTGGACTTTCCTTTCCATTCAGCCATCATTTATTCTTTAGGCAACTGCGTGAAATTTACTTTCCACCACGTTGTAGAGATCATTGAATGTATGGATATGTTCAAAATCTTTTCCTTCCAGTTTTACTCCAAAGTTAGATTCGATAATCACTACAAGGTCAACGTAATCAAGACTATCCAGATCCAATGTTTGCTTCATGTTGGCGTCGGGGGTGATTATGCTTTGTTCTACTTCAAATTCATCAACCAGAAAATCATTAATTGTCTGAATAATTTCTTCTCTGTTCATAGCTCTTTTATATACTTATTGTTTTAGTTTCTTTATGATTAGGGCCGAATTAGTACCACCAAAACCAAAAGAATTCGACAAAAATACATCAAAATTTTGGTTTAGGGTAGTTTTAACTAAATTCAGATTTTTTGCTGCATCATCTACTTCTTCCAAATTTATATTCGGAGCAATATAACCGTTCTGCATCATCAGCATCGAATAAACCACTTCGCTGGCTCCAGCCATCCAGCATTCATGACCGGTCATCGATTTGGTAGAACTGACGTAAGGATTACTGCCAAAAACCTGATCAATGGCGCGGGCTTCGTTGGCATCCCCGATGGGTGTGGAAGTCGCATGGGCATTGATGTATTGGATTTCTTCCGGACGCATTCCCGATTGAAGCAAAGCCAATTCCATCGCGCGTTTCGGGCCGTCAATATTGGGCGTGGAAATATGTTCTCCATTCGATGAAAATCCATAGCCTACCAGTTCTCCCAATATCGTTGCGCCTCTTTTCACAGCCGATTCATATTCTTCTAAAATGAGCGTAGCAGCACCACCACCAGGAACCAGTCCGTCTCTTTGGGTGTCAAAAGGACGTGATGCTTTCGTGGGCTCATCTTCTCGTACCGAAAAAACACCCAAGCCGTCAAAACTTCCCATCGAATATTTATTGGTTTCCTGAGCTCCTCCGCAAATCACTAGGTCTTGTAATCCTTGTTTAATCATCAAAAATCCAAGACCCAAGGAATGGGAACCGCTCGCACAAGCTGCGCTGATGGTCATATTGACGCCTTTGATTTTATAAATCGTGGACAAATTCATTGTGACAGTTGAGTTCATCGATTTGAAAATTGCACCCGAACCCAATAAAGTGGTGTCCTTTTTCTCACGTACAATTTCAATTGATTCCCAAACGGATTTAGAAACTGAATCGTTTCCATACAAAAGCCCTACGATGTTTTTATCAAGAAATTCGGGAGAAATACCAGCGTTTTTCAAGGCTTCTTCCGTAGCTACAAAAGCATATTCGCTTTCTTCTGCCATTGAAATTCTTTGACGACGAGAGAGGATGCCCTTTAAATCAACAGGATCTACTTGACCGGTCAAAGCCGACCGAAATCCAAAGTCTTTCCTCTCTTGAGAGAAAACGATTCCTGATTTTCCCCGAATCAAAGATTGGTTTACTTCATCAAGATTTTTTCCCAAAGAAGAATAAATTCCCATGCCTGTGATCACAACTCTTCTCATCCTGCATTTTATTCGTTAGGCGTAAATCCCGCCATTGATGTTTATCGTTTCCCCGGTAATGTAGGAAGCTTTGGGCGAAGCCAAAAAACAAATCAGGTCGGCCACTTCTTCTGCTTTACCGAAACGATTTAAAGGTACTAAATTTTTTAATTGGGATTGGTCTAAATCCTGTGTCATATCGGTCTCAATAAATCCCGGAGCCACTGCATTGACTGTAATATTTCGTTTGGCGATTTCCTGTGCCAAAGCTTTTGTAGCACCGATCAATCCTGCTTTGGCAGCCGAATAGTTCACTTGGCCAGGCGTCCCTTTCATCCCCGAAACGGAAGCGACATTGATAATTCTCCCGTAACGGTTTTTTAATAAATCCTGAATTAAATTTCGAGTGACATTGTAAAACCCATTCAAAGTTGTGTTCAAAACTTTCTGCCAATCCTCTTCTTCCATCCACATCATCAATCCATCGCGCGTGATACCGGCATTGTTGACAATGACTTCGATGAGCGCATCGGGATTTGCGTCCTTCCATTCATTTAATTTGGAATTAACTCCTTCGGCATTGTTTACGTCAAACTGAAGCAGTTCCGCCTTTCCGCCTTTGTCGGTAATTGCTTTGAGAGTTTCCTCGGCTGCTGCCTGATTGGATTGATAATTAATCAAAACGGCATATCCCAATTCTTCTGCTATTTTTATGCATGTTTCCCGACCGATACCTCTCGATCCCCCGGTCACAAGTGCATATTTTGTTTTTTTCATAATCGATTTATTTTCTTATGAATTCTTTAATGGAAGCAAGATAAGCAGACAAAACCACATCCTCCTTGAATGGAGGGACGATTGCCCGAATCTCCTTGTAAAGCTTTTGCCCTTGAGGAGATAAGTTTTCAAGACAATTCAAATGGTCAATGGCTTGAACCAAAGTCAATAATTGGATTGAAATCACTTCAAATGAATTTTCAATTACTTTTCGTGTAAGCAACGCCGAATTGGTGCCCATGCTTACAATGTCCTGATTGTCCTTGTTGTTGGGAATGCTATGAATGTACATCGAAGTCGCCAAAGTCTGGTTCTCAGCCGTGGTCGAAGTCGCCGTAAATTGTGCACCCTGAAGCCCGAAATTCAACCCGAGTTTCCCCAAATTGACAAAGGCAGGAAGCATTTCATTCAAAGAAGGATTCAATAAATAATTCAATTGACGCTCTTGCAACATGCTCAATTTCGTAAGCGCAATCCTTAATTTATCCATTTCAAATGAAACATAATCCCCATGGAAATTCCCACCATGGTAAACATTCCCCGAGTTCACATCTACAATTGGATTATCATTGGCCGAATTGACTTCTTCCACCAAAATCTTTTTTGCATTTTCTATACATTCATAAATCGGACCTAATATCTGAGGTACACATCGAATAGAATAATATTCTTGCAATTTATCCTTGAAAATTTCTTCCTGATTTTTCCCATTGTACAAATGTTCTTCGCGTTTGCGAATCAATTGACTTCCCGAAAGAAATTCTCTCATTTTCGAAGCAACTTTTTGTTGTCCGGAATGTTTTTTTGTAGAATTCAATGTTTCGGAAAGATGATCATCGTAAGCACGCATGATTTCATTGATCAAAGAAGAACAGGCAATTGACCAGTCGAAAAGCTTCTGAGCATACAAAATATTGATAATCCCAATTCCAGACATCACCGAAGTTCCGTTCATCAAAGCCAATCCTTCTCGCAGATGAATTTTCATAGGTTCCAAATTTTCCAGCTCAAACACCTCTTTCGTTGCACGTCTTTCACCTTTGTAAAAAACCTCCCCTTCACCAATCAAAGTCAAAGCCAGATGAGCTAATTGCACCAAATCCCCGCTTGCACCCACTCCACCATGTTCAAAAATCACCGGTGTAATATTTCGGTTAATTAATTCCTGCATCAGTTTTACAGCAGAAATATGAATCCCCGAATGACCCAATGACAAAGTATTTAACCTGGCGAGCATAGATGATTTCACATAAAGCTCAGGTAGAGGTGCGCCCATTCCGGTCGAATGACTTCGAATAAGATTGTACTGAAGCTGATTCCGATCCCAATCGTTTATCTTGTATTGAGCCATCGGGCCAAAACCCGTATTCACACCATAAATAACTTTATTTTCGGCGAAATCGGTTAAAAATTTGTAACTTTCCTCAATCTTCTCCCAAATGGAATCGGATAAAGTAAACTGTTGATTTTCAAAAACAATCGACTGAAAATCTTCCAGTGAAATCGAACCCTTAATTTGAATCATAATCGTAAATATAGATTTTTAGAAGAGAGGTGGCAAATTTAATAATATCTGTTAAATTTGAACAGAATTAAAACTTAAAATAAAAATGGTAACTGAAAAGGTGGATGTCTTAGTCATAGGTGCCGGTCCCTCTGGTGCTGTTGCGGCTTCAATCCTCCAACAAAACGGAATCAATCTAAAAGTGGTGGAGAGACAAAAATTTCCCCGATTTGTAATCGGAGAAAGTCTTATCCCAAGGTGTATGGATAACTTTGATGAAGCGGGATTTATCGAGGGGATTTTGGAAAAAGGTTTCGAAAAAAAACTATCCGCACGTTTTCTTCGCGGAGAGGAAGTTTGCCATTTTGATTTTAGTCAGAAATATACAAAAGGCTGGGACTGGACCTGGCAAATGCCACGTGCCGAATTCGATAAAACACTGACCGATATACTCCAAAGTCGTGGAGTGGACATTGAATTTGAAACAACCGTGGAAAATGTGATTTTCAACGGAAGTGATTCGGTTACAACCGTTTCAAACGCAAAAGGAACCAAAGAAATTCATGCGAAATTCATCATCGATAGTAGTGGGTACGGAAGGGTCTTGCCACGACTTTTTAATTTGGATGTGCCCAGCTCGCTGGATCCGATGTCGGCTATTTTTGTTCATTTGAAAGATAACAGAAGACCAAAAGGAGTCGAAGGAACTCAAATTACCTTTGATGTGCTTTCGCAGAAAAACTGGTTTTGGGTCATTCCCTTTTCAGAAAATATTTCTTCGCTTGGACTTGTTGCACCAAAAGAATACCTGGAAGCAGTCGATAAAGGCGATAATGAGGAAACATTCCGGGAAATCATCCGACAATCAGATTATTACAGAGAAAGATTTGACGGACTTGAATTTATATTTGAACCTAAAAAACTGGTGGCTTATTCGTCAGCCGTCAAAAAATTATACGGTCCGGGTTATGCACTAACCGGAAATAGTGCGGAATTTTTGGATCCTGTGTTTTCATCAGGTGTTTGTTTTGCATCTGAATCGGGAGCCACAGCTGCACGATTGATTTCCAAACAACTCAAAGGAGAATCAGTGGATTGGGAAAAAGAATACGAGGAATACATCATGGAAGGCGTGGGCGTATTTCGCTCGTATGTAAAAACTTGGTATACAGGAGAGTTGCAACGCTTGTTTTTCCATCCCGAAGTAAATGAGGACATCAAAAGCAAACTTTGTTCAGTACTTGCCGGATATGTATGGGACAAGACCAATCCCTTTGTGGCAAAGCATGACAGAGCGGTTCAGGCCATTGCACACGTTTTGACTTAATGAATTTTCGGGTAAAACATATCATACTATGGATTTCGGTTTTTACGCTGATTTCCTGTGCGGCTCCTAAAGAATTACCTACTTTCAATTACAGGGTTGAACCTTTTCCGGAAAAAATTGATTCCGGTGATTTTAAATTATTGGGAAATAATCTTTTGCGAAAGAATTCATACGATATCTGGGAATTGTATCTCGAAGGAAATCCGCTGGAAAGAGGACTGGCAAACGGAAATCTCACCGAAGAATTGATGTACGAACAGGAAAAAATCTTCGTTTCCAAAATCGAAGAATTGGTTCCTTCGAAATTTCAACAAAATCTGGTGCGTGGTTTTCTGAAGTTTTTCAATCGGAAATTACATAAACATGTCACGGAAGAATACACAGCGGAAATTTATGGAATTTCCGAATTTACATCAGAGGAATTTAATTTCGTGGCGCCGGTTTTCTGGCGAACTTTGTACTTTCACGCTGCACACGACATCGGCCATGCTTTGCAAGATCTGGCAATGGTCGGATGTACTTCCTTTGCGGCTTGGGGCGAGAATTCGGCCGATGGAAAATTAATCCTCGGTCGAAACTTCGATTTTTATATCAATGATGAATTTTCTGAAAATAAAATCATTGCTTTCATCAATCCTGACGAAGGTCATAAACACGCCATCGTCACTTGGCCGGGATTTGTGGGCGCGGTTTCGGGAATGAACGAAAAAGGAATTACCGTCACGATCAACGCCGGAAAATCTTCCATTCCGTTAGTCGCCAAAACGCCAATTTCATTGGTGGCGAGAGAGATTTTGCAATATGCCGGAAATTTTGAAGAAGCGATAGAAATCGCTAAAAAAAGAGAAGTTTTTGTAGCCGAGTCGATTATGGTCGGCAGTGCCGAGGAAAGATCCGCGATTTTAATCGAGGTTTCACCAAGGAAATTCGATGTGTATCGGGTAGAAAGTTCCGCCGATTTATTGGTTTGTTCCAATCATTTTCAAAGCGAAATTTATCAGTCCGATAAAAAAAATCAGAAAGCCATTGCGGAGTCGCATTCGCAATATCGATTTGAAAAAATGAATGAATTAATCGCTGAAAATCCACCGGTTTCTCCGGAAATTGCAGCCGATTTTTTACGAAATAAATCAGGATTGAATGAACTGGAAATCGGATATGGAAACGAAAAAGCAATCAATCAGCTTTTGTCGCATCACGCCGTTATTTTCAAACCGGAAGACCGCTTGATGTGGGTTTCGGCCAATCCCTATCAGCTGGGCGCTTTTGTGGCGTATGACCTGAATGAGGTGTTTGAAAAAATGGAAAACGGCGATTGGGGAGATTTTTCGGTGGAAGAATTGATCATTCCCGAAGATGAATTTTTGCATTCAGACGAATTCCAAAATTATTTAGCATTTAAAAAAGAAATGAAACGTTTTGAAACGGATGAAATAATTTCAGAGGAGGAAATTCATTCGTTCATCCAATTAAATCCCCAATTTTGGAAGACCTATTTTTTGGTGGGCGAATATTATTTCGAAAGAAAAAATTATAAAAAAGCCCTGGAAAAATATAAAATTGCCTTGGAAAAGGAAATTACAACCGTTCCCGACCGCGAATTTTTGGAAAAAAGAATTCGGAAATCGGAACGAAAGATGAAATAAAATGATAAAACTACCCGAAATAGAAAGAAAATCAAAAGAAGAAATCAAAGCTTTCCAAAATGAACTTCTGAAAAAGCAATTGGTTTATCTTCAAGAAAATTCAACTTATTATTCGGAATTATTTAAAGCGCAAAAAATTGATATTGAGTCAATTAATTCGGTAGAAGATCTTGTGAAAATTCCGGTTACGACCAAAGATGAACTTCAGAAATACAATGAGAAATTTCTATGCGTTCCCAAATCTGAGATTGCCGATTATGTTTCGACTTCGGGTACTTCGGGTGATCCGGTTTTGATTGCGATGACCGATGAAGATTTGGAGCGATTGGCCTACAATGAAGCTTTGTCTTATGATTGTGCCGGATTAAATTCTGGAAATACACTTCAGCTTACCACCACTTTGGATCGTCGATTTATGGCCGGACTGGCGTATTTTTTAGGAGCGCGAAAAGCCGGAATTGGAGTGGTAAGAGTGGGTTCGGGCGTGCCGGAATTGCAATGGGATACTATCCGAAAAATCAAACCCGATGCGCTGATTTGTGTGCCTTCCTTTTTGCTGAAAATGATTGAATACGCTGAAGAAAACAACATCGATTATCGGAATTCAAGTGTGAAAAAGGTAATTTGCATTGGCGAACCTTTGCGAAATCAGGATTTTTCGGACAATGTTCTGGCGTCGAAAATTAAATCAAAATGGCCTTTGGAATTGTATTCGACCTATGCTTCCACCGAGATGGCGACGGCTTTCACCGAATGCGAAGCCGGAATGGGAGGTCATCATCATCCGGAATTGATAATCTGTGAATTTCTGGATGAAAATGATCAGCCGGTGACTGAGGGCGAAGCCGGTGAGTTAGTCGTTACGACGCTGGGTGTGAGGGGAATGCCGTTGTTGCGTTATAAAACCGGAGACATTGTAAAACCTTATCACGAAAAATGCAGTTGCGGCCGTACGACCTTTCGGTTGGGGCCACTTGTGGGGCGCAAACAACAGATGATTAAATACAAAGGAACTTCGCTTTATCCGCCGTCTTTGCTCGATTTATTGAATGATTTTGAGGAGGTGAAACATTATGTAATTGAAGTTTTTTCGAGTGAAATTGACGAAGATGAAATCCAAGTTAAAGTTTTTTCCACCAATGAATCCGAAGAAATGCTGGATCGGATCAAAGACCGTTTCCGAGCCAAAGTCAGGGTGAGTCCGCGGATTCAATTCGTTTCCGAACCGGAAATTCTGAATATAAAATTTCCTGAAAATTCGAGGAAAGCAGTTACATTTGTAGATAATCGAAATTCACTAAAATAAATAAAACATGAAGACAACTTTATTTTTGGTAGCCTTTACAGCGCTTACCTTGAGTGTTTCAGCTCAGAAAATGAAAATTGAATCCGGGAATTTAAGCTTCCTGAAAGATCAAACGGAAATCAATGTAGAGTTTGATTTTAGCAACGCTACTTTCTATAATGAAAAAATGTCCGAACAGGATTACATCAACAAAAGACTAAAAGAAATTGGTGACGATAAAGGAAAAGCAGAAGCCGATAAATGGTTGGAGGATTGGAATTCGTCCAAAGAGGATTCTTTTACCGAAAAGTTTATTACTTCCTTCAATAACTATGGGAAAATTCAGGTTTCCGAAGACGATTCTGCTCCTTATACCTTGATTGTGGAAACGGTTTGGATTTACCCGGGTTGGTTTGCAGGTGTGATGAAACAACCGGCGAAAATCACGACAAATCTTAAATTCGTTGAAACAGCCAATCGCAACAATGTTTTGGCGGTAATCAGCAGTAAGAATGCGCCGGGTGATGGCTACTTCATTGGTGTGGCAAACAACAACGACCGTATTTCTGAAGGTTATGCAAAAACCGGGAAATCATTGGCAGGCTTGGTTAAAAAACGAGCGAAATAATTGGAATGAATAACATAAGAGCCGGTAAATTCCGGCTTTTTTTGTGCTTAAACTCATCAAACAAATCGCTCATAAATTAGACTAAGCAGTAGAATTTTTATAATTTTGTACACCATTTCACGCAACACATAAATAATTTACACACATGGAACAAAACGCTTTGTTATTTTCAACCCGGGGAAGCCAGGTTTTAGCTGAGAAAATCGCAGAAAACTACGGTGAAAAATTGGGTAAACTTAAAATCGTAGACTTTAGCGATGGGGAATTTCAGCCTGCATTTGAACAATCGGTTCGAGGTGCTCGGGTTTTTATCATCGGTTCGACTTTTCAACCGAGCGATAACTTAATGGAGCTTTTGCTCATGTGTGATGCAGCCAAACGTGCTTCGGCAGATAAAATCACGGCGGTGATCCCTTATTATGGTTATGCAAGGCAAGACCGTAAAGATGCACCTCGCGTTCCTATTGGAGCAAAATTAGTGGCGAAAATGATTGCAGCAGCAGGCGCAACCCGCGTTATGACGATGGATTTACACGCCGACCAAATCCAAGGTTTTTTTGAAATTCCGGTGGATCATCTTTATGCCTCCACAATTTTTATTGATTACATTCAGAGTCTTAATTTAGATAATCTAACGATTGCTTCGCCCGATATGGGCGGTGCAAAACGTGCCAATAATTATTCAAAACACCTCAACGCCGACATTGTGATTTGTCACAAAGAAAGAAAAAGAGCCAATGAAGTTGAAAATATGATGTTGATTGGAGAGGTAGAAGGAAAAAACGTAATCTTGCTGGACGATATGATCGACACAGCTGGAACACTGACCAAAGCAGCGGAACTGATCATGGAAAAAGGAGCCAAAAGCGTACGTGCAGTAGCTACGCATCCCGTATTGTCAGGCAATGCATATGAGCGGATTGAAAACTCACCTTTGGTAGAAGTTGCGGTCACGGATAGTATTCCTTTAAAAAATTATTCGGGATCTAAAATAAAAGTGTTATCTTGCGCGCCACTTTTTGCTGATGTTATGCATATGGTACATAGCAGAAAATCAATTAGTTCGAAATTTATTATTTAAATTTATTATAAAGAATTTTGTGAAATATCCTTTTTAAAGGACTCTTTTAGAGAGGTAATTATAACGGGATATTGCATTTTCAAATTAAAAACAATTAAAAACAAACAAATGAAATCTATTACAATTCAAGGTGTAAAAAGAGAAAGCGTGGGCAAAGCTGCGACGCGTGCCTTACGTAATGCTGACCAAGTACCTTGTGTTGTTTATGGTGGAAATGAACCTTTGCATTTCTCAACTGACGAGAAAAGCTTCAAAAAATTGGTTTATACACCGGAAGCACACACTGTAAACTTAGAGTTGGCTGATGGAACGAAAGTCTCTGCAATTTTGCAAGACATTCAGTTTCACCCGGTAACTGACCGAATTATTCATGCCGACTTTTTCCAGTTGCATGATGATAAGCCGGTGGCGATTGAAGTTCCGGTTCGATTGACAGGGCGTGCTCGTGGTGTGGTAAACGGTGGTGTACTTCGATTCAATATGCGTAAACTAAAGGTAAAAGCCATCCCGGCAAACTTACCTGACGAAATCGTAATTGATATTACTCCAATGAGAATTGGAAACAAGAAGTATGTAGAATCCATCCGTACAGAAGATTATACAATCCTTCACCCAGATAATGCGGTTATCGTAGCGGTGAGAACTTCTAGAACTGCAGTTGCTGACTCAGATGATGAGGAAGAAGGAGGAGATGCTCCTGCGGCAGATGCGGCTTCTGAAGAAGGTGCAGCAGAATAAGATTTATCTTAATCGAAATAGAAACTCCGGCTTTAAGTCGGAGTTTTTTTATGAATGAATTTGAATGGAATTCGTAAATTGAAATTTATTAACCTGAGTTTGGTTATTCAAACTTTGTCAAAACGCTTTTAAATAGTGAGATGTGAGATTTTTCTTGAACATTTGATATTAAGATAAATAAAAAGTTATTGTGGAGAGAAAAACCGAAACAGATTGCTGTATAAAAGCGATTTATTCTTTTACTGTTATTAAAAGCACCTGTCCACTACGTTGTGTTTTAACGAGATAGCCCACTATCCCTTTGAAAATACGCCTTGCATCCAAATACTTTTATTAATTTTGACTTTGTTTTTATAATCGAACTCAGGTTATTAAGTTTAACAAAATGGAAGAATTATTTTCGGACGAATATTTTATGCGAAAGGCGCTCGATGAAGCCTATGCTGCCTTTGAAAAGGATGAAGTCCCCATCGGAGCTATCATTGTTTCCAAAAACAAAATCATCGCCAAAGGGCATAATTTGACGGAAACCCTGACCGACGTAACCGCTCACGCCGAAATGCAGGCGATCACTTCTGCGACCAATTATCTCGGAGGAAAATATTTACCGGAATCTACGCTTTATGTAACGCTCGAACCTTGCGTGATGTGTGCCGGAGCACTTTATTGGAGCCAAATCGGTAAAGTCGTCATCGGAGCAAGAGATGAAAAACGCGGATTTCAAAATGCCGGATTACAACTTCATCCCAAAACCAAAATTCAATGGGGAATTCTGGAAAAGGAATGTTCGCAAATCGTAAAAGAATTTTTTCAGAAGAAAAGATAATCAATCTTTAAACAAAGCCTTCAACTCATGTGCATCTTTGGGATCCATTTTCCCAGCAAGGATCAAACTCAATTGTTTTCTTCGCAAAGCCGCATCGTAACGCTCAATTTCTTCTTCACTTTCAGGTTTTATTTGCGGAACCAGAGTCGGCTTATTGTTTTGATCCACCGCCACAAACGTATAAATTCCATTGTTGGTTTTGATTAGTTCCTGTGTAATCGGATCGTCAATCCAGACATCCACATAGATTTCCATAGAACTTGAAAACGCACGCGTTACTTTGGCTTCCAATTTCACGATACTCCCAAGCGGAACCGGCGTATTAAAAGAAACATGGTTCACACTTGCCGTTACCACCTGAAAACTTTCGGCATGACGACGTGCAGCTATAGAAGAAATTCTATCCATTCGAGCCAATAATTCGCCACCAAAAAGATTGTTCAACATATTAGTTTCGCCGGGCAGAACCAAATTGGTGAGAACAGCAGCCGAATCAGACGGCGTTTTGATTTTTTTGTTCATAAAAAAAAGACCTTTAGCGGGGCAAAGGTCTTAATAATTGTACTTAATACAAATTGTTTCGATTATTCTTTTAAAGAAAGAACCCAAGTTTCCGGGAACTCTTCTTTTATCGTGTTTCGGTATTCCAAAGCTTCTTCTTTGGTAGGAAAAGTCTCAAAAGCAACAAAATAAAAATTACCTTTCTTTTGTGTCATTTTTACATTTTCAAAACCTTTGCTTCGAAGTTTAGATACTTGATTATCCGCTTCTTCTGCTTTTCTAAAAGCTCCTGAGATGACTTGGTAATCATGAATTACCGCGGCTTCGGATTTGAAAGTTTCTGCTTTTGTTTCGATGGACTCAATTGGAGAAGCCACTGCTGTTGCCGCTTTCAAATTGGGGTTTACCAAAGGAGTAACGAATCCACTCCATTGCTGATTGACGAAATCCGTTACCGGTTGAGGCTTCCCAAAATAAAGAAAACCACCCAATAAAATAGGAATTACGGCGGCGGCTTTCCACCAAATTGTCGAGCTGCTTTGACGCTCAGACGGTAAAATATAACGAACACGAATGCTTTCCAATCCAAATGAATCCAAAAGGAAATTCTCTCCCGAAGGCGTGAAATTCAAAAGCCCGTTTTCATCTTTGGTAAATGTACCCAATTCAGGCAATACCAAAGTTGGGTTAACATTCAAATGACTTTTCCAGAATTGAACACTGTTTTCAAGCTTTTCTTTGGCCTTATCAAATGAAATTCCTTCTGTTTGTGCTAATTCTTGAATCAATAAGCCATCGTTTTTAATCAATGAAGGATTAAAAGCAATTTGTTTGGAAGGCGGAGTGAAAACAGAAGTTTCAGACCGGTATCCAGCATTTGATTTTTGAGCGATAAATGCACCAAACTCAGGTACCACCACACAATCCTGATGGTATAATAAAGTCGAAATATACTTTTCCAAATTCATATTTCAAAAATACGAATTAAAACCATAAATTTCGGCTTAGGTAGATAAGTTGTTAATAAATTCTTTTAAATTTAAAGAAATGAACCCAGACCTGATTTATTTATTGGCGCTTTCTTATATCTCCGGTATCGGTCCTGTGAATCAACGAAAGATTTTGAAAATCATGGAACCCAAAGAATTATGGGATTTGTCTGAAAAGGAAATGAGAGATTTGTTTCGCGGGAAGTCGGAAATCCTTTCTCAAATCCAATCGGGAGAACTTTTAGAACTTGCTCAAAAAGAAATCGAGTTTTCAGAGCAGAACGGAATCGATATTCTCGAATTCAATTCTCCCAAATACCCGGAAAAACTCAAACATTGTTTGGACTCACCGCTGATTTTGTTTAAAAAAGGAAATTATTCCTTTCAGGAAAACCTACAAATAGGCATCGTTGGAACTCGTCAAATGACTTCTTATGGAAAGGGATTTATCAAGAAATTTATTGAAGATATCTCCAGCCAAAATATGGGAATTATCAGTGGACTTGCATACGGTTGTGACATCGAAGCACATCGGAATTCCATTGAGAAAGAAATCCCAAATGTGGCGGTTTTGGCGCACGGGCTCAACCGAATCTCTCCTTCGGCTCATCGAAAAGAAGCCAAAGAAATCATTAAAAATGGCGCTTTGATTACTGAATATTCAAGTTTTCACAATGCAGAACCAATGAATTTTATACTTCGAAATCGAATCATTGCCGGGCTCTCGGATGCAGTTGTGGTCGTGGAGTCAGCCAAAAAAGGAGGAGCATTGGCAACAGCACATTATGCGAATTCCTATAATCGCGAGGTATTTGCAGTGCCAGGCAGGGTGGAGGATAAATTTAGTTTGGGTTGCAATGAATTGATCCAATCCAATCAAGCCATTATGATCAGAAATGCCGATGATTTATTGAAGTATTTCAATTTAAGACTAAAACCTAAGCCGGTGCAAACTCAATTATTTATAGAACTCGAGCCCGATGAGAAAATGATTTATGATCATTTGCAGAAATCGGGACGACAACAAATCGATACCCTATCATCGGAATTAAAAATCCCGACTCACAGCTTAAATGCAGTGCTTTTGAACTTGGAACTAAAAGGGGTTGTGAAAGCATTTTCGGGAAAATTCTATGGGTTAAATTAAAAATAACAAAAATATAAGGTCTTTATTTTGAGAAAAATCTAAATTTGTTAGAAACAAAGACATTCTCAAATGCAAAAGCTTATTCACGAATTTATGGTCGAAGTGGAGAAAAGAAATCCCAATGAGCCGGAATTTTTACAAGCTGTAAAGGAAGTTGGTGAAACCATCATCCCCTATATTCAGGAAAAGAAAATTTATTCGGGTCACAATCTTCTGTTGCGGATGACAGAGCCGGAGCGAACGATTATTTTTCGAGTTCCTTGGGTGGACGATAAAGGCCGGATTCAAGTCAACCGAGGGTATCGGATTCAAATGAATTCTGCCATAGGCCCTTACAAAGGAGGGCTTCGCTTTCATCCCAGTGTGAATTTAAGTATTCTTAAATTTTTAGCCTTTGAACAAACTTTTAAAAACGCATTAACTACCTTGCCCATGGGAGGAGCCAAAGGCGGTTCTGATTTTGACCCTCGGGGAAAATCCGATGATGAAATCATGCGATTTTGCCATGCTTTTATGTCAGAACTTTATCGGCATATTGGCCCCAATACAGATGTCCCGGCAGGAGATATAGGCGTGGGAGCGAGAGAAATTGGGTATATGTTTGGGATGTACAAAAAACTTCACAATGATTTCACCGGCGTGATTACCGGGAAAGGAATGAGTTGGGGCGGCTCTTTGTTGCGTCCACAGGCAACAGGATTTGGAGCTGTTTATTTTCTAAAAGCCATGTTGGAAAGCAAAGGTGAGGACATCAAAGGCAAGCGAATTGCGGTTTCTGGCTTTGGAAATGTGGCTTGGGGTGCCGTAACCAAAGCAGCCGAACTAGGAGCGAAAGTCGTTACGCTTTCCGGACCGGACGGTCATATTTATGACGAAGACGGAATCTCTGGAAAAAAAATCGATTTCATGTTGGAATTACGCGCTTCCAATAATGATGTGGTCAAACCTTATGCAGAAAAATTTGGCGTGCCTTATTTTGAAGGGAAAAGTCCTTGGATGCAAAAAGTGGACATCGCCATGCCTTGTGCAACGCAAAATGAATTGAATTTGGATGATGCGAAAAACTTAGTTCAAAATGGTGTTAAATGTGTGGTGGAAGGAGCCAATATGCCCGTGATGCCCGATGCGATTGCTTGGTTTCAAAAACATAAAATTCTGTTTTCGCCCGGTAAAGCTTCCAATGCAGGAGGAGTTGCGACTTCGGGACTGGAAATGTCTCAGAATTCTTTGAGAATCGAATGGTCGGCGGAGGAAGTCGATCGGATTTTAACCAAAATCATGGGTGATATTCATGATTCTTGTGTGAAATTCGGTGCCAGAGAAGATGGCTATGTCGATTATGTACGCGGAGCCAATATCGCCGGTTTTGTGAAAGTTGCAGATGCCATGCTCGCACAGGGAGTGGTTTAGATTCTTCCTGATAAACTGCCCCGCCCCCAAAAGCGATAAAAAGAAATCATTAAACCTCTATCTTCTACTCCATAGATTCCTATAGATACCGCCATGGATATCCCATAAATATTCCATTAGGGGTCCCACATAGATCCCTGTTTATGCCATGCTTATACCATGGTCTGACCATGGTTATGCCATCCTTATGTCATGTTTACGCCATACTTATAAGATGTTTCTGCCATGGTAGAGCAGACCTTAAACAAGTCGAAAAAATGAAAACTCAAGGGAAAACCTATACATTCGAAGTATGACTAAAGATATAAATAAGGCCGATTTTTTCCAAATTATTCCTACCTAAAATAGCGAAGAATTTCCTTGATGAAAAGCATTGTTTTTGATCGCCTAATCGAGCTTTCCAAGTGAAAAATAATTAACATGAAAAAACAACCAATCGAACCATCGAATCTCTTCGAAAGAAAAAAGAAATCATAAATTTCAACAGAGAATTTACAAAAAGATAAACAGTTCAAATAAGAATGCCTGTCTGTTTAAAAGAAAGTTTTATTCATTGATCCCGTATCATTTTTTTCAGAACCTAAGAATCTTTAAAAAATAACTAAATTGCATTACTAAAAATTCTACAAATGCAAAAGTATTTTACCTTTTTGTTTCTGTTTCTTTGCGGATTGCTTTTTTCTCAGGATTTGGTCTTGATTAAATTTGCCGACAAACCTTCGGCTGATACTTATTTTGACAATCCTTTGCTCATGCTTTCCCAAAAATCTTTGGACCGAAGAGCTAAATATAATATCGAATTAAACCTGCAAGATGTGCCGGTTGAGACTTCTTATGTGGTGGAAATTGAGAATTTAGGGATTGAACCCATCGCAGTTTCAAAATGGTTCAATGGCGTTTTTGCATGGTGTACAGAAACTGAGATTTCGCAAGCGGAAGCCTTGTCTTTTGTTTCAGAAGTGGAAAGTTTCGTGCGAAATGATCTAAGGTATGTAAACCGACCCCAAGTCGAGGATAAATTTCAAATGGAAAATCAGTCACAAGGTCTGACCGGAGTGACGGATTTCGTCTATGGATATACCGAAACTCAGGTAACCCAATTAAATCTGCAGTACTTGCATAATTTAGGATTTACAGGCGAAGGAGTTACAATTGCTGTGATGGACAATGGTTTTCCGGGCGTAAATACCCAGGCGGGATTTGCTTATTTGAGGGATAACGATAAAATCAAAGGAGGTTATAATTTCATTGATAAAAACGAGGATATATATTCCAGAGGTACGCATGGAACAGTGGTTTTGTCCACGATGGGAGGTTATGTGGAAAATCAATTTGTCGGAACTGCCATTGATGCCGAATATTATTTATTCATTACCGAAAATACCGACCATGAGTTGCCGGATGAAGAAGTGAATTGGATTGCGGCAGCTGAAAGAGCGGACAGTATCGGCGTGGATGTGATGAATACTTCTTTGGGTTATAATCATTTTGACGACCCTCGGTACAATTATTCCTACGACGACATGGACGGTCAAACGACTTTCATCAGCCGTGGATCTCAATTTGCGGCGGAGCGTGGGATCATGGTGGTGAATTCGGCGGGTAATTCCGGAAATGGCTCCTGGTACTATATCACCGCGCCGGCCGATGCCGAAGATGTTTTTACGATTGGAGCGGTTCAGTCCAATAATTTACCGGCCGGGTTTTCTTCTTATGGCCCGACTTCCGATGGCCGGATTAAGCCCGATGTAGCAGCTCTAGGCGTAAATGCAGCAGTGATTCGCCCCAATGGAAATATCGAAAATGCCAACGGAACTTCTTTCTCATCGCCAATTATGGCCGGAGCCATGGCTTGTTTGATTCAAGCTTATCCCCATACGCAACCTGCAGAATTAAGACAAAAAGTTAAAGAATCTGCGCATCTCTACGAAAATCCAACCGCTCAGTTGGGCTATGGAATTCCCGATTTTGGGGAAGCATTTGAAACTTTGATGTCGGTTGAAGACTTAATTTCCATCGAAACTGTGAAAATTTATCCGAATCCAAGTTCGGGAATTCTCAATATTGAATCAGATGTGCCGGTATTTAAAATGCAGTTGATTTCGGTAGAAGGGAAAACTCTTAGAAATTATAATTCCTCCAATCAAATCAATATTCAGGATTTACCAAAAGGAATTTACGTGCTGAAAGTTCAATTGGAAAACGGAAAGACCGAAATTAAGAAATTAATTAAAAACTAATTTCAATCTGAAAATTCATCAGAAATCAAGGATTATACTTCAGACCTTCTTTTTCCAATCTGGATTGAATGTATTCTTTGTCCGAAGGACTAATTTCTTCGCTGTGTTGGAAAATATAAATGGAATTATCTTTTAAATTATAGGTCATGATGCCGGGGCGATTGTCGCTTCCTGTTTCGAGTAAAACAAAAATAGAATCGCTTACCCAGAATGCATCATCGATGCGATAGGACGGCCCAAAAAACGCCACTCGGTTCACAGTTTTTTCTTTGAGATCGACGAGGTTGATCTCCTGATCGGCTTCAAATTGTGCAACTCCTTCATTGTCCACCGACCAATTATAGCTATCGATATCAAGGTACATGGTTTTGGAAGGATTGAAAATCAAGAAAGGGGCATAAGTTTCGTCAAACTCCGGATCGAAATTTCCCGGAACGCTTCCCGGTAGGATTTCAAGTTTTTGAACATCGGAGAGATTGAAGTTTCCCATGGACATTTCCGGAGCAGAAGTTTGGTAAAATCCCAACCAGTTTTGGAAACTGGGATGGGACTCCAAATCACTGACGCTCGAAGTTTCTCCCTCCTCGATCGTTTCAATGGGCTCGACTGCAGGAACTGATAATTCGCTAATAGGTTCGTCTTTTTTCTCGGAGCATGAAATGAGAAAAACCGCAAGGAAAATAGATAAAGAATAGGATTTGAAGTTCATAATTCCGGATTTAGAAACCGAAACTAAGTTAGCAAAACTTAAACCAAAATCAAATGGGATAGTCTTGAGCGAAATTTTTATCCAGATTCATTTGTTGAACCAAATCTTCTACGGATTGAAATTTCATATCGTCCCGGATTTTATGTAAAACCTCAATTTTCAGCGTTTCACCATAAATTTCACGGTCGAAATCCATCAGGTAAACTTCCACTCTTTTTTCATTTGAATTCGTGACGGTGGGACGAGTCCCGATGCTGAGAAGCCCTTTGAAAATTTCATTTTCAAGAAAGACTTTGACGATGTAAACACCGTTTCCGGGAATGAGTTTATAGGTTTGGGTTTCGAGATTTGCTGTAGGAAATCCAAGTCTGCGTCCGAGTTTGTCGCCATGAATGACTTTGCCGGTAAGCGAATAATTCCTTCCCAAACCGAGATTGGCTTTTTTGATGTTTCCGTTTAAAATTGCTTTTCGGATTTGAGTGGAACTGATGTTTAAATTCTCTGATTTTATCTCTTCGATTTTGATGCAATTAAATCCAAATTTTTTGGAAAGTTCATTTAATTGCTCAAAATTTCCTTGGCGATTTTTCCCAAAATGATGATCGTATCCGATGATGATCGTGTGAATTCCGATTTGGTGGACCAAGAGTTCTTTTACAAAATCTTCTGCACTCAAAGCGGCAAATTCTTTGGTGAAAGGATGAAGAATCAGATTGTTTAATCCCGATTTTTCAAGCAATTCTTTCTTTTCGTCCAAGGTTGTTAAAAGTTGCAAATCATCAGCGCCTTTGCCCAAAACGACTCGGGGATGAGGTTCAAAAGTCAGTAAAACACTTTCGCCGTTTTCTTTTTTAGCGATTTCGTTGAGTTGACGAATGATGGCTTGATGCCCGATGTGAATGCCATCAAACATCCCCAAAGTCAGAACGGGATTTTTTAGATTTTTACATTGTTCAATATGCTCGAAAGTCTTCATTGAAGGCAAATTTATAAATCTCAATTCGATATATACCCATGAAAAAGAGATTGCTTTGAAATGAAAGCAATCTCCTTTGACTTTTTCTTTATTTTCGGTTTAGGGCTTTCTGAGCTTTTTACTGAAAACATTTCCGTTTTCATCCGTCAGCCGAATGATATAAATCCCTTTGGGTAATTGAGCTGTGGAGACGATTCCTTCTGAGGAAACCGAATTTGACAAAAGCATTTTGCCGTTTAAATCATAAATTGAAACAGACTCTGCTCGACTTCCACGATTTTTGATGATTAGATTTTCGTTTTGAAACACTACCTGAAATTCCTCCTTGTTCAGCTCCGTAACATCAGAAACAGACATTTCTGCGTTATTGTAGTAAGCCTTACTACCTTCTGAATTCGTAACAACCAAACTAAGTGCTTCACCGTTTGAGTTAATTTCATAATAGAAAGGATCCAAAACGCCGTTAATGAAATTTTGAAAAAAACCAAAATAATCATATTCAAATTGGTTATTATATGAATATTGGCATTCTGCCAAACTTTGACCAAATCCACCCTCACTACTCTCAAAATAGTTTTCTTCTTGGTTAATTATTATTGGACCATCCAACCAATTGCACCCCGAGTATGTAGTTAAATTATTTTCAAAAATAATAAGTTGTATATCTTCTGGGGATACTTCCTCATTATTTGGAGGGTAAAACACTATATCATCGACAATAAATTTCTCCAGATACCAAGTGTTTTCTAAGAGTTCTTGTTGTTGAGCCTTTGTGAAATATCCAAAAACTGCGAATGCTATAATTAGTATTTTTTTCATATTGTTAATTTTTAATAAGGTTTTCTAACTCATTATTTAAGCTTAAGAAAATCATTTCCGCAATTTTTTACTTAAAACATTCCCTTTTTCATCTGTCAGCCGAATGATGTAAATCCCTTTGGGTAATTGAGCTGTGGAGACGACTCCTTCTGAGGAAACCGAATTTGACAAAAGCATTTTGCCGTTTAAATCAAAAATTGAAACAGACTCTGCTCGACTTCCACGATTTTTGATAATCAAATTTTCGTTTTGAAACGCTATCTGAAAATCTATGGAATTTGTGACCTCGGAAGTGGAAAGGATTTGGTTTGAATAATATGCTTTGGTTCCAGGGTCGTCTGTTGATATAATTAATTTCAATTCCTCATTTTCTGGAGCGATTTGATAGTTGTAATCTTGTCCTTCAAATATTCCCATTAACCAAAATTCGTAGAAATATCGGTGTTCAAAATTAGAGTTTGAACTATCAGTACAATATTGATCATTTTCTTCCCAACTATATGCCCAAAAAGAATCATTGTCGGCGAATTCAGCTCCAATAAAAATTGAAGCACATACATTTGTATGGAATGTGTATTCTCCTTCAACATATTCAAAAACAACATTATTAACCTCCTCATTGTTGGGAGGGATAAATTCCTCTCCACCAATCACTAACTTCTCTAAATACCAAGTGTTTTCTAAGAGATCTTGCTGTTGAGCCTTTGTGAAATATCCAAAAACTGCGAATGCTATAATTAGTATTTTTTTCATATTGTTAATTTAAATTTGCTTTCAGGAACTTCCTTCTGATAAATCTAGGGTAGGGAGGTCGCTGATGAGGTATTGTAGAAAACGCTTAGCTGAGAAATTAGAGTTGGCATAATTAAAGTATTAAAGGTTAATGATTTGCAATATCATATTTTAATTGAAATTAATAAAATTAAATACTGACAAAAATCTTATTATTCCTTCGTTTTTAATCAGTTGATTGGCTTATATTTGCACGAAAATTTAAAACACTTAATCATTATACAATGGCAAACCAAAGCAAAGGTAAAATCGCGCAGATTATCGGTCCGGTAATTGACGTGGTGTTTGAAAACGCAGAAAATCTTCCAAAAATTTATGATGCACTTGAAATCCCAAGAGCCGGAAAAGAGTCTTTGATCCTTGAGGTTGAGCAACATATCGGTGAAGATACGGTTCGTTGTATCGCAATGGATTCCACAGACGGATTGCAGAGAGGTCAGGAGGTTATTGATTTAGGTCTTCCTATCACTATGCCAATTGGCGATGCGGTAAACGGTCGTACATTTAACGTAGTGGGCGATGCCATTGACGGATTGGGGAACATTGATAAAACAAAAAACGGATTGCCCATTCACAGATCGGCTCCGAAATTCGAAGATTTATCGACTTCATCCGAAGTTTTATTTACCGGTATCAAAGTAATCGACCTGATTGAGCCTTATGCGAAAGGAGGTAAAATTGGATTGTTTGGGGGTGCCGGAGTAGGTAAAACCGTATTGATCCAGGAGTTGATTAATAATATTGCAAAAGGACACGGTGGATTGTCAGTATTTGCCGGAGTGGGTGAAAGAACCCGTGAAGGAAATGACTTGCTTCGTGAGATGTTGGAAGCAGGAATTATCAGATACGGTGACGATTTCATGCAGTCGATGGAAGAAGGCGGATGGGATTTGTCAAAAGTGGACAAAGAAGCAATGAAAGAATCCAAAGCTGCTTTCGTGTTTGGACAGATGAACGAACCTCCAGGGGCACGTGCGCGTGTGGCTTTGTCTGGATTGACTTTGGCCGAATATTACCGTGACGGAGATGATGGTTCAGGTCAGGGACGTGACGTACTTTTCTTTATCGACAATATTTTCCGTTTTACCCAAGCGGGTTCCGAGGTATCGGCACTTTTGGGTCGTATGCCATCGGCGGTAGGTTATCAGCCTACACTTGCAACGGAGATGGGTGCGATGCAGGAAAGAATTACTTCGACGAAAAAAGGATCGATTACTTCCGTTCAAGCGGTTTACGTACCAGCGGATGACTTGACAGACCCGGCTCCTGCAACGACGTTTGCTCACTTGGATGCTACAACCGTATTGTCGCGTAAGATTGCTTCTTTAGGTATTTATCCGGCGGTGGATCCATTGGATTCTACTTCAAGAATTCTGACACCGGAAATCGTAGGTGAGGAGCATTACAATACAGCTCAAAGAGTAAAAGAAATTTTACAAAGATACAAGGCACTTCAGGATATCATCGCAATTTTGGGTATGGAAGAGCTTTCCGAAGAAGATAAACAAGTGGTTCACCGCGCAAGACGTGTTCAGCGTTTCTTGTCTCAGCCGTTCCACGTGGCCGAGCAGTTTACAGGAAACCCAGGAGTTTTGGTGGATATCAAAGATACTATCAAAGGATTTAATATGATCCTTGACGGGGAAGTAGACCAATATCCAGAAGCAGCATTTAACCTGAAAGGTACCATCGAAGATGTGATCGAACACGGGGAAAGAATGTTGGCGGAAGTTAATGCTTAATTCGTTTAAAGTTTCAAGTTTAAGGTTTCAAGTTGAACTTTAAACATTGAACCTTAAACCTTAAACAAGATTTAGAAATGAAATTACACATCATAACACCACAACATGTGATTTTTGAAGGAGAAGTGGATTCGGTGTCGGTTCCCGGCAAAGATGGATCTTTCCAGATGTTGGACAATCACGCACCGATTGTTTCTTCGCTTGACAAAGGAACCATCAAAATCAAATTGCATTCTAAAACAATCGCAGATTTTGATAATCTTTCCGGTAAATTGGAAAAAGCCCCGGGTAACGAACTGGTTTACCTGTTTGAAGTTTCAGGCGGCGTAGTGGAAATGAGCAATAATGTGGTGACAATTTTGGCGAATTAATTCAAACCAAAATAGAAATACAAAATCCCGAAAGACAACTTTCGGGATTTTTTTTCGTCTGTTTTTATGAGTCCTAACAGGGTTTCCTCCTACGGCGGACAAGTCAAACCCTGTTAGGGTTAAAGGAGGAAGGAATACACCGCATAAAAAAAACCTGCCAGAATTTCAAATCCTGACAGGTTTTAAATTATCTAAGCGAACGAACTTCGAACTTCGTAAATCGATTAATATCTATAATATTCCGGCTTGAAAGGTCCTTCGACTTCCACACCGATGTATTTCGCTTGTTCAGGGGTCAATGTTTCCAATTCCACACCCAATTTAGCCAAATGCAAAGCTGCCACTTTTTCATCCAAATGTTTCGGCAAAGTATAAACTTTGTTTTCGTATTTGTTGGAATGATTCCACAATTCGATTTGAGCCAAAGTTTGGTTCGAGAATGAATTGGACATCACAAAGGATGGATGACCGGTAGCACAACCCAAATTCACCAAACGACCTTCGGCCAAAATGATGATTTCGTTTCCGTTGACATTGTAAACATCCACTTGTGGTTTTACTTCGTATTTGGTTGAACCAAAGTTTTCATTCAGCCAAGCCATATCGATTTCATTGTCGAAGTGACCAATGTTACAAACGATGGTTTTGTCTTTCATTTTCTCGAAATGTTTTCCCTGAACGATGTTGAAGTTTCCGGTCGTTGTGATGATGATATCGGCTGTTTCCACAACGGTATCCAGTTTTTTCACTTCATAACCTTCCATCGCCGCTTGCAAAGCACAAATCGGGTCGATTTCCGTTACGGTTACGATCGAACCTGCTCCACGGAAAGAAGCCGCAGTTCCTTTGCCCACGTCACCGTATCCACAAACGACTACTCTTTTTCCGGCCAACATCACATCCGTTGCACGACGAATTGCATCCACTGCCGATTCACGACAACCGTATTTATTATCAAATTTGGATTTGGTTACCGAGTCATTTACGTTGATGGCCGGCATCACCAAAGTTCCGTTGACCATTCTTTCGTACAAACGGTGAACACCTGTAGTGGTTTCTTCTGAAAGACCTTTAATTTCAGTGGTTAATTCCGGGTATTTATCAAAAACCATATTGGTCAAATCCCCGCCATCGTCCAAAATCATGTTCAATGGTTTTCTGTCTTCACCGAAAAACAAAGTTTGTTCGATGCACCAATCGAATTCTTCTTCATTCATTCCTTTCCAAGCATAAACCGGAATTCCGGCAGCTGCAATTGCAGCCGCAGCATGATCTTGAGTCGAGAAAATATTACAAGAAGACCAAGTAACTTCAGCGCCCAAAGCAACCAAAGTTTCAATCAGAACAGCTGTTTGGATGGTCATGTGCAGACATCCGGCGATTCTTGCTCCTTTCAGCGGTTGTGAAGGCCCGTATTCTTCACGGATTGCCATCAATCCGGGCATTTCGGCTTCCGCCAATTTGATTTCTTTTCTTCCCCAGTCAGCCAGCGATATATCTTTTACTTTGTAAGGAATGTATTCAACTTGTGTACTCATATTCGGTTTATTTATTATAATTTTGAAATGTTTAAGTTTTCGGAGTGCAAAGGTACAAACTAATTTTACAAAGTTAAAATGCCCCTTATCAATTCTTTACATCATGATGAATTCACACGGATCGTGGGTTGGAAAACTACGGAGTCCGATGAGGAATTGCTGGAATATCTTCAGTTGAGTCCGTATCGGATTATGAAATACCTGACTTTGGGTCCGAAACAAGCCAAAGAATATTTGGGACTGCGCGCTTGTCTGAAAGAATTAGATTTGGATTTTGATGTCTATTACCACAAAAACGGAAAACCTTATTTGCCGTCGAGCAAACAACTTTCCATCACGCATTCATTTGATATGGTATGCATCGGGCTTAGCAAGTTCAACATTGGGATTGATATTGAAAAAAGCCGTCCGCATAAAATTTTAAACATCAAGGAGAAATTCATTCGTGAGGATGAAGCCGATTGGATTCCCAAGGAAAGAGAAGAAGAATACCTGCATGTGATTTGGGGAATTAAGGAAGGATTGTACAAACTAAACGGCGGAAACCTCTGGAATTTCCTGCATCATTATCGCGTGGAACCTTTTGAGTTGAAAGAAAACACACCGATTTCAAGTTGGATTTCCGATGAAAGGAAAAGCGAGAAATTTATTTCCTACTACACCAAAGTGGAGGATTATTACCTGGTTTGGGTGCTGGATGTAGAATGAATTAAAAACTTATTCACATCTGATTAATTTTTTATCTTTAGCAAAATTTAACTAATGGAATACACTAATAACCCTATTCTGGTAGCCCAAGCTACTGAGATTGAAAAAGCAACATTTTATAGAAAAACATATTCACATGTGGCGCTTGGGGTAGCTGCTTTTATTCTTATCGAATCGTTTTTCTTACGATCAGAAACCATTGTCAACATGATGTTGTCTTTACAAGGATACTCATGGTTGCTTTTATTGGGTGGTTTTATGGCCGTGACTTGGTTTGCTCAAAATTTAGCTTACAAAACCGCCAATAAAAGCCAGCAATATTTAGGTTATTTACTCTATATCGTTGCCCAAGCTTTGATTTTTGTTCCGATTCTTTATATCGCAATGTATTACGGCGGTGGCCCTCAAATGGTGATGCAAGCCGGAATTATTACAGCAGGTATGTTTTTAGGATTGACAGCGGCAGTTATGTTAACCAAAACCGATTTCTCATTTTTACGAACCGGACTCACCGTTGGTTTTTTTATCGCCTTAGGTTTAATTGTCGCAGGCGTCGTTTTTGGATTTAATTTAGGTTTATGGTTTTCGGTTGGAATGGTTATTTTAGCCTCGGGCAGTATTTTATACTCAACTCATCAAATCAAAAATGAGTATTCAACCGACCAATATATCCCCGCTTCGCTATCATTATTTGCTTCCTTGATGCTATTGTTTTGGTACATCTTGCGTATTTTTATGTCTAGAGATTAATTATTTAATAATACCTTAAGCTCGACTACTGTCGGGCTTTTTTATTGGATTTATGAGTGAAATTTTAGCGTATTTGATAGAACCCTACAAAACCTACGAAACCTTTCAAATCATTCTGGAAAGCATCGCGGCATTTTTGGGAATTGCCAGTGTTTTCTTTTCCATGAAACGAAACATTTGGGTATATCCGACTGGAATTGTTTCTACGTTTTTGTATATCTATTTGTATTTTAACTGGGGATTGTACGGAGAAAGTTTGATTAATTTCTACTATACGATTATGAGTGTTTACGGTTGGATTCTTTGGCGAAAAAACACGGAAGAAGACCATGTACATGTTCAGGTATATTGGGCTACTCAACAAGATTATCTGAAAGCAACCGGATTATTTGTTTTCACTTTTTTATTCATACTGGCGGTTTATTATTATCGCCCTTTGATTGACAGCGGATTTAACTTCGCACTCGATCATGAATTGGGTTTCTTTTATACAGCAGTGGATTATATCGATGCTTCTCTGACCGGAATTTTCTTAATTGGTATGTGGATGATGGCCAAACAAAAAGTAGACAACTGGATTTTTTGGATTATTGGTGATTTAATTATGATTCCTTTATTGCTCTACAAAGGTTATGCGATTTCGTCTATTCAGTATTTGGTGTTCACCATTTTAGCGGTAAAAGGACTGATCGAATGGAAGAAAAACGCTCGGATGAGCCAATAATTTGTTTTCAGGAATTTATTGGCTAATTTTAGACTACCCAAAACCTGAAACAAATGAATTACCAAGAGAAATCCATTAAAAATTGGGCGGAGGATGACCGTCCGCGTGAAAAACTTTCACTAAAAGGAGAGCGTGCACTTTCCGATTCGGAACTATTGGCCATCATCATGGGAAGTGGTTCCCGGGAAGAATCGGCGGTGGAACTTGCCAAACGAATTCTGAATTCGGTCGATAATAATTGGAATAATCTTTCACGGCTCAGTATCAAGGATTTGTGCAAATTCAAAGGAATCGGTGAAGCCAAGGCCATTAGTATCATTACGGCCCTTGAAATCGGTCGACGAAAAGCCATTCAGGAATTGCCTGAAAAACCCAAAATTACCCGAAGTCGCGATATTTTCCAGGTCATGCAGAGCATCATTGGCGATTTGAATGTGGAAGAATTCTGGGTTTTGTTCTTAAATCAAGGAAATTTCGTAGTGAAAAAAGAACTCATCGGTCGAGGTGGCATCAGTTATGTGGCGGTGGACGTTCGGATTATCATGAAAATTGCCTTGGAAGAATACGCCACCGGAATTATTCTGGCGCACAATCATCCGTCCGGGAATCTCAATCCCAGCCGTGACGATTATAGACTTACCGAAAAAATCAAAACGGCAGCCCGAACTTTGGACATCGAACTGCTCGACCACCTGATTTTAAATCAGAAATCGTACTTTAGCTTCGCCGATGAAGGGAGGTTGTGAGAGAGAGCAAAGAGAATAGAGCAAAGAGAATAGAAAAGTCTCTACTGTGGTGGCAGATAAAACTAAACTTTGAACTCTAAACTTTAGACCTTAAATTTTAAACATCAAACTTTTAAATGCAGAAAATCCTGATTTATACCGAGAAAATCACTCCACGTGTTCAGTATATTTTTGATTTTATATTGCGTGAATTCTCGGGATTGGATTTCGAATTAACAAGCAATGTCCAGTTTTTTGAAGCATCGGATTTGCCTAAAATAAATTATTCAAAAGATCAATTTTCCGATGCGCTTCATTTGAAATCCGATGAGTTTATGCAGGAAACCGGGATTTTTGGTTCGGTGAAATTTGAAGCATTGCATCCGGTCGGGAAACTGTTTTTTGCTTTGAGTCGTTACGAAGAATATTTACCGCAAGAACGAGATCTACACGGTCGGATTTCCGGCAAAGGAAAAGTGTATAAAACGCCTTTTGTGGACAATTGGATTTTGGAATTTCAGAAAGAATTGAAATCGAAACATCCGCGAATGGAATTTAAAAAAAGGGAATTTGAACTAGTTTTAACTTGTGATGTTGATCAGGTTTGGAAATATCGGAACAAAGGTTTCAAACGAACCTATGGCGCTTTTCTGAAAGATTTGGCTAAACTAAATTTCAAAGAATTGGCGAAGCGAAGAGAAATCATTTCAGGAAAAGAAAATGATCCTTTTGATACATTTGAATTCTTTCAATCTTTTTTAGATTCCTCGATTCCTCGGAATGACAAAAAAGACAATAACATCAGAATGATTTTTTTTTGGTTGATGGCCGATTATGGAAAGTTCGATAAAAATAATCCGGTTGGGAATTTGAATTTTGCACAAAAAATAAGAGAAGTTTCGCAGTGGGCGGAATCAGGAATTCATCCTTCCTATGCTTCCAATTCGCAGCCTGAAAAACTGAAAAAGGAAATCGAAAGATTGGAAAAGATCCTTGGTCAGAAAATCAAGAAATCCAGACAACATTATATCATGCTTCGTTTTCCTGAAACTTATCGAAACCTGATTCAGAACGGAATCTGGGAAGATTATTCGATGGCTTATGCCGATGAAACCGGATTCAGAGCCGGAACTTGTACACCGTTTTTCTGGTATGATTTATCGAAAGAAATTAAAACCGAATTAAAAGTTCATCCTTTTTGTGCGATGGATGTGACGTTGCGCAACTATATGAACTTATCGGTAGAAGAATCGATTGATGAGGTTCAAAGATTAAAATCGGAAATCGAAAAAGTCAATGGAGAAATGGTTGTGCTTTTTCATAATTCCAATTTCCGCGAGCAGTGGGAAGGTTGGGGAAAAGTGATGGAAAGTTTGGTTGAATAAAAATTTAGTAACTTTGGGAGGATTGAATTCCATGAAAAATTTAAAAAATGAACTACAAAATCTCATTTTCGGAAATGAATCGAAAGGCAGAAGCAAATCTTTCAAAAAATTCCAGCTATACCTTAGAAGAAATGAAAAAGCAAGTTCAGTTTCTTCAAAAGAAAAGTACTTCAAAAAAGAAGAAGCAATCTATTTATCAGAGTTTATAACTAAGGAAGACTTTTGGTTTGAGTCAGAAATTTCTTCAGATAATTATTTAACAGAAGGTGCTGAGCAAAAGGTTTATCGGCTAGATGATCAATATGTTATTAAGCTTAATGATGCTATTTTTTATGAGTCTTGGTCAGATTATTTCAACAGCCTACTAATTCACAATTACTTTTTTCCTTCTACTGAATATGAACTTTTAGGATTTAGAAAAATAAATGAAGAATTACATTCAGTTGTAAAACAAAGATTTATAACTTCCACTGAAATGGCTGATTTGAAGCTTGTTGAGCTATTTTTGTCACACAATCATTTCGAGAGAACCCGAAATAATGACTATTTTAATAAAGAAATTGGATTAATTTTCGAAGATTTGCACGATGAGAATGTGATCTCGAATAATGGAATATTATATTTTATTGATACAGTATTTTATTTAACTCCGGAATTTTATCAGTCATAATGTTCAAACTCCAAAAAATAAAACGCAAAGATTTAGATGTAGATAAATATTCGAAAGCCTTAAATGATGCTTCGAATTATAGGATTTACGCCGAACATTGGTATTTGGATATTTTGACCGAGGAAAAATGGGAGTGCTTGGTGTTTGGTGATTATGAGGTAATTATGCCGATTCCTTTGCAATATAAATTCGGGATTAAATTTGTTTTACAACCGATTTATTGTCAGCAATTGGGCGTTTTTTACAAAGAAGAAATTTCGGAAGAGATTTTTAGAGAATTCGAGAAAAAATTACATAAATACAGAGTTCGGGCCTATCATTTTAACGAGGAAAATACGGAGAAATTTAGTCCCGAAGGAGAAAGAAGAGTGAATCAAATTTTAAACATCGATAAACCTTATGAATATATTTTTAAAGAATACCGAAAAGGAAGAAAAAGTGATATAAATGTTGCGAAGAAGGCAAATTTAAATTTAGTTAAGAAGCTGAATATAGATGAACTCATTACTCTCAATAGAGAAAATCAAGATGCTTTTATTTCTGAGAAAAATAGGAATAAACTAAAATTGCTTTTTGAGTCATTAAGAAGAAACGGGAAACTTATAGGTTATTCGTTGAGAAATAATGGAAATGAAAATATAGCGATGTGTCTTTTATCTGATTCGGGAAATAGAATTATTCTAATTTTTTTGATTAGAAACAAATCAAAGAAACCTTGCGGTGAAATCTCTTTTCTTTTGAATGAAATATTTAAAGACTTTAGTCAAGTAGTGAAAGAGTTTGATTTTGAGGGTTCTGCCATTCCGGGCGTGGCGAGTTTTAATGAAAGTTTTGGGGCTGATAAAAGGCTTTACACGATTTTTTCAAATATGCCTAATCCAAAATTATTAAATGCTTGAATTATTAAGAAAGATTGCTAAACTATTTTTATTAGTATGAAAAGGAATCAATATATATTTTCGTCAGAGAAATTGGAAGTGCTTCCAGAAGGATTTTCTTCCCATGAGTATGGACAATTCTTTCTTTATCGGGATGAAAATTTAAAAAGTTTTTTTGCGAAAAATGGAGATGTTGAAATCATATTGTTAGGACTTATTATAAATCCTTTTCAACCGGAACAGACGGGACAAGAAATTGCGAATTTGTTAGTTTCTTTTGATACCAAGCAAAGCTTTTTGAAGGAATTAGAGAGTTTTTCAGGGAGATATGTGGTTATATATAAAAACAATTTTGACTTCATAGCATTAACAGATTTTATTGCTCAAAGAAATATTTTTTATTGGTTTAATTCTGATAAAACTTATTTGTTTTCTTGTGAGAAATTACTTTTGGATATATTGAATTTAGAGCCAGTAATCAGTGACAAAAAGATGACGATGCTTAATGACAATGTCTTTTCAAAAATTAAGCAGCAGTTTTTGTTGGGAGAGGATGAATGGGATGACCGATTTAAAAAATTAATTCCCAACTATTATTTAGACTTAAATACCAAAAAGACGAAAAGCTTACCTATTTATCATTTAGAAAACTTATCTCATGAACAATTAATAGAGCAATCAGTCAATATGCTCAGGGGAACAATACATGGAGCAATCATTCATTTTGATAAAGTTTATCAGGCACTTACTGCGGGCTATGATTCGCGATTGATCCTAACTGCTTCTTTTCCTTTCAAAGAGAAAATTCAATATTTTTTATTTGATAGAAGTACAACAAACATTAGTAATGATATAAAAATTGCGAAAAAGCTCTCAAAAAGGTTAGGTTTTGATTTTCAGACGATAAAGCCTAAATTTGTTTCCGAGAGTTTCAAAAAGGAATTTGACCAAGAATTTGTAATTGCGAGGGATTTACCCAAACATCAAAATATACAGTATTTTAAAAATAACGCACCTTTCAATTCGGTTAATATCACAGGAGATGGAGGCGAAATGATTCGTAGTTTCAGAAGTGCAGAAACTTTTTCTTCGATTGACAAGTTGTTACAGAGCCTATTGTACAAACCTTTTGACTATAATGTTGAATCATTGGAACAATGGATTTCTAAATCCAAAAATTACCGAGAACAATATGGCTTAGAGATTGGAGATCAATTTTTTATAGAAGTTTCAATGCCAAAATGGGGCGCAAAATGGACTTTAGAGCAAGATTTTTCGGGTGTAGAGGAATTAAATCCCTTTAGTAACAGAAGGCTTATTTATTCAATATTGCTTAATATAGAGTTAGAAGAAAGATCAGGGCCAAATTTTAAGTTTGTCAGAGAATTGATGGAAACCATGACTCCAAATTCTACATCTATTGTTTTTAACCCACCCACTTGGAAAGACAGAGTTAAAAAGATAATATATAGATAACTATTTCTTTATGTGAAGTTTAAGAAATGATATAAGATATAGTTTTTAATATTCATATCATTATAAAGATTACAAAACTAAATTATTATGAAAACAAACTTTACTTGCATTATTTCTTTCTGTACTTTCTTTAGCTCAGTATTTTCAGCCATCTAGTAACTTAGCACACTTATCAGCTAATTTTAGAACTGGTATTAGAGCGTGATTAATTAACCCCGAAAATCATAAATTTCAAGTATTTTAAATTCCAAAATCCTACGAGAATAACCTTATCAAACGGGCAAATGAATTTTTTTAATTTTCTTGTAAAATAGAAGAATATAAATCCCGACAAAGACCAAGGCTTCAACAACTGCATGAAAAAAACCAAAGTCAATACGCTCCCGAATCGTCAAATCAATAATCCAGAATGCAACCATCAGCAAACAAACTTTTATGAGGTCGTTCAGATAAGCTTTGTTTTTAAATATCGACATAGAATCGTTCCATAAAAAACAGCTGATCATAAAAATATAGGTGAGAAGCGTAGTATGTGCGGCCGCCACATAACCGTAAGTAGGAACGAGTAGAAAGTTCATAATCAGATTTAGGACAAAAGAAATCCCGAGAATTCGCACAATCCAAGCTGTTTTATTGGCAAATTTTAATTTATTCTCATAAAATTTGACGGCACCGTATATAAATGCACTGAAGAAAACAGAAGGCATGATGACGTAGCCCGCCCAGAAATCTTCACCCAAGAGAATTTGAATGATTTCCCTCGAATAGATAGAAGCAAGGGTCGTCATCGGTATTCCGAGCAGAAAAAATGTATAAAGATATTTGACCAAAAGTTGATCGGAATTCTTGAAATTATAGGTCAATTCTTTGATCATTCTAGGGTTGATCGTACTAAAAAACACAAACACAATGGCCATGATGCTGAGTTGGGAAATATCATAAACTTTGGTGTAAATCCCGACGTTACTAATCGTATCATACATGGCGATGATATAGCGGTCGCTACTCACAATCAGCATAATGAACAAAGCCGCAATCAAAGTCAGGGAACCATATCCAAATAGGATTTTAATGATTCTTCGCGAAACAAAACGCAAGGAAAGTGTTTTTAGTTTCTTTTTGTCCACCAGCTTGATCCCAATCAATACAATTAGCGCCAAATCGACGAGAAATGAACTCAAAAGAATCGAAGTTATGTCCATGTGCAACACAAAAGCAAAAAGCATAAGAAGTACAAAAGCCAGAGCTACCTGAAAAATCAGGAGGAAATTGTACATTTTTGCAAAGCCTTTGATACGGATGATGACCAGATAAAGCGCAAGCAGTTCTTTGGTGATAAAATGCAAAAAAGCAATGAATGTGAGCTTGATGAGCAGATAATCCATTTCCTGGTAATGAAACACAAGACCCAAAATCAAGCTGAGAACCAACAATAAAACCGAGGATACAACAAATAAAAACAGAATATTGGAAAACAGAATATTGAGTCCAATTCTTTTGCTGAATTCGTTGTAATAGCGCCAGATACAACTGGCGAGCCATGAAAATGAAATGGTGGAAAGGTAGCCAAACGTCGTCATCATCAGTCCGAGATACCCAAAGTCATCGGTGGTATAATGACGGGTCAGGATCGGTGTTTTAATCAAATTAAGAAGCATTGGAATCATGGCGCCTACCATGTACCAACTCAAATCATGAAAAAATAATTTGTTCTTCTTAACTTTCTCCATGATCGGTCAATAAAGAATCATAAATTAGTAATAATTTTCGCTCCATTTCATCCCAATTGAATTTTTCGTCCACCGCATGGATTCCATTGCGTCCCAATTCTTCCATCTTTTCGGGTTGGGAAAGCAAATTCATAATGGCTTCGGCGAGTTCTTTTTCGTCAAAGGGATTGACTGAAAGGCCCGTGTGATTGTTCAGCACATAATTTTGCATTTCCCCAAAATTACTCGTCACTATGGGCATCCCAAAATTCATGTATTCAAAAAGTTTAATCTGAATGATTTCCCGAAAAGCATCCGAAGGATACAATATGTTCAAACCTATTTTACTTTGATTGTAATAATCGCTCACCTTATCGAAACGAAGATGATTCATCCAAATTATGTTTTTCTGTAAATGATTTTCAGAAATAAATTCAGATAAATAATCTTTTAATTTCGGGTCAAATATATTTCCAAGCAATAAAACTTTATACTCCGGGAATTTTTTGATTATCTGTTTTGTGCTTTTCAAAATCGGATAAAAACCGCGCTCTTCGCTGATGGCTCCACAATAAATTGCATCAAATTCTCGCTCAGAAAAGGGGAGGTTTTTTCGTTTGTCCTTTAAATTTGTGTAGTTATAAACGACTTCCACCTTTTTGGCTTTTGAATTTTCAAGAAATCTTCGTTTCAAGCCATCGTCCACAGTGATTACCGCATCGTAAAGTTCCACTTTCTTGTATTCGACTTTCTGCATATAATCGGCATAAAAATGAAGCAGTTTTTTTTTGAATCCTTTTGCTTTGACAAATAGTTTCAAATTATTGTCGATTGGTTCTCGCGCATCGTAAAGTAATTTGGGGCGATGAGGAGAATTTTTTAGTTTTTGAATGAAACGATTGGGACGTGAATCCGGGACATGGTATAGATCCGCTTCAGAATCAATGGCATATTTCGCCATTGCCCGGTGGGTGGGATAGTAAAATAATTTGATGAAACGATTCAAAAGAGAAATCTCCGAAAATTTTGTTCGTTTTACTTTCCGAAAGGGAATTCCATGCTCAGTAACGCCCGATTCATCTTCCCGATCTGCGACCACCATGGAAACATCGTAACCGTTTCTCTTCAAAGACAAAGCCTGTTTCCAATACATCCTGTCGTCATAAAGCTGATGACCGTCCGAGACAAAGCATATTTTCTTTTTTCTATCCATTATTTTCCTTTCAAATGTTGAGCGGTTGAAAACAAAAGCCATTTTTTAGCCGGAGTATCGGCCCATTTTACTAAATCTTTTTTATCAAAGAAATCCTTTAATCCTGAAATCTCCGAATGAAAATCTATCTGATTTGTCCACAATTCCCTCGGAATGGAAAAGCCTTTTTTCGGTCCCGATAAGACCCTTTCGTCCAGAATTCCTTTTGCGTGTTTTCGTACAAAAGGTTTGTTGTTTTCATAAGTCAAACCTTTGTGAAGGTAGGATTGATTGAAATATTTCTGAACAAATAAATGATCTAAAAAGGGAAAACGCATTTCCACACTATTTCTCATCGAAGACTGATCCGAACGGAAGGCATGATAGGAGCTGATGTAAAAATGAAAATCCATCCAAGAAATCTGTTTGATCAAAGGCATGGATTGGAAATCTGCCGGAACTTCTCGCATGATTTCCAAGATCGGATGTTCCCAATTCTCACCAAAAATCTCTTGGATTTCTTGCCAGCCAAAGGAACTTTTGGAAATCAAAGGAAGCGTAGCGAGACCCATTTGGGTGAGCTCATCGTATTTGTATTTTTTTTTGTCTTTCAATAGGTATTTGAAAGAATTGAGAAGTAAGGCGTTAACCTTTTGAATTTGAAGGGCTTGCGTGTAGTATTTGTACCCATAAAATAATTCATCCGGGCCCAATGCATTGTGCAAAACTTTGATGTCAAATTCTCGTATCGCTTCCCGGGTTAAAAAATAGGTAGGTTCCCGGGTATTGCTGGGTTCTTCTTCCGTAGTAGCAAATTCGTAAATTTCCTCTTTGCTTAAATCCTGGGGAATTTCAATGGGCAGAAAATCGATTTGATTGCGTTCTGCTGTGCGTTTTGCCAAATGATATTCATCGACCCGACTGAAATTTTTATTGTAAATTGTAACGGCCTGAATTTCAGGAGTAGTTTTTTTGAGAAAATAAGCGAGCATTCCAGAATCCAGTCCTCCGCTCAACATAATCGCTTGTTTCACATCGGAAACACTTGCCAGTTTCACAATTTCTTCTAAATCTGCATGAAATTCTTCTTTTCCGATTTCACGGTCTTGGGGTTGATAATTTAAATTCCAGTATTTTTCTTTTTTCAATTCAAATTTCTCCAGATTTAGCTCCAGTCTTGTTCCTGCTTCCAAACTATAGATGTTCTCATACATCGTATGGGGAGCGAAATTCGATTGCAAATAAAACAGATGAGCCAAATGTTTTCTGGAAATCTTTTTTTCGAGTTTTCCGGTTTCGAAAATACCTCGCATTTCAGAGGAAAAAATAAAATTCTCAGGTGAAATATGATAAAAAAGAGGTTTGATCCCAAAGCGGTCACGCCAAATTTTTAATTTCTTTTTTCCGTATTCTACAATGACGATGGTAAACATTCCGCGAAGCAGATTTACAAAGGAATCACCGTATTTCAGATAAAGCCGAAAGGCAACTTCTGTATCGGAATTCGATTGAAAAGTCTCGGATTTTAATTCTTTTTTTTTCAGTTCCTTGAAGTTGTAAATTTCCCCATTGAGCATAAAGGCCGTTTCTGAGTTTTCATCATAAAAAGGTTGCATGGCATTGCTGCTCAGGTCGATGATGGACAGTCGGTTGAATCCAATCCAATTCTCAGAAAGGATGTTTTCGGCGGAAGGGTATTTTAATCGGGTTTCTTGGCGGGACAATTCATTTGAATAATAATTGAATTTTCCTTCTTTGTAAGTTCCGGAAATTGAATCATCCGGCCCTCGATGATGTATGGATTTCAGCGAACGAGTAATGGAGTTTCCGTCCATTTCTTGCTTTGAAAATATCCCACTGATTCCACACATTTTTTATTGAAAATTTAAAGCAAAGCTAATGAAAAACATAAAACTTAACCCTTCTGAAAAATGTTATAAGATTAAACAAATGAAAATTTTAATAAATAGTTGTTTAGAGCTAATGCGAAGGGCGTAGTTTCTTGGGTGGGTGAGTTAGAGGTTAGAAGTTAGAATGTGTGTATGCCTAATTAACGTTGACTGATTTTTAAACCACATAGTTACAGTAGTTTTTTTAGTGAGCGTGGTATAGTGTTCATAGCTACTTGCGTAGAACTTAGGAGGGCGAAGTTCGAAGTACAATATACAAGAATACAATATACATTTTACAGCAAGAAAACCTGAGACTCTTCGCTTCGCTTTTCCAATCTTCCACTGGAAGATTTTTCTGTTAATATCAAATGTTCTTGATGACAAGGAGTTTTGGCAGACAAGAAGAAAGAGGTTAGTTGTCATTCCGAAACCTCGAAGAATGAGTGTGAAGAATCTCTACAAAGTTTACTATGATTTTAACCATTAAGGAATTAAGAGAATTAAGTTACAAACTCGAAAGAAGTTAGAAGTTTGTGTGGTGATTTTTTCTTTATCTCTGTCCGAATTTCGGAGGTAAATCTTCGTATTTTTAAGTTAAAATGAGGTCTGGATTTTGGCTGTTTTCGAGGCTGAAAAATCGATGCTTAAATTTCGCCGTTTTGGGGTATTGTCTTTTTGGTATTTATGGCGTTTTTGTCCTATTATGGCGTTTAAATGCATGTATGTCATGGTTTTTTGGGGTTTTCTGACTGGGAGTATACTGGGGGTTGACTGGGAGTATACTGGGAGTATCTATGGAGTATCTATGGAATAAGGGGGTTTTTTTCGCCGTTTAGGGGTATTTTTATTTTTGGCATGGATGTTTTTTTGATGAGTTTAGAGGATGGAATTTAGAGGTTAGAAGGTAGAGTTGTGTGTTTTTTTTAACCACAAAGGGCGTGAGGATTTTTCACTCAGGGCGTAATATCTACTTCGGAGGATTTTTTAAGGGTTTCGTTGTCATTCCGAAGCCTCGAAGAATGAGTGTGAAGAATCTCTAGAGGCTCCTTAGATCCATCCTATCGTCTGGATGACAAGGGGCTCGAACTTCTAACCTCGGAAAATACAATATACAAGAATACAATATACACTATACAATAAAGAAAAAAGCCCGCTGATGACGCGGATGTACGAAGACTTTTTTTTTATCGCTTTCAGGACGAGGACAAACCAATGAATGCTTTCCATTTCCTTTCAAAACCCATTGCTTTTGCGGGTAATTTACCAAAACTTTAATGTTTAATCTCTTTTGAACCGTATAAATCTTAGTAATTTTGCCGGCTATGGAAAACATCAAACATATATTTTTCGATTTAGACAATACACTTTGGGATTATAGAAGAAACGCCAAAATTACTTTGGCGAAGCTCTATGAGGAATTTCAAATCAAAGATACCTATGGATATAGTTTCGATGAGTTTTATCCGCATTATTACGAAAGCAACGAACAGCTTTGGGCGGATTATCGCGACGGTAAGGTCAATAAAGAAGAACTTCGCAAACGTCGTTTCCCGGAGGCTTTTGAAAACATGGGAATTCCCAATGCGGAATTTGCGATGGAATACGAAAGAAGGTTTGTGGATGAGGTGACCGATACAAATTATGTCGTAGAAGGAACCGAAGAAATTCTCGAATACCTGAAAGATAACTATCGATTGCACATACTTTCCAACGGATTTGAGGAAGTTACGCACCAGAAAATCCAGGGTTGCATCATCAAGGATTATATGGAAACAATCACGACGGCAGAAGAAGCCGGCTCACCCAAACCCGAAGCCAAGGCCTTTATGACTGCTTTGGCCAAATCCGACGCGAAAGTGGAAGACTCCATTTACATCGGTGACGATTGGATTGCCGATATGGTCGGGGCGCATCGCCTTGGGATGAGAGCGATTTTTTTCAATCCGCTCAAGGAAAATCATATGTGGGTAGAAGAAATTCCGGTCATCAATCAATTAATCGAACTGAAAAAGTTTCTTTAATTTTTGGGTGTATCCCTTCGGGTCGGGCTCTCGGCACTCGCTTTTCTGTTTGCTTGTCTTCGAGAGCCTCAGGCAACATCGAGAGCCTCAGTCAAGAAATAGCTTAGACAAATGCCTCCATCCCTTACACAATTCTAATATTGAGTACAAAGTATTAAGATTTCATAACACCCAATATATCACATTACTTTCTCGCTTTGAATGCCATGACAAGGAGTACAGCAATAGGAATCAACATTCCCAAAATATAAATCATATTCTGCTCCAACAGATAAGGTGCAAAAATCAAAGGGAAAATCAAACCCACGATTGCCCCACCCAAATGCGCTTCGTGCCCGATGTTTCCCAATTGTTTCTGAACACCATAAACCGAATAGCCCAAATACAAAATTGCGAAAATCCAACCCTTCATCGGAATGGCAAAAAACAAATAAAGTTCCAAATCCGGATACACCACAATCGAAGCAAAAAGAATTCCTGAAACTCCTCCCGAAGCACCTACTGCCGAATAAGAAGGATTGTTCTTTTGAAACAAAAGAGCCAATAAATTTCCTCCAATGATAGCCAAAAGATAGAGGACGGCGAAAATCACTGAGCCGGTCGCTACATCATTACCCATCAGTCGGGCAAAAAAGTTGATGACCACATTGGCAAAGAAAAATAGCGTCAGCATATTAAATAGCAAATGCGTCATGTCCACATGCAGAAAGCCTGAAGTTAGCAAGCGGTCGTGTTGTTTCCCTTGAAGGATGGCCTGCGGCTGAAATTTAAAACGGTCAAAAACTGCGTAATTATTAAATGCCCTCAGACTAAATAGAACTGTGGCGGCTATGATGATGATGGTAATTAATGCCATTTATTTTTTTTTATGAGTTTGTATTTTCTGGATTTTCCGGCTCCTCTTTTTCGATTGGCAAATCAAACAATATGGCTTGTTCGCCCACCACTCCGTCCAGTTCATCGCTAGGGTTTTCCATGGTTTCTGGTTCTTCTTCCGGTTCTTCTGGTGCGGGATGCAGATTGATTTGTTTGATTTTGAAAGTGGTCAATTGATTTCCTTGGGCTTTGATTCCTTTCACCGAAATGAATTCTTCCAAATCAATGGTTTCAGATTCCCGTTCCACTCCTTTGACTTTTGCGAATATCAGATCAACGACGGGAGTTCTTTGGGTGGTGACCATTTCCACAAAGGAATTTGGATTTTCTGAAAAATAAAAAGGCTGTGGATTCAAATGGTCTTCCAATAAAAATCGTTTGACGTAATATCTTTCTTTGTCGGCGTCGTAATAAATACAGCTAATCGGTTTTTCGGGGTTCCATTTTTCCAGAATCAAAAGTTCAGAATCGTATCGGTTACTGAGATCAAAACTGGTCAGTCGAGCTTCTCCTTTGTCGTCCACCGTTAGGATTTTATCTGTGCCTTTAAATGCACCGAGGAGTTCGCCACGTCCATCGGCATTTAGCCTTCTCACCGTATCGTCAAACCAGATTTTACGTGGTGCAAGTGTAGAAACGCCTTCTTCTTTTAATTCCACTTTTTTGACTGGGTATTTGGTCACGAGATTTCCTTTTGAACCTCGACCTTTGACGGCTAATTCCGAAAAGTCCACATCGAGTTTGAGTTTTTTCAATCTCTGATTGGGTTTGAGTAAAACCTGAACTACTTCGGCTTCACCATTTGGGTTTGCGGAGAAATAGAGGATTTCTGAGCCTTTGGTTCCATTGGTCAAATCGTATTCGCGGTCACGTGTGATGGCGGTCACGGCAAATCTTTTCTGATAAGACGGTCCATTTTTGCCGTCTCGATAAATCAAATTATAGATGGTGCGCTTATCGTTTCTTTGCCAAATTGCGACGTGAATAATTCCTTTTCCGACAAATGTTTTGGCGTCCACTTTGGTGACCATCATCACGCCATCGCTTCGAAATACGATGATGTCGTCAATGTCCGAGCATTCAAATAAGAATTCGTCTTTTCGGAGAGAAGTTCCGATGAAGCCTTCGGTTCTGTCCACATAAAAACGAACGTTGGCAACCGCTACTTTGGTCGCATCGATGTTATCAAATACTCGAATTTCGGTTTTTCTTTCGCGCCCTTTTCCGTATTTGGTTTTTAATTTTTTGAAATAATCTACGGCATAATCAATTAGATTTTCGAGGTGGAATTTCACTTCTGCGATTTTCTCTTCCAGTGATTCCAAATATTGCTGGGCTTTATCCAAATCAAATTTTGAGATGCGTTTGATCCGAATTTCAGTTAGGCGTATGATGTCTTCCTCGGTTACTTCACGCAAGAGGTGACCGGTAAATGGTTTTAATCCTTGGTCAATGGCACGGAGGACTCCTTCCCAAGTTTCTTCTTCCTCAATGTCGTGGTAAATTCGATTTTCAATGAATATTCTTTCGAGTGAAGAAAAATGCCATTGTTCCTGCAATTCATTTAATTCGATTTCGAGTTCGCGTTTCAATAAATCGACGGTGTGATCGGTATTTCTTCTGAGAATTTCCGACACATTTAAAAACTCAGGTCGATTGACATTGATGACACAAGCGTTGGGCGAAATGGATATTTCGCAATCGGTGAAAGCATAGAGTGCATCGATCATTTTGTCGGGGGAAATTCCCGGTGTCAAATGAACAAGAATTTCTACATTTTCTGCCGTATTGTCTTCGATTTTTTTGATTTTGATTTTCCCTTTGTCATTGGCTTTCAAAATTGAGTCGATTATACTTCCGGTGGTTGTTCCAAATGGGATTTCTGTGATTTTCAGCGTCAATTTATCTTCCTGCTGAATTTTGGCACGAACCCTGACTCTCCCGCCTCTTTGTCCGTCATTGTAATCACTTATATCGATATATCCCCCTGTGATAAAATCTGGGAAAAGAACGAACTTTCGTCCTCTCAGATAGGAAATCGATGCGTCGATGAGTTCGTTGAAATTATGTGGAAGTACCTTGGTGGACAATCCAACTGCAATTCCTTCGACTCCTTGGGCAAGCAGCAAAGGGAATTTTACCGGAAGGTTTTCGGGTTCTTTGTTTCGCCCGTCATAGGAGGGAAGCCATACCGTTGTTTTGGGGTTGAATACCACATCCAGTGCAAAAGGAGTAAGTCGCGCTTCGATGTATCGAGCGGCGGCGGCTCCGTCTCCGGTATGGATATTCCCCCAGTTTCCCTGCATATCGATCAGGAGTTCTTTCTGCCCGATTTGCACCATTGCATCTGTGATAGCCATGTCTCCGTGAGGGTGGTATTTCATGGTGTTTCCCACGATGTTTGCCACTTTATTATAGCGCCCATCTTCCAGTTCACGCATGGAGTGCATGATGCGGCGTTGTACGGGTTTTAAACCATCAAAGATGGACGGAATGGCGCGTTCCAGAATTACGTAAGAGGCATAATCCAGGAACCAGTCTTCATACATTCCCGATATTTTCTTAATCGTTTCTTCGTTCTGATGTTCGTTCATTATGGATTAACTTCTTGGTTTTCTATAGGAACTTCTTCCTTATTTCGTTTCACAATTCTATTTAAAGACCGTTTCAGGTCAGAAATTTCTGAATGACTCAAAAAGGTAATGTTAAACCGAAGTTTGCTAATTCCTGTTTGAGAACGTTTGCTTTTGATGGTCAACTCTAAATGCTTTAAAAATAAGCATTGTTTGATTTTATAGGAAATAAGTTTTCGTTTGGGGAAATCAACCAATCTTCGCATTTTCGGAAAGTGTTTAGCCCAGAAGGCATCTTGGGTTTTTATATTCAGAACTTCTCCGTCACTGTTGTATTCTACATGCTGTGGTCCCAACCGATATACGATGTAAATTGCCAAGATAAAAATTCCGGACAAAGCAGCTGGTGAAATAATCTTTGTGAGGAAGTGTATTGGCATGAAAAGATGCAAAATACTAAAGAAAAATCCTATCAAAAGCAATGTGTTAATTACATCAAAGTAAACATTTATCCTCTTATTGTTAATTCTCATTTTACTTGGGGTTTTCCTGAAATTAAATCAAACTAAATATCTGTTTTTAAGTTTTTGACAATAAATTCTTGTCGGTCAGGAGTGTTTTTGCCCATATAAAATTCCAATAATTTTTCAATGGTGGTATCTTTGCCTATCATCACTGGTTCGAGTCGCATATCTTTCCCTATGAAATTTTTAAATTCATCGGGAGAGATTTCCCCCAAACCTTTAAAGCGTGTGATTTCTGGGTTTTTGCCTAATTCATTAATCGCATTTATCCTTTCTTCTTCGGTGTAGCAATAACGGGTTTCTTTTTTATTTCGAACTCGGAACAAGGGCGTTTGCAAAATGTACAAATGCCCTTCGCGAATTAAATCCGGAAAAAATTGCAGGAAAAATGTAATCAAAAGCAGTCGGATGTGCATTCCGTCCACGTCGGCATCGGTTGCGATTACCACATTGTTGTAACGAAGTTCTTCCAGTCCGTTTTCTATGTTTAATGCGGCTTGTAATAAATTAAATTCTTCGTTTTCGTACACAATTTTTTTGGTCAATCCATAGGAATTCAAAGGTTTACCGCGCAAGCTGAAAACTGCTTGGGTTTCCACATTTCGGCTTTTGGTAATGGAACCACTTGCCGAATCACCTTCGGTAATGAAAATGGTAGTGTCTAATTTTCTTTCTGATTTCTGATCGTTATAGTGTTGACGACAATCTCTAAGTTTTTTATTGTGTAAACTAACTTTTTTGGCTCGTTCACGCGCCAGTTTCTGAATGCCGGAAAGTTCTTTTCGTTCTAATTCGGCTTGTTTGATTTTTCGTTCGAGATTTTGCGCCGCTTCTGGATTTTTATGTAAATAATTATCCAGATTTGTTTTGACAAAATCATTGACAAAAGTTCGAACGGTTGGCAATCCGGGGCCCATATCGGTGGAGCCTAATTTGGTTTTGGTTTGGGATTCAAAAACCGGTTCTTCAACTTTGACAGCAATGGCTGAAATGATCGATTTTCGGATATCACTCGGATCGTAATTTTTATTGTAAAACTCCCGAACGGTTTTCACAATTGCTTCTTTGAATGCGGCCAAGTGCGTTCCGCCTTGTGTGGTGTTTTGACCGTTTACGAAGGAATAATAAGTTTCGGAATAAGATTTCCCACTGTGCGTAAGTGCGATTTCGATGTCGTCTCCCTTGAGATGGATGATGTCATAAACAATTTCTTCGTCGATATTATCCTGAAGCAAATCTTTCAATCCGTTTTCCGAATAAAATTCTTCGCCATTGAAGATGATTTTAAGTCCGGGATTTAGATACACATAGTTTTTGAGCATCTTTTCCACATATTCCTTTCGGAACTTATAATTCTTGAAAACCTCCGCATCGGGAATGAAAGTCATTTTGGTTCCTTTGCGAACGGTGGTGTCTTTTTCGGGTTCTTCATTGATGAGGTTTCCATATTGGAATTCGGCAATCCGGGTTTTATTGTCCCGAATGGATTGCACTCTGAAATAAGAAGAAAGTGCATTTACTGCTTTGGTTCCGACTCCATTGAGTCCGACTGATTTTTTGAATGCGCGCGAATCGTATTTACCTCCGGTATTCATTTTCGAAACTACGTCCACCATTTTTCCCAGTGGAATTCCACGTCCATAATCCCGCACTGTTACTTCAGTTTCCGAAACCGAAATTTCGATGGTTTTACCGGCGCCCATTACAAATTCATCGATGGAGTTATCAATGATTTCTTTCAGTAAGATATAAATTCCATCGTCCTGAGAAGATCCATCACCGAGTTTTCCAATATACATCCCGGGGCGCATACGTATGTGTTCGCGCCAGTCAAGGGTTTTGATATTGTCTTCCGTATAATTTGCCGTGGTTGGCGATAAAGTTTTTTCCGCAAGATTTTCAGTCATAGCTACAAAAATAAGAAATTTACCCCTCGTTTTCAACTCGTTCAAAAATGATTTTTCAAAGCTTTTTCAATAGGCACTGAAAAATCTTACTTAATTTAATCAAAATTTTAGTTTTCGTAAATTTGAGAAAAATTAAATTTTGGAAATCGCATCTAAACTCCCAAAAGTAGGAACCACTATTTTTACTGTGATGTCACAACTGGCACAGCGACACAATTCGGTAAATCTTTCGCAAGGTTTCCCTGATTTTGATTGTTCGCCCGAACTTGTCGGATTGGTGAATTCTTTTATGAAAAAAGGTTTTAATCAATATTCGCCGATGATGGGTGTGAAAGAACTTCGGGAAGAAATTGCTCAAAAAACTGAAGATTTATACGGTTCGGTTTATCATCCCGAAAAAGAAGTAACCGTTACGGCCGGCGGTTCCGAAGCGATTTTCTCGGCGATTGCTTCCGTGATAAATCCGGGCGACGAAGTCATCATTTTTGAACCAGCTTATGATATTTATCGGCCTTCCATTGAATTGTTTGGTGGAATTCTGAAAGCCGTTCAGCTAAAATCTCCCGATTTTCAAATCGATTGGCAGGAAGTCCGAAATTTGATTTCCGATAAAACCAGAATGATCGTTCTCAACAATCCGAACAATCCCGCGACTTCGGTTTTGATGGAAAATGATTTCAGAGAATTAATTCAAATTGTTCAAAACACGGATATTCTGATTTTGAGTGATGAAGTGTATGAGCACATTGTTTTCGATGGAATTCAGCACCTCAGCATCAGTCAATTTCCTGAGTTGAAAGAAAGAAGTTTTCTGACGGCTTCCTTCGGGAAACTTTACCATATCACCGGTTGGAAAATCGGATATGTATTGGCGCCCGAGATTTTGACCAAAGAATTTCGTAAAGTGCATCAGTTCAATGCCTTTTGTGTGAATACGCCCATTCAGTATGCGATTGCAGAATTCCTGAAACGTAAAGAAGAATACCTGAGTTTGTCAGCTTTTTTTCAACAGAAGCGCGACTTTTTTATGGATGGATTAAGTCAGACGAAATTCAAGTTTTTAAAGCCCAAAGGCACTTATTTCCTTTTGGGTGATTATTCGGAGATTTCCAACGATAACGACGTCGAATTCTCTAAATTCTTGACGGAAAAATACAAAGTAACCGTGGTTCCGGTTTCGGCTTTTTATGAAAATTCGCCTGATCAGAAACTGGTTCGTTTTTGTTTCGCCAAAAAAGAGGAAACTTTGGAAAAAGCGATTGATTTACTTCGTCGAATTGAGGGTTAAATAGTTGATTTATAAGTTAGTGTGATAAATAACACCAATGATAAGCTCATTAGGTAGGCATAATCTAAAAACTTATAAAGCTTGAGTCTACTTACCTTAAGCAATCCAAAAAGCATTAATAAAAAGACAGTTAAAAAAATAATTGGAATTAAGTTGTCAGGCGAGTCCCATCTATAAATATAAGGGTGTGAGTATTTAAATAGTTCAGAAACATAGAAAATAATCAAGGGAATAATTGTCGAAAAACCCATGATGTTTCCAAATTTTTTCCTTTGTTTTAAACCTTTATATGCTAAAAATGAATAGATTGAAACCAATATTAGAGGAGTAAAGGTTGAAAAAAAGTACTTTAAATACCCAAAATCAATTATATAACTGTGCATGGTTACAGTGAAAAGAAATCCAAACAATAGTAGTGTAACTGAAACAATTGTCATTAAAAGAAATAACAACTTCAGAAGCTTCTCTATTTGATTGTTTCTAAACATTGAAAAGGAAGTGCATGATATCGCCGTCCTGTACAATGTAATTCTTTCCTTCCACGCCTAATTTTCCGGCTTCACGGCATTTTGCTTCCGAACCATAGGTGATGAAATCTTCGTATTTAATTACTTCCGCACGGATGAATCCTTTTTCAAAATCGGTGTGAATCACTCCGGCTGCTTGAGGTGCGGTAAAACCTTTCTTAATGGTCCAAGCGCGTACTTCTTTTACACCTGCTGTGAAGTAAGTTTGCAATTTTAATAAATCATAAGCCGAACGAATCAAACGGTTGACACCGGGTTCTTCCAAGCCCAATTCTTCCAAGAAAATTTGTCGTTCTTCATAGGTTTCCAATTCCATAATATCGGATTCGATTTGGGCAGCTAAAACCAAAACTTCGGCTTGTTCATTTTTAACGGCTTCTTTTACGGCATCCACATGTTCGTTTCCGTTTTTTACAGCGGCTTCGTCCACGTTGCAGAGATAAAGAACGGGTTTTAGTGTAATCGGATGAATTTCATTGAGGATTTCTTTTTCCTCGTCGGTCAAATCCATTTCGCGAAGGTTTTTACCTTGTTCCAAATGTTCTTTCGCAGCCGTCAATACTTCTAAAATGGCAATTTCTTTTTTATCACCTACTCTTGCCGCTTTTTTGGATTTTTCGATTCGTTTTTCAACCGTATCCAAATCTTTCAATTGCAACTCAGTATCGATGGTTTCTTTGTCGCGAACGGGATTGATGGAACCGTCCACATGGGTGATGTTGTCATTGTCAAAACAACGTAAAACATGGATAATCGCGTTACACTCGCGTATGTTGGCCAAGAATTGGTTCCCCAAACCTTCTCCTTTGCTTGCGCCTTTCACCAAACCGGCGATGTCCACAATTTCCACCACTGCAGGCAAAACCCGTTCGGGTTTTACCAATTCCTCCAATTTATAAAGTCGGGGATCTGGCACGGAAACCGTTCCTACATTGGGTTCGATGGTACAGAAAGGATAGTTGGCAGATTGCGCTTTTGCGTTCGATAAACAGTTAAAAAGCGTTGATTTTCCTACATTCGGTAAGCCGACAATTCCACATTTCATTTGTAATAGTTTTATTTGATTTTTATAAGTCAAATGGAACTCCTTTCGGTCGTTTCATTTGCTAAAGTTTTTTTGTTTAGAGACCAATTGGCAAGCCTTTCAGTCGTTTCATATTTCTGTAATTCGAAAAAAATTTCGTGCAAAGATAATTCTAATTGTCTGATTTGGAAATTTGAACTCACCAAGTTTGACAAAGTTATTTTCATTGCGCAAAAATATGGTCAAAGTTTTGGAGCGAAAATGGCAATGGTTTGGGGTGAAATTATTTAAAATTTACTCAGAAGGTGTTTTTTTATGTATTTCGAGAATCGTATTTCGAAATTAATCAAACCGTTAACTGATGAAAAGCATCTTCCAAACTTTTGTATTGGCCTTTGAATTCTTCAATGGGACCATCTGAAACAACTTCTCCCTTATTTAATAGAATGACACGTGAACACAAAGCTTCTACTTCTTGCATAATGTGAGTTGAAAGAATGACCGTTTTGCTCTTTCCAATTTCGCGAATAACTTCCCGGATTTCCAAAATTTGATTGGGGTCTAATCCATTGGTTGGTTCATCCAAAATTAAGATTTCGGGATTGGATAAAATGGCTTGAGCCAACCCGACGCGTTGTTTGAATCCTTTGGACAATTGTCCGATTTTCTTATGACTTTCGGGAGTTAATCCGACTTTTTCAATTACCTCTTCTATGCGTTCTTTCTTTTCCGTACGGATATCGGCTACGAATTTTAAATATTCGCGCACATACATTTCGTAGTACAAAGGATTGTTTTCAGGCAAAAACCCAATTCTTTTTTTGGTTTCGATGGGTTGGTTCAGAACTGAAAACTCATCGATTTTGATTTCGCCTGAATCGGGAAGGATGGCTCCGGTCACGCTTTTCATCAAGGTTGATTTTCCGGCACCATTGGGACCTAAAAGTCCGACGACTTCTCCTTTTTTTATGGAGAATGAGACGGAGTCCAATGCTTTTTGGTTGCCGTAGCTTTTGGTCAGAGATGAAATCAGAATGCCCATTTTTTGATTTTAGGTAACAAAAATAGGGAATATGTTTTACCTATTGTATGCTTAGATATCAGATTTTAAAGCCCACGGTTGAAACCGTGGGTTAGAAATATCTACCTGTCGGCAGACAGTTATCACTCTTTCGGAGTTTTTCTTTACAAAAAATTGAATTGGATTTCTGTGAGATTTGATATTATGAATTTGATATTAAGAGGAGAACCGCAGGTTCGGTAAAATAGTTGTGATTTCTGTGAGATTTGATATTAAGAGGAGAACCGCGGGTTCGGTAAAATAGTTGTGATTTCTGTGAGGGATGGAGACATTTGTTTGAGCTCTTTTTATTTGTTGCCTGAGGTTCTCGAAGGCAAGAAATAGAAAAGCGAGTGGCGAGAGCCCGACCTCGTTGCGGTAAAATTGTAAATTATTTTCGTTTTTTGAATGGCAACGGGGGCACAGCCAAAAAAATAGCCATTATGGCAGTATTTGGGATTGGCATTTAATTTGTACTTTTGCCTCCCGATAATTTCTGAGAAATTTCGGATTCGTTTTTTGAAATTATGGGGCTGACTGGTTTTGACAGCAAGGTCAATGGATGAAGTAAGCATGTCGTGGAATGTTGTGTACCCACGTAAATCAGACACTTCACATTTTTAACTGGCAACAACAATTACGCTTTAGCTGCCTAATTGACTGAATTATAGTAAGTCTTGGCGCATCTCTACAAGGTAGGGAAGCTAAATGTCTCTCAAAGGCCTTTCCTTACGGCGTTTGATCAAGAGGCACAGAAATGTGAGGATAGGCAGAAGGGAGTTCCGGAATTCTGCCGAAATTTAAGGAACTAAGTTGCAGATAGGGTGTTTGTTTTCGGTCTGCAATCGAAAATCAATGACAAACTAAACATGTAGAAAGCTCATAGGTTGCTTGTTTGGACGCGGGTTCGAATCCCGCCAGCTCCACCTCTAGGGACAGGTCTAAAAAAGGAAGACTTGTCTCTTTATTTTTTTCTCTGCAACTTATTGTTATTCTGATAGGTAAGAGCGATGGCGGAATTTAGTCTCCGAGTTCGATGCTGTACACCGTCAAATTCAGATAGTAATTGTCGCTTATTTCTTTGGACAACATACCTGCGTTTATTTCCAAACCCTTTTGTTTGGGGAGCATACGCTGTGACTGTACTGCCGTCATGCTTAGCAGGGCAAGCACCACGGCAAAAATGTATCTCATCATTGTTCGTTCCTTTTGGGTTATTTAATCTTTAGGTGTATAACCTTTACCGATGAACACGGCAATGACAATATGAAGCAAGTCAAAACGGACGTTTTGCAGATTGTGGAAAGCGAAATGGAGCGGATTAAGAACGACCCCAATTTACAGCATTTGACACAGCAGGATTAGTTACAATCTAACATTGAGTGTTTTCATATTATAATATATTTCGTGTTATGTTTTTCTTTAAATTAGCACAAAACGCCTACGTATTTTTTGGTTAAGAATGTTCTCCGCCCGGTGCGGACGCCAAACTGTCACCAAACTTTGCATAGAGACTATAAAACAAAATGACCGTATTGAAAAATATAATCACCATCCAACATCCCGAATCAATTCATCATACTAATGGAATGATTGGTTCATGGACAGACTGGGAACTATCTGAAAAAGGAATTGAGCAAGCAGAAAATATAGCCTGTAATCTACAATTGGAGATTAAAAATAATGAATTTTCGCTCTTTACATCCTCTCTTAAAAGAGCAAAAGAAACTGCCGAAATCATTGGAGAAAAGTTGGATATACAACCTCGGATAACAGATGCTTTAAAAGAAAGGAGTTTGGGTAAAGCAAACGGAAAATCTGTACAATGGCTAAAAGAAAACATCGAAAATGAGGAAATAACAATTTACGATAAATGTTTTGGCGATGCAGAATCCAGATATGATGTTTGGCAAAGACTACTACCTTTCTACAACGAAATCATCAGCAATGATGACAAAAATATCATCATTGTTTCCCACGGAGATACATTGAGCATATTCAATGCGATGTGGTTGGGGCTGGAAGCTGAAATATTAAATAGAATTGACTTATACGGTGTAAGTGGAGGTGTCTCATTTTTACACCAAACAAGCACAGGAAAAAGGGTTATCAAAAGATTGAGCGACACCTCTTATATCAAATCTTGGTAAGCCATTCCTTAACCAGTATCGGGCGGATTTAAAATATCTCCAATTGTATCTTGTTTAACGCAATTAGGTGGAGACATTTCATACGACTTTCATTAATAAGCTTAAAGATAATTCATCCTTGTAATGGCCTGAAAAATTTTTCAGCTATTTTTGGGTATTGCTGAAAAATGTAAATTAGCAAATAAAAAAATGGGTTTGCTATGTTTATGCAAAATTGAAAGTTTCTATTTTCTAATCCGCTCCTTAGTAAAGCTCTTTGCAGTTTGCCGTCATTATAAACAAACAACTACGAAATGAAACATATAACTTTAGGCATCCATTATCCAAAAAAAGAACATCAAGAAAGCATACTTGATGTAGCGAGAAAGGTGCACGCTATGGCCCAAACTTGCGAAGGACACATAGATTCTGGTGCTTTACTTGATGAAGAAAACGACAGAATCATTATGTTCTCACTTTGGCAAAATACAGAGTCGGCATTCGAAGCGAGTAAAATTCTAAGACCGATAATTGCTGAGGCTAATTTTCAGGATTGGGAAAGAAAGCCAAGTGATAATATGATTAATATGAAAAGACTGGTTTAAAACGGAGCGTATAATGAAAGTCTATACTACCAATTATTTTGACACTTTTATCGAAGTAGCAGAAGACACGAAAGCAAACTGCGGAACAAAACCTCCGGCTAAAGGCAAGAAGACTGTTGCCGAAATGCAATATGAACTGATTGTAAAAAACCCATATAAATACACATCTGACGATATATTATTTCAGGTATTTGCCACCAAAAATGATTTGACTAAAGAAGAATTTAAACAGGCAAGAGAACAATTTTTCTCAAAGGGACAACCCTGTTTAAGAACATCGCCTTTATCTAAAAACTATGGTTTTGGTATCCATTGCGACAGTAACGGAAAAATTGCTATCTATGGAATGGAAACGAAGAAATACGAAAAGTTTATCTCCGACACAAATTTGAGAAAAGTGAAAGCAATGCGTTCGAAAAGATAACGAAAATAACAACTAATCGCTAATATCGTATTGGTAATGGGTGGACGTTAGCTATCATTGTATGAAAGCGAGTGCTAAAAATGAACTTATGAGCGAAAATCGAGAAAATATCATCCAGAACTATATAGAAGGTTACAATAAATTTGATGTTGAAAAAATGCTTCTTGATTTGGACAATGAAATCATATTCCAAAACATACAAAACGGAGAGATCAATTTGACTTTAAATGGAATTAATGAGTTTAAAGATCAAGCTGAGAAATCCAAACTATATTTTGAAAAGAGGCAACAAAAAATAACTTCAATAAAACACACGGAAGATAAAACAGAAATTGAAATTGATTATTTTGCAGTTTTAGGAATAGATTTTCCAAATGGACTTAAAAAAGGACAAAAACTGGAGCTGAAAGGAAAAACCATTTTCACATTTAAAAACAACAAAATAATTTCAATAAGCGACATTTCATAAAAGTATGGTAAGAACAGAACCTATTATTGCAGTAAAAGACGTACAAAAAAGCTCAAAATTTTATCAAAAATTATTTAACTGCAAAAGTGAACACGGCGGAGAAACTTTTGAAATTTTGACCAGCGAAAATGTGGTGATCCTTTGTTTGCATCAATGGGGAGATCACGAACATCCAACAATGCTGAATCCAGAAAAAGAAGTTGGAAATGGTTTAATACTATTCTTTAGAGTTGACAACCTAACTGAAATCTTTCAGAATGCAGAAAAACTAAATGCATATATTGAGAAAGAAATTCATTACAATGAAAACTCCTTGAAAAGTCAATTTATTCTAAGAGACTTGGACAAGTATTATTTAATAATCTCCGAATAAAAACTACGATAGCTAACAAGCAGTTCGGCAAAAGAGCGGAGTTTGTGCAAAGTTGAAAGTTTCGTCTTCATATGCCGCCAATGCTGTGAGCATTGGCTTTTAATTATCAGCTCTTGGGTTATTGGCGATAAAGCGTTGACCTCTATAAGACCAAAATAATTCTTAGCTTTTTGGATGGAGCGATGAAAATCGTCAGGAAAAATGGGTTTTACCAAATAATCTATAGCATTTACACGATAGCCTTCTAAAGCATATTGGGCATAAGCAGTTGTAAAAATTATCAGCGGTAGAAAACCGTCCAAAAGCTTTGCAACGTCATTTTCGCTATAACTCATATTGATACGGGAATGAAAAACTTAGTAGGAGCATTTATTCTGGGTTTGGTGTTTAGCTTAGTTTACTACCTCACACAAAACATCTGGATTGTTATTGCCCTTCATATTTCAATTGATCTCCATGCAGGAATGTTGGGATATAGAGTGCATCGGTTTAATACAAGGACGAAATAGTCATTTAACGCAACACAAGGTGTAAAATCCTAAAAATAAGCTTATATTTGCACATAATTAGAATTACATAAGTATGTTTTTTCTTTCCGCATAAATACCATATCGCCATTTCGTTTCTCCATTCTTAGAGAAACCCAGATGCTGTTGTAGATACAAGATTATTTTAATTCCGTATCTCAAAATTCACAGTATCAGGATGCGGTATGGGCAATCTCAAATTAATCCTTTTACATTTTTTAAAAACAGTTGGTATTCAGATCCAATAGTCTGATTACTTGCTATTAAACATATTTTGAGATGAATATTTATCCGGAAAATTTTGAACATAAAATAGATTTCGACGCTGTACGTGAGTATATTAAAGAGAAGTGTCTAAGCCCCTTAGGCATCGACAAGGTAAACGCTATGCGTTTTTCAACTGATTTCGAAACAATCGAACGTTGGTTAACACAAACCCATGAGTTTTCTCAAATCATAAACAACAAAGAAAGTTTCCCTTCGGAACACTTTATTGATATCCGTGATGCCCTTAAACAGGTTGAAGGAGACAATTCTTTTTGGCTATCTGAAAAGGAAATCCCTCAATTATCCGATTCGCTGGAAACTATTGTTCGGATTGTTGAATTTTTGAATGACGAATCGAGAAACCAACCCGGTAAGATAAAATACCCTGAACTCAAAAAACTGGCAGATGAAATAAAGACATTTCCATCAATCATCGAAAAGGCAAATTCAATCTTGGATAAGTCTGGACAGATAAAAGACAATGCCTCCAAGTTGCTAAACACCATCAGAAAAAATAAAATCGATGCGGAAAAAGATATTACCAAAGCTATGGCTGCCGCACTTCGTACGGCACAAGCACAGGGTATCGTAGGCAGAGATGTCCAAGCCGATATGAGAGGTGGGCATTATCTAATCCCGGTGACGGCTACCAACAAAAGAAAAATCAAAGGGGTCGTTCGTGACAGCTCTGGCAGTGGAAAAACATTCTTTATAGAACCCGAGGCGGTAGTCGAGGCATCTAATCGCTTGAGGGAATTGCAAAATGATGAACGAAAAGAGATTGCCCGAATATTGACAGAGTTTACGAATTTAATCAGACCCGAAGTGGATGAAATTCTAAAATCATACGACTTCCTCGGAACTATTGATTTTATTCAGGCAAAAGCATCTTTTTCCATACGTATCAAAGCTATAAAGCCCGTATTGGAGAACAGACAGAATATTGAATGGACTAATGCTGTACATCCATTATTGGACATTGCACTGCGACAACAAAAACTACACGCACATCCACTGGATATTTTTCTGACTGAAAAAGATAGGATTTTAATCGTATCGGGAGTTAATGCCGGAGGAAAATCACTTTGCTTGAAAACGGTAGCTTTATTACAATATATGCTACAGTGCGGATTGTTAATTCCAGTAGATGAGGGTTCCAAAGCAGGTGTCTTCCAGAATATATTCATGGATATAGGCGACGGGCAAAGTATGGAGAATAGTTTGAGTACCTATACTTCGCATTTAACCAATATGAAGTTTTTTGTAGATCATAATGATGACAAAACGCTTCTTTTGATTGATGAGTTTGGAGGTGGAACAGAGCCTCAAATCGGAGGCGCAATTGCAGAAACACTTTTGGAGCGTTTCAATAACAAAAAAAGCTTTGGATTGATTACGACACATTTCCAAAATCTAAAGCATTTCGCCTATAAAACAGAGGGCGTAATCAATGGTGCGATGCTGTACGATTCCGAAAATAACCGCCCAATGTACAAACTTTCGATAGGAAATCCGGGAAGTTCTTTTGCAATTGAAGTAGCCCGAAGAATAGGTTTAGACGAGAGTATTATCGCTGACGCTTCCGGTAGAATAGGTGAAGAATTTATTAATATGGATAAATTTCTCCAATCCATTGCGAAAGACAAACTGTACTGGGAAAATAAGCGAAAGGAAGTGGAAAACGGTTTAGGTAAATCAAAACCCGTTATCGAGCCAGTTCACGTTGTGACTGATGATATTGTTCAGGAAAAAAATAACATACAAGTTGGCGATACAGTTCGTTTAACGGGACAATCGGCGGTCGGAACGATATCCGAGATAAAAGGAGATGAGGCTATCGTTTTCTTTGGTACACTCAAAAGTAAAGTAAAACTGGAACGTTTGATTTTAGAAAACTAGTAACCAAGCACAAGTAACTGTGTCAAAATCACGACACAGTTACTTTTCTTTCCAATGGAAAAGCCATTTTAAAAAAGGGTTCAGTTTGATTGGGGTGCAATGACCTCCTTCGTGTCCTCCAAACCTAGGACAAATTAGGGTCATATCCTTGCGCAGGATGCACCGCCTGATATATTCAGCCGCTATAGTGACCTTTGCCTATCAGGCGGTTTTGCGCAATTCACGCCCTTTCCCGTTCTTTTAGGAAATTGCTCAATCCAGCGCGACAAAGTAACTTTAAAACACTAAACATTGTTTTCAATTACTTATTTGTGAAGTATAGGATATTTTCTGAATGCTTGGCAAATCGTTCAAATGCGGAAATTTTCCCTGACGAAAATCTCTGTACATCTGTGCGATGTCTTCCATTGTGTCTGCTACAAAAGGTCCGTGATGAACCACAGGAACATTATGCGGTTGTCCTGCATACAACACAAAATGTGTATCGTTTACCAATGCTTCAAAATGTAATTCGCTCTCACCATTTTCTGTGATTTTTTCAAGCCAACCTGCCTGTTCGGCTTTGATGATTTTGTCGCCTGCTTTAACACTGCCTTTTAATACATATACCAAACCATTATAGTGCGATGGAATTTCTTGTGTTACCACAGCTTTTTCTTCTAACCTAAAGTCCACCAAAGTAAATGGCGTATGGTTTTTTAATGGCGAAGTCAATCCGTTACTGCTTCCGCTATACACACGAATTTCGTATGTATCGGTTTTAATTTTGGGTACGTCTTCCAATAGCATTCTTTGTAAGAAAGGTTGAGCGTATCGCTTTTCGGGCGGTAGTACCAACCACACTTGCAGCATACGAAGTTTTTGTTTGGAAGTGATTTCTTCGGTGTGGATAATGCCTTTTCCGGCGGTCATTAGTTCAAAACTTCCCGTTTTCCAATCTCTTTCATTGCCTTCCAAAACCAAGCTTAAGGTTTCAAACCCAGCGTTTGGATGTGCTCCTCCTACGGGTTCCCCACCAGGAAGGTTCAGGCTGTCGTCCATAAACAAAATAAAAGGGTCGCTGTCTTTGTAAGGTACACCGTCCAATACCGCCATTGCACGATGTCCTGTTCCCAAAAAACCATTATGCCAATGGTTTTGGGTTATTTTTGAAATATTTCTGCGTATCATCATTGTTGTGCTTTATTAGTTTGAAAAATCCTTTGCTTCAGTTCGGGGAAACGAATAAACGCCGTAATCCAAAGTAGCGTCTGGAAAATAACCGCCATTGCTATCGGTTGTTGATGTTGCAAATGTGTGGCGATAGCTCCGCCCAAATAGGCTACTAACAGCATTGCTCCCAAAACTCCAGTTCTTGGAATAATGAAGAGTATCAGCGAGATGATTTCAATAACCCCAATAAACTGATACGTGGAAGCATCAAGGCCAATAGAAGAAGCTTGTTCCAAGGCCGTTTCGTTTTGCGTGAGTTTCATAAAAGCACTCATTGTAAACACAAGTGCTAAAACGATGGTCATTCCCCATCCCGTAATTTTGATTGCTTTTTGTGACATAATTTTTAATATTTTATTATTCTTCAGCAAAGTTCGGGATAAACACTATACATTTGTTATCTGTTACAAAAAGGATAGTACTTACAAAAAGAATAGTATATGAAAGAACATACGATAGAAAGTTGTGCAAAAGCTAATTTGGCAATACGTGATACACTTGATATAGTAGGCGGTAAATGGAAGTTAATCCTGATTTCGGTTTTACGAAGCGGTAAAAAAGGGTTTAATGAATTGTCGAGAGAAGCAGGAATTTCCCCTCGTATTTTGTCGAAAGAATTGCAAGAATTGGAAATGAACGGATTGGTCAGCCGAAAAGTCTGCGATACCAAACCTGTTACGGTGCAGTATGAATTGACACCTTATAGTGGAACGTTAAGCGAAGTCCTGTCTGCTATGGAAAAATGGGGTTATCAACACAGAAAAAGAATTGTTCAAGGGATTGAGTAATTGGAAATCCATTTGTATAATGTCCAAGTTTCTAGTGCTGATCTTGTTGCATCATAAAAAATTGCTGTTAATTGCTTGAATATTAAAATTTTATTTCTAAGTTTGCCTTAGGTAATAAAAGGATGCCTGTACTCACAAAAGACAACGTCACCTTTTTTTTCGGTATGCAAATTTTTCATAAATCCGCCAAATGTGAGTAATGGCAACTAAAAGGATATTATGAAAGAATTACGCCCAATAAGGCTCAAACAACTAAAAGTTGAAGCCAAGTTACTACTAAAAAACTTTAAATCGAGCAGTGAAAGTTCGATAAAAGAATATTCCAATCAGCCAATCTTCCAAGATTTAACTGCTTCTGAAATTAAAAACTCTATAAAAGAGATTCGTCTAAAAGATATCTATCATCTTATTGCCTCAGAATACGGTTATAGCCGCTGGGAAGATTTAAAACTTCATATCGTAAAAAACGATTTGCTTTTTAGGAGTAATGGGATTGGCTTAATCCATAAATGGTTTAAAAACTATAACGAAGCGAGTAAATATCATCTTGAAAATGGAGGTTATTTGCTTCAGTTTTGGGAGGATTTTGTCATATGTGGAATTGAATATATTCGACTACTGAAATTAGACTCATTCACTGAAGAATGGCGTCTTATTGAGTACAACTGGATTGAACCCAAAAATGAATATGCCTATCAAAGGCTTTATGATAAAGCAATCTTACAGTATTCCTTACTGTAGGTTTTCGAAATCTTATTAATTTTTTAATTTTTATTTTTATGAGAAATTATTTAGGTAGAATAGTTCTCCTGGTAGAGGATTATGAGAAATCAGCCAATTTCTATGAAAAAAACTTTGGCTTTACGCGATTTTTTGATGTAACTACAGATGTAGGACAACGATTCCTTCATATTGGAAGCGAACCATCTGATTCTTTAGGTATTTGGTTCTTAAAAGCTGATACAAAAAAGCAAAGAGAACGTGTAGGTAATCAAACCGCCGAACAACCTACAATGGTGATTTATACAGAAGAATTAGAAACTCTCTATGAGCGACTTAAAAAGAACAACGTGAGGTTTAAAACTGATGTTATTAAAACTCCAGAATATTGCTTTTTTCATTGTTTCGATTTGGATGGAAATGAAATTATTGTGACGGAGTTACAGTAATTATTCTTTGTTGCAAAGAGTGCTTAGAACAAAATACTACCCATCTCTACCTACAAGTTTGAAAACTACTTCTAGCAATAGTTAGTATCAATCGATAGCGAGATGGGATAGTTTAATATTCAAATAAAATTATTTTCTCCATTTTAAAAGCATACCTTTTTTTATTAGACATAACTCCCCTAAAACGGATGTTTAACTGCCTAAAAAACAGGTAACGTCAATGTATTGCTTTATCTATGAAGATGTGATAAAACCTGTAATCGAACAGTGCATCATTTAGTTGCTAAGTCATTTAGGTTAAATTTTTCGCTTACATTAATATCCGCAGCATCCTCGACACTCATTTCAAGCACAAACTGCTCTTTAGATTTACGGTATTTCTTCATATTTATCAGCCAGTCATTATCAGCATCTCGATAACCCAAAGGAAGTATTACCGTGCTTTTGTAACCAATCTCTCTAAGTCTCAGAAGTTCGTCCAGCTTTTCGGAATCAAAACCTTCCATAGGTGTCGCGTCTACCTTCTGCTCAGCGGCGGCAGCTATTGCCATCCCAAATGAAATATAACTTTGTTTTGCCGCATGGTGTGCCTGCCATTCTTTGCCTTCATGTTCGTAAAGTTCTAAAACTTTTTGACGATATGCATCCATTGTATCATGCGGCAAGTTACGTAAGTCCATCATCTCATTAAATACATTAGAAATACGCTCATCACTATATCCATCCCAAGCTATCCATATTAGTAAATGAGAACAATCGGTTATTTGCTCTTGGCCATAGGCTATCGGTTTAATCTTTTCCAGCAAGGCCCGATCAGAGATTACAATCACTTTATATTGCTGTAATCCTGACGAAGATGGGGCAAGCCGTGCAGCTTCTAATATATAAGCCAATTTATCCTCTGGGATAGACTGCCCGTTCATTTTCTTTGTGGCATAACGCCATTTTAAATTATCTAAAAGTGTCATATTCTTGTTGTTTTAAAATTTTAAATTTTACTTCTCATTCTTTAAGACAAAAGCTTTTAACTCAGCCATTTTTCCGTTTTCAAATCTCCATATATCGGAAGCGAGATAAGATTCAACTTCACCATTCTTATTCTCAAAACTAATTTCACCCACCTGCACAACAAAGTCATCTTCCTCTATCATTCGTTCAATTGTGAACTGTGTTGTTTCTGTATAAGCTTCTTCTAAATACTGTTTAACAGCCTCTTTCCCTTTTAAAGTTTTTTCTCCGATGAACACCCATTCTGTGTCATCTGTGCAAAAAGATAAGAACCCATCTATATCTCCTTTCTCAAGTGCTTCATTGGCTGTTTTTAATAAGACTTTGTTTGTGACCATTTTTATAATGTTTGATTTAATTCAACATAAGAAATTCCAAAATTAGAAAACCATTGTTTATTTTAGTTACTTAATTCCAAAAAGTAATTGTTACTTTTGGGTAACTAAGTGAATAATCATGGAAAATAATTTTAGAGAAGAGTGTAAAAAAGAGATAGTAGCTGTTCACGATGCTATGGATTTATTGAGCGGAAGATGGAAAATTTCAATTATTGCCAGCTTGTGTTATCATCCTTCCCGTCGATTTTCAGAAATATTGCGTGACGTTAATGGGATTTCCAATAAGATGCTGAGTAAGGAATTGAAAGACCTGGAAACAAATATGATTGTGAAAAGAACAGTCTTAGATATTCAGCCAATAGCAGTAGCGTACTCTTTGACATCTCACGGCCAAAAATTACATGAAATGATAGAAAATTTATCAAAATGGGGCAAAGAGCACAGAAAACAACTATTTGGTCAAACAGCTAATAAAGAATAATTTCTTGCGTAAAAGCTGAAGGATAAGTTTCGTGCCTAATTCAGTGGAAAAAAGCAGCGACCGATTTGATTTTGTAGGGTCACTACTTTCCATATTAGCTACTGTAGGTATCATCTATGCCTTACACGAAGCACCTACATTGGGATGGGATGCGCCCATTGGTCTTGGTAAGTTTGATTATGGGAATAACGGATGTTGTTGGATTTATACTGTGGGAAATAAAACATAATGCACCCTTGCTGGATATCAGGTTGTTCAGAGAAAGAGGACTCACAAGTGGATCTGTCTCGCTACTTACGGTATTTGGCGTTCAGGCAGGTCTGTTCATTGTACTATTCCCATTTTTTCAAGGAGTATTGGGATGGTCCGGTCTGCGTTCAACATTGGGCATGATGCCAATGGCAATCTTGATGATGATCAGCTCGGGTCTGGCTCCTAAGTTGGCCCTTCGAATAGGTAGTAAATACACGATGGCTTTGGGTATAACATTAGGAAGTATCGGGTCGATGTTGATGGCTATATTCGTTTCTGTTGAGACAGGATACCTATCCGTGTTACCAGGTTTAATCATTATGGGCTTGGGTATGGGTTTCTCCATGAGACCTGCTACAGAAGCCATCACATCTTCTTTACCTGTTGACCGGCAAGGTGTCGCTTCTGCTTTGAACGATATTACGAGAGAATTAGGAACAGCATTGGGAGTAGCATTACTGGGACCATTGGTAACTGCTGGATATAGTAGGTCGGTGGCAACAAAACTGCAAGATTTTTCCGATGATGTAATTGCTACTGCCAAAGAAGGACTCGCACACGCACAGGCAATAGCTCCAAGTATGGGAAATAAGGAGGAAGTATTGGTGCGTTTTGCAAGGGAATCTTTTGTGTCAGGTTGGCAACAAGCGATGTGGGTAGGTGTCGTTATTATGACAGCACTCTTGCTATGCATATTCTTTAAAGGCCCTCAAAACGGTTCAAATAAGGAACGATCAGCTTCAGTAGAATCCGATAAAAAATCACTCGATGGATAAAAATTTAAAAACTAATTCAAAGGATTTAGGACTATTAACGAGATCTGAATTTATCTCACTAGGTGGGTTGTCAGTCGCAGGAATCTTCTTATTTCCTTTTCTTTCATTCACAAAAAATAAAACTATGGAACAACAATCAACATTTGACGTCATCATTGTAGGCGGAAGTTACGCAGGTTTATCGGCGGCTATGTCATTAGGACGTTCATTAAGAAACGTATTAATCATCGATAGCGGCTCTCCTTGTAATAAACAAACACCACATTCTCATAATTTCATAACACAGGACGGAGAGAAGCCCGGCGTTATCGCAGCTAAAGGCAAGGCTCAGGTATTGAACTATGAAACGGTAAAATTTTATAATGCACTTGTCGTTAGCGGAACAAAAACGGAAAAAGGTTTTGAAGTGGTTACGGATAGTGGTGAAAAGTTTACAGCAAAGAAACTGGTTTTTGCTACAGGGATAAAAGATATTATGCCGGATATTGGAGGTTTTTCGGAATGTTGGGGTATATCCGTCATCCATTGCCCTTATTGCCACGGATACGAAGTGCGCAGCATGAAAACAGGACTTTTGGCAAATGGAGAGCGAGCTTTTCATTTGTCACCGATGATCCGCAACCTCACCCATGAACTCACGATAATCACTAACGGTAAGGCTGACTTCACTAACGAGCAATTTAATCTGTTAGCTAAGCATCAGATTTCAGTTATTGAAAACGAGGTAAATGAAATTATTCACGAAAACGGAAATATTAAAGCCGTTCTATTTAAAGATGGAAGCCAGCATAATTTTGAGGCTCTTTATGCGGTAGTGCCATTTGAACAGCACTGTGATCTTCCTGTGTCTTTGGGATGCGAGTTGACCGATTTTGGTCACATCAAAGTAGATGGTTTCTACCAAACAACAGTCGAAGGAGTGTATGCATGTGGCGATAATACGGCTATGATGCGATCAGTAGCCAATGCTGTGTCAGCCGGAAATATGACCGGGGCAATGGTCAATAAGGCACTAACGGACGAACACTTTTTATAGATTATGGAATTTTGGGAAGAAGCATTTAAAAGCAAGCAGGAAATGTGGGGATTGCAACCCACAACCACTGCTGTTTTATCCGCTAAAGCATTTGCCAAAATGGAGTTTCAAAAAATACTAATACCCGGAATTGGCTATGGTCGAAATGCGGAGCCTTTCCTAAGCAAAGGAATGGAAGTGACCGGTATTGAAATCTCCAAGAAAGCTATTGAACTGGCCGCAAAACACCATGGCAATACGCTCAAAATTTATCACGGATCAGTAGCACAGATGCCTTTCGATAGTATACGTTACGATGGTATTTTCTGCCACGCGCTGATTCATTTGTTGGATGAATATGAAAGAGCAAAGTTTATTGAGGATTGTCACAATCAGTTAACTGAGGGTGGTTACATGATTTTTACAGCCATCACGAAAGAGGCCTCAACTTACGGTATGGGAAAATTAATCAGCAAAGACAGGTATGAGCAATTTGGAGGAGTGAGAATGTTTTTTTATGATGAGAAATCAATTCTGAAAGAATTTAGAAAGTATGGTCTTGTACAGACGGAAACAGTCATTGAGAATTATCCTTTTTATATGATCAAGTGCAAAAAAATGACAAATAGTAAATAGTAAAAGTAGGGTTTGGGCGTGCCACCGTCCGCATTTTTCCACCATGCCCATGCTATCGAAAAAATGCAGACGGGTCGGGCTATCCGCTGTATCTTTTGCGGATCTGCGAGTACCGCAAAAGGATGTCGCTTCTATCCCTCACGCTGTATGCCGTTCAGAAACATTTACTTTTATTTGCGTTTTGGTTGCCTGTTGTCAAACTCAAAAGAGGTTTCGGCTTTATCATTCAGGACGATATAGGCATTGAATTTATTGCCCGAATTACTTTTCATGCCTTTAATAAGGTTGGTCTTTCCTTTGGTCACAAGGCTTTCTATATCGGTAAGGCTCAACGGTATTCCGCACACGGTGCGGAATTGAAGCCAACCGCATCCCTCATTTGGGCATTTTACAACCTTATTCCATATCAATAATCGATGTCTCTTGCATTTGGGACAGGTCAGTTCGGGTTGTTTTTCTTTGGGAATTCTCATGTCCAAAAGTTCACGTGTAATGGAAGTGGCATAGGTTTCCATTTCACGGTGAAAAGCATCTGCATCTGCCTCGTTGTTCTCAATTTTCTGCAATGCCATTTCCCATTCGGCGGTCATGGCTATATCGGCAATCTTTTTGTCCTTTACAGCCCCGTAAACCTGCAATCCCTTATGGGTAGGGATTAGGGTTTTCTTTTCACGCCGAATGTAATCCCTCTTAAAAAGCGTTTCTATAATGGATGCTCTTGTGGCAGGTGTACCGATACCGATGTCTTTTAGGGCTTTCCGTTCGTCCTCGTTGTCCACTTCTTTTCCGGCATTTTCCATTGCGGACAATAGACCTGAGTCAGTGTAAAGCACAGGCGGTGCGCAATCATATCATAGATCACATTTTCGTGCGCTGTTAATCCGGACGGGATTTTCTCGGTAATCAGCAGACCGTGGTGGTCTGTTACTTTTACATCGTTCACGATGCGCTTATTGAAACGCCCCCATTTTACTTTTCCAACCGCTTTTTTGCAGGAAGCTTTCGCTTCTAAATTCCTTACCGATGGTTTGTAGTACAGCTTTCCGCTAATGGTGTAATACGGTAATTTGCCCTTGGAGCGGTATCGTTGCAGGGAACGGTGGCTGATTTTCAGCATAAGGAGCAGGTCTTGGTTGTCCAGTAATTCCTCGCCGTCTATGCTGTGCCGTTCTTTCTTGATGTTTAGGACGTATTCTTTCAAAATATCGAAACGCTCCATGATACGTTCCATCCATGCGATAAATTCCATTCTGTCGATGTTCATAACAAATACTTTTAATGATTTCTAACACCACAAAATTGGAGCGATTGGCAGAGGCTGTCGTCCGATAAGTGTCTATCAAAAAGGCACTTTTTTCAATTTTTACTCAAAGAAAATCAGGAAACTCAAAACCAAAAAGACCGGAAGAAAATCGGGTTTAAAAACTAATTTAACAAACCTTTTAGAATTCTTAAATCCATTTTCAGAAAGTATTTTCTAATTTCGCTCGGTGAGTTCAAAGAGAGGAAGTTTTAATCAGAGAATATTTTGGGTATGCAAAGGTTTTTAATGGTGATTTTGGCTGGATTTTTTATTCTTTCTTTTGTGAAGAATTCCGATTTGGAAGATAAATACGAAATTTCACTGACGGCAAAAGGTTGTCACTTTCAGGTGATGGTCAATGAAAAAATGGTGATGGACGGGAAGTCTTATCAAATGGTGAGCGAAAGCTTGAACATCAATAAAGAGCTGACCGATAGTGGTGAGCAGAAAATCGATGTGAAAATGCTTCGCATCTCGCGGGAAATGCCGCTAAAAGCTACTCAGGCCTATGTCAATTTGAAGCTCGAGAAAATTTCTGGTGATACCACTATTCTTATCAAAGAAGTGAAACTTCCAACTTTCCCATACGATGACGATGAAAGCCAGCCGCAATCCATCGGTGGTTCCATTGAGTTTGAAATCGAACCTAAATCAGAATAAAACTTGGTTTTGAAGTATTAAAAACCAAATTCAAAATCTTACCTTTGCAAAAGTTTTGGAAACAAAAACCATTCATGATGTTGTGAAAAGATACGAATCTTCCGATTTCGTACAGAATTTCATTGCCCAAATTCAAAAAAACAATCAGTCAAAGATTCATGTAAACGGACAAGTCGGTTCGTCGATTTCTTTTTTAACAAGCCAAATTATGCAACAATCCGGCAACCCTGTTTTGCTGATTTTGGATGACAAAGAAGAAGCAGCTTATATTTTAAACGAACTCGAAACGATTTTTTCAAAAGAAGAGGTTCTTTTTCTTCCCGATTCTTATCGGCGACCCTATGAAATCGAGGAAACCAACAATGCCAATGTGGTTTTGCGAACTGAAGTTCTAAATTCCTTGAACGGCGCCAAAAAACCGAGGATTGTGGTAACTTATTCCGAAGGTTTATTTGAAAAAGTCGTTACCCGAAAGGTTTTGAGTAAGAACACGATGAAAGTTTCGGTGGGAGATTCTTTGGATATCGATTTCTTGAATGAAGTTTTATTTTCTTATGAATTCCATCGGGTGGATTTTGTATCGGAGCCGGGCGAATTCTCCATTCGCGGAGGAATTGTCGATGTTTTTTCCTTTTCCGAAGAGAGACCATTTCGGATTTCGCTTTTTGGTGATGAGGTGGAAACCATTCGCAGTTTTGACATCGAAACCCAATTATCGGTCGAAAAAGTCAAAAATTTCACGGTTGTACCCAATTTGGAAAACAAATTCACATCCGAATCGCGTGAAAGTTTTTTGGAATACATTTCTGAGAAAACCATTGTGGTAGCCAGAAACCTGAACATCATTCAGTCGGCGATTTATCGGAATTTCAATCTGGCAGCCGAATCTTTCCAAAAACTTTCCGGCGAAATCAAACATGCTTCGCCCAAAGAATTATTTCTCGATGAAATTGAATTCAAATCGGGATTGAAGAGATTTCCGGTGATTGAATTTTCTATGTCGCCTTATTTTGACGATTCAATTGAATTTAAAATCAACCAAAAACCTCAGCCATCGTTTAACAAACAATTTGATTTGTTGGCTGAAGAATTTAATTCAAAAACCGAAGAAGGTTATACGAATTATCTGTTTTGTTCGGGTGAAAAGCAAGTTCAGCGTTTCCAGGATATTTTTGAAGACATCGATAAAGAAGTCAAATTCGTTCCGGTCATCGGTTCGGTTCATCAGGGTTTTGTCGATGATGATTTGAAAATCACTTGTTTCACCGACCATCAGATTTTTGAGCGTTACCATAAATTTAATCTTCGGAATTCCTTTGCCAAAAAGGAAGCGATTACACTCAAGGAACTGACTTCGTTGCAGATCGGGGATTATGTGACGCACATCGATCACGGAGTCGGGAAATTTGCAGGATTGGTGAAAATTGATGTGCAGGGAAGCAAACAGGAAGCGATTAAATTGGTGTATCGCGATAATGATATTTTGTACGTGAGTATTCATTCGCTGCATAAAATCGCAAAATTTACCGGAAAGGACGGAGTCGAACCAAAAATCAATAAATTAGGTTCGCCAGCTTGGAAAAATTTAAAAAATAAGACCAAAACAAAGGTCAAAGAAGTGGCTTTTGATTTGATTAAATTATATGCGAAACGTCGAGCACAAAAGGGTTTTCAGTTTTCGCCGGACAGTTATTTGCAAAACGAATTAGAAGCTTCGTTTATTTATGAAGATACGCCCGATCAGTTGAAAGCGACCAATGATGTAAAGACCGATATGGAAAGTGAGCGTTCGATGGATCGATTGGTTTGTGGGGATGTTGGATTTGGGAAAACCGAAGTAGCCATTCGGGCGGCGTTCAAAGCCGCTGCCGATGGGAAACAAACCGCGGTTCTGGTTCCTACGACTATTCTGGCGTTTCAGCATTTCAAAACTTTTTCGGAACGACTGAAAGATATGCCGGTCAATGTGGCTTATTTGAACCGGTTTAAATCGGCAAAACAGAAAAAAGAGATACTTGAAAAATTAGCCGAAGGCAAGATTGATATCATCATCGGTACGCATCAATTGGTCAATAAAGATGTGAAATACAAAGATTTAGGATTGTTAATTGTTGATGAAGAACATAAATTCGGAGTGGGTGTGAAGGATAAATTGAAGACGCTTCGCTCCAATGTGGATACGCTGACTTTGACGGCGACGCCGATTCCGAGAACTTTGCAGTTTTCACTGATGGCGGCCCGTGATTTATCGATTATCAAAACACCGCCACCAAACCGTCAACCGATTGAAACAGAATTAATTGGATTTAACGAAGAGCAAATTCGCGATGCGGTTTTCTATGAATTACAACGTGGCGGACAGGTTTTCTTTATTCACAATCGGATTGAAACCTTAAAAGAAATCGCCGGAATGGTTCAAAGATTGGTTCCCGATGCGAAAATTGCGACTGGTCATGGACAGATGAAAGGCGATGAACTCGAAAAAGTCATTCTGGATTTTATGGAAGGAAAGTTTGATGTTTTGGTTTCTACCACGATTGTGGAAAACGGATTGGACGTTCCGAATGCGAATACCATTCTGATTGGCGATGCGCAGAATTTCGGATTGGCCGATTTGCACCAAATGCGTGGACGTGTCGGACGAAGCAACCGAAAAGCTTTTTGCTATCTGATTTCGCCGCCTGTTTCGGCACTGACCAATGAAGCCCGAAAACGTTTGCAGGCCATTGAGCAATTCTCCGATTTGGGTTCAGGATTTAACATAGCGATGAAGGATTTGGAGATCCGCGGCGCCGGAAATATGTTAGGCGCTGAACAGTCCGGGTTTATATCGGAAATCGGATTTGATACCTATCAGAAAATTCTGAATGAAGCGATTGAAGAATTAAAAGAAACCGACTTCAAAGATTTATTTGAAGAACAAAATCCGGACGATAAAGTTTATGTTTCAGATATTCAGATTGATACCGATTTGCAGATTTTAATTCCGGATGATTATGTCAACAATGTAGAAGAACGTCTGTCACTTTACAACGAATTGGCTGGAATTGAAGATGCCATTGCGCTGAATCAGTTTGAAAATAATTTGATAGACCGATTTGGGGAATATCCCAAAGAAGTTTCCAATTTGCTGGAAAGTATGCGACTGAAATGGATGGCAAAGGAATTAGGTTTTGAACGAATTGTTTTGAAAAAAGGCGTGATGCTGGCGTATTTCATCAGCAAACCCCAATCCGATTATTTTCAGTCTTCTAAATTCCAAAATATCATTTCTACGTTGCACCAAAATCCGAGATTGGCGACTTTTAAAGAAAAACCGGCCAAAGGAAAAGACGAAGAAAATACTTTGATGCTTCGTTTTGAGGAAGTGAAATCGGTGGAAAGGGCTATGGAAAAACTCCGTGTTTTATTGCCACAAACAAAAGAGGAAGAAATTTCCTCCAACTGAAATATTCCCCTCCTTCGGAGGGGTTAGGGGAGGCTTACTCCAACTCAAATTTCACCGGAATTCTGTACACTTCACTTTGTGCCAGCATCATTTTCCCTTCTGCATCGGCAAATTTTTCAATCGCTTTTTGTGCAGCTGCAGCCAAGTTTTCATCGGACTCGCCCAAAACACGAAGTGATTTCAGATTTTGGTTTTCATCGGTTGCGAAACGAACGTAAACCGTTCCTTCGTTGAAGTTTTCTTTTGCTGTTTGTGGATATTCCACATAGTCTGAAATGATGTGTGTAATCACATTGTCTTTACAAAGTTTTTGTTCAGTTTGTTCCAGTTTATTGCATTTTTCCATTTTATTTTGACCGAATGCGAAACCTGAAATAAGGATTAAAGTGAAAGCTAATATGTTAATTTTCATCTTGTTATATTTTAATGTTAATAATTTAATTACATTTAATTAATGTAAAATTAACATTAAGTTTACATTGAAACAAGCCGAAACTGAAAACTTAACATTGGAAATACAATTCTTAACATTGGCTCAGCCCTAACAGGGTTTCAAACCCTGTTAGGGCTTTTGGGTTTTTTAGAACTGTAACAATTTCAAATTTTCACCGTCTTTTTTTGAAATCAAATCTCAATGAAAAAACTTTTTTGTTTTACTTTTTTAACTTTTCTTCAAGCTTTATTTGGTCAAAATCCGATTGAGGAAATTCTTCAGGAGGAATTTGAAAAGGGACGTTTCAATGGAAGCGTTTTATGGAGTGATAATGGAGAAGTTTTTCAATTCCACAAAGGATTTTCGAACATCCAATTTGAAGTTGAAATAAATGATGAAACCCGTTTTCCAATAGCTTCGATTAGCAAACTTTTTACTTCGATTGCTATTTTACAAATGATGGAAAAAGGAAAATTAGACTTTAACCATAGCATAGATAAATACATAGCTGATCTTCCTGAAAATTCTAAAAACATTCAAATTCAGGATCTGCTAATCCATCACTCGGGTTTAGCAAACGAACCTCTCAAAGCGGTTTCAGAAAAATTTAGTCTGGATGAATACATTCAAAACTTTGTCAACAAATCGGAAGAAGAAGTTGTCTTTAATTATAATAATGTGGATTTTGTTTTGCTTTCCAAACTGATTGAAAATTCTACGGGCAAGAAATTTTCAATGGCTTTGGAAGACATAATTTTTCGTCCATTGAATTTAAATGATACTGGTTTTGTAGATGAGTCTGAGGTCATCAAAAATCTGGCGTATGGCTATCACAACTATTCGTTTGGCGAAGGCGAAAAAGATGATTCTCTTTTTAACGATAGCAGATACATCTCAAATTATTATGGTGCCGGTGCGATTTATTCGACACTTCAGGATTTGCATAAATTTTTATTTGCCCTAAAGAATAACGACTTGATTTCAGAAGAAACCAAATATCAATTCTTACTGAAACCCCAAACGGACGAATTTATAGATTGGCTTTCAGGAATTCCAACGATTGGATTTTATTATGACGAACCCAAATCAGTGTACCGAAGAAGTGGAAGTATTGATGGTTTTAATTCTGAAATCATTACAAATGCAGATTTCGACAAGATTTTAATCATTTTGTGCAATACGGATACAGCAGACTTAGAAAATTTAGCAAATAAAATCTACTTCAAAAAATAAAAACTACCGCTAAAATCAGATCGGTAAAAGATGGGTTAAGTACAAAATACAAAGTTTGTGCATTTAATCCGCAAAACCATTTTTATTGGCTTTTAAACTATAAACTAATAAATAGAAAAATGGTTTTGCTTATGTTTGTGCTAAATTGAAACCTCTGTCTTTCAATTCCGTTCCTTCGCAAAGCCTTAAAAAATCACTATCAAGCCGTCCGCACGTATCGTCCTAAAAATAAGTTGATAAAATGAAAAAAAAATTATTAATTATCACACTAATCCTAATAGCGTTTCAAGGATTTTCGCAAGAAGAACCTTTTTCTTTTCACTCATTAAAAGGTTCTAATTGGGGAGTATTTGATATAAAAACCGACAATCCGCTGTATAACCTGATTGGAAAAGAAGTGTTTGGAAAAGAATCTTTTGACTTCACAAGTTCTTTAGGCATTCCAGAAACGGAATCTTTCCAAGACATCAGACATCTTCAGTATTTTGCCTCAGGTGTAGAAATCGTTTACAAAGCAAATGATGAAAAAATAGCATCTATATTTCTTCTGGCTCCAAATTACAGTAGTTGGTATGAAGCTTTCACAGGAAAATTGCCCTATGGATTGAATTGGAATATGACCAAAAGTGAAGTGGAAAATCGGATTGGGAACGGCGAAGAGTATCATCGAATGAGCGATGTTTTTTACCAATATAAATCACTTCAAATCGAAATAACTTATTTTAAAGGCAGTGAAAATCCCTATTTGAAGTCCATTCAAATTCGGGATTTTGAAGAGAAAGATTTGTCCATAATGGATACAATTGGAGAAGACAGCATCGACATGAGAATAGATTCAGAAATGCCCAATATAGCGATTCATGATTCCTCGCAATATGCACCAGAATTTATTAAAAACTTAAAAGACCTTACAACTTACCGATCTTTTGAGCTAATTGAAGACAAGATTATTGTCGATAATAGAGAAACAATGGAATTTCCGTACTATCCTTTCCTTGGAGACACATTGTATTACGCAAAAGAGGATGGTGACTCATCTGTTTATTTGACAGTCATGAGAATAAATCAAACCACAATTACTTACCAACTGCAAATGCTTAAATCTGGAAAAGAATATAAGGAGGAAGATGGATGGGCGCATCTAAATCCTTATGACATAATAAATGGAGATGGGTTTTCAATAAGTGAAGATGAAGATGGCGAGATGTATTGGTCGGTTTTTTTTAGAAATCAAAAACCAGATGGTTGTTTTACAGATGTTTATGTTGGTTCGAATAGGGGGCTCGCAGCCATGGAAAACCATTGCGTTAGTGAATTTCGATATAATTCGGAGAAGAACTTCATAAATTTAGAACAAATAAATAAGGAAGAATAATGTATTTTGGATTTTCCGTTAAAATAGGATAATAAAGCTAATTACAAGCGTAAAAATAGGGATTAATCGACCAACCGGAAAAGAAATTACCCTCGTAAAATCTATTTTTATTGACGAAATATTTGTTCAATTAAATTTATATTCTACATTTGTAGAGTTAACTCTAAAGAAATAGAAGTGAGTTTATCTAAAAAGGAAGAAGAATTGATGGAAATCATCTGGAATGAAGGGAAGCCTTTCATGAAAGACATCATTGAGGCTTATCGCGAACCCAAGCCCGCAACGACGACAGTGGCGACTTTGCTAAAGCGAATTCAGGAAAAGGGTTTTGTGGATTATGAAATCTTTGGGAATTCCAGAAGGTATTTTCCGCTGGTTAAGAAAGAGGATTATTTTTCGCGACAGATGAAAGGATTGATCAAAAATTTCTTTGGGAATTCGCCTTTGCAGTTCGCGTCCTTTTTTACTTCGTCGGCAGATTTGTCGGAGAAGGAGTTAGAAGATTTGAAAAAAATTGTGGACAGTGAAATCCAAAAACGTAAAAAATAATGGAACTTATTTTTAAAATAATCTGTTGTTCGGCCGTGTTCATCGGATTTTATCATTTTGTATTGCAAAGAGAAAAAATGTTCCGGTTCAACCGTTTTTATCTTTTGGCAACCTTGGTGCTCTCCTTTAGCATTCCCTTTATGGAATTGGGAATAAGAGAATTTTACACTCCGAATTTTCAAGAATTCATTCCGCTTATTCAACAAAGCCGAATTCATGAAATTCCCGAAAACTCAAGGGTTCATCTCGCTTCGGTTCCCATAGAAAACCTAGTCGAAACGCCGAAAACAATTCCGACTTTTAGTTGGATTGAAATTTTGGGCGCAATCGGAGTGCTCATCAGCTTGGCGTTTTTGGTTCGATTTGTTCTAAACCTTTGGAAGATCAATCGTTTGGCGAAAGAAAATGAAAAAGTTCAAAAAGAAGGATTTACGTTGGTGAAAATCAATCGGAATGTTTCTCCATTTAGTTTTTTTCATTATTTATTTGCTTCGAAACAAGAGGTGGAAAATGAAAATTTACGTTCCGAAATTTTCTATCACGAATTGGCACATATTCGTCAAAAACACAGCTGGGATGTGGTTTTCATAGAGTTTCTTCTGATTTTTTTCTGGTTCAATCCCTTTTTGTACATCTATCGAAAATCCATTCGAACCAATCATGAATTTCTGGCCGATGAAGAAGTCTTGAACCATGATTTTGACACGCTGGCTTATCAGCAACTTTTGCTGGAAAAAATTCCGGTGAAATCTCAAACGAGCCTGTCGAGTTCCTTTAATTATTTAGTAACCAAAAAAAGATTGATTATGATGACAAAACAAACATCCAAAATCAAAACCATCGCAATTAAATTTTTCAGCATTCCACTATTGGTAGCCGTAATGTTGGTTTTCAGCGAAAAAGTTTCCGCTCAGATTGAACCTGGAAAAGGTGTTTCCAAAGAATTGTTTCGTGAATATAAAAAACAAATTCGCAAAGCGACAGTAAAAGAGAAAGACGAAAATGGAAATAAAATCAAAAAAATCGATACTTCGAAATTGGATAAAGAACTCATGAGCGAGGTCTATGCGCAGATGTCGCCCGAACAAAAAATGAAAGTTCAGCCCATTCCAACTAAAAAGCAAATTGCTTTTGAATTTAACGGAGAAGATTTTCAAATGAATTTTGATGATTTTAAATTAGACGAAATCGTAAAAATGGGATTGAATACCGCCGATTTGGGTTTGAAGATCAGTGAAGGTTTTGGGAATATAAATATCGATACAGAATACTTTAATTCCCCGGAATGGAAAGCTCAAATTGAAAAAATAGAAAAAAACGCCGCTGATATGGATGCGTATTACAATTCGCCGGAATGGAAAAAGTACATTGAGGAAATTGAAAAAAATGCCAAAAGAGTAGCGGAATATTACAATTCGCCAGAGTGGAAGAAATACATCGAAGGAATAGAAGCAAATGCAAAAAGAATAGAAGATTATTACAATTCCCCAGAATGGAAAGCTCAGGTTGAAAAAATAGAAAAAAGCGCAGCGGAACTTGAAGAATATTTTAACTCGCCTGAGTGGAAAAACAAACAAGAAGAAATTAAGAAAACCGTTGAGAAATTCAACAATCCACAAGCCATAAATTTAAGAAATGAGGCATTTGAGTTTCGAAACAAAGCACTGGAATGGAGAGATGAAGCCTTTCAATTTAGAAACAAGGCCATGGAGATCAGAAACAAAGCGACGAAAATTCGAAGTGAAGCTTCGAAGTTACCTTTTGACTCAAAAGAACGTAGGTTGTTGATGGGTCAATACGACGAGGAAATGCGAAAATACAATGTCGAAATGGAAAAGTACAATCGGGAAATGGGTAAATACAATGCCGAAATGGCTCGGTACAATGAAAAAATGAATTTGTATCAAGCTTCGCTCAATAGCTAAATCACATTATCATTAAGAAAAAATGTCATTCTGAACTTTCCGAATGACATTTTATTTTACTCAATCACTCATCCACTGAATCACTCGTCCACTATTTGACCGGCGGATATTTCTTAAAAAGTTTCTGAACGCCTTTCAGAACGTTGGCATCAACGGTCGAAGGGCTTGCATTGGCCGGCATTTGGATGTCCAATCGACCGTCCCAAACCAATTGATTTTCTGCATTAAAAATAGAAACCAAATATTGCTGATTGAGTTTTTCGGAATTAATCGGAATGCTCATCCCAACTGAAGTTCCGAAACCATAGCTCCCGCCGCCCACACCAATTCCGACATTGGAATCGCGGGTTTCGGAAATGTATTCTTCGGGTACGATTTTAATTTTTACTGCCGAATTTTCGTTAAAAGTCATTCCTTTTAAACTCAATTCCTGATTAATGGCATTCTGAATGCGGTTGATATCCAGTTCGCTCATTGAATTTTCCACCAATTCATATCGGAAATCTTTCAACTGCGAGAAATCCTGATTGCGGTCGTAATCCACGGCGACCGTTTGGGTGCTGCAGGAAAAAATCAAAAACCCGATAAAAACGAAAGCTAAATTTTTCATGATTTGAAGTTAACAAAAATTATTCCTTTATAACGAGAATCGAAACTCGAACTTCGAACTTCGAGAAACCTAAGACCTCAAATAATCGGCAACAGCTTTTCTCAAGGAATCAAACCCAATTTCGTTTAAATGAATTTCTTCTTTTTTAATCCATCTTATTTCTGAAATCTCGCTTTCTTCCAGATTGAAATTTACATTTTCGGGAAGCCGGGCTGTGAAAACAAAATCTTCGGTTTTATAGGGAATTCCTTTGTAGAGATAATCATTGGGCTGTGATTTAAAATATTTGAAATGAGCTGGAGAAATATCCAAATTTAGTTCTTCTTTCAGTTCTCGGGCACAAGTTTCTTCCGAGGTTTCGTCGGGATCGGTAAATCCGCCGGGGAGATCGAGCATGTCCATTTTTGGTTCTCGATTTCTCACGGTAAACAAGATTTTACCGTCTTTTTCGATGATGACCGCGACGGCTGCAGCGACATTTTGAAAATAAACCATTCCGCAATCAAAACATTCAAACCTTCGGTGATTGATAAATTCGATATTTTGGGAAGCGCAATTCGGGCAAAATTTAAAGTAACTCATAATTGAATTTTATAGCCCTAACAGGGTTTATAACCCTGTTAGGGCTTGTGAGGTTTAGCAAATTTAAACTATATTTATCATTTAATTTAATGAAAAGAAAAATGCTGAAAAAAGGAGACAAAGCCCCGGAATTTGAAGGGGTCGATCAGGACGGAAACCCGATTAAATCATCGGATTACAAAGGGAAAAAATACGTGGTTTTCTTTTATCCGAAAGCCAGTACGCCTGGTTGCACCGCTCAGGCCTGCGATTTGCGTGACAATGAAGACGCCTTAAAATCGAAAGGATATGAAATCATCGGGGTGAGTGCAGATTCCGTCCGAAGACAGAAAAACTTCGCGACAAAAAATGACCTGAATTACCCGCTCATTGCCGACGAAGAACGGAAAATCATCGAGGCTTTTGGCGTTTGGGGACCTAAAAAATTCATGGGAAGAGAATTTGATGGGATTCATCGTACGACTTTCATCATCAATGAAAAAGGTTTGATTGAGAACGTAATCGAAAAAGTGAAAACCAAAGAACATGCAAATCAAATTCTTGAAATCGAATGAATTAATTTGTGAATAAATAATTTTTCCGCGACGTATTTTGTCATTATTAAACCTTAATTTTGGATACCTAACAATAGGAAATAGCATATTTAATAAAAAAATACAGAAATGAGCGATTTAGACAATAAAAAGAAAGCATTGCAATTGGTTTTGGACAAAATGGACAAAACCTATGGAAAAGGAACGGTGATGCGAATGGGCGACAGCGCAGTGGAAGATGGAATTGGTGTCATTCCTTCCGGTTCACTCGGATTGGACATTGCCTTGGGGATTGGCGGATATCCGCGCGGGCGTGTGATTGAAATTTACGGACCCGAATCTTCCGGTAAAACAACTTTGACTTTACACGCCATTGCAGAAGCACAAAAAGCAGGCGGAATCGCTGCATTCATCGATGCTGAACACGCCTTTGACCGATTCTATGCAGAAAAACTCGGAGTAGATGTAGAAAACTTAATCATATCACAACCCGACAACGGGGAACAAGCATTGGAAATTGCAGATAATTTAATTCGTTCAGGTGCTATTGATATTATTGTCATTGACTCTGTAGCAGCTCTGACGCCAAAAGCTGAAATCGAAGGCGAAATGGGTGACTCCAAAATGGGATTGCAAGCACGTTTGATGTCGCAGGCATTGAGGAAGTTGACAGCGACAATTAATAAAACCAAATGTACTTGTATATTTATTAATCAATTACGTGAGAAGATTGGGATCATGTTCGGGAATCCGGAAACCACTACGGGTGGAAATGCATTGAAGTTCTATGCTTCGGTTCGTTTGGACATTCGACGTGTTTCTCAAATCAAAACTGGAGACGAAGCAAGCGGAAACCACGTTCGAGTAAAAGTTGTGAAAAACAAAGTAGCGCCTCCGTTCCGTCAAGCTGAATTTGATATCATGTTTGGGGAAGGGATTTCCAAAGTCGGAGAAATTCTGGATGTAGGTGTGGAAAAAGGAATTGTTCAGAAAAGCGGTTCTTGGTACAGCTACAACGAAAGCCGATTGGGGCAGGGTCGTGATGCCGTGAAAGAAGTATTGAAGGACAATCCCGAATTGGCGGAAGAATTGGAAGAAGCCATTAAAAATGCCATAAAAGAAGGATAAAATTCATCAAAATATAACTTTGTCAAAACTCTTTCATCTAGAAATAGCTTTGACAAAGTTTTTAATTTAACGGCTTAGCTTATATTTTAATTTTCTGAATTAGTTAACCAACAGAGATCGTTCGAAAAGCAAATTAACTTATATTGCAAAATAATTCAGAATAAATGCTGACCACAGATGTTTTAGTAATCGGCTCGGGTATTTCCGGGTTGTCGTATGCGATAAAAGTTGCCCAAAAATTACCCGAAACCCGTATCACAATTGTTACAAAAGCCAACGGCGAAGAATCCAATACCAAATACGCTCAAGGCGGTGTAGCCGTCGTAACCGATTTTGAAAACGACAGTTTCGACAAACACATCGAAGATACACTACGTGCCGGCGATGGACTTTGCAAAAGAGAAGCTGTGGAAATTGTGGTAAAAGAAGGGCCGCAACGTTTCCGTGAAATCGTTTCCTGGGGTGCGCAATTCGACAAAAGCGACGTCGGAACTTATGATTTGGGACGAGAAGGCGGACATACGGAAAACCGTGTGGTGCATCACAAAGACATAACCGGATATGAAATCGAACGGGCCTTGTTGGCGGTGGTCGAGAAAACACCCAATATTGAATTGCTTACCCATCATTACGTCATTGACCTGATTACCGAACACCATATTCCCGGCGAAGAATTCGACCGTGATAAGCTGAATTGTTACGGCGCTTATGTGCTGGATTTGAAATCGGAAAAAATCAAAAGAATTACTTCCAAAATTACTTTGATGGCGACGGGAGGTTGCGGTCATGTTTATAAGAACACGACCAATCCGGTGATTGCAACCGGGGATGGAATCGGACTGGCGCATCGGGCGAAAGCGAAAATTTCACATATGGAATTCATTCAGTTTCATCCGACGGCTTTGTACAGCAGTATTTCAGGGCAATTATTTCTGATTTCTGAAGCGGTCAGAGGTTTCGGAGCCAAATTATTGACCCGTGACGGAAATCCTTTTATGCATAAATACGATGAACGAGAAGAATTGGCTTCACGCGACATTGTGGCTCGTGCGATTGACAATGAAATGAAATTGCGCGGTGATGATTATGTCTGTCTGGATTGTCGTCATCTAGACAAAGAAAAATTTCTGGAACACTTCCCGAATATTTACGAAAAATGTCAGGAAGAAGGATTTGATATGTTCCGGGATTTAATTCCGGTGGTGCCGGCGGCGCATTATCTCTGCGGCGGAATCGATGTGGATTTGGACGGCCAATCGAGCATCAAAAATATGTTTGCGGTGGGCGAATGTACCAATACCGGATTGCATGGCGCGAATCGTCTGGCATCGAATTCCTTGTTGGAAGCCATGGTTTTCGGACACCGTGCTGCACTTAAAACCGTAGAATTGGTCGAAAAAAATAATTTTCATTTGGAGAAAATAAATTTGGTGCCCGAATGGGATGACGAAGGTTTGGGCGTGACCAAAGAAATGGTTTTGCTGAATTACCTGAAAAAACAACTTCAAATTATGATGAGTGATCTGGTTTCTATCGTGCGTTCCAACGAAAGACTGGAATTGGCCAAATGGCAGGAAGAAGAAATTTACCGTTCGGTCAAAGAAATCTATAAAATGAATTTGCTATCGCCTCAACTTTCCGAATTGCGAAATCTGGTTTCGGTTGCCTGGCTGATTATTACACAAAGCCAGGAAAGAATGGAAAATCGAGGTGCGTTTTTTAATAAGGATTTGGAGTAATTATTTTAAATTAAAAATGTTGAATTAAAAATGAAAAATTTACTTACAATATTATGTTTAATTGCCTCGCTGTTTGCATATACGCAAGAGAGAGAAGTATGGGGAACTGAAGTCCCTAAAAGCCTTGACAAAAAACCACATTCCGGCAGATATACACCAAGAGAAGTGGAGAAAATGGCAATTCTGAAAGAATGTAAATCTGTAGATGAAAATAATAAAAGTGAATTGCAATTATGCTTAGCAGATGAGTTTAGGAATAAGATTTCTCAAAAATTTTCTGAATTTGATAAAATAGCTGATGGCCTTCAATTAAGTGAAAGTACAATTAAAATTTTCTTTGTATTAAGTAAAGAAGGTGAAATTAAAGACATAAAAACGTATGATTTCGGTTCAAAAGAACTTTCAGCTTTTTGCGCAGAGGCTTTGGAGAATTTAAATTCTAAAATTCAATTTGAACCAGCGCAAATTGATGGTGAAAAAGTGGATTTAGTGTTTCAACTTCCGGTAAAGTACATTCGAAATCGAGAATAATATTTAAATCATAGATCAACTAAATGAAACTTAAACTTCATTTTATTTCATTATTATTTCCAATCACTTTATTCACTCAGGACCAACCTTGTATAGACCCTAAGCGACCTAAATATGCTACAGGTCCTCATCCGAAAGCTTCTCCTATTTTTCCGGGCTGTGAGTCTTTCAAAGAAAATAATGATTCTTTGAATAGCTGTTTCGGAAGAAAAATTAGTCAGTTGATTGCTGAAAAATTAGATAAAAAATATGGTGTTGGTGAGATTTCTGATAGTTTGAGTTATTATCAAAACAAGGTTAGGATTTACATAACCCAAAATGGAAGTATGAAATTGAATTTGGTCAATAAATTTCACACTCAATTTGAAAATATTTTAGTTCAAAAACTCAATGAAGTCTCGAATGAAATTATAGGAATTATTCCTGCTAAATACGAAGGGAATTATTGCGCTCCTCTTTATTACACTTTACCTTTGACAATTGAATTATCTGAAGTTGAAACTTCCCAATAAATTTATCAATCATTAAGCAAAATCAATACATGAAATTATATTTTATACTCTTTACAATTATTCTAACCTTCGGACAATCAATTGCTCAAAAGCCATTTAAAATCAATTCGGAAGGAGAATTGTCCAAATCCCAATACGAAAAATTGCTGAAATCCAAAGGGTATGACGCCGTTTCCAACTTTGATACGGTTAATGTCAATCCTTTGCTGATCTATGCGGTGTATGTAAAAAAGGGAAAATTGGGTATTTTAGACCATACAGGAAAGGAAATAACGGAAGCTAAATACGATCGAATTTGGGGATTGCAAAAAGATGCTGTTTTGGGCGTGAATTATTATCCAGATCATTACATTGTTCAGATTCATGAAAAAGCGGGCGTGCTTAAAAATACTGGAAAAGAGGTAATTCCGATGGAGTATTTTTTTATAACTTATGGTAAACGTTTAAGTGAAAAGTTTGAAAAAGTTCAATTTTTTGTAGCAAAATCGGAATCAGGCGATAAATATTTGAATATCCAAGGCAATGAAATTTCTAAACCCGAAGAATCCAAAGAACAAATCCGCAATTCAACTCAAAGTTCGCCTACTCCCAAAGCAAAAACATATACCGATGAAAATCCTTATGGAAATGTCATCAGGAAATGGGGGAAATTTGGCGTTGTGGAAGCACAAATAGATGGGAAATACCAACAGGGCGTTGTCAATTTAGAAACCAAGAAAGTTCTCATTCCCATTGAATATGGATATGTAATCATCGATCGGTTTCAACGTTTTATTGCAGGGAACTATACAAAGGATAACTTTGCATTGTATGATACAATTGGTGTAGCATTGAAAAAAGATTTCGAAAAAATTGAAGAATCCAATGGAATTTATTTTCTCACCAAAGATTCGAAAATTGCGTATTTCGATGAAGATTTAAAGCAATTATCAGATTTTGAATTTGAAAAGTATGCCTTTCATTCCAAAAATCGAATTCTGACATACAAAGGAGGTAAAAAAGGAATGATTGATTTGTCGGGTAAAACGATCATCCCCTTTGAGTATGATAACTTGAATTTCATCACCTATCAAGTCGGCTCCAAATTAGATCTTGACCCTTTGATTCGAGCGACCAAGGGCAAAAAATACGGAATCATAGATTTCAATGGAGAGATTTTAATTCCTGTGGAATTTGACAGAGTGGATACCCAGATTGCTACAAGAGAGAAAGAACGAAGATACATGGGCTCAGGTGAACGAATGCCCGTTGACCATACTATTACCGAAAACAATCAATATTTTCTCGTTCAGAAAGATGGATTGCAGGGTTTGTTTGGAAAGGACTTTTCTATTTTGTTGCCTGTTGAATTTAGCGAAATACTCAAAGCTGACAATGGTAAATTTGTACATGTTGTACAGCGCGATAAGATGAAAAACAGAAGTGAAGGATTGTTTAACGTTATGAAAAAAGAGTATTTATTTGAAATAGCACCGGGTGCAGATTATTCCTTTAAATACGGTCGTCATATCCTTTCGAAAAAAGAAGGGAAATTTGCTTTGTACAATTTGGAAGGAGAGCAAATCATTCCTTACCAAGAAAATGAAATTTCTGGAATAAACTCAATCTATAATGGACTGACACAGATTTACAGTTATAGCCCAGAAAACGCTGTGTTATACATAGGTCAACATGGTATTTCAAGTGAATTTGTAGAAGTAGATTCATTTTAGATGATTTCTGGGCTCAACTGCACAAAACGAATTATGAAATCGCAATTCTCTATTTTTTTGTTAGAATTTGTTCAAATAAAATAAATCTAAAAAGGGTGAAGAATAATTATTTTAGTAAATTTAAAATTCACCTTATCTGAAATTATAATTCAGATAATAATTAAATCTAATTGAATGAGAAAAATATTATTCGCTTTATTTTTAGTTCTCCCGTTTTCGTTTGCATTTGCTCAAGTCGAAAAGCCTGAAATCAGCCAATCCAAAAGCGATTCAGCCAATTTCACGGCAAGAGAAGTAAAGGAAATGGCCGTTTTTCCAGGTTGCGAATCGGAAACTGAAAAGACGGCACTTGTCAGATGCTTTCAACAAAGAATCAGTGAATTGTTGATTGGGAAACTATGGGATTTCTCCGAGGAAATGGAAAGATTAAACAAGGAGGAGGCAATTGCAAGAATTCAGTTTGTGGTAGATAAAAATGGCAAATTGATCCAAATAAAGGCTTTGGAAGGTGGGATGCCAGAGTTGGCTGCAGCTTCGTCAAAAGCTATTGAAGAAATTGCGGCAGAAATTCAGCCCATTCGTCCGGCGACGCTTGAAGAC
>LSQX01394041.1_pt1 | contig 193586 bp, 175 predicted proteins | sample 654561 | NCBI WGS metagenome assembly LSQX01 (sample SAMN04489861, study PRJNA283612) | anaerobic digester metagenome | isolation source: 4 biogas reactors fed with cattle manure at either 37C or 55C with and... | place: Denmark: Kongens Lyngby | collected 2014 | reverse complement strand
TCCGTGAAGGCGGCAGAACCGTCGGTTCCGGCGTTGTGGTTGAAATAACCGAAAATAAGTAACCCTCATAACAAATAAAGCTTCGGGGCGGGGTGGAAATCCCCACCGGCTGTTATAGTCAGCTAACACAGAAATGTGCCGAGCAGGTGAAATTCCTGCACCGACGGTTAAAGTCCGGATGACAGAAGCAACAAAACATGTTTTTGTTCGCCCCCGTTTTTACGGGGGCGTTTTATTTGACATATTAAAGGAGGTATTTATGAAAGAAACGGCAAAAACACTGAATATAATTTACGAAAACCTCCACCACCGGGCGATGAAGCTGGAAAGCGAACTTTCCTCCGGCGGTTTCGACTGCTCCTGGGGCTGGGAAAACTATTTCGGCAAAACAGACGGGGAAATAAGGTATTATCCCCTCCCGGTCGTCGCTGTCCACGGTCTCGGGAATATATTTCTTGAACTCAACTCCTGTTATTTAACCGCCACCTATTCAAAAACCGGTTTGGGAATGCTGGAACTTGAAAAGTTAGCGAAAATACATAAATACGAAATCTTCTCCGCCGACGATAAAACCTTAAAGGTGTATTCCCCAGAAGACGATATTTCCCAGATAAGGACAAAGCTGTTTATAACTCCCGGGGATTATTTCTGTATCTGCGTCCATATGCCCTCCGAACAGGACTTCAACTCCGTCCGGGAGGTACTGGCGGAATTCCGGGTTCCCGAAGACATGATTGAAAATCATGTATAACTATTTTGATCAATTGAAAGGTCTTGCTGAATGAACTACCAACATATAAAAAGAATAACCCTTACCGCAATTCTTTCGGGCATCGCCTACTTACTTATGGTTCTGGAATTTTCGGTGCCCCTGGTGCCTTCCTTTATAAAAATGGATATATCGGAATTCCCGGCACTTGTTGCCACCTTTATAATGGGTCCGGTCGAAGGGATTATCGTCTGCTTTATAAAATGCTGCCTTCATCTTTTCAACACCTATTCGGGAGGGGTGGGGGAACTGGCAAACTTCCTTATCGGAGCCACCTTTGTGGGTATTGCCGGGGTAATTTACAGATATAAAAGCACCTTTAAGGGAAGTATTTTTGCCTGCCTTGCGGGGATTGTCGCCATGGCGCTTATAAGCTTTCCCGTAAACTTGTACATTTCCTATCCCGTATATGCGAAAATGATGCCTTTGGAGCAGATAATACAGGCATATAAGAGTATTCTCCCCTCGGTGGGTTCCCTTGAGTCGGCTTTGCTTATATTCAACGTTCCCTTTACCTTGGTCAAGGGTCTTTTGGTGTCGGCTTTAAGCCTTATAACCTATGGAAGGTTCAAACATTTTTACTATTCCAAAAAGGGTGAAAATTGTTTACAATAGAGTAATTTACATTTCGTTTAAACCGTGGTAAAATGTTTAAAAAGCGGTTCGTCCGCCATAAAAAAGAGGGTGGGAACTTTTGATGAACGTGGCATTTTACCTTACGCCCAAATCCAGCGTGGTTTACCTGTACGGCGACCAGACGGTTAAGCAGGGGCTTGAGAAAATGAAAAGCCATGGCTATACCGCCGTTCCCGTAATCGACCGGGATGGGAAATATATCGGTGTTGCCACCGAAGGGGATTTTCTCTGGTTTATGTACGACCTAATCCGAAACGGCTCCGCAGATATTACAACGGATATGAAAGCCGCTTGTATTCAGGATGTAATAAACACCCAGCGATTCAATCCGGTACCCATAAACATATCCGACGAGGAATTGATTTTGACCTCACTGAATGAAAATTTCGTCCCCGTCATCGACGACCGGGAAATATTCATCGGTATAGTAACAAGAAAATCCATAATTTCCAAAATGGCAGAAAAACGAAAAAAGATAAAAGAGCTTCAACGATGAAGCTCTTTTAAATTCTATACAGGCATAGTATAAGTTTTTACCGTGTGTTATATTTTATTCATTCCCGCCGTCAACCAGTTTATACAGATTAGCCGCTTTACTTAAAGACTTTAATTTGATAATGTTCTCCAGATTATAGCACAGCAGAACTTTGTCCGCTTCAAAGGCATAATCGTTAACTAAGTTTGGCACCATGCTTATATCCACTACCACCAGATCAAAGTGCAGCGCCAGGAAGGGGGCAAGGGAATGGCCGAAGGAATCCTTTACTAAAAGGAGTGTCTGACGGTTTTCGGCATTATTTCTGGTAATAAAAGTAAGACCGTTTGTGGAGGATAAAAACATACTGTACTTATCGCTGCCTTCAAAGAGCTTATCCAGATAATCGAAGTCATAGAATCCCGAAAAGGTTTTCCATTCCTCCCCGTTATTTTTTTCTGCTTCAACCTTTATCTTCATTGTATAGTTGCCGGGGTCGTCACCCTTAAGCACCCAATAGTCGATTGTGTCCGGGGATATTTCCCGGTTTCCCGCTTTGGCATAGGTGGTACCGTAGAATTCGTCGGATGCCGTAATCACGTCAAAATCGTCAATATCATAGTAATCCATACCGAAGGCCTTCATTACCTCCGCATAGGCGTAGTAAGCACCTAAGGTTGTCCAGTGGTGGTCGGTTTTGAAGTAAACGTACTCGCCTTTGGCATACAAAGCCCGGTAATTGTCGTAAAGGTCAATGTAGTTTTCCCCTTTAAGCTTTTCCCGGACAAAGCTTATAAGCTTGTCGCTGTTTTCGGAAGGATAGTCAAAGGCGGAAGCCGCCGCATCAATTGTCCGGGGAGCAAGAATGGCGGTAAAGGGAATCTGCATTTCGTCAAACTTTTTAAAATAAGATTTCACAATACCAAGCTGAGCGGACACATGCTCTTTATAGAAGAAATCCACATAAGGGTAAACATAGCCTTCCTCATGGTTAAGACCGTCATGGGCGGAAAAAAGCCTTACCGCCATCTGGTCATTCTTACCGAAAACTACCCCGTTGTTTTCCTTCTTTAAAAGCAGCTGTTCGATACCGCACTCGAAATTTACAAACCAACCTCGCAGGGGGAACTGGTCATTAAGATAGGCGTTCATTCCCTCGGTAAACTCCCCGTCCTTTAGCTTCTGCCAGGTAAATTCCGGGAAGGTCTGAAGATTACGTTTTTCCTCGGCGGAGTAAGAGACGGAAGGTTTTATAACAAAAGCGATAGCAAAGCCGAATAAAATTCCTAAAAATATTATAATTGTCATAATGCTGACTATTTTTTGCTTTTTCATTTCGCACCTCATCAGAAACGGGTGTACAGGAAGGGGGAATAGGTGGAATTAACCATATATGCCACGCAGATTAGCAGCACGCACCCCATAATTACCGGTACTGCGTAAGCAAAAGCGGCAACTTTTTCCCTTGCCTTGTCAAACAGCCTTTTGGGGTATGGGGTGGAGGCAACGGCGCCTATTACGAGTATGGGGAGGAACCTCAACAAATCATATAAATTGGTTTTGGTGGCGAACGCATCCACTCCTATGCCGAACATGGCCTTAAAGCAGGCAAATCCCGCCGAAAGGTCGGTGAAATAAAAGATAAGCCAGCCGATGACTACAAGGAACAAGGCATAAAGATGGGAGAAAAAGGAGGGTATTTTACTAAGTACCTTTAACATAAACAGTTTTTCCAGAATCAGAATAACCCCGAAATATCCGCCCCAGATTAAAAAGTTCCAGGAAGCGCCGTGCCAGAAGCCGGTGAGCAGCCAGACAACCGCTATATTCCTGATTTGCTTTCCAAAGCCCTTGCGGTTCCCCCCGAGGGGAATATAGACATATTCCTTGAACCAGGTTGACAGGGAAATATGCCATCTCCGCCAGAATTCGGTTATGGATTTTGAAATATAGGGGTAGTTGAAGTTTTCAAGGAATTCAAAGCCTATCATCTTGCCGAGGCCTATTGCCATATCAGAATAACCCGAAAAGTCAAAATAAATCTGGAAGGTGAAGGCGATAATAAGCAGCCACGCACCTAAGGTGGTGACCTGAAAATCAAGGGAGAAATTATAGTATCTCACCACCGCCGCCATGGAGTCGGCAATGAGAATTTTTTTTGCAATCCCCGCCACGAACCGCCCTGCCCCTTCGGCAAACTTGTCTCTGTTTTCCTCCCGGTAGGTAAGCTGGTCGTCAATATCCTTGTATCTTACGATAGGTCCGGCTATAAGCTGGGGATAAAGGGTGACATAGGTACCGAAAGCGATAAAGCTTTTCTGAAGCCTGCAGTCCCCACAGTACAGATCTATCGAATAGGACATTATCTGGAAGGTATAAAATGAAATACCGATAGGCAGCTTCAGCCATCCAAGAGTTTCAAGGTTCGCAAAGATAGGTATTGCGGAAATGTTGCTTATAAAAAAGTTGGTGTACTTAAAGAAAATCAAAAAGGCTAAATTGATACAAAGGGAAACGGCAAGGTAAATCCTTGCTTTTTTAATGTCTTTTTCCCTGTATTTTGCAATGAGAAATCCAAGGCCGTAGGCGCTTAGAATGGATATAATCATTATTATTATAAACAGCGGTTCGCCCCAGCCGTAAAAGGCAAAGCTGTAAATAAACAGCACCAGCATTCTGAATTTCTTAGGAACAATAAAATAAAGTACCACGAGGGTAGTGAGAAAGGCAAAAATGAAAATCAGAGATGAAAATACCACAGCCGAATTTCCTTTCGTTTTTTACTTCTATTTGTCTTCCAGCTCAAGGAGGGAGGTGTCGATTTCGGTGTCGCTTTTAACCTGGCCTATTATTTTCACTTCGTTTGGGGCAAAGGTTTTAATCGAGTTGTTGGCGTCCTCCATTTTAACCTTTACTTTTCCGGTCAGAAAGTTGGATTCAACTATAACCCCTCTTCCCGCCGGGGTTATGACAAGACTGTCCACCTTCGGGAAGGTGGCGTATTCCTGCTCGTAAACTTCCTGTTCGAATTTAAGGCAGCACATAAGCCTGCCGCAGGTGCCGGAAATCTTGGAAGAGGAAAGGGAAAGGTTTTGCTCCTTCGCCATTTTTATTGAAACCTGGCTGAAATCCGAAAGGAAGGTTTTACAGCAGAAGGGCCTTCCGCAGACGCCCATTCCGCCGATAAACTTGGCTTCGTCCCGGACACCTATCTGCCGCAATTCAATGCGGGTGCGGAAAACCGACGCCAGATCCTTGACCAGATCCCTGAAATCTACCCGCCCCTCGGCGGTGAAGTAAAAAATCAGCTTGGCGTTGTCGAAGGTGTATTCAATGTCGATAAGCTGCATTTCAAGGTCGTGTTTTTTTACATGTTCCTCCCACACCGGCCTTGCGGCAGCTTCAAGCTGGCGGTTCAGGACGTCTTTTTCCCTGTCCGCTTCGGTGGCTTTTCTTAAAACCGGCTTTAACGGGGAAACAATCTCCTTTTCGGGGACAATCCGGTTGGGGAGCACCACCTCGCCGTATTCCATACCCCTTACGGTTTCCACAATGGCGTGATCCCCCTTTTGGAAAGTCAGACCGTTGGGGGAAAAATAATATACCTTCCCGGCGTTTCGAAACCGGATCCCTATTATTTCGTATTCGCCGGGGGAAGCTGTCCCGCCTTCCCGCGAAACGATATTTATATCATTGTTTTCGGTATTGTTCATTATATTTTCCTTTCGTTCGGGGTTTTATTATTTTAGGTTGGAATAAACCTTAAGGGCAAAAAAGTTGAGTATTAAATTTATATTGCCGTTGGCGCTAATGCCTTCATAGGCGGAAATTGCCTCATTGGCGATATTCATTAACTTTGTTTCGGTAGCCTTTTTGGCGTATCCGGCGGCTTTTTCGGCGGGAAGGAGGGTAAAGCTTTCGAATTTCTGCTTAGCCCTTATAATGTCGTTGGTTACCGTTATGATTGCCGAAAGAAATTCCTTTGCCTTGTTCCTGTCGTATTTCTTTAATTTGAAAAAATAAACAACACCGGATACAGAATCGCCGAACATAAGGGAGGTAAATACAAAGACATCGTCCTTTATTTCCGCCTGCTTTTTTTCCAGCAGGCTCAGGGCTTTTCCGGGACTTCCTTCCGCCATGGAGGCGGCATATTCGATTTCCCCCTTGTCCTTTCGGGGGAATTTTTCGTAAAGCCAGGCGTTTATTTCGCTTTTCGAAGACGGGTGGAGGGTTATTATCCTCCCCCGTGAAACCACTGTGGGAAGCAGGGATTCCTTTTTATCGGTAAGTATAAAGAAAACGGCAGAATCGGGGGGCTCTTCAAAGAATTTCAGCAAAGCGTTCTGCGCCTGAACATTCATTTTATTGCCGTCTTTGATAATATACACCTTTTTGTCGGCTTCGTTGGGGAGGAAAAACACCGTCTTTTTAATTTCCCGTACCATCCCCACGGTTATAATTCCCCCCTCTTTTTCGGGGGATATCACAAAGAGATCCGGGTGGGTGGAATGGTTTATCTTAACACAGCTGTTACACTTACCGCAGGGTTTAACGTTTCCCCGGCACAAAATCGCCGCAGCGGCGAAATAGGCGAAAAAGGTTTTGCCGAAACCGGTTTCCCCCTCCACTATATAAGCATGGGAAAGCCTTCCCGAGGTCAGTTCCCGGCAAAACGAATCTTTTTGACTTCTATTGAATTTTTTGTCAAGGATATCCCATGCCATTTACAAAACCTCATTATATGATACCATAAAATACAATATAATAAAAGGGATATAGTGTTAAAATTAAGTCTTTTATCTTGTTAATACGGGCTTTTTTTAAATCTCAGTAAAAAGGGGTTGTGGTTTCTTGCGTCGGAAAGGGTGGTGGCCTCCTCGTGCCCCGGAAGGAGGGCGTAATCGCCGGGATAATAGTAAAGCCGTTTCAAGGATTCGCTCATTTCCTCATCATCCCCGCCGAAGATGGTGGTGCCTATGGAGTGCCTGAACAACGTGTCACCGGTGAACATACAGTCTTCTATGATATAGCAGACGGAACCTTTGGTATGGCCGGGGGTATGGAGGACGAAAAACTCGAACTCGTCGATTTTATACTTGCCCTCCTTTGTAAACACCACGTCCGCCGGATACAAAGGTCTCGGGTCGCTTTCGATCATGGAGGAAAAAACGTCGGTTTCATACAGGCAGTTTTCGTCGTATTTGTGTATGGCAACCTGGGTGAGCTTGTTTCTTAAAGCGTCGGTGGCAAGGATATGGTCAAAATGACCGTGGGTTAAAAGAATAACCCTGCAGGAGGCACCGATGGAATCCAGCTTTGCCTTGATAAGGGGATAATCCCCGCCGGGGTCGATGACAAGGGCGTTTTTTGTGGTTTTGGATTTTAAAATATAACAGTTTGTCTTTAAGGGGGAAACCACAACCTTATAAATATAGCAACCGTTCATAAGCAAACCTCCTTAGATTTAATTATAAGAAAAATCAGCCAAAAAACAATAGGATTTTTCCCAAAGTCCAAAAAAATACTCCCCCTACTTGAAAATAGGGAAATATTATGCTAAAATACATTGATATTGATAAAGAGGCTTGATAATTATGAATAAAATCAAACAAATTTTAGCGTCGGGCATATATGATGCCCTTAAGGTAGACGGAATACCGGGTGTGGAGGACATTTTTAATGCCCTTGAATACCCTTCCGACGACAAAAACGGGGATATCTCCTTCCCCTGCTTTAAGCTGGCTAAAATTTTCAGAAAAGCTCCCCCGGTTATCGCAAATGAAATTGCCGGAAATATGAAAGCCCTCCCCGAAGTGGAAAGGGTTGAAGCCGTTTCCGGCTATGTCAATTTTTATATTTCCCCGGCATATTTTACAAATCTTCTCGGTGAGGTTACCGACGACAGGGATATAACAAATACCGGCGGCGGTAAAACCGTCTGTATTGATTTTTCCTCCCCCAATATTGCAAAAAAGTTCCATTTAGGCCATATAGGCACCACTATTATAGGCAATTCATTACGGAATATCTTCAAATACTGCGGCTATAAGGTGGTGGCCATAAACCATCTGGGCGACTGGGGCACCAACTTCGGCAAGCTTATCTGCGCCTATAAGATGTGGTCTTCCAAGGAGAAAGTGGAAACAGAGGGAGTAATTGAGCTTGAACGGATCTACGCCCGCTTTAACAAGGAAGCAAACGAAGACGACAAGCTGAACCAGCTTGCCAGGGACGCCTTCAGGGAACTGGAAAACGGAAACGAGGAATACCTGGAAATCTGGCGTTATTTCAAGGACATTTCCCTTAAGGAATATATGAAAACCTATAACCTGCTGGATATCGATTTCGATTCCTACAACGGGGAATCCTTCTTTACCGACAAAATGCCGCCGGTGGTGGAGGAGCTGAAAGCAAAAGAACTTCTGAAAATAGACGACGGCGCCAGCGTGGTTGACCTTTCGGAGTACAATATGCCGCCGGTGCTTATATTAAAGCGGGACGGCACCACCCTTTACCCCACAAGGGATATTGCCGCCGCCAAATGGAGGAAAGGGGAATACGGCTTCGACAAGTGCATATATGTCACCTCCGCCGGACAGTCATTGCATTTCGCCCAGTGGTTCAAGGTAGTGGAGCTTATGGGGTATGCCTGGGCAAAGGACCTTGTGCATGTCCCCTACGGCACCATGTCCTTCGGCGGGGAAAAATTAGCCTCCCGTACCGGTAATATTATTTATCTTGACGACCTGCTGGAACAGGCAATCGAAAAGGCGGAAAAAATTATCGAAGAAAAGAATGCCGCCCTCCTCAATAAGCGCGAAACCGCCGTTGCTGTGGGGGTGGGAGCGGTTATCTTCAACGCTTTGTTTAATTCGCGAATAAAGGATGTGGACTTTTCATGGGACACCGCCCTAAGCTTTGAGGGGAACACCGGCCCTTATGTTCAGTATACCTATGCCAGGGCTTCCAGCGTGCTCCGTAAAAGCGGCGAAACGCCGGATAGGGAAATTAATAATAATTATGTCCCCAATACCGACGAAATCCGCCTTATAAAGCAGCTTTCACTCTTCGGCGAAAAGGTGGTATCGGCAATGGATGCTTACGAGCCTTCGGTTATAACCCGCTATCTCCTTGAAAGCTGCTGGCTGTTCAACCAGTTTTACAATACCTCGCCGGTAATCCGCGCCGAAGCAAACGCAAAACTATTCAGGATACAGCTGACGGCTACCTTCAGGGAAATCGCCGGAAGGTGCCTTGATCTGCTCGGAATGAAAAAAACTCAGGAAATATAACCCAGAGGAGGAATATATATGTCAGGACATTCGAAATGGAGCAATATAAAGCATAAAAAGGAAAAAGCCGATGCGAAGCGGGCTTCGGTGTTTACGAAAATCGGTAAAGAAATGGCTATCGCCATAAAGGAGGGAGGCGCCGACCCTTCGGCAAACTCCCGTTTGGAAGCCCTGATAGCCAAGGCAAAGGCAAACAATGTGCCTAACGACAACATAGAAAGAATTATTAAAAAGGCCTCGGATACCGACGCCGCCCAGTATGAGGAGGTGTTCTACGAAGGCTATGGTATCGGGGGTGTGGCGGTGATTTTAGAAACCACCACCGATAACCGCAACCGCACCGCGGCGGAAATCCGCCATCATTTCGACAAATACGGCGGCAACATGGGTACAACCGGCTGCGTTTCCTTTCTGTTTTCCGACAAAGGTGTTATCGTAATAGAAGCCGAAAATGTAAAAGACGAAGAAAAGCTTATGGAAGACGCCCTTGAATGCGGCGCCGACGACATAACCACCGAGGAGGATTCCTTTGTAATCTACACCGATCCCAAAGACGTGGACGAGGTAGCAAAGGGGTTAAAGGCAAAAGGGTATGAGCTGTTTTCGGCAGAAATCGAGAAAATCCCCTCCACATACGTTACCCTTACCGACTCCGAGCAGCTCGAAAAATTTGAAAAAATGATTGAACTGATGGAAGACAACGACGACGTTCAGAATGTCTGGCATAATCTTGAATAAGATAACGTGGTGGTAATATGAATTGCATTAACTGCGATAAATCAATCCCCGACGGTAAACAGGAATGTCCATATTGCGGCACCACCCAAAGACAGGTGCCAAAGGAAGAGTCAAAAAGCAGGTATAACATATTTTCGGCAGCAAGCTTTTTAGTATCACTTATAGGACTTGCCGTTTATGCCATAATTTGCGGTATTGTCAGCATGGCCCTTGCCGGAATTGCTTATTACCTGTATGACCAAAAAGACAAATATACCAAAGCCCCCATATATTCAAGTGCTGGAAAAGGATTTATGATAGCCGGCTTTATAATCGGCATTATAGAGCTTGTGTTCGGCACCGGCAACATACATCAAAACGCTTTTTTTGAACAACTGCTTCATTATTTCCACTGGTAATAAACAAAGAAATACCGCCGTTTTTGCGGCGGTATCTTTTTATGTTTTTTTATAATTTATCTTCTTTTAAGCACTACCGCGCCGGCAAGGGCGATTACCGAAATTATTGCAAGGGCTGCTAAGCCGGTGTCGCCGGTGGGGGTGGTGCCGGAGGTTTCTTCGGAGGATTCGTCGGGGTCTTCGGTGGTTTCACCGCCGGCTTCGCTGGTCTGGTCAGCTTCGCTGGTTTCTTCGGAAACATCGGGAATTTCCAGTGTATTTGCTTCGATTATTTCGATTTCGTTAAGGAATACGAACACGCCTAATTGCGACCAGCAGAATTTAAGCCTTACGTACTGGGAGGTGATGTCCTGAGCAAATTCCTTTTCAGCCCAATAGATTAAGCCCGGTTGCTCAAGTTCCTGATCGGTAAGGAGAAGGTCGCCGGCTTCTTCCCAGTTTTCGCCGTCGTCGGAATAGTACACAAGAATCAGTTCATGGCTTCCTATTCCGGAATATCCGGCAGCGTCCCAGATATTTGCCCGTACCTTGTTCCAGGTCTTGGCTTCGCCGAAGTCAAAGTCAACGGTGCCTACCCTGTAGTCTTTACCTTCGATGTTTTCAATAGTGGTGTTGTTACTGGGGTTGGTATCGCCGTTCCAGTAGAAGCCGAACCAGTTGGCATATGTTTTGTCCTGAGCGGCAACGCCGTCGTTAAGGGAAACGTTATAGTCACCGAAACCTGCGTTATGGCTTATTTCGGCATCGAGAGCTAAATTGCCCTGAGTATCGGTTGTGGGAATAACGACGTCCCAGTTTGTGCCCTTCTTGTCTTCGGGGAGGTTGGCATACTGAACCAAGGTATCGTCTTCGGGGTCAAGACCTTCGGAAAAGGATCTTGTCCAGACGGCTGTGCCGGTTCCGACTTCGTTGATAAGGATGGAAGCAACCTTAATGGTGCCGGTGGCTTCATAGAAGCCTATGCCTACGGAGAGCAGGCCTACGTTTTTGGCAAAGTTGCCTTCTTTTTCAACGTTTGTCCCGCCGCTGTAAAGAGCTTCAAAGGGATTGAATGCGAAGGTATAGCTTGCCCATTTGCCTAACTCGACACCTTCGCCGTTATGAGCGGCGAAATCCTTAAACTGAATGAGATGGGAGTAATCGTCGTATTTGCTGGGGTCGTCATAGCTGTAGTAGTTTACAAAAGCTACGCCGCTGCCCTGGCAGTCATCGCCGAAGTATACGTTTGCGATAATGTTATAGGACTTGTTGGTGAAAAGACTGCCGTCAACCTTAAAGATAAGACTGGGTTGAAAGCTCGCGTCGGCTTTCAGCCATATGTATGCGGAGGGTTCTTCTTCTTCTGCGGTGGCAAATAACACGCACAGGGAGAATATAAGTACCAGAGCGAGGGCTAACGATAGTAATTTCTTTAATTTCATTTGTTACCATACCTCCAATAAATTATGAATTGCTAGTTAAAGAATATCATACAAAAACAACAAAGTCAATAGCTTTTTTAAGATTTTAAGTACAAATTTAATAATAAAAGTTAATAATCGGCTATATTTTAATTGAATCAGACGAATTATCTTTAATCCTTTATCCGTTTTCCCAACACATTTATCTTTTCTCTTTTAAACATGGCAAAATCGGAGTTTTCGATATGTTTTCGTATCTCCTCCATAAGAGTATTGTAAAAATAAAGGTTGTGGTAAACGCAAAGCCGAAGCCCCAGCACCTCTTTGGCTTTCAACAGATGGCGGATATAGGAACGGGAATGGTGTTTACATATTTCGCAGTTACAGTCATCGTCGATGGGATTTGAATCGTACATATATTTCTGATTGTTAAGATTTATAATCCCCTTTGAGGTAAACAGATGACCGTGTCTGGCGTTGCGGGCGGGGAGGACGCAGTCGAAAAAGTCAATCCCTCTTTCCACCGCCTCAAGTATATCCACCGGGGTGCCCACCCCCATAAGATAGCGGGGTCTGTCGGCAAGCATAAAGGGTTCGGTTTCCTCGATTATTTCATACATTTTTTCGTTGGGTTCTCCCACCGCCAGCCCTCCGATGGCATAGCCGTCAAGGTCGAATTCGTTTATCCGCTTTATATGCTCAATCCTTAAGTCTTTGTATATTCCTCCCTGGTTTATCCCGAAGAGCAACTGTCTATTGTTTATGGTTTCCTCAAGGGAATTAAGCTGTTTTATTTCATCCCTGCAGCGGACAAGCCAGCGGGTGGTTCTTTCGCAGCTTCTTTTCACATAGGAATATTCGGCAACCGACGGGGGGCACTCGTCAAAGGCCATGGCAATAGTGGAGGCAAGCTTTGACTGGATCTGGATTGACTTTTCCGGCGACATAAAAATTTTCGCCCCGTCTATATGGGACTGAAAGGCAACCCCTTCTTCGGTAATGTTTCTTAAACTGGAAAGGGAAAACACCTGAAATCCCCCCGAATCGGTGAGGACGGGACCCTCCCAGCCGCTGAAGCGGCGTATTCCGCCCCCCGAATACACCACATCTTCGCCGGGACGGACATGAAGATGGTAGGTATTTGACAGCATGACCTGACATTTTATGTCCTTCAGGTCAAACGCCGAAAGCCCCCCCTTTATTGCCGCCGAGGTGGCAACGTTCATAAAGACGGGGGTTTCGATTATCCCGTGGGGGGTTTTAAACGACCCCCTGCGGGCTCTGCCTTCCTGTGCCGTTAATACGAATTTACTCATTTTTATTCTGCCTGTCGAAATATTTGTCAAGCTCCCCTCTGGGGATTTCCTTAATAAAGGGTCTGCCGTGGGGGCAGTATCTGAGTTTAAGCTCTAAAACCCGTTTGACTATGTATTCATCATCATACTCGCTTGTGTTTTCCCCCTTCTTGACGGCGGCTTTGCAAGCTAAGGTAAACAGGGCTTTGTCAACCTTATCCTCAAACCTTACAACCGACCCTTCGGCAAGCTCCTTCGCAAACACCTCAAGGATCTGGGAAATCCCTTCGGTATCCTTTATGGCGGAGGGAACCTCCCTCACCGCCACGGTGGACACGCCGAATTCCTCTATCAAAAAGCCGTATTCCCTTAAATAGCCCGAATTTTTCAATAGTATTTCGGTTTCGGAGGGGGAAAGGGTGACGGTTACCGGAAACAGCAGGGTCTGGGGGGATATGGTTTTCCTGTCCCTTAAGCTTTCGTAGATTATCCTTTCATGGGCGGCATGCTTGTCAACTATAATAACTTTATCCCTAAGCTGGGCGAATATATATAAATTGTAGGCTTCGCCGATAATTCTGATATCGTCGTCGGGGGAAAAGACCTCCTGCACCGGCGATTCGGAACTTTTGTCTTTAACGGGGAAGTCATAAAGCGCATTTGCCGGACTTCTTACCTCCGCTTCCGGGGAATTGTTTATTTCCAGCGGGGGAATGTCCTCGTCGGCGATATTTGCCGTAAACACCTCGTAGCCGGTGGTGTCCGGCTTTTCCGCAAAGTGGGTATATGGCTGTCTTCGGGTAAAATCATGTTTTACTTCCGGCGGATTTACATCCCCGGTTTTCGGGCTCAGGGCGGATTTAACTCCGTAATAAACCGCCGAAAACACCTTTTTTTCGTCGGCAAACTTTACCTCAGTCTTGGCGGGGTGGACGTTCACGTCAACGTCATCATAATCAAGGCTTATGTTAAGCACCGCCGCAGGGTATTTGCCGGAGGGTATGTAGGAACGGTAGGCCTCTTCAAGGGCGGCCTGTATTGTTCTTGACTTAATGTAACGCTTGTTTATGTAAAAGGACTGCATATTCCTTGTTCCCCTCGGGGAATCGGGGGAGGAAATGAAGCCTTCCACCCCTATGCCTTCCTGCCGGTAGTTTATTTCCGTAAAGGTTTTCGCCGTCTGACTGCCGTAAACGGTATATATTGCCGAATAGAGTTTCCCGTCGCCGGAGGTGCGGAATTTAAGACTGTCGTCGGAATAAACCGTAAAGGCGATTTCCGGGTGCCCCAAGGCCAGCCTTTCACATACCGAAATGCAAAAAGCCGCCTCGGCGGAATCCTTTTTCATAAATTTCCGCCTTGCCGGCACGTTATAAAACAAATCTTCGATTGTAACGGTGGTGCCGTCGGGGGAACCAGTTTCGTAAAGCTCCACCCCGGTTTCGTTGGAAATGAGACGGGACCCCATGCTTTCGTCCTTTGTTTTCGAAATTATTTCAAGCCGGCTTACCGCCGCGGCGGCGGCAAGGGCTTCCCCCCTGAAACCCAAGGTCTTTACTCCGTTTATATCAAATCCCGTCTTTATTTTTGAGGTGGCGTGGCGGAACAGGGTTTTGGGCAGATCCTCCCGCAGTATTCCCTCCCCGTCGTCGGAAACCCTGATGCGGGAATTTCCGCCGCCCTTAAGGTGAACCGTAATATTTTTTGAATCGGCGTCAATTGAATTTTCAATAAGTTCCTTTAACGCCGAACCGGGACGGTCAACCACCTCGCCGGCGGCAATCATATTGGAGGACGCTTCGTCAAGAATATTTATCCTTCCCATTGGCGGCTCCTTACTTCAGCACATTTTTCAGTTCATACAGTATTCCCAGGGCTTCTATGGGGGTAATGGTGTTTATGTCGATTCCCTTAAGCCGGTCGGCTATCCTCAATGAGGCCATATCCTCCATGGTCATGTTCCCGTCGTCGTTAATTACCTTTTTTTCGGTTTTGGGGTTGGTCTCCTCAAGCTGTTTGAGGACGGTTCTTGCCTTGGTAACCACCTCTTTGGGGACGCCGGCAAGCTGGGCGACTTCAATGCCGTAGCTGTCGTCGGTGCCGCCCTTTACGATTTTTCTTAAAAATATTACTTCGGTTCCCCGCTTTTTGGCGGCGATATTGTAGTTTACGATTCCCGGAACAGTGTTTTCCAAAGAGGTAAGTTCATGATAATGGGTGGCAAACAGGGTTTTTGCCCCGATTTTTTTGTTTGTGAATTCCAGAACCGCCCTTGCGATTGACATTCCGTCGAAGGTGGAGGTCCCCCTGCCTATTTCGTCATAGATTATAAGGGATTTTGCGGTGGCATTCTTTAATATATGGGCGACTTCCTTCATTTCCAGCATAAAGGTGGAATCACCGCTTGACAGGTCGTCGCTTGCCCCCACCCGGGTGAAGATTTTATCCACTACCCCTATTCGTGCTTCGGCGGCGGGGACGAAGGAACCGATCTGAGCCATAAGGATAATCAAGGCAACCTGCCGCATATAGGTGGATTTTCCCGCCATGTTGGGACCGGTTATTATCATTGTCCTTTGGGAGGAACAGTCCATTTCGCAGTCGTTGGGGACAAAATATTTGTCCGGTATAAACTTTTCCACCACCGGGTGACGTCCGTCCTTTATGGAAATAACGTCGGAATAATCCACTTCCGGGCAGACATAATTGGACTCGTCCGCTACGGCGGCAAGGGAAACCAGGGAGTCTAACCGGGAAAGTATGTCCGCCGTCTGACGGATACGGTCTTTGGATTTGAGTATATGCTCCCTGAGCTGGGAAAAAAGCTCATATTCAAGGTTGGCGTCCCGTTCCCTGGCGGAAATAACCCTTGATTCCATTTCCTTGAGTTCTTCGGTGACGTACCTTTCGGCGTTGGCAAGGGTCTGCCGGCGTATGTAGGTGTCGGGCACCTGATTCATAAAGGACTTGGAAACCTCTATGTAATAGCCGAAAACCTTGTTGTAGCCCACCTTCAGGGTACGGATTCCCGTCCGTTCCTTTTCGGTCTGCTCGATTTTCGAAATAAAGGCCTTCCCGTCGGTCATCATCGACCTTAATTCGTCAACGGCGGCGGAGGCTCCCGGTCGGATTATTCCTCCCTCCCGCAGGGTTGCCGGCGGGTCGTCGGCAACGGTGGAAAGGATGGACTGACCTATGTCGGACAGCAGATCAAAGTCCCGGTAAAGGGAAACCAGAAGGGAGGAATTGAAATCCTTTAGATTTTCCTTTATTGCCGGCAGAGCCGAAACGGTGTTTCCCAAAGCAAGCAGATCCCTTGCGTTGGCGGTACCGTAAATAAGACGGGTTAGCAGCCGTTCGATGTCAATGACCTTTTTAAGGCTTTCGGCGATTTCGTTGCGTAAAACCGGCGAACCGTAAAATTCTTTTACGGCGTTCTGACGATATTGAATATCCTTAACGTTTACAAGGGGTTTTTCTATCCACCGCCGAAGCAGCCTCGCCCCGGCGGAGGTTTTGGTCCTGTCCAGCACCCAGAGCAGGGAACCCTTCTTTTCCCTTGCCCGCAGGGTTTCGCTTAGCTCAAGATTCCGGCGGGTGGAGACGTCTATGGCAAGATATTTGTCGGACTTGTAAAAGGTAAGGGTTTTCATATAGGAAAGGTCGGTTTTTTGGGTTTCCTCAAGGTAGGTCATAAGCATGGACAAGGCAAAAGCCGCCTTGGAGGAGGGGTTTACCACACCTTCCCCGAAATGCTTTTCCAAATCGCCGCTTACCTTTTCGGGAGTGAGTCCCACCTCGTCGGCAGGGGTTACAAGGGTGTTGTATTTCCGGCTGAAGGTGGCTTTTACCTCCTCCGGAACGGCTTTGTTGGTTACCAGTTCAGAAGGGGAATAAGCCGCCGCTTCGGAATACAACGCTTCCCCGTCCTCCTCGGATTCCAGCTCGGTAACATGGAGTTCCCCGGTGGAAATGTCGGCGAAAACCACCCCGTAACCGAAACCGTCGCAGTATAAAGCGCAGATATAGTTGTTTTTCTTTTCATCAAGGCAGGTGGATTCAATAACCGTACCCGGGGAAACAACCCTTATCACATCCCGCTTAACCAGCCCTTTGGCGGTGGCGGGGTCCTCCATCTGTTCGCAGATGGCAACCCGGTAGCCCTTGGAAATAAGCCGTGAAAGGTAGTTTTCCACCGCATGATAGGGGATTCCGCACATGGGCGCCCGTTCCTCGGTACCGCAGTCCCGCCCGGTCAGGACAAGTTCCAGTTCCCTGGACACCAGCTTTGCGTCGTCATAGAACATTTCATAAAAATCCCCTAACCGGAACATGAGAATACAGTCCGGGTGAAGCTTTTTTATTTCAAAATACTGCTTCATCATTGGCGAAAGCGGCATAAATTACCTCCCTGACAATTTCTATCCCGGCGGGGTTCCCCCCGCCGGATTTCGTACGATACAAAACGCCGGATTTTACCGAATTAATGGCATCCGCTGCAGCAGTCGCAGTCCCCGCCGCAGGAAGAATCGCTTTCGGGGATAACCACCGACTGGAGGTCCTTAATGATTTCGTTGTAGAACTCATTGGCGTCGTCCTCGGCTTCGATCAGCCTGTGGGCGGCGGGGGAGTTGGAAATGTCGTTATACAATACCTCAAGACGTGCCTTTACCGACTCGATAAGCAGATCGTCCTTGTCCTCCTTACGGCTTTCGGTTTCCAGCACCTGACGCTGTACGTTGTACTCGTTGGCCTTGGAAATAAGGGATTTATCGTCAATATATGCCTGCTTGGCGGCAAGATACTCCACGATAACCGGATGATTGGAAATAACCTCCTTGAGTTGTTCCACTAAGCTTTGAAGTTCTTCGTTCATTTTAAATATCCTTTCAAATTTATATAACTTCGCCGTCAAGCCCATAGGCACGGGCGGAAATTATTCTGACGTTGACAAATTCCCCTTCGGGACAGGGTTTGTCGAAACTTACGATTTTATTAGAGCCTGTCCTTCCGGTTTCCCCTTCGGAAAGCACCCGCAAATTTTTCCCCACATAATCCCGGTTTAGCTTTATTGCGATTTCGTTCTGGACTTCCGAAAGATAGGCAAACCGCCTTACCTTTTCCTCGTGGGGGATTTGGTCTTCCAGCTTTGCGGCCGCCGTTCCGGGACGGGGGGAAAACACAAAGGTGAAAATCATGTCAAACCCCACTTCTCTGATAAGGGAAACGGTGTCCTCGAACTGGGATTCGGTTTCCCCGGGAAAGCCGCAGATAATGTCGGTGGTGAGGGAAACGCCGGGGAGTTTTTCCTTTATATAATAAGCGGTTTCAAGGTATTTTTCCCTTGTGTAGCGGCGGTTCATACGCCTTAGCACCTCATTGTTCCCCGACTGAACCGGAAGATGGAAGTGCTTTGCGATTTTATCCGACGACGCCATAACGTCAACCAGCTCTTTGGAAGCGTCTTTGGGGTGACTGGTGATAAATCGCAGGACAAAATCCCCGTCGAATTTGGAAATTTCCTTCAGCAATCCGGGGAAGGTGTATTCCCCCTTATAGCTGTTCACGTTCTGCCCCAGCAGGGTTATATCCTTGTAACCGTCGCTTATTAGCTGCTTTACTTCCTTAAAAATTTCCTCCGACGACCGGCTGCGTTCCCGTCCCCTGACATAGGGTACCACGCAGTAGGTGCAATAGTTGTCGCAGCCGTACATTACGGAAACCCAGGCTTTGTATTTTGAAAGCCGTTCCACCGGAGTATCCTCGGCGATTATGCCGAAATCGTTGTGGGGGGAATCGTTTACAAAGGACAGGCGTTTCGGGCTGTCAAGGCATTTCTGAACAATTTCGGGGAGACGGTAGTTCATGTCGGTGCCGAACACCGCATCAATGTAGGGGTAGGAGGCATAAAGCTTTTTTCTTATATGGTCCTGCTGAGCCATACAGCCGCAGAACATAATAAGCATACCCGGCTTTTCTTCCTTAAGCTTTTTGAATCCCCCGGTTATGGAAAGTGTTTTAAGCTCCGCATGTTCCCGGATAGCGCAGGTGTTGACGATAATCAGGTCCGCTTCCTTCTCGCTTTCGGCCCGTTGGTATCCGCAAAGCAAAGCCAGCCCGTACAGCTTTTCGCTGTCGGATTCGTTCTGCTGGCAGCCGAAGGTCTGAATAAACACCCTTGGGGTTATCCCCGACATGAAAAAGTTTTCCTTAAGTTTTTCGGCTATATTTTTTTGATTTATTACTTCCTCTTTTGAAACATAGATTCCCATTAAAATACCGTTCCCGCGCAGATCAGATTATTTGCACACCATTCGTTGAAGTTTATCGAATTTTTATCAAAGGACGCCACCGTCACCCTTCCGTCGCCGGAGGAGGCGTGGACAAAGCTTCCTTCCCCTAAATAAACCGCCATATGCCCTTTGAAAAACAGCAGATCCCCTTTTTTTGCGCTGTCAAGGGGAAGGGGTTTCAGGTCCGGGGTTTTACCGGGGTCTGCGTCCCGCCAGATGGGTATTCCCGCCATCTGACAGGCAGTGAAGGCAAGCCCGGAACAGTCTATTCCCATGTGGGTGCGTCCCCCCCAACGGTACTGAACGCCTGAAAAGGACAAAGCGGTCTTGCAGATTATTTCCCTTGCGTTTTTCTCGTCAAGGTTTTCGGGGATATTCCCAAGGGCAGCTTTCCGTATGTAAAACATCCTTTTGTCGGGCAGCACCACAAAGGCGTGGCGGTCGAACTGTTCGGAAAACCCCGCATCAACCTTTGAGCCCATTGGCAGAGTCATAACCGGCTTGTTGAAGTTTTTGTCGTTGGGTAAAAGGTCAGCCCAGGGGAGGACGATTATTCGGTTGGGGTCGGCAAGCTTTTCTGATAAACTCTCCTTGTCAACCCATCCGGAATAACCGTATTCGGTTTTGATTTTAACGAAATTTTCAACCTTATCAATTATTTCGACTTCAGTTCCGAACATGGCTTCGTCCACATGCTCGGAACTTTCCGCGGGATAGCGGAAAAGATGGGCAACCGGAACCGAAACAATCATAAAAATTACCTTTCTTGTTTACTTGGAGGTGTTTTCCGCCCTTTTTGCCTCGTTGAACACCGCCAGCGCCACTGCGGGGCAAACCCTTTCGTCAAAGGCGTCGGGGATGATATAGTCGGGGGAAAGCTTGTCGTCGTCAACAAGGGCCGACAGGGCATAGGCCGCCGCCACCTTCATTTCCTCGGTTATCTGATTTGCCCTGGCGTCAAGGGCACCCCTGAATATGCCGGGGAAGGCAAGCACGTTGTTAATCTGGTTGGGGTAGTCGCTGCGTCCCGTCCCCACCACTGCGGCCCCGCCGGATTTTGCTTTGTCGGGTAAAATTTCGGGATTGGGGTTTGCCAAAGCGAATATGATGGGGTTGGGAGCCATTGATTTAACCATTTCTTCGTCCACAAGGTTGGCCGCCGAAACGCCTATAAACACGTCCTTACCCGCCATTGCGTCCTTAAGGGAACCTCTTACCCCCGCCTTGTTGGTGCCTATGACCGCCTCCGCCTGGGCGGGATTGATGTCGGGTCTTCCTTCATACAAAGCCCCGCGCCTTCCGCAGTAGGTTAAATCCTCAACTCCCAAATTCCTGAGCATTCTGCCCACGGCAATCCCCGCAGCCCCCGCTCCGTTGATTACCACCGAGATTTTCTTTATATCCCTGCCGGTAATTCTGCAGGCGTTAATCAAAGCCGCCGAAACCACCACCGCCGTGCCGTGCTGGTCGTCGTGGAATATGGGTATGTCGCAGATTTCCTTTAAGCGTCTTTCGATTTCAAAACACCTCGGAGCGGAAATATCCTCCAGGTTCACCCCGCCGAAGGAACCGCAAAGCAGCCTTACGGTGTTTACGATTTCCTCCACATCGGTGCTTCTTATGCAAAGGGGTATGGCGTCAATCCCCGCAAATTCCTTGAACAACAGGCATTTTCCCTCCATAACCGGCATCCCCGCTTCGGGGCCTATATTCCCCAGACCCAAAACCGCCGTTCCGTCGGTTATTACCGCCACCGTATTCCATCTTCTTGTAAGCAAAAAGGATTTGGAAATATCCTTTTGAATTTCAAGACAGGGTTCGGCAACGCCGGGGGTGTAGGCAAGGGATAGCTCCTTGCGGCTTTTTGCGCCGGTGCGGGCTTTGATTTCGATTTTTCCCTGCCACTCGTAGTGTTTTTGAAGTGATTCTTCACGAATATCCATAAGTAACTTCCTTTTTTTACAATGTATTTTATTTTTATTATATTCAAAAATAATATAGGTTTATCTTGCAAAATCAACAAAAACCATGTGTATTTTTTGTGAAATATTCCGTTTGAGGTTGTCAGTTTATAAACAGGTGGGTAAAATGAAAAAAATTATAATATTTTCAATGGCAATATTTCTGCTGGTTTTCGCCGTAAATACGGGGGTTTTTGCCGAAAAGGCCTATGACTGGTTTTTCAAATCCGCTTCCGACCACACCCAGCCGGAGGTTTTCGGCGGCAGTAAAATGCCCGACAAATACGGCAGCCTTTATTTAGGCTCCCCCGACGAAAAGGTTATATATATCACCTTCGACGCGGGTTATGAAAACGGAAACGTGGAAAAAGTCCTTGATGTTCTTAAGGAACATTCGGTACCCGCCGCCTTCTTTATACTTCCCGAACTCCCCCGCCGTTATCCCCATCTCGTAAAGCGTATGGCGGAGGAAGGTCATTTGGTGTGCAACCATTCCTATTCCCACCGGGATATGTCGGGGATAACCGACTACAACGAATTTGTAGAGGAGCTTACAAAACTGGAGGATACATGCAGGGAAAAAGCCGGCGTTGCCATGGCAAAGTATTTCCGCCCCCCCAAGGGGACCTTTTCGGAAAAGAACCTGGAATTCTGCCGGGAAGCGGGCTATGTACCGGTTTTCTGGTCCTTTGCCTATGCCGACTGGGACAATAACGCCCAAAAGGACGTTGTCTGGGCATACGATAAAATAATGTCCAACATCCACAACGGAATGGTTATGTTGCTTCACCCCACCTCCGCCACCAACGCTTCGGTTTTGGGGAGGGTATTAACCGACCTGAAAGCCCGGGGTTACCGGTTCGGCACCCTTGACGAACTTAAGGAGTATTCCCGTCGGAAGAATCAGTCGGGGTAGAGTTATATTCCGGCATTGTTTCTTCCGGCCGCCCGTCGGTTTCCTCAACCGGCAGGGAAGGCACCGGTACCGTTTTTTTCTTTCTGAATATAAGATACAGTATAACCGCGGCAACCGAAACAAGGGTTACTATCTTTGAAACAAGCTGAATTGTTGTCCCCTTGTACCGTACCACCGCTTCGCCGCTTTCGTTGTCCCCTAAATAAACCCTTACGATATTGCTTTTCCCGTATTCCGGCTCTGCCGGAATTCCGTTTATTTCGGCGTAATATCCCTTGTACATCAACAGCGGGAACTCAAGATAGGTATCCTTTTCGGAATTGTTGTTGAATTTTACGGTGAGGACATTGAAATCCCTTGTGTATTTGATGTTACCCGCCGAAAGGTGGTTTGAGGTGACTTTATCTTTCCTCTGGGTTGTTATATAATTCTTTATGGTACTGGCATCAACCCAGTTGCCGTTGTCATCCTTATATACCGGCATGTATTCACCGGCACCGAAGGAATTCATGAATTTCATCTTTTCGACGGCATCATCGGCGGCGTTATACATCCTGAAATATTTGTCAACACCGGTGAGAATAAAGGAAAACAAGGATAAACCGACAATAAACACTGTAAACACCGTGGTAAACATGGGGGATTTTGATTTTAATATGGCAAAGCCGGCAGCTACCGCGAAAAAGAAGGTGGCGAAAATCAAAAGTCTCCAGGGAAACTGAATTGACCCCAATAAGCCCTGCATCGATTGCCAGGGGAACGCGTTTGTGGTGGCAAGCAGGGTTACCGCCCCGGCGGCGATTAGCCCCCATGCCGCTTTTCCCGGTTTCCATCCCTTGTACTGGGAATAATAAACCCCAGCTATCCCCGCCAACGGAGACAGTCCCAGACCGTTGGGTATCCACGGGTCGGGGTCTATTTTTACAACGAAATCGCAGAGAATCGCCCAGCCCGGCATTGCCCTTGATGAAAGGGAGCCCCATACAACCGCCGCTTTGCCGTTGGTTATGGGGAAGTCGTAGGAGACAAGCTGTTCCATAAGAGGGAACAGGAAAAAGGCGGAAACCCCCGCAAAGGTTACTACCGATAGGACAATCAGCTTTATTTTTCTTGTGTCTTCTATAAATTTCTTTGTGTTAATCAAAGCGAACACGAAAAGAAAGAATACCGCCACCACCGATGTAAGTACATGGCTTATAAGACACCCCGCAAGGCCTAAAGGAAGCAGCAGCCACTTTTTACCGTTCTGAAAGACTATGTTGTAAAACCCCGTAAACAGAATCGGGAGGAAAATAAAGGCCTGTGTTTCCCCCAGCGCCACCCGGATAAGCATATCCACGCAGAGATAGGAGGAAAAGGTATACGCCGCAGCGGCGGCAAAGGCCGCCGCCTTGTTTTTGAACACAAGCTTTCCGCAGAAGTAGCTTACAAAGGCGCAGGCGGTCAGGACCATCATGATAAAGTACTTTAAGGCAACGACGGGAGCCATCCCCCAATGTACCATAAGACCGGGTATATGAAGTAAAACATCCCCGTAAAACAATGGGGAGGCATAACCGTAACCGTCAAGATAAGCATGGTGTATGGGGGAAAACCAGATTCCGTTGTCAATGTTTTTACCTATAGACCAGATTCTCCCCGTATGATAATTTATATCATGCCCGGTAGTGATATCGGTTACTGAAAGGGGGATAACGCACAGGATCAGCACCAGCCCCGCAAGTAAAAGAATATACCTGTGCCGCCGTATAAAACCGGAAATATCCTCAATCATGTCAATCATTCCTTTAATTAGCCCCGTATAAACTATATAACAAGGGAATTAGTGGGGCAGACCTTTATGCATTCCCCGCAGCAGATGCATTTATCCAGATCCACCACCGCTTTATTGTCGATAACGGTTATTGCCTCAACGGGACAGGCTTTGACGCATTTGCCGCAGGCAATGCAGCCTATTTTGCATACCTTCCGGGTCAATGCTCCCTTATCGGTGTTTTTACAGGCGTTTTTGGCGTAGTCGCCGGCATATACCATGGTTATTATCTTTTTAGGGCAGGCGGTGACGCACAGGGTGCAGCCGGTACATTTTTTACAGTCCACCTTAGCCACCCCGTCGATGACGTGAATGGCGTCATAGCTACACACCCTTACACAGTCGCCGAAACCGTTGCAGCCGTATGTACACTCCCCTTCACCCCGACATAAAAGGGCAGAGGCGTAACAGCTGTCGATTCCCTTGTATTCCATTGCTTTTTTGGTGTGTTCGGGCGTCCCCTGACACTGGACGAAGGCCACCTTTTTTACCGTCTTGGAAACCTCAACCCCCAAAACGGCGGAAATCTTTTTAACCCCTTCTTCTCCCCCCACCGGGCAGAGGGTGGTTTTAACCTTGCCGGTGGCAAGGGCTTTTGCGTATTCGGCGCAGCCGGGGAAGGAACAGGCGCCGCAGTTGGCGCCGGGGAGAACATCCAAAAGCTGTTGTTCGAGTTCGTTTACCTTTGCCTTGAGCAGTATTGACGCTATCGAAAGGCCGATACCGAATATAAGTCCCAACCCCGCCACCACTGCCGCTGCAATAAGTATTGTTTCCATTATTACACTCCTAAAAGGTTTTTAACAATATCCTCGTCGAAGCCGAAAAAGGCCACCGAAAGGATTGAGGCGGCGATAAGGGTAATGGGTATTCCCTTTAGGAAATCGGGAATATCCGCTTCCGCCATTCTCCGCCTAACTCCGGCAAACAGCACCATTGCCACAAGATAGCCTATTCCGGCTCCGATGGCGTTTACAAGGGCGGAAAGATAGCTGTAGCCTGCGCCGTAGTACACATATCCCGTCCGGTCGGCGCAGAGCACCGTAACGGCAAGCACGGCGCAGTTGGTAGTGATAAGGGGGAGATAAACGCCCAATGCCTTATGGAGGGAAGGAAGGTATTTGTTCATAACCGCCTCCACCAACTGAACCAGCGAAGCGATAACCAGAATAAACACAATGGTCTGTAAATATTCAAGATTCAGCTTTGCCAGAAGGTATTTTTGTATAGGCCAGGTAACCGCCGTCGCCATTGTCATGACGAAGGTGACCGCAAGGGACATCCCAACGGCGTTTTTCATTTTGTTGGAAACACCCAGGAAGGGGCAGATACCTATTGCCTGGCGTAACACATAGTTTTCGGTCAGTACTGAGGAAATGACTATGGCGATAAGGGAAACGATTAACTTATTCATGCACCTTTCCCTCCTTTTTGCTCATGCTGCATATGGAAGCCGAAGGGCAGCCGTCGCACAGGTTTTCGGGATTTTTCCTTTTGGCAAGCCTGCTTACCGTTGCGATAAGAATGCCATAGACGAAGAATCCTCCCGCGGTGGCGGTGAATATGCCTATGGGGGACATAAAGGATTTGGTTATTGCAATTCCGAAAACCGTTCCGGAACCCAAAAGCTCCCTAATAATACCCATCGTGGTTATGGCAAGGGTAAAGCCCAGCCCCATTCCCGCCCCGTCAAGGAGGGAGGGGATAATTTTATTTTTTGAGGCGAAAACCTCCGCCCGGGCAAGAATAATACAGTTTACCACTATCAACGGTAAAAACACTCCCAACGCCTTGTCCAGGGAGGGCACATAGGCCTTGACCACCATCTGGACTACGGAAACGAAGGAGGCGATAACCGTAATAAAGGCGGGTATCCTCACCGAATCGGGAATAACCTTTCTTAATGCCGAAATAACCGCGTTTGAGCAGATAAGCACAAAGGAGGCGGCAATTCCCATTCCGAGAGCATCCAGAGCATTTTTGGAGATGGCGATGGTGGGGCAGGTACCGAGTAACAGAATCAGGGTGGGGTTTTCCCGGATAATTCCCTTTGTGAATTCTCTCAGGTTGCTTTTTGCAGACATTACTTAACCCCCCCTTCCGTAATTGCGCTATAGCTTTCGGCCGCTTTGTTCACTGCGTTGGCAATTCCCTTTGCGGTACGGGTGGCTCCTGTCAGGCCGTCGATATTTTTCCCCACCTCAAAGGCGGTGACCGTCTTTCCCTTGTATTCGTCGGCAAGACCTTCGTCAATGGCCTTCCCGCCGATGGAAGGGGTTTCGGTATGGGAAATCACCTTTACGTTTGTTATAACGCCCTTACTGTCGATACCCGTCATAACCTTTATTTCCCCACCGTAGCCGTTTGCCGCAGTAACAAAGATATAGCCTAAAATGCCGCCGTCCTTATCCAGACACTCAACGTAGCTTTCCTTTTCGTTGTAGCTGGAAGCATCCGGGAACACCACTTCCCGGAGCCTGTCTTCCGCACCCTTATTATTCCGGGCGATTTTATCCTTGGTAAGCTCGTTTGTCACCGCCAGCAGCAGCACCGAAAACAGGCAGATAAAGAAAAGGGAAAGAACAGGATATAAAACATCCTTGAATTTTGAATTTTTCATTTTAACGCCCTCCTTTTTGACCCGAAGGGAACGGGGGAAAACAGGTTGTCGATTGCGGGGTTTATAATGTTCATAACCAGAATGGCATAGGAAACCCCCTCCGGCATTTTGCCGTAAAGGCGGATAAGCATGGTGATAAGACCGCAGCCTACTCCGAATACCGCTTTACCCCAGTTGGAAATGGGGGAGGTAGCGTAGTCGGTGGCCATAAACACCGCCCCGAACAAAAGTCCGCCGGACATAACCTGAAGCAGCACGTCCTCACCGCTTATTAAGGCAATAAGGGCGACGCTTCCCACAAAGGACAAGGGGATTATGGGGTTGATAATCTTTCTCGCAACGAGATATATAAAGCCGATAAGTACTGCGATTACGCTGGTTTCGCCTATACAGCCCCCCCTGTTGCCGATAAACAAATCAAAATATTTATATGCCCCGCTTCCCGCTGCTAAGGGGGTGGCGTTGGTTATTGCGTCGGTGGCGGCCGAAGTTGCCGAAGTGGTTGCCGAGGTGGCGGCGGCAGCGGCGTCCGCCATGAACACCGTGCCCGAATAAATTGCCATGGAGGAAAAGGAAAGCAGCAGTATAATCCTTGCGGTACAGGCGGGGTTGGCGAAGTTGAAGCCTATCCCCCCAAACATCTGCTTTACCACAACAATCGCCACTACCGCACCGAACATGGCGGCGAAATAGTCGCAACCTGGAGGTAGTATAAGACCGAGTATTACCCCCGTAACCGCCGCCGAAAGGTCCCCCGCCGTCTGCTGGCGTTTCATGACTATGCGGCTTATATATTCGGTCAGGATGGCGGTGGCGGTGGTTATTGCCACCAATAACAATGCCCTGAAACCGAAATAAATCGTACCGGCGATGACACAGGGAACCAGGGCTATAAGCACGTCCCCCATTATTCCCCGGGTGGTTTTTTCGCCTCTTATATGGGGCGAGGAAGAAACAATTAAGCTATCCATGCTACCCTTCCCCCTTACTTCTGCTTTGATTCCCTGAGCAGGGATTTTGCCAGTCTCATTCTCTGGGTCATATACCGGTATGCTGGACACACATAGGTGCAGCAGCCGCATTCGATACAGCTGTTAACCTTCAGCCTTTCAAGAGTGTCGAAATCCTTTTGGTCCGCAGCCTTGGCGATGTTTACCGGGTGAAGCTTCATGGGACACCTGTAAACGCATCTTCCGCAGCGGATACAGTCGGATTCCTCCGGCGTTTCCCCCGCTTTTTCGTCAAAGGCAATCAAGGCGTTGTTTTGCTTTAATACCGGCAGGGAAAGGTCGGACACCGCAACCCCCATCATGGGACCCCCCATTATAAGCTTTTTAAAGTCTGTGACGTTGCAGAATTCCAGAACTTTCTTTATCGGGGTGCCTATGGGAACAAGCAGGTTCCGGGGGTTTTCCACCCCATTCCCGTCTACGGTTATCCGTCTTGAAATAAGGGGAATTCCCGTTTTAAGATAATGTGCTATAAAAGACAATGTGGTGACGTTCATTACCACGCAGCCCACGTCAAGGGGGAGCTTGCCTTCCGGCACAACCCGCTTGGTGCAGGCGTAAATGAGCATTTTTTCCGCCCCCTGGGGATAGCGGGTTTTCAGCTTTAATACCTTGACCTTATCGTGGGGGTCGTTGGTGGAGCTTTCGGCGATATTCGTCAGCAGCTCAATGGCGTCGGGCTTGTTTTCCTCTACGCCGATAATCACCCGCTTAAAGCCGAAAAGCTCAAGGAAAGTGTAAACCCCCGACATGATGTTCCATGAATTTTCGATTATTTCCCGGTGGTCGGAGGTGATATAGGGTTCGCATTCCGCAGCGTTTACAATAAGGGTGTCCACCTTGTCGCTTGTGACGTTGATTTTGACATGGGTGGGGAACCCCGCTCCCCCCAGTCCTACGGCACCGGAGTTTTTAACGGCGTCTATCAGATCCTCTTTGGTTTTTATTACGGGCGGGGAAATCTCCGGCGAAAGTTCCTGAAGACCGTCGGATTCGATAAAGACCGCATCGCATTTTTCCCCGTTCGGCATTCTTATTTTGTCGATTTTTTTTACGGTACCCGAAACGGAGGAATGAATGGGGGAGGCTACAAAGGAGGTGGCCTCTGCAATCTTCTGACCCACATATACCTTGTCCCCCACGTTCACGCAGGGGGAGCAGGGTTTTCCGATATGCTGGGACATGGGTAAAATTACCTCATCCGGCACAGGCAGAGTTACCGTCTGACTTTGGGAAGTATTTTTGTTGTGAGCCACCCTCACCCCGCCGAACAACCGGTAGGGCTTTTTGGGAAACAGGGGATTATCCATAAAACTTCCTTTCTGTGCAGTCTGGCACATTTAGGTTTTATTATTCATAAGAACTTTATCAGACAGCAGTTTTTGCATAAAATACAATGTAAGTCCGGTAAGGGTTCCGGTTACCGCCCCGAAGCATAAAAGCACCGGCAGGTAGTAAAAGGCGGCTTTGCCGATAAATAAAGAATAAACCGCCACCTGCACAATGTTGTGGACTTCCGCCCCCATAAGCCCCGCTCCGATACAGCCGAAACGGCCTTTTTTGTCGGAAAAAATAAGAATTATGACTACGGTGGAGGCAAGCCCCCCGGAAACCGAAAGGACAAAGGCGGTAAAACCTCTTGTCAAAAGCACGAACACGCTTTTAATTATGCTTATCGAAACCGCCGACACAAAGGAAACATTCTTTGCCGCCGCCATTACCGCCACATTGGAAAAGCCGATTTTAATCCCCGGCGGCAGCAGGGGGGAGAGAGGGAATAATGTTTCAAGAAAGGACGCGGCTATGGCAAAGGCGGAAAGTAGGCCGCTTAAGGCTATCTTAAAGGAGGGTTTGTTTGTCATATTGTCAGCCGGTAATTCCGTCAAGGGGTATTTTTCCCTCGCCGGTTATGCGTATCGAAACCCTTGCGGGTACGCAGGAGGCCATTTCCCCCCTTTTCGAAAGTATGCCGAATTTTATGCACAGCTTGTCCGGACAGCTTGATTGTGTAAAGCCTATCCCCTTGGGGGAAACGGTTATTTCCACGTCCAGATCCCCCTTTACGGTAAAGGTGTATTCCTCGGTTACCTCCGAAAGATTGACGGTTTTAACAATGCTGCCGTCGTATTCGATAACCGCAATACGTCCCCTGCCGCTTCTGAGAAAAAACATAGTCATAATCCCGGCGGAGATAAGGATTACGGCGATTATAATATCCGCTTTTTTAATCAGCCGGGTTTTCATCGGTTATCACCGTATATTTGTTAGTGGATTCAAAGCTGTCCGCAAGACCTTTGGTTATATATATCTGTTTATCGGTGGTTATGAATACCACTTCCGCCGAGTATTCCTCCAAAAGGGGGATAGAATTATCTATTCCCATACAGAAAAAAGCCGAAGCGAGCATATCCGAAAGCCCGCCGTCATCACACACCACCGTTACGGATATTAGATTGTTGAAAACCGGGTAGCCGGTATCCGGGTCAAGCAGGTGATGATAAACCATGCCGTCTTTTTCAAAATTTTTTTCATAGCTTCCCGAAGTGGAAATAAAGGTATCGGTTGTTTTAATTTTGCCTATAAGGGAGGCGGTGTCGAAGGGATTTCTTATGCCTATTGTGAATTTTTCCCCGTTTTTCGACCCGTAAACCCCCACGCTTCCCCCTACGGTAACCACGGCTCCGGAAATACCCGCTTTTTTATATTCGTTTACCGCAACTTCGCAGGCTTCCCCCTTGCCGGCGGCGGAAAGGTCGATTTCAACCCCCCCCGTAAGAGATACGGTTTTCCCCTCGATTTTTATATTTTCATAGCCCGTGTTTTCAAGGGCTTTGTTGATATCTTCCTCCGAAGGGAGGGAGGGGGAATCTCCGTCAAAGCCCCACAGCTTAACCAGCTTCAATACGGTTATGTCGTATTTGCCCCGGGTTTCCTCCGACAGCTTAACCGACTGGGAAATAAGCTCGAACACCTTTTCCGAAGGGGTCAGGGTTTTATCTTTATTGAGGTCAGCAAGCTGGCTGTTGTCTTTCCGGTAGGAAATCTCCATATCAAGGGCTTTTATGGCCTTTATTGCGTCGTTTAAAATTTCTTCGTCGCCGCCGTAAACTGTCTGGGTAACAACGGCTCCCATGGCAAAGGAGGTGCTGCTTTTCTTACTGTTTTCCCCGTTATCAAGAGCGCAGGAACAGACAAGCAGGGCAAGCAGAAAGGCTATGCAGATTAATGCTCTTTTTTTCATACCTACCTCCGCCAATAAATTCATTTCATTGTATCACAAACGGTTATTAATTTCAATAATTATTAAAACATATATTTTTATAATTCGGCTTTTTTGGGTTATGTACTTGATTTTGACTGCCTCATAAACTATAATGAGGTGATATTGTGGCTGAATGGCTTAAGGTTTTTATAATAGTTTTCGCCTCCTACGGCATTTATTCGGCGGTAAGGGATATTGTAATATTATTGTTCGGGAACAAAAAAGAGGAAATATATATATACTTAACGCCCGAAAGGGTTTTTGACGGCAAATGGGATATGGTCATATCCTCCGAGGACGAGGACAGAATACTCAATGCGTTAAGCGGGGAATACGAAAAAATCTATATACTGCGCGGGGGAAATAAGTGGACGGAGAATACATCGAAGGAAGAGTGGAAGAAATAATATTTTCCAACCCCACCAACGGCTATACCGTTTGCGTCGTCGGCGCAAAAGAGAGCATGGTTACGGCGGTGGGGATTATGCCCTTTCTCACTGAAGGGGAAAACATAAAAGCAAGGGGATTCTGGCAGAACCACCCCACCTTCGGCAGGCAGTTCAAGGTGGAGGTGTTTGAAAAGGAGCTCCCCGAGGATGAGGACGCCCTTTACCGCTACCTTGCCTCCGGCTCCATAAAGGGAATAGGCCCCGTCACCGCAAGGCGGATAATCGACCGCTTCGGGGAGGATACCATTTCGGTTATGGAGCACAACCCCGAATGGCTTTCGGAAATAAAGGGAATTTCCAAAAACCGCGCCAAAGAAATCGGGGAATCCTTCGCTTTGCAGTTCGGGGCAAGGGAGGCGATGATATTTTTAAACAAATATTTCGGTCCCTCCCTTTCGGTAAGAATCTATAAAAAGTACCGTTCCGCCTCTGCCGACATTATAAAATGCAACCCCTACCGGCTGTGCTATGAGATTCCGGGAATAGGCTTCGAAAAAGCCGATCAGGTGGCACAGAACATGGGCTTTCCTTCCGATTCCCCCGAACGGATAGAAGCGGGACTGCTCCATGTGCTTATGGACGTGGCTTACCAGAACGGCCACTGCTACCTCCCCGGGGATATGCTGATTCAGGAAAGCCGGAAGCTCCTTGAGGTGGGGGACGACCTTATAACCAACGCCCTTGGAGAATGCGTAAAGCGGGGGGAAATAAAAAGAAACGACTTTAACGCCACACCCTGTTTTGCCTTGTCTTTTATTTACTATGCAGAATCATATATAGCCTCGAAGCTAAAACTGTTAAGCCAAAATTCCCTCACCTTTCCGGTGGAGGGGATTGAGGAACAGATAAGCCTTTCCCAGGAAAAGCAGTCGATAGTCTATGACGAAATGCAGGTTACCGCCATAAAAAATGCGGTAAACCACGGTTTAAGCATAGTCACCGGCGGTCCCGGTACGGGAAAAACCACGGTTATCAAGGCCGTTATAGACATTTTTGAATCACTCGGGGTTAAATACATGCTTGCCGCCCCCACCGGCAGGGCTGCCAAGCGGATGTCCGAAACCTCCGGCAGGGAGGCAAGAACCATACACCGATTGCTTGAGGTGGTGTATTCCGAAGACGACAGGCCGGTTTTTTCCCGCAACGAGGACAATCCCCTCCCCGCCAAAGCTTTTATTATCGACGAAACCTCAATGGTTGACGTGTTTCTTATGGAGGCCTTTCTGCGGTCTGTCAAGCCCGACAGCATGGTGGTGTTTATCGGCGACGCCGACCAGCTCCCCCCCGTGGGTCCCGGCGACGCCTTGAACGATATAATTTTCTCAGGTTGTTTTAAAGTAACCCGTTTGATGCATATTTTCCGCCAGGCGGAAAAATCCTTGATTATAGTCAACGCCCACCGGATAAACAACGGGGAGGAACCCTATCTTAAACGGAAAGACGGCGATTTTTTCTTTATTGAAAAGCATAACCCCGCGGAACTTCAGAACTTGGTGTCCTCCCTCTGCAAGGACAGGCTTCCGGCAGCTTACGGATTCAATCATCTTGAGGATATTCAGGTGATAACCCCCACCCGCCGGGGGGATTGCGGCACCAGGGAATTAAACAAGGTGCTGCAGCAGTCCCTTAACCCCCCATCCAGATACAAAAAGGAAAGAAAGTACGGCGACACCGTCTTTCGTGAAGGGGACAAGGTAATGCAGGTAAGGAACAACTACGACCTTGTCTGGTATAAGGAAGGTGAGGAGGGGACCGGCGTATTCAACGGGGACATAGGTATTATCGTTAGCATTGACCCCAAGGGCGATACCGTAACCATTGACTTCGACGGGCGAATCTGCGAATATGAAATGACAAACGCCGACGATCTGGAGCTTGCCTATGCGGTGACGGTGCATAAAGCCCAGGGAAGCGAATATAATGCGGTGATTGTGCCTCTGCTCAAATGCCCCTACCCGCTGATGACACGAAACCTCCTTTACACCGCGGTGACAAGGGCAAAACAGCTGCTTATCGCCGTGGGCGATACGGCGGTTATAAACCATATGGCGTCAAACAACAAAAAAGACATCAGATTTACCTCATTACCCTATTTGCTGAAGAATGAACAAATATAAAAAACGGAAGGGAAAAGCATATGAACGGCAAGACATATTCGTTTATCGGCGGAAATTTATCCTATGGTATAACCGTAAGCCCGGACAGGACAAAGGCTTTCTTTACGTCCCTTAAGGACACCGAAACCAACAGGTATTTTTTCAAGGGGGAAAGGGATATTTTCTTCCTTGTTGCGCTGAACAACGAAACCAAGAAGGAAACGATTGTAAGTTCCTCATCCGAATGGGAAAATATTTCGGTCGCAGGGACGAATGATGCCGGAAGCATTATGTTTTCCGACTCCCAAACCCTCCCCGGCGTTTCGGTGGTTATTACCCTCACCGGAGGGGAGTTTTTGTCGGTTGACACCCAGCTTATAAACACAGGCAATAAATATTCCCTTTACAAATGCTCCCATCCCATGGTGCATTTCAACACAGGCAAAGACATATACTTTTTCTATCCCTACGGCAGCGGGGAAATCCAGAATTCCGAAACAATCGGGGAATGGCACAGCGAGCAGTCCTATCCCTCATACGGCGCTTCCATGCAGTATCTCTGCTTCTGGAACGACAAAACCAAAAGAGGGGTTTACTACGGCTGTCATGACCCCTATCCCGCCTCCAAGAAACTCTGCACCCACCGGAAAAAGGAGGAAAACGTTTTTGCCCTAAACGCATGGCAGCTGCTTTCGGACATTACAGGCGGCTGTAATTCCCAGAAGCTTTGCGGTTCCCTTAAGCTTAAGGCTTTTGACGGTGACTGGTACGACGCCGCTTTGCTGTATAGGGATTTTGTGGAAACCCGGGCTAAATATTGTCCGGAATACGGCGACTACGGCAAAACCGACACCCCCGAATGGTTCAAGAATATCGACTGCTGGTTCAACCACCGGGTTACCGACGACAAGCCATTTGCCGATAAAATCATCGCCAATTCCAGTATGTTCAAAAACAAGCCGGCAATCCATCTGTACTACTGGCATCAGGTTCCCTATGACAATGACTACCCCCACTATTTCCCCATGAAACCCCAGGTGGAGGAGGAACTGAAAAAGCTCCATGAAGCGGGGATTAAGGTTATGCCCTACATCAACGGCAGGCTGTGGGACACCCGGGACAGGGGAACGGAGGACTACCAGTTTTCCTCCGTGGCAAAGCCCTGGGCGACCAAGGATATAAAAGGGGAGGTAATAACCGAAACCTATGCCTCAAAGGAGGAGGACGGCTCTCCCGTAAAACTTGCGGTAATGTGCCCCGCTACCGCCCTCTGGCAGGACAAGGTGGCGGAAATAGTAAACAAACTGTTTGAAATCGGCTTTGACGGGGTTTATATCGACCAGATAGCGGCGGCGGAGGCAAAACCCTGCACCGACGAGAACCACAAGCACCCCGCCGGGGGGGGCGAATGGTGGTGCCGCGCCTATAACACCATGCTGGAACGGATTGCCCTGCGTAAGCCCGCCGACCGTATGCTTACCACCGAATGCACCGCAGACCCCTTTATGGTTCATCTTGACGCCTATCTGACATGGATATGGATAAGGAACAATCAGGTTCCCGCCTTTACGGCGGTTTATTCCGATAAAATTTTAACCTTCGGCACCGACTTCAGGGGTCTTGGCAACCTGGATTTCCGCCTTGACGGCAACCTTGACGAAGGAGGTGTCCGGGTGTTTGCTTCCCAGTCCTTCCTGTACGGTATCCAGATGGGCTGGATAACCACCCAGCTGTTTGAAAAAATGCCCCATAAGGATTTCTTTATCCGCCTTGTAAACGCCAGGGATAATCTACGCAAATACTTTGTCGGCGGAAAGGTGTTAAGACCTCCGGTGATAACCGACAACGGGGGAAAGATTGTCCTTACCAAATGCCGGGAGGCGGTAGGGGGTATCGTGGAATCCGCCTGCGTAAACGGTATGCTCTGGGAGGAAAAGCAAACCGGTAAAAAAGCCCTGCTGCTTGTCAACTCCGGGGACAAAACCGTCAAAGCAAAGATAAACTCCCTACTTCCCGACGGGGAATATAAATTAAACGGCGATATTAAGCGAAAGGTAAATATCAAAAACGGCGCTTTCAGTCTTACCATGCCGGCTCTGACATACTGCTATATAGAGGCTTAAAATGGATTTTTTGTTTCACAAGGACCCTAAAACCCTTCATGTAAACACCCTCCCCCCAAGGGCGTACTATATCCCCTACGAAAGCCCGGAAAAGGCCGTGGCAGGGAAGAGGGAAAACAGCGGTTACTTTCAGTCCCTTTGCGGGGAATGGGGGTTTGAGTGGTTTCTGTCGGAAAAGCAATTGCCGGACTTCCTTGATAATTCATACATCCCAAAAGAAAGTATAACCGTTCCCTCCTGCTGGCAGATGTATCTTGACCGGGGGTATGACATACCCCATTATACCAATATCCGTTATCCCTTTCCGGTTAATCCCCCTTATATACCGGAGGAAAACCCCTGCGGGCTGTACTGCCGCAAATTTACGGTAATTCACCCGGATAAAAAGGTTTACCTTAATTTCGAGGGGGCGGATTCCTGCTTTTATCTATATATAAACAACAACTTTGTTTCATACAGTCAGGTTTCCCACTGTACAAGCGAGATTGATATTACCCCCTATATAAAAGTCGGGGAAAACGACATAAAGGTACTGGTTTTCAAGTGGTGCGATGCTTCTTACCTTGAAGATCAGGACAAATTCCGCCTTTCGGGGATATTCAGGGAAATTTATATCCTTTACCGGGAGGAGGGGCATCTGACCGATATTTTTATCAAACCTACCCTATCGGAGGATTTTTCAACCGGTAGAATTAATATTGAAACGGACGGCAGATACCGGACCCTATTATACTCCCCCGAAGGGGAGGAATTAAACTCCCCTGAAGTCAAAAGCCCTCTTTTATGGAGCGACGAAACGCCTTATCTGTATAAACTTATAATAAAAAGCGGTAATGAATATATCCCCTTCGATGTGGGCTTCAGGGATATTGCGATTAAGGAACGAACCGTGTTGATAAACGGCAGACCCGTTAAGGCCAAAGGGGTAAACCGCCATGATTCCCATCCCGTTAAGGGCTATGGGGTGGATACGGCGGATATGGAAAAAGACCTTTTCATAATGAAAGCCCATAATATAAATATGGTGCGCACCTCCCACTACCCCAACGACCCCCGGTTTTACGAACTGTGCGATAAATACGGAATTTATGTCTGCGACGAGGCGGATATCGAAACCCATGGTATGCAGCTTTTCGGCAACTGGGATTATTTTACCGACAATCCCGAATACAAGGACGCCTACCTTGACCGGGCTGTCCGAATGCTGGAACGGGATAAAAACCACCCCTCGATTATCATGTGGTCGGTGGGGAACGAGTCGGGAATAGGCTGCAACCACAAAACAATGTGCGAATATTTCGCAACCCGGGACGGCACCCGGCTTATCCATTCGGAGGACACCACCCGCCGCCTTTCCGTACACCTGAAGGACAATCCCGAAAAGGCAAACTGCCCCTATATCACCGTTGACAGCCGGATGTATCCTTCAACCCATGAGATAAAACACGACTACCTTGAAAACCCTGCCCTGACAAAGCCCTTTTTCCTTTGCGAATATTCCCATGCCATGGGGAACAGCCCCGGGGATTTGAAGGATTACTGGGATCTGATTTATAATTACGACTCCTTTTTCGGCGGCTGCGTCTGGGAATTCTGCGACCATGGGGTATATAAAGGTAAAAGCGAAAACGGGGCTATCTACGCCTACGGCGGGGATTTCGGGGATTTCCCCAACGACGGGGAATTCTGCGTTGACGGTCTGGTTTACCCCCACCGCCGTCCCCATACCGGGCTTTTGGAATACAAGCAGGTTATAAAGCCCTTTTGGGCTGAACTTGCGGGTAATACCCTGAAAGTGAAAAACCTCCGGTATTTTAAGGATTTTTCGGATGTCTGCCTTGAATGGGAAGTCACCGATTCCGGTAAAACCGTTAAACAGGGCATTATCGATAATCTTAACATATCCCCCCGGGGAGAGGGGGAATACTTCCTTGACTTCGATAAAGCCGGTTTAAGCGGCAGGGCATATCTTAATGTATATTTGAAATCGAAAATCGGTCTGTCCTGGGCAAAGAAGGGTCATGAACTGGGCTTCGAGCAGTTTTTAATAGGCAGGGAAGAGGTTGAAAAAAGCTACACACCTTCCTGTTTTATCGAAACCCCCGATGTATATAAATGCGGCAATATCTCCGTTGACAAAAAAACCGGAATGCTTTGCCTTGATATGCTTGAATCCCCCGGTGAAATAACCCTCTGGCGGGCTCCCACCGACAATGACAGATATATCAAGGCGGAATGGTATAAAGCGGGTTATTACGACGCCAAAATGAGTATTTCTCCTTTGGGCTTTGAGGAAAACACTTTGATTTATGGCTTCAAACTGATTAACGGCGAAAGGGAAATACTTCAGGGCAGAATCACCTATACCCCCTATATGGAAGGGGTTATGGCAAGTTTTGATGTGTCAATAACCCCCGGCTTTCCCGAACTCCCCCGCTTCGGCCTTGAATTTAAAGTTAAACCCCAATTTGACAAGGCAACCTATTTCGGTCTCGGCCCCTACGAAAGCTATACCGACAAGCGTCATTCCTGTAAAATGGGGTTATATAAAACCACTGCGGACGACAATTTCGAGCCCTATATAAAACCCCAGGAAAATATGGCGCACGCCGAAACGGAATTTATCGAAGTTTCAAACGGCATTGACAAATTTAGGTTTGAAAAGGTAAACAAACCCTTTTCCTTCAACTTCAACCGTTACGGCTCCAAAGTGCTTACCAACACACTTCATAACCATGAGCTGATTAAGCAGGATTTCGTTTATCTGAACATCGACTGCCGACAGGCGGCCATCGGTTCCAACTCCTGCGGACCAAAGGCGAATGAAAAATACCGCTTTTTGGACGAAAACTTTAGCTTTTCCTTTTTAATTTCTGACATCGGAGATGGCATATGATAAAAATCGCAGTTCTTGACGGTGCCACTTTGGGGGAGGACCTTAACCTTTCCCCGCTTAATAATCTGGGCGAAGTCGTAATTTACAAATCCACCCGTCCCGAAGAGGTTGCCGGAAGGCTTTCCGGTATTGACGTGGTGATGATAAACAAGGTCAAACTGAACGAAACCAACCTGCAGGACACAAATATAAAGCTTATCTGCATTGCCGCCACAGGATATGACAATGTGGACATTGAATACTGCCGGAAAAGGGGAATTGCCGTAACCAACATGGTGGGTTATTCCACCGACAGCGTTTGCCAGGTAACCCTTTCCATGGTGTTAAGCCTTGCCACCCGCCTTAACTAATACACCCGTTTTGTCCGGGAGGGGGATTACACCAAAAGCGGTCTTGCCAACCGGCTTGTCCCCCCTACAACGAGCTTGCCGGCAAGATATGGGGAATTGTGGGACTCGGCAATATCGGCGGAAAGGTGGCGTCGGTGGCATCCGCCATGGGTTGCAAAGTGGTGGCATACACCCGGACACCCAAAGAGGGTTATGAATGTACCGACATTGATACCCTTTGTGAAATTTCACACCGATAATAGCCTGATTCGCTGATCTTCATCGCTGCACACATGTCTTTTACAGTATATTTTTCTTTGCACTGCAGCACAAATTTGTGTCGTTCCGATGTTTTTACTTCTTCCGGTCTTTTGCAAAAAAACCCAGTGCGTCCTTCAATATCTCGTTTGCTCGTGTTAATTCCGCATTCTCTCGTTCGAGTCGACTGATACGAGCTCTTATCTCGTCATCGCTCATATTCAGCTTTGACGCTTCAGCTTTTGATTTTCGGTTCTTTCGCCATTCTGCCAGGGTATAATAGTGTAAACCTAACTGTGTCGCCGCTTTTTTTACTCCGATTTCATCGGATAGTTTCAATGCTTCTTCCTTAAATTCTTTACTGTACTTCATTTCTTGCACCTCTCCTGATTTTTATTCTATCAGATTTTTGGGTGCTTGTCGACTCTATTTAAAGTATAACACTTCAAAAGATGGGGAGAAAAATCCGCCCTTACGGGGCGGATGAATAATTTTTAGTGATGAAATCAGCCTGGCGACGGTATAATCTAATACTAAAACGCCCAGGTGCTGTCCTTGAATATCTCAAAGGCAACACCGTCTTTATAGCCAACTATCGAAAGGTCATCGGAGCCTACCATAAAGTCAACGTGAATCATGGAATCGTTAAGCCCTTTCTCTCTGAGCTGGGCTTCGGTAAGGTTTTCAAAGCCCTCCACCGTGTCGGAATAGCCCTTTCCGAAGGCGATATGGCAGGAGGCGTTTTCGTCAAACAAAGTTTCGTAAAACAGAATCCCCGACTTATTTACCCCCGATTCCTTGGGAACCAGCGCCACTTCCCCTAAATATGCCGCCCCTTCGTCCATGGAAAGCATCTTGTCAAGGAGTTCGCCGTTCTTTTCCGCCTTCCAGCTTGTTGCCTTGCCGTCCTTAAAGATAAACTCGAAGTTTTCGATAAGCACCCCGTTATAAGACAAGGGCTTTGTTGAAACCAACCGTCCTTCGGCAACACCCTTCTTTGGGGCGGTAAAAATCTCCTCGGTGGGCATGTTGGGGTTATAGGAAACCCCGCTTAAGGAGGTGTCGTCCCCGCCGCTCCATTTGGATTCGGGCATAAGCCCCACCCTGAAATCGGTGCCGTTGGAGGATTTGTACTCAAGATAATCAAAGCGTTTTGAGGTTAAAAATTCCTTCCTCTGCTTGAACTTCCGGTTATGTTCCCGCCAGGCGCCGACGGCATCGTTGTCGGGAGTCAGATGGCAGGTGGTGAAAATGGCTTCCCACAGCTTTTTGACCGCCACATTTACCCGGTCGTCGGGGAACACCTTTTTTGCCCACTTGGGGGAGGGTACTGCGGCTATGGTCCACTGGTATTTGTTATCCATTGCCTCCCGGTAGGGCTTAATTATGGGGTATATGGCCTGCCTTGACTTTGCCATTTTCTCATAGTTTATCCCCTTCAACCCGTCGGGGTCGTCGGACAGAATGTGAATGCAGGCAGGGAGTTTTTCAAGTTGATACTTCAGCTTTTCTTCCTTCCACTTGGGGAATTTGGAAAGCTGTTTCAAAGTCATTTTTTTATAGTTCAGCCTTGTTACGGGCTGATATGACCACTGCACCTCCACCTGCTTTGCCCCCGCCTTGTAGGCTTCCTCAACCACAAGGGTTATGAATTCGTACTGGTCGGCGGAGCCGTAAACAAACACCTCCTGCCCCTTTTGAACGTTTGCGCCGACTTTAACGATAAGTTCGGCATATTTTTTTTGAAGCTTCTTTGTCATTGTATTTCTCCTTTTATCATTTTAAGGAATTCGCTTTCGTCTATGATTTTAACTCCCAAGGCCTTTGCCTTGTCCAGCTTGCTGCCGGCATCGGTACCGCAAACCAGCAGGGAGGTTTTCTTTGAAACGGAGGATGCGGCCTTCCCCCCGTTTTTTTCGATTATTTCCTCCGCCTCATCCCTTGACAGGGATTCCAGTTTCCCGGTAACCACCACCGTCATCCCCTCAAAGGCAGACCCCTTTTCCTCCACCGGTTCGGTCATATTAACCCCGTTTTCCTTAAGCCGGCTTATGAGCGCCGAATTATTGGCAGAGGAAAAGAAATTTATTATTGCTTCCGCCGTTTCGGGACCTATATCGGGAACCGCTTCCAGCTCCTCCCGGGTAGCCTTCATAAAACTATCCATGGTCAAAAACCGTTTGGCAAGGGTTTTGGCGGCCTTTTCCCCCACATGGCGGATACCGAGGGCGAAAATCAGCCTGGAAAGGGGACGGGATTTGGACTTTTCGGCAGCGGTTATGATATTTTCCGCCGACTTTTCCCCCATGCCGGAAAGGGAGGCGATTTTTGCTTTGTCAAGCTTGTAGATATCCGCCACCGACTTGATAAAACCTTCTTCGATAAACCTTTCGGCGGTGGATTCCCCCAGGGTTTCGATATCCATTGCCCCCCTTGACACGAAATGAATCACGTTCCTTAAAAGCTGGGCGGGGCAGGAGGAGTTGGTGCATCTGGCGGCGGCTTCCCCTTCCTCCCGTATAACCTTTCCGCCACAGGAGGGGCAGGTAGCGGGCATTACAAAGGGGATTGTTCCTTCGGGGCGTTCTTCTCTCACCACCGACACGATTTCGGGGATAATGTCCCCGGCTTTTCTTATTATTACGGTGTCGCCCGTGCGTATATCCTTTTCGGTTATATAGTCAATATTGTGAAGGGTGGCCGCCGACACCACCGACCCCGATACCGCCGCAGGTTTCAACAGGGCTTTCGGGGTAAGCACCCCCGTCCTTCCCACCTGAACGGTTATATCCAATACTTTTGTCTTTACGCTTTCGGGGGGATACTTAAAGGCCACCGCCCATCTGGGGACAGCCCCCACCTCCCCCATTCTTTCCCGGTAGGACAGATTGTTTACCTTAACCACGGCGCCGTCGATGTCGAAGGGGAGGTTTTGCCGCTTTTCGCCTATTTCCTTTATTTTAGCTTCGATTTCCTCATAGGTTTTACAAACCGTAAATCCGGGGGAAACGGTAAAACCCGAATTTTTTAAAAATTCAAGGCATTCCCCGTGGGTAGGAGGAACAGGTGTATCGCAAAGCTGAATATTGAAAACGAAAATTTCCAGCTTCCTTTCGGCGCACAGCCTTGAATCCAGCTGACGCAGCGACCCCGCCGCCGCGTTTCTCGGATTGGCAAAGGGGGCAAGCCCCTCCTCCTCCCGCTTTTCGTTTAATCGGGCGAAGATTTTTTTGGGCATATAGACTTCTCCCCTTACGATAAGGCGGGGAAGTTTCTGATTTATAACCAGGGGAACGGAACGGATAGTTTTAAGGTTCCGGGTGACATCCTCCCCCACAAGGCCGTTTCCCCGGGTAGCCCCCCTGACGAATATCCCGTCGATATATTCAAGGGCAACCGAAAGGCCGTCGATTTTGCATTCAACCACAAAATCGGCGTCGGGAAACTGGGTCTTTACCCGTCTGTAAAAGTCGGCCACCCCTTCATAGTCGAACACGTCCGTAAGGCTTCCCAGCCTTACGGGATGGCTTACCTTTTCAAACTTTTCCGCCACATGGCCCCCCACCCTGAAGGTAGGGGAGTTGGGGGAGGCAAACCGGGGATATTCCTTTTCAAGGGTTTTCAGCCTTTCGAAAAGCCTGTCGTATTCGTAGTCGGAAATTTCCGGCGAATCCTCATCGTGATACTTTTTTGAATGATATTCGATAAGCCCTTCAAGCCGACGCATTTCCTGTATGATTTTTTCCATGGTCAAATCACACCTTTTTTGCCTTTATCCCGATCCAGTCGTTTTCGGTCGTTATTTCGGTAATCTCAAAGCCGTCTGATGTCAATGCGGCCGAAACGCTGTCTTTTTTGTGGGAAATTATCCCGCTTAAAATGACCCCACCGCCTTTTTTGAGGAGTCTGAAAAAGAGGGGAACCATGGCTATAATCACGTCGGCCACGATGTTTGAAACAATCACGTCGTATTCAAAAGCGGAAATTGTATTTAAAAGACTTTCCTCTTCCAGCACGTTTCCCGAGAAGGCTGCAAGGGTATTTTCGTCGATATTGTTTATTTTTGCGTTCTTTTTCGTAATTTCAACGGCGTTTTGTTCTATATCCACACAGACGCACTTATTTACCCCCAAAAGGCAGGCGGCGATTCCCAAAATACCGGAACCGCACCCCATGTCAAGGAGGGTTTTACCCCGTAAATCCTCCTTTTCCAGTAGCTCAAGGCAGAGCTTTGTGGTTTCGTGCCTTCCCGAACCGAAGGAGGATTCGGGGTCGATTTCAAGTACAGTCCTGCCTTCCGGCTGACAATCCTCCCAGCTGGGTTTTATGATAAACTTTTCCCCTATCTTAACGGGATGGAAATACTCCTTCCAGTTGTTTTCCCAGTCTTTGTCGTCGCTCTGGGAAAATAAAACCGAAACACTGCTGTAATCGGCGTTCTGTTTCATTTTTTCCGCAACATCCAGTATTATTTCCCTGCGGGAAAAGCCCTGCTCGTTCTGGGGGAGATATACCGTTACGGTAACAGTTTCGGTGTCTTCCGGAATAAGGCTTTCATCGTAGTAGTCGAAGGGGATTGAATTATCCTTTATTATGTCCAGAAAATCCTTCGGGTCGTCAACGGAAAAGGAGGTAATCCCCTTTATTATAAGTTCGCCGGCAAGAAATTCCGAACCGGCGGTGTTGGTTTTTATTATTACTTCGTCAAACTTCATCTATCATTTCCTCGTAAATGTCTTTCAGCCGCCTTGCGTCCTCTGCCATGGTTCCGGCGGATTCGCAGATAACGGTGGGGGTTACCCCAAGGGAAACCACTGCTTTTATAAACAGCCTTTCGTCGGGACCGAAATTTTCGTCCTCAAAAGTGAGGTGCTTCTTTTCCCCCATGCCGGTGTATTCGATTTTCGAAAAATGGCAGTGGAGGTTTTCGGCGTGTTCGGGGCTTAACCCTTCGGCGATGGCATTGAAAATCCGTTTATAATCGTCCTCGGTTTTTATCCCCCCTAAGGTGCGGGCGTTGAGATGGCCGAAATCCACCACCGGATAATACATCTGAGGGCAGATTCCGCAAAGGCGGATAACCTCCTCCACCGTACCCAGCTGGTTTGCCTTCCCCATGGTTTCAAGTCCGGCCTTTGCCTTGTAGCCTCCCTCGATAAGGGCGGCTGCGGATTTTTCAAGGGAGTCTTCGGCTTTTTTCAGAGCCTCCTCCCGGTCGAGTTTGGCGGTTGACCCCGAATGGACGACAAAAATATCCGCACCGAGAAGGTCGGCTGCGGAGGCGGACTGAACTATATATTTAACGCTTTTGTTCCGGATTTCATCATCTTGGGAGGAAAGAGATATAAAATAAGGGGCATGAAGGGAGACGGCTATACCGTTCTCTTCAGCCTTTTCCCGTATAGCCTTAAAGGTTTCGTCTGATACGTAAAGCCCCTTTCCCGCCTGATATTCGTAGGCGTCAAGGCCTCTTTCCTTAAGCCAGGCAAAGGCCTGAACCGTTGACTTGTTTCCGTCTTCGTAAAAGGAGACGGAGTTGCCGGCGGGGCCGAACAAACATCTACGTCCTGCTTTCATTCTTAACCTTCAGTCTCCTGTAAATGGAAATAAACGGTCTTTCCAGAAACCGCTTCGCCTTGAAAAACAGGGTGTTTTTATCCTTTATGGGTTTGACCATGAAAAAGTCCAGCTTGGCGCGATGGGCGGCTATGCAGTCGGTGAAAATCTGGTCGCCCACCAGAAGGATTTTATCCCTTTCCAGCCCCATATGCCGGATACAGCGGTTTATCCCCTTAGGGGAGGGCTTGGAAGCGTCGGGAACGCAGAAAAACCCCAGTTCCTCGTTGAATATCCCCGCCCGGTCGTTTTTGTTGTTGGAAACAAAGGCAATTTTTATCCCCGCATTTACAAGGGATTCGAAATAATCCTTCATTTCCTTGGTGGGGCGGAGTATTTCATAGGGGGCAACGGTATTGTCAATGTCAAATATAACCCCCTCCTTCCCCAATGAGGAAAGAAGCAAGGTGTTGATTTCGTATATGTCCTGATACATACCGTCGGGGACAAGCAATTTTCTTTTCTTCACAGGAAACTCCCGAAAAACAATGTTTATGTTTAATTATTTATGTTACCAAAGCATATAATATCATATAATTTTTAAATATTAATGTCAAGTGCTATGTTATAACATTAATATCAATATAAAATTTTTAACAAAAACAACCCAAATTGCACATTATTTTACATATCAAGTTTTGTATTGACAACACAATTTATTCATAGTATAATCAAAATGTTATTACAGATACGGTTTAACACCGCTGAATACGGGGGCGAAGTGAAGGCACAAAAAAGAGGCGTTAAAAGCATACTGATAAGCATCGCCGTACTTATATTTCTTATTTTACTTACATATTATCTGCTGTTTAAACGGTTTGAAATAGAGGAAATTTTTAAAATCATAAGGGGAGTGGATTTGCCCTTCATCGCAATCGGCTTTGCGATGATATTCATATATCTTTTATGTTACTCCTTTTTTACAAAACTGCTCCTTGGTTCCAGGGGTTACAGAATAAAAACCGCCTCTGCTTTCAGATATGCCGCCGCCGACTTTTATTTTTCGGCAATAACCCCCTCCGCCACCGGCGGACAGCCCTTTGTCATTTATTATATGAACAAGGACGGCATTCCCGTATCGGAAAGCTTCCTTTCCACCTTTCTTCATACAACGCTTTACAAAGTGGTGCTTCTGACAATTAACCTCGTTTCGGCGGTTTTATATTGCAGGGTGTGGGCAGGTTCCGGCTGGGCTTTTATTTCCCTTTGGTTTTTGGGGCTTTTTATTGCCGTCGGGGTGATTTTATTAACCCTCCTTTCGGTTATAAAGAGGGAAGCGGTTGTAAAATTCGGGAACGGGATAATAAACATCCTCGGTAAAGTCAGAATCGTTAAGGATGTCCGGAAAGCAAAAAACAAACTTGAAAATTCCGTTGACGAGTATCAGAAGGCGGCAAAGGAATTAAAAGGGAAAAAGAGTCTGCTTGTTAAGCTGTTTTTAATCGTTTTCCTTCAGCGAATCGCTTATTTTTCGGTTGCCTTTATCGTGTATTATTCCTTAGGGTTTACGGGGAGAGCCTTTTTATACTTTTTGGCGATACAGTCCTTTATTTCGTTGGCGGTGGATTCCCTGCCGCTTCCCGGAGGAACGGGGGCAAACGAAGTGGCGATAATTTTAATGTACAAACCCGCCTTCGGTCCCGAAGAGGCCGCCGGCGCGATGCTTATGATACGTTTCATAAACTACTATTTCGCACTTATAGTTTCATCTGCCGTAACTATATTTTATCAGATATATAACTCATTTAAGGGAAAAAAGGTTGTTAAATAATGGATTCGATAATCAGAAACCGCGAAGGCGAAGAAATGGTATCCACCCGGGAAGAAAGAGCGCTTTCCTTTTTGTATGAAAGCGTTACGGGACGTATATGCTTAAAAGTGGTAAACCGCCGGTCTGCCGCAAAGCTGGTGGGGAAATATATGAATTCCCGACTTTCGAAGGGGCTGATTGACAGGTTTATCGAAAAAAACAACATTAATATGTCCTTTTACGAAGATAAGGAATATAAAAGCTACAATCAGTTTTTCACCCGCAGGCTGAAGCCCGAATGCACCTGCATCTGTATGGAAAAGGAAGCCCTTGTTTCCCCCTGCGATTCGAAATTAAGGGTTTACCCCATTAACGACGACAGCATTTTCTTTATAAAGGATTCCCCCTACAACGTTAAGGAGTTGCTGAAAAACGAGGAACTGGCAAAAGAATTCAACGGGGGGTTATGCCTTATCTTCCGGCTTACCGTTGACAACTACCACCGGTACATATACTTTGACGACGGCACCAAAGGGGAAAACGTATTCATCCAGGGGGTGCTGCATACCGTAAACCCCATAGCCCTCGACAGATACAACTTCTACAAGCAGAACTGCCGGGAATACACCGTAATGGAAACCCGGAACTTCGGTAAAGCCGTTCAGGTGGAAGTGGGGGCAATGTTTATCGGCAGGATAAAGAACAACCACTCGGCCTGCTCCTTCAAACGGGGGGAGGAAAAGGGAATGTTCGAATTCGGCGGCTCCACCGTCGTGCTTCTTCTAAAGAAAAATGCCGCCGTAATCGACGGCGACATTATGGCAAACTCCGGGGAGGGAATAGAAACCATAGTCAGAATAGGCGAAAGAATAGGCAGTAAAAAGCAATAAGCTAATCGATAAGACCTTCGTCCCTGCTTCTTTGCAGGGATTTTCTTATTGCTTCCTCTAATTCCTTTTCCACATTGTAGTACCTGGCTATCTGAAACAGCTCCACCATTGCCTGACGGAGTTCGTTAGCCAGGTTTTCTTTTTTCGGCTCACCGTGCTTTTGCCTTTTCAGCCCCGAATCCTCCCAGAGATTGATTTCGGCGGCGACTTCGCCGCATTCCTCCAGCAGTCGGGTTGCCATCTGATAAGGTTCTACCCCTTTGGGAAATCTTTTATTCGCAGCCTCAGCCATTTTATAGAATCTTTCCATTGTTTTGATTATCCTTTCCGTGTTGAATGATACTAAATTTAATCCATTCCTTTCGGAATGGATTAATCGCCTTCGCCTGTTTTTACAGCACTATATTCGTTATCATGTAATTGAGATAATCCTTGTATGCCATCCGGTCGGCCACCATGCGGCGCATTTCATACAGTATATTCGGGGGTATGCAGTTTATTTCCTCCTGGGAAAGGGTGTTCTTCATCATTTTGTCAAGATACAGCGCCTCGTGGATTTCCATTGTAATTATGGCGTTGTTTCTCAGGCAGACCACCTTTTTCATCTGCCCCCCCACAAGGCTTTCCACCGCGGCGCAGCCCATCTGGGTGGCAAGGACCCTGTCCCGCAGGGTGGGAGCGCCCCCCCGCTGGATATGGGCGGGGCGGACAAACCGGCTTTCTATGCCGGTTTTTTCGGATATCTCCCGGCACAGGTGTTCACTGTAATCGCTGCCTATACCTTCGGAAACGATTATAATAAAGTTCCGCTTTCCGTTTTTCCGCGCTTGTATCATCTTTTCGAAAAGCCTGTCGAAATTTGTGGGAATTTCTTTTATGACGGCGCAAACCGCACCCACCGCAATGGCGGTATGAAGGGCTATATCCCCCGCTTCCCGTCCCATGACTTCCACCACGTTGCACCGTGCGTGGCTTTCGCCGGTGTCCCTGAGCTTGTCCACCAGGGACATAACCGTATTCATGGCGGTGTCAAAGCCGATGGTGGCGTCGGTGGAGGCGATATCGTTGTCGATGGTGCCGGGTATGCCGATACAGGGAATCCCCGCGTCGGTCAGGTCAACCGCCCCCCGGAAGGTGCCGTCCCCGCCGATGGTTATAATCCCGTCAAGGCCGTATTCCCTGCACTTATCAACCGCCTTCCGCACACCCTCCTTGGTCTTGAATTCGTTGCTTCGGGCGGTGTAAAGCATGGTGCCCCCCCGGTCGATTATGTAGGAAACGTCCCGTTCACCTAACTTTTTCAGATCGCCGTCGATAAGCCCCTGATAGCCGTTGTATATGCCGTAAACCTCTTTCCCCTTCAATAAAGCAAGACGGGTAACGGCGCGTATTGCCGCATTCATTCCGGGGGCGTCCCCGCCGGAGGTTAAAACACCGATACGCTTAAACACACTCATTTATGCAAAACTCCTTTTCTTTGCCTTCACATATGCCTTTTTATGCGCAGAAGTGAAGAAACACAAGTACCGAATAATAATTATCCGCTTCAAATCCCACCGTATAGGGATTAATCAGCTTTGCGCCGGGGAAAAACTGATTTTTATATGCCGTTTCCTGCTTTTTATACTGGACTTCCACCTCGAAATATACCGGCAGTTTTGCGACGCAGGATTTATAATCTTCATAAAGGGCGTTGGCTATTTGCTCTTCTATATACTCCTGGGCTCTTTTGGGGTGGGAAGACAATGACGCACCGCCGATTCCCTTATTAACAGGAGCGACGGTTATGCCGGGGATATACTCTTTTGCCATTTCGCAGACGGTTTCGTCGCCGGAAATAAAGGCTACCGGCACTCCCTTCAGGGCGCAGGCATAGGCGTTTATAACAAATTCGCTGACATAGACGCCGTTTATCTTTATATATTGAAGGGAAGTGGATAAGGTATGGGCAAGGGGGGAACCGGAGGAAAAAGCGGGGGAATGGTAGCCGGTAAAGGCGGCGGCGTCAAAGGTTTCGTCAATGCCGCTTACCATGCAGAAGGGATCTCTTGTCCAGTTCCGGATTATTTTAGCGTATTTAGGCAGTTTGTCGGGGTAAATGTTACGGGCGGTGTCATGGGCGTCTTTTATTAAAACCTCGTCAAAACCCGCCCTTTTCGCTCCCTCGCAGGCGGCGGCTACCTCCTGGGTCATAATGGTGCGGAAATATGTATTGTCAAGGTTGGTTTCGTCCCAGTGGCAAATGCCGCAGCTGCCTTCGATGTCGGCGGAAATGAACAGCTTTTTAGGTTTCATTTTCCAAATATCCTTTCGTTTTTTTAAGAAACCGGTTGAAAATCGTGCCGTTTTCCCTTGAAAACGTGTTATTTTCCTTAGCGTATCTCATCTGCATGGGGCAGTTTTTCCTGTCCGGGGCAAAGTCGAAATGCTGCTTTACCCCCTCCATACCGATTGAATACTTTTTCATAAGGGATGCGGTAAGGATTGAGGCGTTGTCGCAGGCTTTCAGAAACACCTTTTCCCAGGCAGCGTATTCCTCCCCGGAATACACTCCGGGGAAGCCGTTGACGCAGATTTCAATGCCTATGCCATAGAGATTCCCGTCGCCGTAGCCTCCGTCGGAAGCATGCCACGCCGATTCTTCTTCGGGGATATGCTGCCATATTTCCCTGTCGTCCACCGAAAAATGCCAGGAAGCCTCCCGGGGCTTTTCCGAACATGCCTGCTTATGGATATATTCGTTATGCCATTTGGCGTCACAACAGGAAATATAGTTTCCGGTGTTGTGGATTACGATGAACTTTTTGGTTTCGGGGATTATCCCGGGTCGGATTTTCGCCCCCCGGGGGATAAAGTCAATAAAAATCGGGATATCCTTAACCAGTTCTTCGGCTTTCATATCAGGTTAACCACTCCGGTAATAATGTTTGCCACAAACAGAATACCGGTTATAACAAGGTATTTCGTCTTTTTGTCGGCGAAGAGCAGTCCCGTTACCGACGACAATCCGATAATCGCCGCCGAAAGCAAAAGATACAACGGGGTTGCCATGTATTTATCCGCTTTTCCGTCAAAGGTGACCTTGGTGGCGATTTTGCCGGGAAGGATAAACACCATAACCACGTTAAAGACAACCGTTATCGCCAATAAAACGATAAGTATTATATTGAAAATTCTTTTTTTATCCATTGTCGATTACAAGCTCCCAGGAGCAGGAAGTGTCCCAATGGGTACCGGCGGCCACCTTGGTGCTTGTGGAAGAGCCGGTGAACTTTGAAAAATACAGCTTGTTCTGAGTTTGGTTCATATCCCAGAAGAAGGTCTTTTCGGGACTCTTGAAGTTGTCTAAGGAATCGTTTTTGGTGTAAACGCTTACAAGGAAGGAATATTCCGTGTGTTCATAGCCGTAAATTTTACAGGTCGTGGCGGGATTTCCGTTATACATTTTGCCGGAATAGTCCGCTTTTCCCACCTTTAATGTTTCCACCGTCCTGACGGTGCCGTTGTCGTTAAGGAAGTCGATATACAGCCCTAAGGTTTTGGGAACAGGGAACATACAGGTATAAGACAGTGCGTAATAGCAGTCCCTAGTAAAGTCATAGGAAACCCTGAGGTAAACCTTCTGTCCCACGACGGTGTAGGTTCTCACCACGTCGCAGTAGGTAAGGGCTTCATCCCCCCAGTGGAGCTTCGTCTTTTCCGCCACAACAAGGTTTTTGACGGAAAATTCCTTGCCGGACTTGTCAAACACCAGTTCCTCGCCGGTTAAGCCGTCGTAGAACTTCAGATCTACCAGTATTTCGTTCCCGTGGTTTCCCCCCGACCATACGGTTTCCCCGGCTTTGCTCCCGGCGCGGTAAACGTATTCCCAGTCGGTGGAGCCGCTGGCAAGCTCAAGACCTCCCACCACAAGGGTGCCAATGTTCCATGTCCCCCAGGACTTCTTGTTGAAGGCGATGGACATGCTCTTGCCGTTTGAGGCGGTGGAATTAACCACGTACTGGGCATCTCCGACTTTCTTAACCTTCATATCCCAGATTTCGGCGGTTTCGGTATAACCCGAATAAAGGTCGATTTTCTCCATGGACTGAAGCTTAACGGCGATATAATCGGTCACGCTGAAATTGCCGTCTTTGTTTATGTCGCCGGCGGAGGTTAAGGTGTCGGGTTCTATTTCGTTAATTATGGCTTTTGCGATAACCTTTGCGTCTCCGTCGGTTACCCCGGGAATTCCGTCAATATCGCCGGGGATTATTATAGTATAGGTGTTTTTGGCTTTGTTGCCGGAATACTGAACCGCTTTGCAGCCGGTGTACAGATTGCCTTTGGTAAGTTCCTTGCCGTCGCTGTTTTGTATCTTGACGCCGGCGATATATTTAAGGTTTTCCAGGAGGGTTGCGGGGGTGTCCCCGGGCTTTGCGCCGAAAATAAAGCCTTCCTGTATGTAGAACCTGCTGCCTTCCCTGAAGGCAAAGGGATAATTTTCAATATTTAGGTCTTCGGTTTTATCTATAAGTTCCGACACTTCTGATACCTCCTCGGATTCATCGTATTCGGATTCCTCCGAAACTTCCGAAGCGTCCTTTTGGACTGCCGTGGAATTATATATTTCAAATTCGCTGCAGAACACGAAAACCCCGGATTTGGGCGCGCCGATTAAGGCCTTGACATACCTTGCCGAAACCGGTTCCTTAAGCTTAAGCCGGTAAAAGGTTATGTTTTCCCCGTCTTCCGGTCTTCCCGTGCCTATCTTGGTAAATTCGTTGTTGTCGTCAGATACATAGAATTCAAGAGAGGTGGGGGCATCTATGCCGCTGTTGGCGAAATTGACAAGCTGCATTCGGAATTCGATAAGACCCTCCGTGCTTTCCCCTAAGTCAACCGTGGCGAAAAAGGGAGTCCCTTTGGGGGAATAAAACCCGTGCCAATAGGTCCCGTATAAATCCCCTGCATATAGGTTGCCGTCGGTTAGTTCCTTGCCGTCAATGTCCTGATAACCCATGGCGGGAGGAGTTGCGGTATAGGCTTCGGTAGCTTCATAGGTTTTGTCCTTGGCAACGTTGTCCTTACGCTCATAGACGGTTACCGTTTCGGCAAAAACCGAAAAAGCCGCGGAAAAGGCAAACAAAGTCGCCACCGCAGCTATTAGGATGGTTGCAGTCAGTTTTTTCATTTATATGTACCTCTTTCTGATGAATTGCGTTTTACAATTAATATTATGTATTGCAGGCAACCGCCTGCAGGGCTTAATCGTTCACGTCGCTTACTATATCGCTTACCAAATCGCTTAGACCGTTGGTTTCGTCGCCGATGGTGGCGTTGTCGAAATCGCTTTCATCACTAAAGATGTCGCTGGTTTCATCAGTTACAAGGCTGCTTTCATTGGTAACCTCACTGGTCTGGTTAACCGAACTTGCGTATGAGGAGTTGTTGTCCTTGCCGTTTTTATCGTTACAGGAGTACAGGCAGACGCTCATTGTAAGCAGGACAAGGGAAAGCAGAAAAACAACTATCTTTTTAAGCATAAATAGGTCATCCTTTCACATAAGAAATCCGCAATATATTATACCCGGCTTCTTATTAAATATTGGTTTGCCATTCATGCTTTATGTTTAGCATTATAACACAAATTATACCCGTTGACAAGAATATTTCAATTTTAATATTGACATTTTTGCGTATTCTGTTAAAATGTTGGCGAACCTTTTATTTTTACCGAAATTATAAAACGCAGCTTTTTTCAGGAAAGGAAGGCTTTTGATTATGGTTGTCAGAACACCGCCCATGGGCTGGAACTCATGGAACACCTTCGGGGGAAACATCAACGAAGAACTTGTTAAAACCACCGCCGACGCAATGGTTAACACCGGTCTGCGGGACGCCGGTTATAATTATCTTGTTATTGACGACTGCTGGTCGGAATTCACCCGGGACGAAAACCATCGTCTTGTACCCAGCAAGACCAAATTCCCCAACGGAATGAAAGCGGTTGCCGACTATGTCCATTCCAAGGGACTTAAATTCGGCATCTACTCCTGTTCGGGGACACTCACCTGCGCCGGCTACCCCGCATCTTATGAATATGAATTTATCGACGCCAAAACCTTTGCCGAATGGGGCGTTGACTTTCTTAAATACGACTACTGCTTCAAACCCCAGCATGAGGAAGGCCAGATCCTTTACAAGCGCATGGGGCTTGCCCTCGCCAATTCCGGAAGGGATATCCTCTTTTCCGCCTGCAGCTGGGGCGCGGACGAAACCCATAAATGGATAAAAACCACCGGTTCTCATATGTGGCGTTCCACCGGCGACATTCAGGATAACTGGAATTCAATTAAATCCCTTTACGAAAAGCAGTTAGAGCTTCAGCCTTTCAACGGCAAGGGCTGCTTCAACGATATGGATATGCTTGTGGTTGGCATGGGGGGCAAAGGCAACGTGGGCTTCGGCGGCTGCACCGTGGAGGAATACCGCACCCACTTTTCCATCTGGGCTTTCTTCAACTCACCTCTCATGATAGGCTGCGACATCAGAAACATGAGTCCCGAAATCGTGGACATTCTTACAAACAAAGAAGTCATCGCCGTAAATCAGGACCCCGCCCAGCGTCAGCCCTTTATGGCAAACAACACCTGGGGAAATACCGTCTGGTGCAAGTTCCTTGAGGGCGGTGATATCGCCATCGGAATGTTCAATATGACCGAAAACAACCAGATACCCTACTTTATATTCTCCGACATCGGTATAGACAGGTCCTGCGGGGTAAGGCTGGAAATCACCGACCTTTGGACGGGCGAAAAATTAGGCACGTTCAGAGACCAGTACCGCGCCCGCCTTATAAAGCCCCATGAATGTATAATGCTCCGCTGCAAAGTGGTTTATGAATGATAAATGCTGCATAAAATGCGGCAAGGTGCTTGACAGGGACGACATAGGCGCCCACAGAAAATTCATAAACCGCGGGGACGGGGAATTCCTCTGCATAACCTGCCTTGCCGAATATTTTCAGGTAAGCGAAAACCTGGTAAGACAGAAGGTGGAGGAATTCAAAAAAGCGGGATGTCTGCTTTTCGTGTGAATATGAATTATTCCCGTAACTTTCGTTGCGGGAATTTTGCATATACTGAAAGCGTCATCATTTGATTTGCAAGGAGGCAGAAATGGATAAAATACTTAATTTGGACCAGGAAATAATTTCGGTATCCCAGAAGCTTTCAAACCGGAATAAAAATACCCGCCGGTCGTTAAACCGTCCGGGACTTAAAAAGCAGGTGGAGGAGCTTATACGGCTGCTCCGGTCTGCCATGTACCCCAGCATCTTCGGGGAATTCTGCGACGACGACAAATTTTTACGGGACAATATTCAGATAAACCTGCGCCGTTCGGCGCTGCTTTTGCACAGCATACTTTCGGACATAGAAAACGGCAACGGTAAAAATATTGAGGAAATTGTCCATAACTTTGTAACCAGCATTGACGAAATCTGCGAATACCTCGAAACCGACATAGAGGCGGCATACCTCGGTGACCCCGCCGCCACTTCGGAAACCGAAATCATGCTTGCCTACCCCGCCTTTGAGGCCATCAGCATCTACCGCATAGCCCATAAGCTGTATAAGTTGGGGGTAAGAATGATTCCCCGCATGATGACCGAATATGCCCACCAGATGACGGGGATAGACATTCATCCCGGGGCGGAAATAGGCAAATATTTCTTTATCGACCACGGCACCGGAGTGGTTATAGGTGAAACCTGCACCATAAAGGACCATGTTAAGCTTTATCAGGGGGTAACCTTAGGGGCAAGAAGCTTTAAGCTTGACGAAAAGGGAAATCCCGTCAAGGGAATAAAACGTCACCCCGACATCGGCAGCAACGTGATTATTTACGCCGGAGCCACCATTTTGGGGGGGAGCACTTCGGTGGGGGACAACAGCATAATAGGCAGCAACGTCTGGCTCACCCATTCGGTTCCCTCGGGAAGCAAAATTTATTACACCCCCAACGGTTCGGACATGACGGTTTGTTAGGACATAAAAAACGCCGCTTTTGCGGCGTTTTTGTTATAATATTTATAAAAGCGGAATCAGGGGTTTTCTTAACAGCCTGTTTACAATTTCAACTTTACGGCTTTAATTTTTGATGATATTGTTTTATAAAACGATTTTTAACGGGGATAGCTATGTTTATAAATAAACTTCGGGAATTCATGTACGGCAGGTATGGCACCGACCAGCTTAATTTCGCTCTGGTGATTCTGGCAACCCTGATTATAATCATTAACTGGTTTGCGGGAAGCCGGGTTTTATCGTTAATTTATATCCTTATTCTTGCTTATGAACTTTACAGGACTTTTTCAAAAAATATTTATGCCCGAAGGCGGGAAAACGATATATTTTTAAAGTTCTGGAACCCGGTAAAAAAGTGGTTTTCAACCCGCCGCACCCGTCATAAGGAAAGAAAATACTACCGCTACCGCACCTGCCCAAGATGCAAAGCCACCCTGAGGCTCCCCGCAAAAAAGGGAAAGCACACCGCCAAATGTCCCAGATGCAATACGGAATTTGAAGTCAGAATTATTTAAATTATCGGATAAAAACATTACAACATCCGTAGCGGCGGTTATAAAAAAGTCTTCCGACTTTCGGGGAAGGTGTCAGCCGCAGGCTGTCGGATGAGGGGCAGTACCGCACATACTTAAAGAAAAGAGAAAAAACACCCGTTACGGGTGTTTTTTGCTTTATGTCATTGTATCTTAATTGCTCTCACCGCTTGTGGCATGGGCTTCCTCATAGGAGGCGGCATACTCGGCAGCTTCAAGACTTTCCTTGATTTCCCTGGAGTTTACTTCGATGTAATCGTCAAGCCTTAAATCGGTAAAGTCAAAGAATTTGTACCAGCCGGTTACTTCGACATTATCAAGCCTGGAGGAAACCACGTAGCTCTTGGTGTACTGGAAGAGGGCGGTGGCGGGGCAGAGTTCGGCAAGTTTTGCTTCCGCCTGATGGAGCACTTCTGTCCGCTGGTTCCTGTCGCTTACATAAACTATGGAATCAATGAGATTGTCGTAATCCGTATCCTCAAGACCGGTATAGTGGGGGGTGTATGTGGCGGCTTCAAGGGTAACCGAAACCTCGTTGCCGGAAAAGGCTGTGGCAAAGGGAGCAAGCCAGGCAAAAGCGTCTGCCGAATTGATGGCGTAGTCTATCCCGAACACGTCCCATTCGCCCTTTGAAAGTTCGTCTAAGTATTTTTCGGCGTTTATACCCTTAAGTTCCACGATAAATCCGAGACCTTCCCACACCTGCTTGGCATATTTTGCGATTTCTTCATAGGGATTGTAATGGGTAATCTTATCGACAACATCCTTATGCTTTTCGAAATTTTCATAAATATTCGCTGCCCAGGGGATAAGGTAATAAAGTTTGAGGGTGCCCCCCGATACTCCCGCTTCCTGAAGCAGGGATTTCGCTTTGTTGGTGTCGGCGGTGGTTGAGTAGATATCGCCGCCGGCTTTTCTGAAGTCGCTTCCCGGTTTCTTGTCGAAAACCCCGGAGGGGACAAAACCCGTTACGGGGATCATTCCCGTTCCCAAAAGATTGGCTATTTCCGTTCTGTCAAGGGCAACCGACAAAGCCTGCCTTGCCTTTGCGTCAGACAGCACCTCTGATTTGGTGTTGAAGTAGTAGGAATAGGTGGAAAGCAAACGGTTGGTGCGGAGTTTGCCCTGGAGATTCTTATAGGTTTCGGGGGAGAAGGAACCGAGGAAGTAGCACTTGTCGGCAAGATATTTGTTGTACTGGAAGGTATATTCGTCGATGGGGTTTGCCACATCGCCTATTATCGTGGTTTCCTGATAAATGCAGGTTAAGCGGTAGGGAACCACGCTTTCGTCAAGATAATCCTCTTCGGGGTCACGGTAATAGAACTGGTTTCTTTCAAGCACCAGCTTTGTGCCTTCTTCATAGCCCTGTACCTTGTAGGGACCGTTGCATACCATGATGGCGGCGTTCTTGTCCCAGTCCTGGTCCCGGTTGTATTTGTCGCTTTCCTTGGGGTTATCCCTCATCGCTTTTACTATAAGGTTTTCCCTGAGGGGGGAAAGGGCAATACAGGAAAGAGCTTCGGCAAACAGATTTATATCGTATTCCTTTTCAAAGGTGATGCAGAGCAGGGTTTCGCTTTCGGCGGTAAGCCCCACGTCGTCGCTGGTTTTTTCGCCCGACTTAAATTCCTTGGCGTTTTTGATGGGGAAGAGAAGGGAAGCATAGGGGGACTGCATTTCGGGGGACAAAATCCGCTTCCAGGCATAGACAAAGTCCTGGGCGGTAACCTGAATGCCGTCGCTCCATGCGGTTTCCTTCAGCTCAATAAACATTTTATGAGGATGCTCGTCATCCCGTTTATCGTAATAGCTGTACCACCTTTTCGCAAGGGCGCCTTTAACTTCGCCGTCTTTGTTAATGGTGGTAAGGGGCTGATATATAAGACTTAAAATCATAACCGTATCCGCCGTATACTGAACCGACGCCGGGTCAAGGCTCTGGGGGAAGGTTGATATGAACATGCTGATATTAGCGCCCTTGTCATTGTCGCCCTGAAGTGTGGTGCACCCTACTCCCAGCGGGATGCACAGACACAAAAGCAAAAGCAGCGCAACAATTTTTTTCATAATGGAATACCAATGCCTTTCCGACTCACTTTAGTGGTAATGGGTTGACGGCCGCTGCGTGAGCCTGCAGCGAACGCCACCGGCTTAAAAAGCCGGATTTGACTTATTTTTTGGCATAATAATTCATTTGCATTATAACACCCGGAATAAAAAATATCAATTACAAATAACAGGCGGAGTTTATATTTGTGCATTTGCTAAAAAAACAAAGATTTATATTGTGCAACATCTACAAACAGTGCTCTGTCGAAAACCTATTGTTTGCACACTTTTGCAATTGTTCAAAACGGATTAATTCCATTTGGTCTCATCGCATAAGTATTCATGAATTTTCAGCACATCCGACGAAACGTTGGAAATAAAGGTGGCGTTGGAACCGGCGCTCAGGTAGTCGGTAAGCACCACAAGCAAATAAGGCCTTTCGCCGTAAAACACTATGGCCGCGTCGTTGGAGGCCTTTATATCCATCCCGTACTTATGGGCAACCGCATACAGGCTTTCCCCGCTTTCGTCGGTGGGGAGGCCTTTTTTAATAAACACGTTTTCGTTGGCGTTCTTCAATAATTCAACATACCAGGCGAAAAGCTCGCTTTCCTTTGAACGGCGGTAGATTTCTTGAAACATCCGCCCCACTCCGCCGGCGGTAAGCACCGTGCCGTAGGAACCGCTCAGGAAGGGTGCGTTGTATTCCTTCCGGGCCTTGTTATGGAAATCCTCAAGGGAAAGCACTCCCCCCGCCGAACCGGAGGTGTTGTAAAGCATTTTAAAGGCGGTGTTGTCGGAAATAAGGACGATATATTCGATTATTTCCCTTAGCGTCAGCACCGTCCCGTCGGGCATGTACTGAACGTCGCCGGTACCCCCGAACTTATGGTATTTTACCTTGTAGGTATGCTTATCCTCAAGGGTGATTTCTCCCTTTTCGAGCATATCGAAAACATAAAGCAGATAGGGGGCTTTTATTAGGCTTGCCGCCCCGAAAAGGCGGGAATCGTTATAGGTTACGGTAAACCCCGTTTCAAGGTCGCAATAGTACATGGCGCAGGCATAAGAGGAGGAGTTGAGCCGGTTTTCAAGGGAGGTCAACAGCTCCTGGGGTATGGTTTCGGGGAGTCGTGCGCCGCCGGCGGAGGCGGCGGGGAAAGCCACCGTAAAGGGCCCGGCTTCGGCGTTTTCCTCCTCATAGGCGGGAATATCCCTCGGTATAAAATCTTTGTCAACCGCATCATAATTTTGCTCGGTGTTATTACCTGCGCAGGAGGAAACAAAAAGGCAAAGCACTGCTGTTATAAGCAGAAAGGCAATCCGTTTTTTCATTTAATCCTCCTTTTTGAGAAAGTAATCCATAAGCTCATAGCCCTTATCGATGAACAACGATGTCCGGTCAGCCGCCTTTTCGGTGTAATTTAAATCAGGGTTTGCCTTTTCGTGTTCTGAGGAATAGACCACAAAAGGCACCGGCTCCCTTGTATGGCTTCGAATCGAAATGGGGGTGGGGTGGTCGGGGAGGAGAAGCAATTTATATTCCTTGCCCTTTGACTTGAGCACCCGCATTATGTAACCCAATATTTTTTCATCGATATTTTCGATAGCGGTGATTTTGGCGTTTATATCCCCCTTATGACCGCATTCGTCGGGGGCTTCCACATGTATGTAAACGAAATCCTTTCCCTTTTCAAGTTCGTCTGTTGCCGCCTTTGCCTTGGCGGAATAGTCGGTGACGCACCCCCCCGTCGCCCCTTTGACTTTGGGGGTGTCAAGGCCGGCGCACCTGCCGATGCCCCGGATTAAATCAACCGCCCCGATAACCGCCCCCTCAAGTCTGGTTTTTTCCTTGAAGGAGGGTAACACAGGCTTTTTTCCCGGCGCCCAGAACCAAAGGGAATTTGCCTTTTTAAGCCCCTTTTCCGCTCTCTTTATATTTACCGGATGGTTGTTTAACAGGTCGAAGGAGGCCTTCATTATATCAAGAAAAGGTCTGCTGTTTTCGCTTTCCGGCAAATAGGGGCCTATTATCCTTCCGAGAATATCGTGGGGTCGGGTGTAGTCGGTAAATTCCGGCGCGTCGTCATATACCAGCAGATTGCGGTAGCTTACGCCGGGGAAAAGCTTTTGTCCCTGTTTGCATAAGAATTTATCGCAGCTTTCGATTAGGATTTTTGCCTCCCCGTCGGAAATTTCATCCGAAGAGTGGTCAAGCATTGTTTTCTGTTCATAGCTTTCCCCGTTGTCGGAAAGGGAAACAAGATTAGCCCGTATTGCCGTCTGATTGGGCTTTAGCTCCACCCCCATCCCCAAAGCCTCAAGGGGGGACCGCCCTTTGGAATATATTTTGGGGTCATAACCCAAAATGGCAAGATTGGCGGTGTCGCTTTCGGGGACCATACCCTCGGGAACGGTCTGGACAAGACCTAACTGTCCCCTTTGGGCAATGTAGTCCATAAATGGCGTGTCGGCATATTCAAGGGGGGTCTTGTTTCCCAGTTCCTTAAGGGGGTAATCCGCCATGCCGTCGCCGATTATAACTATATATTTCATACTTTCTTTTCCTGAACGTTTATTTTTCCTTATTCCTCGAACATGCATACCCGTTTTGTATGCCGTCCGCCGTCAAAGGGGGTATTCAAAAAGATTTCAAGGCAGGCCGAAGCCGTTTCGAAGTCAACCTGCTTTTCGCCGAAGCAGATTACGTTGCAGTTGTTGTGTCTCCGGCTCATTTCCGCTCCATAGGCGTTGTGGGCGTTGACCGCCCTTGCGTCCTTTACTTTGTTTGCGACTATTGCCATCCCCACCCCGGAGGTGCATACCAGCACGCCGAAGTCGCACTCCCCGCCTGCCACCCTTGAGGCAACCCTTTTGGCAAAGACGGGATAATCGCAGGAATCTAAGGAATCCGTTCCCTCGTCGAACACCTCAACACCTTTGTTTTTAAGATAGTCAGCCAGCTTTGTTTTAAGGGCAAATCCCCCGTGGTCGCAGCCAATGGCGATTTTCATATGTTTTCCTGCCTTTCTTGTAACATTCTTTCAGCCTGGGAGGGTCTTAAATAAACGGGACGAAGGAGGGAATGGGTGGTGTGTTCCCCTTTATAAAACATTTCAAGCCCCGCTTCCGCCACCGAAAGACCGTTCTGGTCCCGGCAGGCTGAGGGTGAAAGGTAAATATCCTCCCTGTTTTCGCAAAGGGAATAAAAAAGTTCCGCACCGTCGCCGCAGAGGATTACCGGCTTTTTTGTATTTTTAATATCCGAATAGATTTCCTCAAAGGAAACACACCGGTCGTCGGTAAGCCTTTTGCCGTTTTCAAACAGGGCGTTGTAAAACTGGCTCCGCCTTGCGTCCATAACCGGGCATACAATCCCGTCGGGGAAGGTGATATTTTTTGACAAAGCCTCTAAGGTGGAAACCCCGCAGACGGGGGTGTCAAAGGGAAGCGCCAGCCCTTTTACGGTGGCAACCCCGATTCTCACCCCGGTAAAAGAACCGGGACCTGCGGATACGGCGATAAGGCCTAAATCCTTAACCCCGATATCAAAGGCATTTAAAGCCCTGTCGATTAAGGGCAGCAGGTTCTGGGAATGGGTAAGCCCGTTTTTCTGGGAATAAAGGGAATGGTTTTTTATTTTTCCGTTTATTTCCTCCCCCACCGCCACGGTGGCGGTAACGGCGGTGGTATCAAGTCCTAATACAAACATGGTTAATCCTTATATGTTATGTTTATTGTTCTCCGGTTTTCCCCTTCGGGGATAATTTCCACAAATACGGCGTCTTCCGGGATACAGTCCTCAAACAGTTCCCCCCACTCGATTATAATTACCCCGTTCCTTTCCTCATAGTCGTAAAAGCCGGTGGAATACAAATCGTCCGGGCTTTTTATCCGGTAAAAGTCAAAGTGGAAAACCGGGGTTTTCCCCATATATTCGTTGACTATGGCGAAGGTGGGGGAGTGGACAAGGTTTATGCACTCCGGGCAGAGGCAGGCCACAATCCCCTTGGCAAAGGCGGTTTTCCCCGCCCCCAAAGGACCCGAAAGGCTTACGAATTTCCGTTCCTTTGCAAGGGGACCGATTGATTTTGCGATTTCAACCGTTTGATTCGGCGAATCGGATTTAAAGGTTAGTTTCATAAAACAATCCGTTTATTTTACTTGGTTATTTCGTCAAGAAAGGATATTCCGTTTATGGGTTTCCGTGTTCCCAAAAAGTCGCACACCGTGGCGCCGATATCTGCAAAAGTGTCCCGTACGCTTATGTTTTTTGGCTTTATGCCCTTTCCGAAACACAGCACCGGCACATATTCCCTTGAATGGTCGGTGGAAGGTGTCCCGGGGTCGCAGCCGTGGTCGGCGGTGATTATATACAAATTTCCCTCCGCCGTATTACCGACGATTTCCTCCAATGCCCTGTCGAATTCCGAAAGAGCTTTGGCATAACCGTCAACGTCGTTCCGGTGGCCGTAAAGCATATCGAAATCCACCAGATTGGCAAAGCAGAGGCCGCTGAAGTCTTCTTTTTGAAGCTGTTTTATATATTCTATTCCTTCCGCATTTGAGGAGGTATGGTATTCCCTTGTTATCCCCCTGCCGGAAAAAATGTTGTAAATCTTCCCTATGCCGATAACATCATAGCCCGAGAGGTTAACAAGGTCAAGAATGGTGTCATCCTCTGGAGTAAGGGAAAAATCTTTCCGGTTGGAGGTGCGGTAAAAATTGCCCTCGCTTCCCGCGAAGGGACGGGCAATAACCCTTGCCACGGCGTGGTCGCCCTTAAGTATCTCCCGGGCAATCTCACACATTTCATACTGCTTTTCCACCGGATAAATATCCTCGTGGCAGGCAAGCTGGAAGACGCTGTCGGCGGAAGTATAGACAATGGGGTATCCCGTTTTAAGATGTTCCGAACCGTAATCCTTTATAACCTCGGTCCCGGAATAGGGTTTATTACAGAGGGTTTTTATGCCTATTGCCTTTTCGAATTCCCCGATTACTTCCATAGGAAAGCCTTCGGGATAAACGGGAAAAGGCCTGTCGGTTATTATTCCGGCGATTTCCCAGTGACCCACTATGGTGTCCTTGCCGGCGGATTTTTCAGCGGCCTTGCCGTAGGCGGCAAAGGGGGTGCATACAGTTGAATTATCATTTAGCCCCTCAATGTTAAACAGCCCGGCCTTAATAAGGTTGGGGCAGTCGAAAAAGGGGGATTTGCTTGCCGAAAGCAGGGTATTCGACCCTTCATCGCCGTAGTTTCCGGCATCGGGAAGTTCCCCTATGCCCGCGCTGTCAAGTATTATCAGAAACACCCGTTTTTTATTAGCCATTATCTATCACACCTTTTTTAAGTATATCATTTTACCGTTAAAATAACAAGTCTTTTTTCTATAATTCCCCCATAAAATTAATTAGCAAACTTAAAAAAGGAGGACGTCCTCTTTGAAGGCAAAAAACAGCCTGGTGGGAAACGCCATGATAATCTGCGCCTTTTCCCTTGCCTGCCGGGGAAGCGGAATGTTATTCCGGCTTTACCTTTCCAACCGGATAGGCAGCGAGGGAATCGGCCTTTACCAGCTGGTTTTGTCGATTTATTCTTTGTTCGCCTCCTTTGCCACTGCGGGGATAGGGGTATCCGTATCCAAACTGGCGGCGGAGGAGCTGGAGGGCGGGGGAGGTACCAAGGGAGCCGAAAAGGTGTTCAAAACCGCCTTCCGCCTTGCACTGCTTATCGGCGTGGTTTCGATGAGCCTGCTGATTGCCTTTTCAGGTACTTTTTCCAAGCTTTTATTACAGGATTCCCGCACTCTTCTGCCCCTGCGCATACTGGCGCTGTCCATGCCCTTTATGGCAATGTCCTCAAGCATGAAGGGCTACTTTATCGCCTCAAGAAGGGTAATGATTCCCGCTTCCAGCTCCCTGATGGAGGAGCTTTGCAAAATCGGACTTAACATAGCCATTATAACTTTGCTCTTAGGCACCACCGCAGACATAGGAAAACTCTGCATAGGGATAACCGCCGGTCTTGCTTTGGGGGAGATATTGTCCTTTCTTTATGTATATTCTTTCTGGTTTTTCGGTAAAAGATACCGGTTCAGTAAGGGAGAAACCCGGTTTTGTCCCCTTAAGCGTATAACCGCCGTCGCTCTTCCCAATGCGGTGGGGAGCTGGCTGACCAGCGGACTTCATACAGCAGAAAATATACTTATACCCTACTGCTTTGCCCTGTACGGCGGGGGAAAGTCAAAGGCCTTGTCGGACTTCGGCCTGATAAGGGGTATGGTCATACCCGTTTTATTCTTCCCCTTTGCCTTCCTTTCGGCGCTCATTTCAATCCTTATCCCCGAAATATCCCGTCTTAATACCTTTTCGGACAAGACCGCCCGGGACAGCAAAATGCAGAAAACCCTCCGCCTTACCTTTGTTTTTTCCATTGCCGCCGGCGGGATATTCTTTGCCTTTCCGAAGGAAATTAGCCTTGCCTTTTACCCTTCGGCGGAGGCTGCTTCCGCCTTCCGGTTGCTTGCCGCCATCACCCCCTTTATGTATATCGAAACCATTTCCGACGGGCTTTTGAAGGGAATAGGCGAGCAGGCCTTTACCATGAGGGTTACCTTGTATAACTGTATCCTCCGTATAACCTCGGTGTTTTTGATTATCCCCCACACCGGCGCCGTCGGATACCTCTGGCTGCTAATCGTGTCGAACACTTTTTCCTTCCTTATGTGCTTAGGGCGTATTCTTAAAGTAAGCACCGTCCGCATAGGATTTATCAGATATTTTTTAACCCCCCTGTTGTGCGCCTTTGTTGCGGGAATGGTGTCGAAGGGTTTTGTGAATATGATAGGCAGCGATATCGCCATGGCTGCGGCAGCGGGGGGCTGCATATCCTTTATCGCTGTTTATTTCGTGTTGTTCCTTGCGGTGAATGGAATTGGAAAGCAAAAAAATATATAAATACCTTCCGTTGAGAATATATCTCCTGATGCTTAAAATCCCCGAAAATGCGGTGGTAAATCTAAACGAAATCCGCCTTCGGGTGGGACTTCCCCTGTCCTTGTCCTTCGGCAACCGCAACCTTTCGGTAAACGATAGCGGAAAGCTGTGCAGGCCGGAGGAGGGGACCACCGTCACCGGGGAGGAAATGAAGGAATGTATTTCGAAGCTTACCAGGTCCTCCCTTTATTCCTATGACGAAACCATAAAATACGGCTATATCCCCCTTGAGGAGGGCTGCCGGGCGGGGATCTGCGGCGACGCCGTAACAAGTAAAAACGGCATTAAAACCTTTTCGTCGATAAAGTCGGTGTCCCTTAGGGTTTCAAGGCTTTATCCCGACCTGGCAAAGCCCCTTGCCGAATACTTCGACCTAAACGGCATATGCGGTACATTGGTGTTTTCCCCCCCGGGGCTCGGAAAAACCACCTACCTCCGGTCGGCGGCCTACCTTCTGTCAAGGGGAAACAAGCCTTTGAAGGTGGGGATAGCCGACGAAAGAAGCGAACTGTTTGTCCCCGAAATGACCGGCTGCCTTATCGACTATGTTCGGAACTGCAAAAAGCGGGAGGGAATAGACCTTCTAACCCGCACCATGTCCCCCCAGGTGATTATCTGCGACGAAATTTCCGACGCCGAGGTGGAAGGTATAATCGAAGCCCAGAACAGCGGGGTCTGTCTTATCGCTTCATGTCACGGGGAAAGCCTTGAAGGCATAATGAAAAGACCTCATATCCACAAAATGACCGAAAAGGGGATTTTCCGGCTGTTTGTCCGGCTGTGGCAGGACGGGGGGTATAAAAGCGAAATCATAACAAGGGAGCAATAAAATGGTTAAAATCATTGCGTCGGGACTGCTTATTGCGGTGGGCTGGTTTTGCGGCGGCATGTATGCAGAGCATAAAAGGAAAAGCTACCTTGAGCTTTGCGGGGTGATCAATCTTGTGGAAAACATGAAAAATTCCATTTCCTATTCCCGCACCGAGCTGTATGATATTTTTTCCTCCTTTTCGGATAAAGCCCTTGAGGACTGCGGCTTTACTGAAATTCTGAAAAGCTCCTCCAATATCCCCGCCAACGAAAGCTGGCAGGCCGCCGTCGGATGTTTATCCTTAGGGGAGGGTATAAAAGGGGTTTTATCCTCATTGGGGTCGTCTTTGGGGCTTTTGGACTGCGACACTCAGATCGAAAAGCTGGAAAACTGTCTTGACTTTTTAACAAAAGAAAGGGATTCCCTAAAGGAAAGCCTTTATAAAAAGCTGAAAAGCTACCGCTATCTCGGCGCTTTGGCGGGAAGCCTTGCGGCCATAGTTTTATATTAACGCAGACAGAAGGGAATGGTAGGGGTTCTTGAACATAACGCTGGTATTGAAAATCGCAGGGGTGGGGCTTTTAGTGTCCATCGCCTGCCAGATACTTTCCAAAACCGGGAGGGAGGAACAGTCCACCTATGTGGCGGTGGCGGGGGTTATAATCGTAATGCTTATGCTTGTTTCGGAAATCGGCTCCCTGTTTAACGCCATAAGGAGCGTGTTCGGCCTATGAACATTTACGCCTTATGCGGCGTGGGAATATGCGCCGTCTGCATTTCCATTATTTTAAAACAAATGGGGACATCCTTTTCCCCCATGGTAACCGCCGCCGCAGGGGTTATTATGCTTGCCTACATTGCAATCCAGATAATACCCGTCCTTGAATATGTAAAAACATTGTCCTACCAAAGCGGGATGAGCGAATATTTTGCCGTTGCGGTTAAAGCTTTAGGGATAGCCCTGGTATGCCAGATGGCGTCGGAAATCTGCCGGGACTGCGGGGAAACGGCGGTGGGGGGGCGGATAGAGCTTGCCGGAAAGGCGGCCATTATTATTATCTCCCTTCCGGTGTTGAAAAATTTAGTGTCCTTTGCGAGGGAGCTGCTTTGAAGGTTCTTGCTGTTGTTTTTGCCCTTTTTATTTTACTTTTTTTCCCCCTTTCCGCCTATGGGTTCGACAACTCCACCGAAGAGGATATTGCCGACAAAGCGGGGGTGAACAGCCTTCCCGAAAGCGAATACATAACCAAAGACGAACGGCAGGGGGAGGCAAAAATCGATATTGCCACCAAGATTTTCGATGTCATAAAAAAATCCCTTACGGGGTTTTACAAAAACGGGCTTAAGTTTTTTTATTCCCTCCTTGCGGTGATAATAATTTCCGCCGTGCTTTCCTCCTTCCGGTGGACAAGCGATAATACCTCGTTAAAGACGGTGTTCGAGTTCGTGTCGGTGCTGGTACTGTCGGGGGTGATGTTTTCGGGGCTTTCGTCGGTGTTTGAGTTTGCCGCCCGGTCCCTTAACAACCTTTGTTTGTACATGGTGTCCCTGCTGCCGGTAATCGCTTCCCTCTATACCTTGGGGGGGAATATTTCAAGCGGGGTGGCGGGGTCCTCCGCCTTAATCATGTTTTTAACCGTCGCCTTAAGGTTTTCGGGCTTTCTTCTAAAACCCCTGTTGCAGACCGGTTTTGTAATTTCCCTTATATCCGCCCTCCCCGGCTCGGTGGATATGCGTTCGGTAAACAACTTTATTAAAAATGCTCTGACCACAATGCTTTCCTTTGTGTTCACCTTGTTCGGGGTGGTTATGTATTTTCAGACCATCATAGCCGCGGCGGCGGACAACTATATCTACCGGACGGTTAAATTCGCCTCCGGAGTATTTATTCCCGTTATCGGAAATATTATCGGGGAGGCGGCCAAAACCGTGTCAACGGCGGTGGGGGTGGTGAAATCCACCACCGGGGCGGTGGGGCTGGTAACCGTCATGTCGCTGGTGCTGCCGCCGGTGATATATGTGATAATGTATAAGCTGTTTATCCTTCTGGCGGCTATAATTTCCCGTATGTTAGGACTTGAAAAGGAATCGGTCATGCTGTACGACGTGAACGGCTTTATGAGCGTGCTTATGTCCATTTTGGTGGGAACGGGGGTTATTTTCATAATCGCCATCGCCTTGTTTATTAGGATCGGGGTGGGGGATTGAAGGATTATTTCTACTGCATACTTATAGCTTCGGTGCTTTCGGCAATCTGTTCCTCCTTGGCTTCGGGGGGGCTTGAAAAATACGTTAAATATGTCTGCTCCCTTATCTGCGTGGTGGCGGTAATTCTGCCGGTGGTGAGATTTTTCAACGGCGGTATTGACACAAAGCCGGACTTTTCGGCAGAAATAAGCGAATATTCCGCCCAGGACTATATATCGGAGGAAGCGAAAAAAAGGGTGGCAGAGCATATAAAGCAAATAGTTTATGATAAATTTGGAATAACTGTCAATGATGTCAGCATAGAAATATATAGCAAAGACAATGAGGTGGTAGTGGGAAAAATAACCTTGACGCTTGACGAAGGGGATGGTAAATACCAGAATGAGGTGAAAGAATTTTTACTCGATACCCTCGGTTCGGCCGCGGAGGTGGTGATTTTCCATAAATGACAAAGTCGAAAAGCTGAAAAAAATAAAGGGCATAGGGTTTATTATAGTCGCATTGATCGCCGGGATAATTCTTCTTGTATGGCCTTCGGGGGAAAAGAAAACGGCAGGCAACGGCGAATTTACCTATAATCAGACCGAAAACTACCGCCGTCTGGTTGAAAAGGATGTCAAACGGGTGGTGGAAAACGTTTCGGGGGTAAAGGACTGCACGGTTATGGTGACGCTTAAAAGCGGGTATGAATACTACTATGCCACCGACCAGCAGATAACCCAGAACGACAACGGCCAGGACAGCCGGAAGGAATATGTCCTTGCCAACTACAACGGCAACGAACAGCCGGTGCTGATTGAGGAAAGGATGCCGGTTGTAAGCGGGGTGGCGGTGGTGTGCCCCGGCATATCCGCAACCACGGAATACAAAATCATTCAGATGCTGTCGGCACTGTTCGACCTGCCGGCAAACCGGATAAGCGTAACCAGATAAGATATATTTTATGGAGGGAAAGCAATGAACTTTGATGATGTCAAGAAAAAAATACAGAACATCAACTGGAAGGCGTTTTTCACAAGCAGGAATTTCGTTATCGTTTGCAGCGTGCTTATTTTAGGGGCGGCGATAATCGTTTATACCGCGGCCACCTCCGGCGGCGGGGACATTGACACCAAAGGCGGTTCCAAAACTTTAGGGAACACCGTGCTGGTGGGGGGGGATGCCTCCGAGGCGGACACCGAAAACGAGAAGGATTCCTTCTTTGCCGTGTCGGTTATCAACCGGGAAAGAACCAGGGACGAAGCCATGGACGTTTTACAGACAATAGCCGACTCCCCCGACACCATGCCCGACGCAAGGCAGGAGGCATTGCTCTCTATAACCGCCATGGTGGAGGAAATGAACGCCGAAACCAATATAGAAACCCTTGTGAAGGCAAAGGGGTTTGAGGAATGCGTGGCGATCATCTCCGGCGAAAAGTGCTCGGTTATAATCAAAGCGGAGGAACTTCTCCCCGACGAAGCCGCCCAGATTCTTGAAATTGCGGTGGAACAGTCGGGATTGCCGGCAACGGCAATCAAAATAATACCTAAATAAGAAAATGAGCCGTAGAACGGCTCATTTCTTCAGCGAAAAGGCAGGAGAGAAAAGGTAAAATATGGTAAATCTCGCAGGGGCGGATATCGTCCGCCGGCAATTCAAGGGTTGAATGTCGGTTTATACAGAGGCAGAGGGGCAGGTAAAAATAAAGCCGTCCCCTTGAGGGGAAGGTGTCAGCTGCAGGCTGACGGATGAGGGGTAGTGTCGCATATGCGGCGGTAATATAAAATAATATTTAACCTGACTTTGTGGGTAAAACGAATTCCGCCGGCAAATGCCGGCGGAATCATCCTATAACTCATAAACTTCGGAATACTTCTTTTCAAGGTAGCTTATATAAGCATCCGGGTCAAATCTGCCGCACACCATTTCAAACAATACGCCGGGGTCATACAGCCTGCCGTATTTCCAGATTCTTTCCTCAAACCATTTATTGATGTTTGTCAGTTTCCCCGACTTAACTTCCTTCGCCACATCGATATCCTTTTTCATCACCTCAAGGAATTGCGCCGCATAGGCCGAACCGATGGCATAGGAGGGGAAATAGCCTATATTTCCGTTTGACCAGTGGGAATCCTGCAGCACCCCCGTTTTATCGTTGGGAACATCAATTCCGAGATACTCCCTGTAAAGCCTGTTCCACTCGCCGGGGAGGTCCTTTGCGGTAAGCTCCCCCTCGAACATCCGCCTTTCCAGCTCATACCGCACCATTATATGGAGGCTGTAGGTCAGTTCGTCCGCCTCGGTACGGATTAGAGAGGGGGCGGATTTGTTTACGATTTTATAAAACTCCTCCTCCGTCACACTGTCAAGCCGGGGGGAAAACTCCTTTTTAAGCCATGGGAAGATAACGGCGCCAAACTCCCTGCTCCTGCCGATTACGTTTTCATAAAACCTTGACTGACTTTCATGGATTGCCATGGAAACGCCGTTCCCCAACTGGGACAAAGCGATGTCATCCCCTATATGCTGTTCGTACAGGGCGTGACCTCCTTCGTGGACCACCGAATACAGTGAGGAAACAAGCATATTTTCATAATAATGGGTGGTAATCCTCACATCGTTTTTAGAAAAGCTGGTGGTAAAGGGATGTTCGGTTTCCCCGATAATACAGTGGTTTCTGTCAAGGTCCAAAATATCCATAAGGAAGTCCGAGAATTTCCTCTGGATTTTCACCGGAAAGGTCTGGTTTAACGGAGTGTCGTCCACTTTACCGGCGTTTTCCTTCACCTTATTGATAAGCGGCACCAGCTTTTTCCGCAGGGGGACAAAAAACTCGTCGCATCTTTTGGTGTCAAGTCCCCGCTCGAACAAATCCAGCATTGTGTCATAGGGCTTTTTATCCGGCTCTATATACAAGGCAATTTGCTTTGATGAATCGAATATTTTTTGCAGATAAGGCTCGAATAAGGCAAAATCGCTTTTTTCCTTGGCTTCGTGCCATACGGCGTCCCCCTTTGTCAGAAGCGCCTGATATGCCACATACTCCTGTACGGGAATCCGCCTCATCCGGTCGTAATTCAGGTAGAGTTCCGAAACCTTCCTTGAGGCTATGGCGTCCAGCTCATCCTTATGGGAAACCAGGGCTTCAAGCATTTCCACCGTTTCGGGGGAGGTGGTCAGGTTATAGCTTATCCGGGACATCTCCCCCAGGGTTAAAGCCCTTACATCCGCAGAGCCTTTGGGGGCGATGGTCGCTCCGTCGTAATACATAAGCCCCATGGAATGGGATAAGGCAAACTGGGTTTTTTCGAATTCCGCAAGCTTTTGTTTCGCTTCGTTTAATGTCATTTTTACCACTCCTTGATGAAAAACATTATAAACCCTTAAGATTCCGATGTCAACCCAAAGACTTAACTTTTAAGACGTGTTCCCCGGGAGGAATTTCAAGCGGGAAGGTAACTTCGTTTCCGTCCAATGTGGCCGTCTCCTCCCTTTTGGATGAAATTATCTTAAGCCGGTAGTTGTGCTTTTCCGCAATGAGGATGTATTCGCAAATGGGGTTTACCGTAATCCGCCTGAAGTTATCGCTGAAATTAATTCCCAAAATCACCTCGGTCATTATTTTGAAATACCACCCCGCGGAGCCGGTGTACCAGCTCCATCCCCCTCTTCCGGAAGAGTAGATATCCGCCGGCAGAGCATAGGATTCAAGCTTATACCGTTTTGCCTTGTCGCTGTCGCTGCAATGATAGGCGGGGGTTATTTTTTCGATAACCTCGTTAGCCTTGTCATATTCGCCGCAGGCCGCCAGTCCCCACACCCCCCATAAAGCCCCGTGGGTGTACTGACCTCCGTTTTCCCTCATCCCGGGGGGATACGCCGAAATATAACCGGCGTTTATTTTATCAAAGGGCGGGTCAAACAGCCTGAAAACCCCCTTTTCCCTGTCGAAAAGCCGGTTGTATGCCGTATTCATCGCCAATGAGGTTTGCTCGCTTTTGCCAAGAAGTATGGCGGCAAAGCACTGGCTTATAACGTCGATATTACATTCCGGGAAGCTTTCGACACCGAATACCGTTCCGTCGTCAAAGGTCCCCCTCGGAAACCGATCGCCTTCAAAGATGGAGGCTATTTTTTCTTTTACTTCCTCATATTTTTCAATCAGCCTTTTTTCCCCTTCGATATCCCCGTAAAGGCGGGAAACCTTTGCAAACTCCCTGCAGACGAGTCCCAAAAGCAGGGTTGTGAAAACCGACTCCCCCTTCCCCCCTGCCCCTACGGCGGAAAAGCCGTCGTTCCAGTCGCAGCTTCCCATAAGACAAAGCCCCTTTTGCCCGGTAAGAGATGCCGCCCTTGAAATCGCCCTCATGCAGTGGAGGTAAAGGCATTCCTTAAAGTCGCTCCTCTGGGGGGATTCGAACCTTTCGCTTTTTTCAAGGGGAGGAGAAATCAAATACCTTATATTTACGTCAAGCAGGCTTAAGTCACCGGTTTTTTGAATATAATCGGCGGCCACCAGGGGGAGGAAAAGCAGGTCGTCGGAACATCTGGAACGGATTCCGTAAACCTTTCCGTTTTTCCGGAACCACCAGTGCATAACGTCCCCCTCCGCGTACTGATGGTAAGCGCACCGTATAATATGGGTTCTTACCGTCTCCGGCCCTGAATAAACCAGACAAAGACAGTCCTGTAGCTGGTCCCTGAAACCGAAAGCCCCCCCCGTCTGATAAAAACCGGTTTTACCCAAAAATCTTGAAAAAGCCGCCTGATAGGGCGAAAAGGGGGTGTAAAGGGAGTTGGTAACGGGATTATGGGAAAAAAGCCGGAATCCGGGTATAAAGGATTTGGCGAATCTGACCGCATTCCCCAGTTCGGACAAAGCCCTGTCCTTTGTCAGAAAGGAAATAACCTTTTCAGCGGAGTTGGAAGTGGGGGCGGCTCCGATAAAATAAATTGCCTTGTGGGTGTGACAGGTGATGCAGGCGGCGCACCTTGCATTGTTTACCCCCGGTCTGTTTCCGGTAATGAACTGATAATAGTCGGAAAATACCCCTCCCCCCTCGGCATAAACGAAATTGACCTGATTGAATGAAGAGCTTTCCATTGACCTGTAGCCCATGGCCTTCCCGTTGAACAGATGGAAAAAACAGCTCCGTTTATCCTGAGGAAAAGCGGCAAAGCCCGTCTTTACGGCGGTGTCACCGAAATCGCATATAATTACCTTAACCGGAAATTTCGGCATAACATAAACCGTCACGGTGTAGTTATGCCCGTTGATACTTCCGGTGTAAACCGCCGTGCCGTCGGAGAAGGTTGCCTTGTCCGAAAGGGAAATAAGGTCATACACCTTACCCCCCTCAAACAGCAGTAATTCCTCACCATAAGCGGAAAGACAGTAGTGGGAGTCGAAAAAACTTATCCTTCCGTCCCGGGCGTTGCCGAAAAAGGAAAACCCCAATGTCTTATGGGTTACCGTCGTTCCGCAGGCGTACCCCGCCATTATATAAGACCGGGGGAGGGGGAAATTGCCGGATATTTCGGCGGAATTTTCAACAAGCTTTTCCTCCCCTTCCTTAAAGACATTGTTCCGTATTATTGCGGGAAGCGGCAGGCAGGGGACAATCTCCCCGGAGGGGAGGGAGTCGGTTTCGTAGTAAAAGGCGGAAAAGTCCTTTATAAAGGCAAGCTCTTCATTCGTAAAGGTTGAAGCGTTTACGATGAATATCCCCCCCTTACGCTTCAAAAACCTTTCGCACCCCATTTCCGCCACGCAGTCGGACATAAATGAGGCAAGAGGTGTCATATACCCGCTTTTTTCAAAAACCAGAAACAGCAGTTCGCACCTTATAAAGGAGCCGGAAAGAAGGCGGAAGGCTAAAATAAAACTTTCCGCCGAATGAAGGCTTTCGCTGTACACCCCGAGACTTAACAGGGGATAATCCCCCGAAATCCCCGCTTTCCAGAGGATTGAGGCGTTTATTTTATGGTAAGCGGAAATGCCCCCGTCGAAGAATGCCCGGGAGACTGCCTTTGAAGCAAGGGGGGGGAGGTAGTCTCCGTAGCGGGAATCCTCCCTTAATCTCCGCCCTTCCGTAATCGACGAAATACATTCCTTTTCGGTGTAGGCGCAGGCAATGATAAACCTTACCTCTCCTCCCGGCAGGGGGGAGGTTTTTATCACGCAGGCGGGATTGATGCAGTTTCCGGTATTGTTGTCATAACTTCTGTCAAAAAGGTTAGTTGCTGAAATCCCCGAATGGGAATATAAATCCTCGTTGTCGGTTCTGAAGACAAAATCCGCCTTTTTATCCCCCAATGCCACAGCGCAGACCGGATATCTGCCGGAGGTTGGCTTTCCCCTTCTTTTAAAAATTATTATTCTTTCTTCCTCTAAATAGGAGGATATGACAAACAGCTTTGAAAAGGCTGGATGGGAGTTGTAGTTTTCGCTTTTTTCCAGCACCGGCTCGAAGTAAAAACAAACCTCCGGCATACATTTTTTATCTGTTCGTGTCTCAAACACAAAATATTTGCCGTTGTCCGACACATATCCCCTTACAAGGGAGGGATAAGCCGGGTCGGAGGATATAAAGGCAAAGCCCTTTTCCTGCTTTTCCGAACTGAATCTCATCCCCGAAGCGGGGGTGTCGCAGGGGGCGCAGAGGTTTATTTTATCATCCTCCGCAAAACCGAAGTAAACCCCCCGCCGGTGGGAAAAGGGGACAAATTCCGCCATATTGATAAGGTAGGCGCCGTACCGCATGGAAATCCGCCCGTCGCTGGAGGCGGCAAGGGAAATATTTCCCCGCTGGGAAAGATAAACGTCGGGGGAAGCAAGGGTATGGCTTTCGTATCGGGGTTCGGGAAGGGGGTATCTTGTCTTTTCCCTCCGGGGAGGATTATAGACGGTGGGATAAAGGTGAACGTCGGTGGGGATTTTTTCGCAGAGCAGCTCCCTGCAGGCGGCTATGGCCTTGTCCGCCATAAACCGCTTCTGAAATATATTGTTAAAGCAGGCGTTGGCGCAGGCGATCATAATCATCCCGGTATGGTGGGACATATAGCTTCTTACAATCCCCCCGGGTTCTGAGGACAAATCCAAAGCTTCGTAAAACCCGTACTCCCCGTACATTCCAAGCTCTTTCAGGTTCCTTAAATTCCTTATCACCGCCTCGGGATTTTTGTTTATCATTATAAAAGAGGAATATGGAGAAACCACAAACTCGTCCCCCCGGTATTTCTTTAACGCAAGGGAGGGAACCCCATGGGCTTTGTACTGGTAGTTCATTTCCGAATCAAAGGAATAAAACCCGCTTTCCGACACCCCCCATACCCGGTTTTGCCGGAATAGCCGCTGGCTGTAGAAGGCAAAGGACAGGCTTTCGTCGATAAAGGAGTTTTCAAAGGCGGGCAAAAACAACTGGGGCATAAAGTATTCAAAGGCCGTCCCCGACCAGGAAGCCATGCCTATAAAGCCGTTTTTCGCCACAATCGCCCGTGATAAAGCCTGCCAGTGGGCTTTGGGAACAATCCCCTTCGCCAAGGCATAATAGCAGGTGGTACGGATTTCGCTCATCAAAAGGTCATAGCAGATTTCCCCGTAGCCCTCCTTTTCCGACCAGCCCAGCCAGAACAGCTCCTTGTCGGGGTTGTACAAGGCGGTAAAATCCGCCCCCTCCGCTAAGGACAGGGCTTTTCCGGCGATTTCTGCTGCCTCCGGCGACTTATATTCTTTCAAAGCGTTTGCCAGTATCACCAGCATAGTGACTAAGTTCCCCGAATCCACCGTCGAAACATAGCCGTTTCCTATAACCTCAAGAGAACGGGTATCATACCAGTTATACAGATGCCCCTTCCATTTTTTCAGTTTTTCAAGGGTTTTAAGGGTTTTCTCCGCCCGGTTTACCACTTCGTCCGGCGTGATAAAGCCGAAATCGCAGGCCGCCGCCAGGCTTAACAGGTACAGCCCTATATTCGACGGGGAGGTGCGTTCTGCGGTGACGTCCGAGGGGGAAAGCTGAACGTTGTCGGGGGGAAGGTGGTTGGTCTGGGTCCCCACCCTTTCGCTGAAAAATCTGAAGGTATCGGAAGCATATAAAGCAAGTTCGTTTTTCTGTGACTGGGTAAGGGAGGGAACCCCACTTTTTATTTTATAGGACAGTATATAGGAGGCAGGGGGACACAGGAACACGATAAGTCCGGCAAGGCGGTACACCGAATAGGGGGAAAACACCAGCATAACCGTCCCCGCCAGGGCGGACACCATCAAATTGGCGATATGGTACAAAAGCCCGTCGGGGGACATGTCCGACTGGGAAAAGGCCACCCATTGAAGCAGCCTTTTCTTTGAAACGACAAGCCGCCAGATTGATCTTATAAAAGCGTCCGCCGCCCGGGAAGCATATTCAAACACCGAGGCAAATTCCAGTATCAGGTTGGAAGCCGATCTGATGGTGGAATTGAGGGCAACCGAGAAAAACCGCCTCGGGGTGTATGCCCTGCCGGTTATCATTCCGATTATCGCAATAAGAGCGGAAACGGCGTTATAGGACTGAAGGGAAAGGAATAAAAGCAACGCCTTCCCCTGGGAAAGCCCCGGAATAAAGGAGGAAACAATCATCCCCGCCGCCGAAAACAAAGGGGTAAGGTGGCGGATTATGTTTTCAAGCAGCTTGTATTTTCCGTCGGCGCCGATATTTCCGGATTTCAGAAAGACGCAGTTCTGGACATCCCCCCTTATCCACCGGTGAAGACGGGAAAAGTAGGACACAATGCTTCTTGGTCCCGAATCGGTGAACACCGTGTCGGGAACATACATACACCTTAAAATACACCCTTCGGGTATGTCGTGGGATAAAATTTTACCCTCCGGGAAGGCGGGTATAACCAGGTTGTAAAACAAATCGGTATCAAACATCCCCTTGCCGCAGAAAATCCCGCTTTTCAGTATGGTCTGGTACCTGTCGAAGGACGCCCTCTCGTAGGCTCCCCCCTCGTCGGAACGAAGGAGTGAATAATAGGTGGAATAGCTGGGTTTAAGACCGGTTTTCATCTTCGGCTGTAAAATTCCGTAGCCTTCCACCACCCGCCCCTTTTCTGTCTTAGGGCGGTACCGGGGGTGGAGCATAATGTTTACCAGGTCTAAAACACCCCCTAAAGGAAGGGAAGTGTCGCCGTCAAGGGTCAGCACATATTTGACCCTGCTTAAATAGCCGTCGTTGACGGCAACGGCAAAGGGTCTGGCGTTTTCCTTAATTGCCTTTACAAGGTCGCAGACCGCCCCCCTTTTCCGCTCCCTGCCGGAATAAATGTTATCCCTTTCGTTTAAAACCCTGGGGCGTAAAAACAATGAAAACACATTGCCGTAGGTTTTATTCAAGGCTTCGATGCGTCTTGTGGCGTATTCGACAGCCTCCGCGTCCTCCGGCAGGGTTTCGGATTTAGAATCGGGGAAGTCCGCAAGGATGCCGTAATAGATATTTTTCTTTTTATTTTTAAGATAAAATTCCTCAAGGTTGTCGAAGGGGGATTTGTCCCTGCCGTTCCCGAAAAAAAGGGTGGTTATAACCACAAGGGTGACGGCGTTGTCCGGAACCTCGGTAAGCCCTAACCTTAAGGGGGGAACCGGCTTGTAAATATGGGAAAATATTTTATCGCACACCATCCCGCAGGCAATGTAAAGGGGCAAAATCATAAAAAAGGCAATAAGTCCGAAATAATAAAACATTAAAAGGGAAAAGGCAATAAACAAAAGAGCATAGCAAACAAAAAAAGAGACCTCGCCTTTGCCTTTCCCCGTTATGACATCGTAAAGGGTTAAGCCTTTTCTGGAAAGACTTTTTAAGGCGTCTGCGTCGTTCAATCCGTACTTTCCGGCATATTTCATTAAGGCCCCCCGGCAGAGGTCCTTGGTGGCCTTGTCCATTTCGGAATAAAGTTCCAGCTTTTCCTCAAGCAGGCTTTCGGTGGAACACAGCTTTTTAAAGCATTCTTCGGTTTTAATGTCGGGGATTTTCCTCATAGAAAGGACGGAGGAAATAAGCTTTGAGGAATTGCACCGTTTGTTTTGGTTAAATGCTGTGATTTCCTCCGCCACCGACACAATAAGGCAGGCGGAAAGCATGGTGCCGAAGGCGTAAATGTCCCCCACCGAAAAATCCGTCTGGGCAAAATATTTAAAAAAGGACTCCCCCGAAAGGGAAAACCCGTGTCTTGCAAGATATCGCCGGCACATATGGTAAAGGCTTGTCTTTGTTAAAAATCTGCGGTTTGCGTCGTGGTAGGCTTTGTGTATGACGTAGTAATTTTCCGAAACGGTGATATGCTCGGCGGTATCGCCGCTTTTCCGGATAAATTTTTTTATAATGCCAAACGAGGATTTAAGAAGTGTTGTCAGGTTTTCTTCCATGGCAATTGCTGTATTTCCTCCGTTTTCCCCTTTATCGGATTTTAATATACGCAAAAATATGGAAAATATACCCGTTGACAAAAATCGCCAGACAGGGTAAACTTTAAGGGGTGAAAAACATGGCCTTTTCGTTTGTTCGGCTTTTTATTCCCGACAGGTGTATCGTCTGCGGGGATGTGACGGTTTTGAATGTCCCCTTATGCAAGGATTGCCTGGGGGATTTCTGCGAACTTTTTCAAAATAAATGCCCTGTCTGCCAAAGGACGAGGCACAACTGTGTCTGCGGGGGAGAGTTTGCGAAAAGCGGCAGGTTTTTGTTTTATTACCACACTCCGGTGTCAAAGAAAGTGATTTCGGTAATAAAACATAACCTTGACAATAACCTTGCGGACTTTATCGCGGAGCTTATTTATATGTCCCTGAAGGAATCAAAAAAGTTCGACTGCATAGTTTATCCTCCCCGGGCAAAGCAAAGCATAAAAAAATACGGTTTCGATCAGGCGGGGGAAATCGCCCTGTCCCTTGGGGCAAAATCCGGCGTGAAAGTAATAGATGCCATAAAGCGGAAAAGGAAAACCGCCGAACAGAAGCTGCTTTCCGCCACCCAGCGGCGGAAAAACGTAATGGGAATGTTTGAATCGGATAAGGAAAAATTATCGGGAAAAAAGCGGGTTTTGCTGATTGACGATGTTTACACCACCGGAGCCACCGTAAAAGCCTGCGAAGCGGCATTAAGGAAAGCCGGGGTTAAGGTGGTTATCCCCTTTACCGTGGCCTTCACCCCCGTAACAAGAAAGGCAAAGCCGTCAAGGGTAATAATGTCAACCGCCGCTTCGGGAAGATATAAGGTTAAAAGGAAGTAGGAAATAAAAAAGCCTTCCCTTTAAAGGGAAGGTGTCAGCCGCAGGCTGACGGATAAGGAAAAAACAAAATGAAACACATGCTAAATTTAAGATTCGGAACATCATTGTCGTTTTGCAAAAAGATAGACAGAGAAACGCTCAGGAGTTTAAAAGCCGCCGGAATCTCATCCGTTGAGCTTTCTTTCGGTTATGATTATTATATGAATGTAATAGATTTTACAAAAAATCATCTTGCGTATGCTGAAATGGCAAAAGAAGATAATATTGAACTGTGGTCGATACATCTTCCTTTTTCCGGGTATCTTGATGTTTCGAACACAAACGGCGAGCTCCGAGCCATTACAATCTATACACACCGTGTACTTATAGAAGCTGCCGGAAAAGCCGGTATTATGACGAGATTCCGAAGGGCGTTCCCGTCATCCTGCATTGCGGCGCAGGCGTGGTTTCTGTCCCCGCCTATGAAACACTGCTCGAAAAGCGCCCGGATATTCCCGAGCTTTCCTATATCGCAGGCAGACCGCCTATTGCGGAATACAACGAGTGGGTGGAAGAGCAATGAGTTTACCGAAAAGCAAGCCGTACATTTTTGATGAGAAAATGTATCGGAAGTTTTACCGTGCGGCACAGCTCACCCGTGAGTATAACGAACTGAAAGAGGATGACACTGAAAGAAAAGAGAGCCTGTTAGCCGAACTGCTCGGCAAAAAAGGCGAAAATGTGCTGATCCTGTCCGGGCTTCACTGCGAATTCGGGAAGAATATTACCGTCGGAAATAATGTCGTGATTAACTATAATTGCTTTTTGATGGACAATGCGGAGATCGTCATCGGGGACAATGTTCTGATTGGACCGAATGTCAGCATATATGCAGTCAATCATGCGCTCGATCCCGCAGAGCGTGAACAGGGCTTTTGTGTGAACAGCCCTGTTCACATCGGGAATCGAGTCTGGCTGTGCGGCGATGTGAAAATCACAGCAGGTGTCACCATCGGAGATGATAGCGTAATTGGTGCGGGAAGCGTTGTGACAAAGGATATTCCGTCAGGTGTGATAGCTGCTGGAAATCCGTGCAGAGTGATTCGTGAGATAACCAAAATAGACAAGCTCGGTTGTCTTGGAAAAGAGGAATGAATATGCCATCTGATATAGCAAACCGTATGATTCATTCCGCCACAGACTTGGAACAACTGGTGCTTGATTATGGCTTTTTGCCCTTTTTCACAAACGGCATCAAGGGCTTTTCCGTAGAGGAACACACCCCGAACGAATTGTGGTTTTCCGATACAGAGGACGGTCCGTGGGAATGGAAAGGTCCGGTTGCACGAATGAAAACTTGTGTATATGGGAAATTCTATCAGAAGAAAGCTGGGTTTGTCAGTCTTGAATGGTTTGCTGACTTTGCGAACTACCGCCGCAACGGTTATGACTTCGACGCGCGGTGCGAGGACGGACTGGTATATTACAAGGACAAATATCTGTATGAAACGATTGCCGACAGCGGTTCCATTCTCACTCCCAACCTGAAAGAACGATGCAATTACGGGAAGGGCGGAAACAAAGGCTTCGAAACCGTAATTACACGGTTGCAAATGCAGACATACATCACGGTTGCCGATTTTGATTATATGCAAGATAAAAACGGAAAACAGTATGGCTGAGGTGTTGCACGATATGCGACGCCGGAAGGAATTCTCGGAAGTGAGACGGTCACATCCGCCTATTCACGTTCTCCCGCAGAATCAAGGGAGCGAATTATTGATCATTTACGAAAACTGCCTCTGTTAGCCGATGAAGATAAAATCTCAAGGCTGATCGGATGAAAAGGAGACGCATATGACTGAACTTGGAAAAATGGACGCGGGTCTTGAATATTGTTTTATCGACCCGGAGATAGCAGAGAGAAAAAACGAAGCGGTAAAAAAGTGCATAGAGTTTCACAAGGTGCCTTCGTGGGATCAGCCGGCACAGCAAAAAGCCGCCCAACAGCTATTCGGCTCGGTTGGAAAGAATGTTTCGATTCAGCCGGGTTTCCAGTGTGATTTCAGTATGAACATTCATCTTGGAGATAACTTCCTGACGAATTACAATGTGACGATTCTTGATGTCGCTCCCGTTTATATTGGCGATGATGTGATGATAGGTCCGAACACGCTTATCACCACAGTCGGACATCCGCTTTCGCCGAAAGGACGCAAAGAACGGCACGGCATCTGTAAGCCTGTCACTATCGGAAACAATGTATGGGTGGGCGGCAACTGCACGATTCTTCCGGGCGTAAAAATTGGAAACAATGCCGTCATTGCTGCGGGGGCGGTTGTTACAAAGGATGTGCCGGACAACTGCGTTGTCGGCGGTGTTCCGGCAAGGGTGATTAAGGAATTAGAGGATGATATTGATGAATGAGAATTTGAATACCATCCCGGTCAAAGGCAGGAAGTAACCATATAATGCACACGATTACCCATCATTCACACGGTTACCCCATAATTCACACGATTGGTGGTATCTTTCACACGATTACCCAATTTGCACACGATTACTTGACTGAACGAATCGTAAAACCAACTTCAAAACGCACAACAACCGCTACGGACTAATTCCGTGGCGGTTGTTTTCTTTTTATCCGAAAGCCGGAAATGCCTTGATATAAGGCTTTTTGGAGCAAAAAATAAGCACCGCTACTTTGTATCAAAATAACGGTGCTTATATGGTGGGGGAAGGTGGATTCGGACCACCGAAGTCACTGACAACAGATTTACAGTCTGCCCCCTTTGACCGCTCGGGAATTCCCCCATATATATAATTAATGGTGTTTTATGCTGTTGGAGCTGGTGAAGGGAGTCGAACCCCCAACCTATTGATTACAAATCAATTGCTCTGCCATTGAGCCACACCAGCACGCCGGCTTTTGACAGCGTCAAGAATTATAACATACCTTTTTTGTGTTGTCAACACCTTTTTTGATTTTATTTCAATGTTAAAAAATTTACATTTTAAGTTCCCCAAACCTTTCGATTTATGCTATATATAATAATTGAAAGGAGCGGGACAAAATGACCTATGCAATATCCGACCTTCACGGATGCTTTGACAAATATGCCCTACTGCTTGACACCCTATCGCCATAGACTGCGGAGTATTTTTCGGCCACCCCTTGGTCTGTATCTGTCTTGATACTCTGGAGGAAATTTATATTAAATAAAGCCGGTACCGAGCTGAAGCTTAATAAGCATTTATATATCCATAACAGTTTTTATCTATCAATATCCGAATAGCCCTTAATACTTTTACTACAAGCTATCCGCATTCGCCTTGACAATCTTTACAATTCTGCTATAATTTCATTAATAATCAAACCGGAGGTAAATTTATGCAGCTATACGGTGACGGAATACACGACGACACCCCGGCGATACAGGAACGGATAGATTCCTCAAAGGTGTTTTATCTCCCCGTTCCCGAGAAATTTTATCTAATTTCAAAGCCCCTCAAACTCCATTCGGATTTTGTGTTTAAAATTGACCCCAACACCGAAATACGCCTTGCGGAGGGCAGCAGCTGTATGCTGCTTTGCGGCGAACACCTTCATAATGTGGTTATCGACGGCGGAATATGGGATATGCAGAACACCAAACAATCCCCCAACCCCCTGATTACCTACACCTACGGTCAAATAAAGCACGACGACATGGACGACCGCTATCTCGGCGTTTCCATGAGGTTTTTTGATATTTTTAATTTTACCTTTAAAAATGTAACCATAAAAAACCCCGTAACCTTCGGTGCCCAGCTTTGCAAGGTGGTCCGGTTTACAATAGATTCAATAACCTTTGATTACAGCGTGGGAAACCCCCAGCTTCAGACAATGGACGGCGTCCACCTTGAAAGCGGCTGTATGTTCGGCAGAATAACCAACCTTAAAGGCCGTACCTTCGACGACCTGCTTGCCATAAACGTCGACGATTTTTATTACGGCGACATATCCGACATATCTGTTGACGGCATATTTTCCGACGGGGGACATTCCGCCATCCGCTTTCTTTCCACCGGAAGCAACGTAAGGCGGATATCGGTTCAGAATGTTTTCGGCACCTTTTATCAGTACTGCATAGGCATAACCAAGTATTATCATATGGGGAACAGGGAAAAGCGGGGTAAGTACGATATGATTTCCTTAAGAAACATCTATGCCTCCAAGCACCACCGTTACCCCCCCTTCTACACCGATAAAAGCTATGTTTACCCCGTCATTTACATTGAAAGGGAAATCGACATACGCAGCCTGTCGATTTCGGAACTCCACCGCCGGGAAAACGAAACAGACATCCCCACCGTATTCGTTGACGAGGACACCGTTATCGAAAACCTTACCATAAAGGACTGTTCGTACGAAAATAAAGTGGGAAACGCCCCTTTCTTTGTAAACAAAGGCAAAGTAAAGAACCTAAAACTTGACAACATAAACCTTTACGGTGAAAATCTCGCCTTAATGTGAAATAAAAAACCGTAAATTTGTATGCATTAATAACAAATTGTATATTTACAACAGATATTTCATACATATTTCACAGTTGACAAATTTCCCTCCCTGTGATATCATGTAACAAATACAATGGGAGAAAAGGTAATGTTTACAGCAAACGGAATAATTATTATAGTCGTCGTCCTAGTCCTAAGCCTAATTAGCCTTAGGGTAGTCAGTGACGACATTTTTTCTTGTGCTGTGGACAGATTGGAAGGCTTAAAACGGGTTAAAAGGCTAAGTATACCCGCATAAGTATAGTATAATCCAAACCTCACAGTGCAAGCTGTGGGGTTTTTTGTTAGCCCATTAAAAAACACAAGGAGGAAAAGAAATGATTTTAACGGGGGCACAAATTATTGTTGAAACGCTTATCGAGCAGGGATGCGAAGTGGTTTTCGGTTATCCCGGCGGATTTGTGCTTAACATCTATGACGAATTGTATAAAAGCAGAAGCCGTATAAAGCATATAATCACCGCCCACGAGCAGGGAGCGGCCCATGCCGCCGACGGCTATGCAAGAGCTTCCGGCAAAGTCGGGGTGGTAATGGCCACCTCCGGCCCCGGCGTAACCAACCTTACTACCGGCATTGCAAACGCTTATCTTGATTCCACCCCCCTTGTGGCGATAACCGGCAACGTACCCCTTTCGGCGCTGGGGAAGGACTCCTTCCAGGAGGTTGACTCCACCGGCATCACCATGCCGATAACCAAGCATAACTATATTGTAAAGGACGTAAAGGATTTGGCGGATACGATACGGGAAGCCTTCCTTATTGCCAAATCCGGAAGACCGGGACCCGTCCTGGTGGACGTACCCAAGGACGTTCAGATTGCAAAATGGGAATACACTCCGGCAGAAACGGTTGAAAAAAAGCCGAATCCCCAACCCGACAGGGAACTTATCGACCTGGCGGTCAGATATATTTCGGAATCCAAAAAGCCCTATATTTACAGCGGGGGCGGGGTGGTTATCTCCGACACCGGAAGGGAAATCGAAAGATTAGCCGAAGTTATCGATTCCCCCATAGGGTTCAGTATGATGGGGCTTTCCGCCGTTCCAGTCACCAACAAACGTCATTTAGGCATGACGGGAATGCACGGCAGGTATGCCTCCACCAAGGCGAATTCCGAATCCGACCTTATCATCGCCGTAGGTGTCCGCTTCAGCGACAGGGCGACGGGGAACCGTTCAAGATACGCAAAGAACGCAAAAATTATTCATATCGACATCGACGCGGCGGAAATCGATAAAAACATCAACGCCTATGTGGGGATAGTGGGGGACATTAAAACAACCCTTGAGGAAATAATTTCCCGCTTAAAGCCGGTAAGCCACCCCGAATGGCAGAATGAAATCGAAGCCTACCGCCGGGAGGAATCCTCCTTTTATCCCGTAACCGACCGGCTCATACCCAAAACCGTAATCGAAAAAATCAACGCCTTCTGCGACCAAAATACCGTTGTCGCCACCGATGTGGGACAGCACCAGATGTGGACGGCGCAGTACTACGCCTTCTCCTCCCCCCGCAAATATCTCACCTCCGGCGGGCTGGGCACCATGGGCTTCGGGATGGGGGCGGCAATCGGGGGCTGTATCGCTTCCAACAAAGCCAAAACCGTTCTTATAACCGGCGACGGCTCTTTCGGTATGAACCTGAACGAAATGGCGACCGCCGTTAGAAATTCCCTCCCCCTTGTGGTGGTTATAATGAACAACGGGGTTTTGGGTATGGTGCGCCAGTGGCAGACACTGTTTTACAGCAAACGCTATTCCGAAACCACCTTACACCGCCAGACCGACTTCGTAAAGCTTGCCGACGCCTTCGGGGCAAAGGGCTACCGGGTGGAAACGGCGGAGGAACTGGACAAAGTTTTACCCAGGGCTTTTTCAAGCAAGACACCGGTTATAATCGACTGCATTATAGATAAAGACGAAAAGGTGTTCCCCATGATACCCCCCAACGGCTCGTTTGAGGACATTATCGTTAAGGAATAAGGGAAAGGAAGGGTAATAATGAGAAAAGACCAGTTTATACTCGGAGTTATCGTCGCCAACCGTTTCGGCGTATTGACAAGGGTTGCGGGGCTGTTCGCAAGACGGGGCTACAACATCGACAGCCTGAACGTGGGGGAAACCGAAGACCCCCGGTTTTCCCGCATGACCATAATCGTAACCGGCGACGACTATATCAAAAACCAGGCGGTAAAGCAGCTGGCAAAGCTGCAGGACGTAAAGCGGGTGGAGCTGATACCCGAAGAAAACGCCGTTTTGCGGGAAATGCTGCTGATCAAAGTAAAGGTCACCAGGGAAACCCGACGGGATATTACCGAGGCGGCAAACATCTTCAGGGCAAAGGTTATTGACTTTTCCACCGATGCCATGACCATCGAAGTCACCGGACATTCAACCAAACTTGACGCTTTTATCGAATTCATGCGGAATTTCGGAATTATCGAAATGTGCCGCGCCGGCGCTCTCGCCATAAACCGGGGCGCGGAATCCCTGTAAGACAGTTTAATAAAATATATAAGAGGAGAATTATTATGGCAAAAATGTATTACGAATCCGACTGCAATACCGAAGTTCTGAAAAACAAGACCGTCGCCGTCATAGGCTACGGCAGTCAGGGGCACGCCCATGCTCTGAACCTGCATGACAGCGGCGTAAAGGTCATAGTGGGGCTATATGAAGGCTCCAAGTCCGCCCCCAAGGCAAGAGAGGCGGGACTAACCGTTATGAACACCCCCGAAGCGGTTAAAAATGCCGATGTGGTAATGATACTGGTAAACGACGAAAAACAGGCTGAACTTTATAAAAACGATATCGCCCCCAACCTTAAAGCAGGCGCGGCGTTAGCCTTCGCCCACGGGTTCAACATCCATTTCAACCAGATAGTTCCCCCAAGCAACATAGACGTTATAATGATCGCCCCCAAGGGCCCCGGCCATACGGTGAGAAGCCAGTTTACCGAAGGCAGAGGAGTACCCTGCCTTATAGCGGTGTATCAGGACTACACCGGCAACGCCAAACAGACCGCACTGGCCTATGCCATGGGTATAGGCGGGGCAAGGGCGGGAATCCTTGAAACCACCTTCAAGGAGGAAACCGAAACCGACCTGTTCGGCGAGCAGGCGGTTTTATGCGGAGGCGTTGTCGCCCTAATGAAAGCGGGCTTTGAAACATTGGTGGAGGCGGGTTACCAGCCGGAAAGCGCTTATTTTGAATGTATTCACGAAATGAAACTGATTATAGACCTTGTGGTTTCGGGGGGTATATCCTTTATGCGCTATTCCATAAGCGACACCGCCGAATACGGCGACTATACCTCCGGCAAGCGGATTATAACCGAGGAAACCAAAAAGGAAATGAAAAAAATCCTGTTTGAAATCCAGAACGGGGAATTCGCCCGCAAATGGATTCTTGAAAACAAAGCCGGACGCCCCTCCTTCCTTGCCATGCGGCGGATGGAACTGGAACATCCGGTTGAAAAGGTAGGCAAAGAGCTCCGTTCAAAAATGAATTGGAAAACAAGTAAATAACCTATATAAGTATCGGAAGGGAAAGCTATGAAAAGCGATTTTGTAAAATCGGGAACCGACCGTACCCCCCACCGTTCGCTGTTTAAGGCTTCGGGCTACACCGATTCCCAGATAAACCGCCCCCTTATCGGGATAGTCAACTCGAAAAACGAAATTGTCCCCGGACATATCCATCTTGACACCATATCCCGGGCGGTGAAGGACGGGGTCCTTGCCGCCGGCGGCACCCCCATGGAATTTAACGTGATTGCCGTCTGCGACGGGATTGCCATGGGGCATGAGGGTATGAAATATTCCCTTGCCTCTCGGGAGGTTATCGCCGATTCCATCGAATGTATGGTAATGGCGCACGGCTTTGACGGTCTGGTGTTTATCCCCAACTGCGACAAAATCGTCCCCGCCATGCTTATGGCGGCGGCAAGGCTGAATATCCCCTCCGTTTTCGTTTCGGGCGGGGCAATGCTGTCAATCGAAGGCAAAGAGGGAAAATGCCTTGATTTGAATTCCGCCTTTGAGGCGGTGGGGGCATATAAAGCGGGGAAGTCAACCGAAGAAGAGCTTTTGGAAATTGAGGAAAACTGCTGCCCCGGCTGCGGTTCCTGTTCGGGGATGTTTACCGCAAACTCCATGAACTGCCTTACCGAGGCGATGGGGATGGCTCTGCCCGGCAACGGCACTATTCCTGCCGTATATGCGGCACGATTACGTCTTGCCAAGCAAACCGGCCAACAGATTATGGACACCCTGAGCAAGAACATCCACCCGAGAGATATTTTAACCCCTTCCGCCTTTGAAAACGCCTTAAGATGCGATATGGCTTTGGGGTGTTCTTCAAATTCGGTGCTTCACCTGCTTGCCGTGGCAAACGAGGCAAAGGTCAATCTTTCCCTTTCCCATATAAACGAAATTTCCGAAAACACCCCCAACCTCTGCCGCCTTGCTCCGGCGGGAAGCCACCATGTACAGGACCTGTACCACGCCGGCGGGGTGACCAAGCTGATGCTTGAACTTTATAACGCCGGACTGGTAAACGGCAATAGCCTCACCGTCACCGGAAAAACCATGAGCGAGGTCGTCACCCAGACCCGGCTGTATATAACGAAAGATGACGTTATCCGCCCGGTTTCCAACCCCTATTCAAAGACCGGCGGAATCGCAGTCCTCTTCGGTTCCCTTGCCCCCGACGGGGCGGTGGTCAAGCGGTCGGCGGTTGCGCCGGAGATGCTTACCCACCGGGGAAAAGCAAGGGTGTTCGACAGCGAGGAGGAAGCAATAAAGGCAATCTACTCAATGGAAATAAAGCCGGGGGATGTGGTGGTTATCCGTTACGAGGGCCCCTCCGGCGGACCCGGAATGCGGGAAATGCTATCCCCCACCTCCGCCATTGCGGGAATGGGACTTGACAAAACCGTGGCGTTGATAACCGACGGACGCTTTTCGGGAGCCACCAGGGGTGCCTCCATCGGCCATGTGTCGCCGGAAGCTTCCAAGGGCGGCAACATCGCATATATAAAAGACGGGGATATGATAAGCATTGACATCCCCAATTACAGGATAGATATAGATATTCCGGATGAAGCGATGGAACAGCGGAAAAAAGAAATTAAGCTTGAAACCAAAACAAACCTTACGGGGTATATTTCAAGATATTCCCGCCTTGTGTCGTCAGCCGACAAGGGCGCGGTTATTACAAACGACTAACATTGGAGATGATGGGTTATGGATTCCATAGTAGGCACCAAAGACAGAAAAATTATTATTTTTGATACCACCCTCCGGGACGGGGAGCAGGCACCGGGCTGCGCCATGAATATAGAAGAAAAGCTGGAAGTAGCCCGCCAGCTGGAACTGCTGGGGGTGGATATAATCGAAGCGGGCTTTGCCATTTCCTCCCCGGGGGATTCCGATTCGGTAAAGGCAGTAGCCAAAGAAATAAAAAACTGCACTGTTGCCTCCCTTGCGAGGGCGGTGGAAAAGGATATCGACGCAGCCTATGAAGCGGTAAAGTATGCCGAAAGCCCGCTTATCCACACCTTTATCGCCACCTCCCCCATTCATATGAAATACAAACTCCGTATGACGCCGGAGGAGGTTCTGGAACACACCTATAATGCGGTGTCCTATGCGGTGAAGCGTTGTCCCAACGTGGAATTTTCCGCCGAGGACGCCATGCGAAGCGACAGGGAGTTTTTAGCGAAGGTGGTGGGAACCGCCATAAAGGCGGGGGCGAAAACCGTAAACATCCCCGACACGGTGGGCTATGTCACCCCCCAGGAAATGTCCGATATGATAACCTATCTGAAAAGCACAGTCCCCGGAATCGACCAAGCGGTTATTTCGGTTCACTGCCACAACGACCTGGGTATGGCGGTGGCAAACTCCATCGCCGGCATAAGAGCGGGGGCGGGTCAGGTGGAATGCACCATAAACGGCCTTGGGGAAAGAGCGGGCAACGCCGCTCTTGAGGAAATCGTCATGGCGATAAAGACCAGACGGGAATTTTTGGGCTGCTACACCGGTATAGACACAAAACAGATAAACCGCGCCAGCAAGCTGGTTTACGGCATTATCGGCCAGACCCCCTGCATCAACAAGCCCATAGTGGGGGCAAACGCCTTCGCCCACGAGGCGGGTATCCACCAGCACGGTGTGCTTGCCGAAAGAACCACCTATGAAATCATGTCCCCCGAGGACGTGGGGATAAGCAAAAACAAGCTGGTATTGGGTAAGCATTCGGGTAAACATGCCATCGAAGACCGTCTCAGAGAACTGGGCTACAAGCTTTCCGCGGAAAAGCTTACGAATGTGTACGACAAATTCAAGGAACTCTGCGACAAAAAGAAAACCATCGTGGACTCGGATTTAGAAGCTTTGGTCCACGACAGGGAATATGTAAAGAGCCACTACCGGCTTGAACATTTCGACGTTCACACCTCAAAATCCAACTTCTCCACCTGTGTCATACGGCTTAAAAAGGGTGAGGAAATGTTCGAGGAGGTTTCCTTGGGGGACGGTCCCATCAACGCCGCCTACAATGCCATCGACAAGATAACGGGGACCCTCTGCGACGAGCTATCCAACTATTCCATCCATTCGGTTTCCCAGGGCAAGGACGCGTTAGGCGAAGTTACGGTCAAGCTCCGTTCCGGCGAACGGACGGTTATAGGTCGGGGTCTTTCCACCGACATTATCGAATCAAGTATTCTTGCATATGTAAACGGTATAAATAAACTGATTGACAGATAAAGGAGAAGGCCACATGCAAAATCGCAGAATAGAAATCCTTGACTCCACCCTGAGGGACGGAGCCCAGGGGGAAGGCACCTCCTTTTCGGTTGACGATAAACTAAGCATCGTAAAAGCCCTTGACGACTTCGGGGTGGACTATATCGAGGCGGGAAATCCCTTCTCCAACCCCAAGGACCTGGAATTTTTCAAAAAGGTAAAGGATATAAAGCTGAAAAATTCCAAGCTCTGCGCCTTCGGCTCCACCTGCCGCCACGGGACAAATCCCTGTGACGACGCGAATATAAAATCCCTGCTTTCGGCAGACACCCCGGTTATTGTGGTTTTCGGCAAGTCCTGGGATATGCATGTTACCGAAGTGCTTAAAATAACCCTTGAAGAGAACCTGAAAATAGTTAACGAAACCGTTAAATACCTTAAATCCGTGGGAAAAGAAGTGATTTTCGACGCCGAGCATTTCTTTGACGGCTACAAAGCAAACCCCGGTTATGCCATAGAGGTTTTACAAGCCGCTGCCTCCGGCGGCGCCGACAATTTAACCCTTTGCGACACCAACGGGGGAACCATGCCGAATGATATTGCAAAAATAACCGGAAGTGTGGTAAAATTGTTTCCGGGAACAAAGACAGGCATCCACTGCCACAACGACACCGGCTGCGCCGTCGCCAGCTCCATGATGGCGGTGGACGCAGGAGCATCCCACATACAGGGCACCTTCATAGGCATAGGCGAACGCTGCGGCAACGCCGACCTTTCGGTGATTATCCCCAATCTGCGGCTTAAATGCGGTTATGAAACCATTGGAAAACTTGAAACCCTGTGCGCCACCGCCAGGATGATTTCCGAAATCGCCAACACCCAGCTTTACGACTTCAAGCCCTATACCGGCGGTTCCGCCTTCGCCCACAAGGCGGGGATGCATATCGACGGGGTGCTTAAGGTTCCGGGCTCCTTCGAGCATATAAATCCGGCGCTGGTGGGGAACAAACGCCGTTTTCTGTTAAGCGAAGTAGCGGGAAGGTCAACGGTAATAGCCAAAATCCAGAGCTACGCCCCCAGCCTTACAAAGGATTCCCCGGAAGTGGCGGCAATCCTTGAAAAGCTGAAGGAATTGGAATACGCCGGCTATCACTTTGAAGCCGCCGACGCCTCCTTTGAGCTGCTGGTGCGGAAGATACTTGGCACCTACAATCCCCATTTCAAACTGGTGCTTTATAAAACCATGAGCGACTATCCCATACCCGAAGGGGGTATGCCCGCCTCTGCCACCATTAAAATCGAGGTGGATGGCAAGGAGGAAATCACCGCCGTTATGGGTAACGGTCCCGTCCACGCCCTTGACCTGGCGTTGAGAAAGGCCCTGTCGGTGTTTTACCCTCAGATTTCCGAAATGCAGTTACGGGACTACAAGGTGAGGGTGCTTGAGCAGAACTCCACCACTGCCGCAAGGGTAAGGGTGCTTATCGACACCGCCGACGACAAAAACCGCTGGACCACGGTGGGCGTATCCGACGATATAATCGAAGCCTCGCTGATTGCCCTTGTGGATTCCATCGAATACAAACTCGCCCAAACCGGAAAAGGAGAATGAGTATGGCAGGCATGACGCTGACACAAAAAATACTGGCATCCCATGCCGGGAAGGACACCGTCAAGACGGGGGAACTAATCCTTGCCGGTGTGGATATGGTTTTGGGAAACGATATAACTTCCCCGGTTGCCATAAAGGAATTCGGCCGCCTGGGCTTTGAAAAGGTGTTCGACAAAACCAAGGTTGCCCTGGTGATGGACCATTTCACCCCCAATAAGGATATAAAAGCCGCCGCCCAGTGTAAGCTGTGCCGGGAATTTGCGGACAATAAGGAAATTTCCAACTATTTTGAAGGGGGAAATGCCGGCGTTGAACACGCCCTTTTACCCGAACGGGGTTTAGTTACGGCGGGGGATCTGATAATCGGCGCCGATTCCCACACCTGCACCTACGGGGCGCTGACAGCGTTTTCCACCGGGGTGGGCTCCACCGACATGGCTTCCGCCATGGCAACGGGAAAGGCCTGGTTCAAGGTGCCTCCGGCGATAAAATTCGTCCTTAAGGGAAAACCTGGCAAATGGGTTTCGGGAAAAGACGTTATCCTCCACATCATAGGCATGATAGGCGTTGACGGGGCGTTATACAAGTCAATGGAATTCACCGGAGAAGGCCTGTCAGGCCTGTCCGTAAGCGACCGGCTTTGCATGGCGAATATGGCTATCGAAGCGGGGGCAAAGAACGGCATCTTCGACTTTGACGAAAAAACCGCGGAATTTTTAAAAGAAACAGGGGCAAAAACCCCCGTAATTTACAAGGCCGACGATGACGCCGAATATGAAAAGGTTTATGAAATAGATTTAGCCGCAATCACCCCCACCGTAGCTTTCCCCCATTTACCCGAAAACACCAAAACCTTTGACGAAATAGGGAAAATTAAAATAGACCAGGTGGTTATAGGCTCCTGCACCAACGGCAGATACGAGGACCTTGAAATCGCCGCGGGCATACTGAAGGGAAAAAAGGTTGCAAAAAACGTAAGAGCCATTATAATCCCCGCAACCCAGAAAATTTATCTGAAAGCGCTGGAAAACGGACTTCTTAAAACCTTCATCGAAGCGGGAGCCATAGTTTCCGCCCCCACCTGCGGTCCCTGTCTGGGGGGACACATGGGAATCCTGGCAAAGGGGGAACGGGCTGTGGCAACCACTAACCGGAACTTCGTAGGCCGTATGGGGGACCCGGGGTCGGAAGTTTATCTTGCCTCCCCCGCCGTGGCGGCCGCCTCCGCCCTAACCGGCAGAATTTCACACCCTTCGGAGGTTATGTAGCATGAAACTGAATGTAAAAGGCAACGCCATAGTTTACGGCGACAATATCGACACCGACGTAATAATCCCCGCAAGGTATTTAAACACCACCGACAAGGCCGAGCTTGCCCTTCACTGTATGGAGGACCTTGACAAAACCTTTGTCCGCCGGGTGAAACAGGGGGATATTATCGTAGCCGGCAGTAATTTCGGCTGCGGTTCCTCCCGGGAACACGCTCCAATAGCCATTAAGGAAAGCGGTATTTCCCTGATTATCGCCAAAAGTTTTGCAAGGATTTTTTACCGCAACGCTATAAATATAGGCCTTCCCATTATCGAATGCCCCGAAGCGGTTGAAAACATTTCCGAAGGGGATGAAGCGGGAATGGATTTTAATAAAGGTATAATATACAACTTTACCACCGGTGGGGAATACAAAACCACCCCTTTCCCGGAGTTTATCCAGCAGATAATTTCCGCCGGAGGCCTTGTGAATGCGGTTTTGAAAGGAATTGTTAAGTAATGAAGTTTAAGATTGCCCTGTTAAAAGGCGACGGTATCGGTCCCGAAGTGGTGGATAGCACACTGTCGGTGCTTGACCGGATAGCCCGGCTGTATAACCATACCTTTGAATACAAATCCCTTATTATGGGGGGAATCGCCCTTGACCAGACCGGTGTCCCCCTGCCGGAGGAAACAATACAGGGCTGCCTAAACAGCGACAGCGTGCTGCTGGGTGCCGTGGGGGGCCCCAAATGGGACACTCTTCCGGGGAATCTCCGTCCAGAAGCGGGACTTCTGGGAATACGCAAAGCTCTGGGACTGTATGCAAATCTCCGCCCCGTAAAGCTTTTTGGTGCCTTAAAAGAAAAATCCCCCCTTAAATCCAATGCCGGTTTTGACATTATGATTGTAAGGGAGCTTACGGGAGGAATTTATTTCGGCAAGCGGGGGCGTAAAATCGGGGCAAGGGGGGCTGCCGCCTACGACACCGAAACCTACAGCGAGACCGAAATCGAACGTATAGGCAGGGTCGCCTTTGAGCTTGCGGGGCAGAGGTCAAAGAAGGTGACAAGCGTGGATAAGGCGAATGTCCTTGAAACCTCAAGGCTGTGGCGGGAGGTAATGCACCGCCTTGCTTCGGAATACAGCGGCATTGAATACAGCGATATGCTTGTCGACAACGCCGCCATGCAGCTTATAAAGAACCCGGCACAGTTTGATGTATTGGTTACGTCAAATATGTTCGGCGACATACTGTCCGACGAAGCCTCCCAGCTTACCGGCTCCATCGGAATGCTGCCCTCCGCCTCCTTAGGGAAGGGGAAGAAGGGGTTGTACGAACCCATCCACGGCTCGGCGCCGGATATCGCGGGAAAAGGCATTGCCAACCCCGCCGCCACCGTACTTTCGGCGGCGATGATGTTAAGGCATTCTTTCGGTTTGGAAAAAGAAGCATCATCCATCGAAAGGGCGGTAAACGACACCCTGAACGCCGGCTTTCTTACCCCCGATTTGGGCGGTAATCTGGGGACTGCCGAAATGACGGAAAAAATAATTTCATTTATCAGATAGCTTTTTTAAGTTAAAATGACGGCATATCATTTCCGCAACCTGTTCGGGGGAAATATGGGTGTTGTCGATTTTAATATAATTTTCAAAGGGGAGCACCTCCCCTTCACGGGAATTCAATCGGTGTCTTGCGGAGGTGGAAAGCATTTCGGCTTCGCTTTCGGCAATGTTCCGCTTGGATTCCTTGTGTTTTAAGCGGTTTTCGCTTTTGTTCCTTTCAAGACGGACATCAAAATCGGCGCTGAGTTCCACGACGCAGGTCTTTCCGCCGCTTTTTGTATAAAGATCAATCAGATTCAGTATGTAATCAAGTTCGCTTTTATAATTAAAATCACACATGTAGGTGAAAATAAGTCCGGAAAGGCTGCTTCTTGCCACAGTTTCAAATATTTCCCTGCGGATGACTCCGTTAAGATATCTGCCCTCCTCACTGCCGTGTATGCTAAAAAAGTTTCTTACAAGTTCTATTGACATATGGTTATGGAACAGCTTATAGCCGGTGATTTCAGAAAGCTCCTGCCCCACCGTCATCTTTCCCACCGCATGGGGCCCTAAAATTACAACAAGATTAGGCATTTTTGCTACCTCCCGTATAAACATTACTAAATAATAACAAATTCAGCCCCGGTTTGTCAACTAACAGTTAAAACGTGGTTGTTTTTAATTTAATAATATGTTATATTTGTCCTATCACCATGTAAGGAAAGTACAGAATATGACGGTTAAAATGAATGCAAATAAAATAATATCCCACTTCGGCGAAACCTTTTACAATGCCCTGCAAGCCAAACTTGAAAGATACATAAACGAATGGCACCTTTCAGAACTTGAACAGATAGACTATTATTCGGTAAACTGCATTTACAAGTGCGTGTCGGAAATTCACGGCAGCTGTATTCTGAAAATCGGAAATCCCTGCCGGGAAACCCTGACCGAATACAACGCATTAAGGGAATATGACGGCACTTCCTTCTGCCGTCTTTATAAGGCCGACGTTCAAAACGGCGTTTTGCTGATTGAACGGATTATTCCGGGTAGCCGCCTTAGGGAAATTACCCATATTGACAAACGCCTTGATATTTTTTGTGACCTGTTTGCAAACCTTCATAAAACCCCTTCGGACAAATCCCTTTACCCCACCTATCTCGGCTGGGTTACCCGTATTGCGGCTTATATGAGGGGAAGAGAGGATTACAAAACACTTTCCGCCTATATGGATGAAGCTGAAAAAATCTGCCGCCGGCTTTGGGACAAATACCCCGGCGAGATGCTTCTCCACGGGGATTTTCACCACGATAATATCCTCCTTGGCAGCTACTGCAAGTACCGTATCATCGACCCCAAAGGGGTGGTGGGGGACAGGGTGTTTGACATCCCCCGCTTTATACTGAATGAATTCGAGGATGAAATAACCGACGGCTTCAAAGCAAAATACCTTTATATAATCAAAACCCTGTCAGAAAAGTTAAACATCCCCGAAGGGGATATACTTAAACTTGTGTTTGTGGAAATGTGTATGGCACACTGCTGGAATGTGGAAAGCAGCCGGACCCCCGACATAAGGGAAGTGGAATTTACAAAAATCATGACGGAAGATGAGCATTATGTCAACTAAAGTAAAGGCATATAAAAAAGAAAACCCCTGCTCTTACGCCCTGGGGGCGAGCATAACCATTGAGCTTATAAACACCCGCCCCGAAATTGTCAGGGAGGTTAATATCCATTCCGCCTACCGGGGCAAGATGGATCTGACTGAATTATGTCAACGCAAAAATATCCCCGTTTCGTTTTCCGACAAAGCCTTTAACATTGTAAGCCCCAAGGAAAACTGCTTTGTTTTCGGCGTGGTAGAAAAATATATTGACGCAATATCCCCCGATAAGCCCCATATCGTGCTGGTCAACCCCTCCGACATGGGAAATTTGGGAACCATCATCCGCACAATGGCGGGGATGAATTATAAAAACCTTGCCATTATCGAGCCTGCCGCCGACATCTGGAACCCCAAAACAATTCGGGCCGCCATGGGGGGACTGTTTCATATTAACTTCGAACTGTTTTCCGATTTTTCGGACTACAAAGCCAAATTTCCCGGCCACCGGCTTTTCCCCTTTATGTTAAACGGAACCACCGTTCCGGAGGATGCCGAAAAATGCGAAAAAAATTCCCTTATTTTCGGCAACGAAGCCCATGGCCTTGACAAATCCTTTTTACAGGTCGGGACAAGCATAAAAATCCCCTTTTCGCCGGATATCGATTCCTTTAACCTTGCCGTCGCCGCCGGAATAGGGATGTATATCTTTTCCCGTAAAAACGGTATGATTTAATCAAAGCAACAAGAGAAAAACATATATAAACAGCAAGGTAAAATCGAATGCAGGGACAGACAATATATCCGCCCCTGCATTTTTTATTATGAAATAATTTTACATCCTGTCTTTCAGCTTTCATCCTTTTTCTTACCGCACCTTTTTGGCTTTGTCCCCTCCAGCTCCCTTAAAACTTCCAGCAGCCTTGCGGCGTGATGACCCTCGTCCTCGGCAAACCGGCCGAACATTTCCGCGACCTCCTTATTGTCCTCGATTTCCCTTGAGTAGGTTTCAAAATCCCGTACCAGTTCGGTGGTGTTCTGCCATGCCCTTAGCACCCTGTCCCGGGTGGTTATCTTAAGATTATGTCTTTCCTCCATAAAACTCCTTTCTACAGCCGGTTTATATCGTTCACCGGCGGAAGGCAGGTAAAATCCCTGCATACATAAAAGGTTGCCTTACCGTTGATTAACGGATATTCCTTTGTGGGTTTACCGATAAGCCTTATAATGCTGTCCGGCGACACCGCAAAGGGAAGGCTTTTTATTTCCGATTCATTTTCATATACCGCGCTTACCGTTTCCGGCCGGGTTTTATAGTCCGTAAATGCTATCAGAAACATGGAATTCCCTCCGGGGTAGGACACCGCCCGTGATGTCATAAATTCCATTTGCTTTTCCAAAACTTCTTTAATTTCCTTATCCCCTGTTATTATGCCAAGCCTTACAAGATTATATGCCATAACCGAATTGCCGGAAGGGACTGCCCCGTCGTAGGTTTCCTTAGGCCTTAATATCAGGGTTTCATGGCTCTTGCCGTACAGGTAAAACCCTCCGGAATCAAAGTCAAAGAAGTCCGAAAGGGCTTTTTTACAGAATGTTTTAGCCTTTTCCAGACAGGAAAAATCGCATTTCGATTCATACAGGGAAAGCAAAGCCCAGATATAACAGGCATAATCGTCAAGGAAACCCGCCCCGCCCCTTGCTTCACTCCTCCGGCTGACATACAGGGTATCGCCCTCGCAAAGGTTGTTTTCAATGTATTTCTGACAGGTTCCGGCGGCGTCAAGGTAGGTTTTATTCCGGGTTTCCCGGCACAGCCGGCAAAGGGCGGCAATCATAAGGGAATTCCATGAGGTTAATATTTTATCGTCAAGATGAAGCTTTGTCCGCTGTTTCCGGTACTCGTAAACCTTTGGTATCAGGTGTTCCCCGTTCCCGCCGTTTACCCTCTTTTCCAAAAGGTTGGGTATGCTTTTGCCCTCAAAATTCCCCTTTTCGGTTATTCCGAAATGCTTGTTAAATTCCTCCCCCTCTTTTTCCCCTAACAGTGAAATAATCTCCGAAGGGTCAAACACATAGTATTTTCCCTCCTCCCCGTCGCTGTCGGCGTCCTGGGCAGAATAAAATCCCCCCTCGGGGGAGGTCATCTCCCTCATTATATACAAGGCGGTTTTTTCGGCAATATCAAGATAAATCTGCTTTTTTGTCAGCCGGTAGGCCTTGCAGTAAGCAATAATCATCAAAGCATTATCATACAGCATTTTTTCAAAATGGGGGACAAGGAAATACCTGTCGGTGGAATAGCGGGAAAAGCCGTAGCCGATATGGTCGAAAATTCCGCCATGATACATTCTGTTAAGGGTAAAGCAGGCCATTTCCCCGGCATTCTCCCCCAAACCCTTTTCAAAGCAGCGTAATAAAAACCAAAGGTTGTGGGGTGTGGGGAATTTGGGGGCAACCCCGAACCCGCCGTATTTTTCATCAAATGATTTCCTGAAATAGTTGAGGGCATCGGCAACAGGGTTTTCGTCGGTTGTCCGGGTTTCAATCTCCCCTTCGGCGTTTTTAACCGAGTTTACAATCCGTTCGGCGGAATCAATCAGTTTTTGCCTTTGGTTTTGCCAGCTTCCGGCGACGGTTTTCAAAAGGTCGACAAACCCCGGCATACCGTATCGGGAGGTCTTGGGGAAATAGGTACCCGCAAAAAAGGGCTTTTTGTCATTTGTCATAAAGACGGACATAGGCCAGCCTCCGCTTCCCGTCATTGCCTGGCAGACGGTCATGTAAATGGAGTCTATATCCGGCCTTTCCTCTTTGTCCACCTTTATTGAAACAAAGTATTTATTTAATATCTCCGCCGTTTCGGCATCCTCAAAGGATTCATGTGCCATAACGTGACACCAGTGGCAAGTGGAATAACCCACGGATAAAAACACCGGTTTATCCTCGGCTTTTGCCTTTTCAAAGGCCTCCTCGCACCAGGGATACCAATCCACCGGATTTTCGGAATGCTGTATCAAGTAGGGGCTGGATTCCCCTTTAAGACGGTTTGCCAAAATAACCTCCTGTGTTGTTGTTTTTTACGGGGGTGCATGTTTATAAGGTAGCCTCCCTTGTGCAAAGGGAGGAGTCACAGCAAAGCTGTGACGGAGGGATTGTTCAATCTTGCTGTATTGAACACAACCGCCGCTATTGCAACGCTACCCCTCATACGTCAGCCTGCGGCTGACACCTTCCCCGAAAGTCGGAAGGCTTTTTTTACAGCCAAAGAGTAATTTGTGAATTCCATTCACTCTTTTTACCTTATTATTTCCGCTTTCGCCGCAAATATAAATAAAACATCCCCGGGTTTACCGGGGAAGTCATATTATTTGTTTTTGATATTAAATGCCTTAAAGCCGGGGTAAACCGCAGAAGCCGCCAGCTCCTCCTCAATCCTAAGCAGCCGGTTGTACTTTGCCACCCTTTCGCTGCGGCTGGGAGCGCCGGTTTTAATCTGGCAGGTGTTCAAAGCCACCGCTAAATCGGCTATTGTGGTGTCCTCGGTTTCACCCGAACGGTGGGAAACAACGGCAGTATAACCCGCTTTGTGTGCCATCATAATAGCTTCAAGGGTTTCGGATACCGAGCCTATCTGATTCAGCTTAATCAAAATGGAGTTGCCGCAGCCGGAGGAAATACCCCTTGAAAGCCTTTCGGTGTTGGTTACGAACAAATCGTCCCCCACCAGCTGGAGCCGGTCACCCAGTTCCTCGGTCATAAGCTGCCAGCCCTCCCAGTCCTCCTCGTCAAGGCCGTCCTCAATGGAGCAGATGGGATATTTTTCGGAAAGGGCTCTCCAATGGGAAACAAGGGATGCGGAAGTATAGCGTTTCTGCGACTTGGGAAGCAGGTATTCCCCCTTTGTACCGCTCTTCCATTCGCTGGCGGCGGCGTCAAGGGCAAGGACAAAATCCTTTCCCGGCTCAAATCCCGCCGTCTTTATAGCTTCGATAATATATTGAATTGCCTCCTCGTCGCTGGCAAGATTGGGGGCAAAGCCCCCCTCGTCCCCCACGGATGTGGCAAGTCCCTTTGACTTGAGTATCTTAGCAAGGGTATGGAAAACCTCGGTGCACCGGCGTAAACCCTCGGCAAAGCTTTCCGCCCCTGCCGGCATAATCATAAATTCCTGAACGTCAACGGTGTTGGAGGCATGGGCGCCCCCGTTTAGAATGTTCATCATGGGTACCGGCAGCCGGTTTGCCTGAATCCCCCCAAAAAATCTGTAAAGGGGAACACCAAGAAACTCCGAAGCTGCTCTTGCGGAGGCGATTGACACGGCAAGTATGGCATTTGCCCCCAATTTGGACTTGTCCTTGGTGCCGTCGGCTTTAATCATTGCCCTGTCTAAGGCATAGATGTCGCAGGCATCCATCCCCGCAAGGGTTTCGTTGATAACAGTGTTGATGTGCTTTACGGCTTTGGTTACACCCTTTCCACCGAAACGGCTTTTGTCCCCGTCCCGAAGTTCAAGGGCTTCGAATTCCCCGGTGGAGGCCCCGCTGGGGGACGCCCCCCTTCCGGTTGTCCCGTTTTCAAGGATAACCTCCGCCTCAACCGTGGGATTTCCCCTTGAGTCGATAATCTGCCTTCCGATAACCCTTTTGATTACGGCTTTATTCATATAAATCCCCCTTTGCTTTTTCTTATATTATACACCGAAAAGACCGATACACAATACGGAATTTATATTTTTTCCCATTCTTCCCTTAAAATCGAATAAATACTTGAGTCGACTATCCCCTGATTGTTGAAATCCGCCTTCCGGAGGGTGCCTTCGTACTTCATACCGCATTTTTGCATAACCATGCCGGAATTGGGATTATTGGGGTCATGCTGGGACTCTATGCGGTTTGCCCCCACCTTTTCAAAGAAAAATTCAATTAAGGCTGCCATCGCTTCGCTGGTGTAACCCTTATGCCACCACTTTGTGCCTATGCAGTAGCCTATGTGAACCATTTCAATCCGGTCATCCTGCTCCACCACGGCTATCGAGCCTATGGGTTCGCCGACTTCGTCGGGGACTATCGCCCAGACATAATAATCCTTTTGCCGGTATCTTTCCGTCCATTCATTTAAAATATGTCTGCTGGTTTCAATGCTTTGATGGGTAGGCCAGCGTAAAAACTTTGTAACCTCCGGGTCGGACGCCCAGTTATTAAACATGTCGTTGGCATCATTTTCGGTAAATCTTCTCAGTAAAAGCCTGTTTGTCCTTATTTCCTGTGTTCCTGTATGAAACATATTACATCTCCGTTCCGTAGAGGGAATAACCCTTTTCTGCCCCGTATTCGGGGTAGTGGAGTAAAGAGTTCTCCCTGCCTTTTTTATACATAAGCAGACACCGCGTTGTCATTTCGGTAACGTCGTTCCTTGACAAAGCCTCGTCAATATCCAAAAACAACGCTTCGCTGTTTTCCGCCCCGTCGGAAACCGGAATTCCGGATACATATTCCATTACAAATACCGGATACCAGTTTGTTCTTGAAAACCTTACGGCAAGAAGACCTTTTACCTTTGCCGTTACCCCGGTTTCCTCCAAAACCTCCCTTACCGCCGCCTCTTCGGGGAGCTCCCCCGCTTTGCAGAACCCGCCGGGAATAAGCAGCCTATCCTTTGCTCCTCCGTAGGTGTGCCGGACAAGCAGCACCTTGTTGTCTTTTACCACCACTCCGCTGGCGGCAAATAAAAAATTATCCTGACTCATTGTTATTCCTCTTTTCTGAAAATATCAAGGGTGTGATGGGACAGCCCCACCATGTCCTGCCGTTCGCATATAGTAAAGTGGTATTTTAAGTATATATCAAAGGTTTCGTCATCCATCTGGGGCAGAACATCCCTTAAATATCTTGAAATCATATCCGTTCCCAGATAATGCAGCCGGGTGACATTAAAGTGTTTCATAAGTTTGTCAATGTCGGACTTTCTGTGAAGCACAAATACTTCCTTCGGTGTGGAAAGAGCCGTAAAGGTTTCAAGGTCAATAAGCTTTTCTTCCAAAAGGCGTTTAATGTTTCCCTTTACAAAGCCGTAATCGATTATTGAAGGGTCGGACACGCAGTATGCCACAAACACCACACCCCCCTTTTTGGTTACCCTGATTGCCTCTGACAGGGCGGCAAGCTTATCTTCTTCGCAAAACAGATGATACATAGGGCCTAATACCAAGGTTATATCATAGCTTTCGGAAGGGAGGAAGGACAAATCCACGGCGTTGCCTTGATAGATATTAACGTTTTCCCCGGGCTTGGTGTTTTGCTTGAAAACCTCAATATTATTAGATACAAGCTCAACCGCATCCACGGCATAGCCATTACGGGCGAAAAAATGGGAATACCTACCCGTCCCTGCTCCTATTTCCACAATTTTCATTCCGTGGGCAAGGTATTTTTTAACATATTTAACCGTGGTGAGAAACTCTATCCCGCCGTGCTTTGAGGTAAGGCGTAAATCCTCATTATAAACGGTATAGTAATTTGACAATGCCTCAAATGCTTCCATATCAATCTACCCTCCTTGTGAAAATTTTTACAAGTATATCACGCAATCCAAAGGCTGTCAACCATAATACTTAATAATTTATAAAACAAATTTTAACATTTAGCAGTATGATTTTACTAATAAATTAACAAAATTTGTTGATTGCAAACCGAATTCATGCTATTATGGGTAAACCAAACTCAAAGGTGATTAACATGGGAACGATTGACAACAAAGACAAGGTTAAAACACAATACACTGGTTCCGATAATCTTGATATCCGCATTTTGCTCCATGACAAATATTCCGTAAACAGACAGGGTTTCGGTAACTGGCTTTTTTTAAATTACCAAATCAAACCGGGGCAAAAAATCCTTGAGCTAGGGTGCGGTAACGGCAGGCTGTGGGTAGGGAAACTAGATGCGCTGCCGAAAGATATATCCCTCACCCTTTCAGACTTTTCACAAACCATGCTAAACGCCGCAAAGGAAAATCTTAAAGATAAAAACATTACTTATAAAGTTATAGACATTCAGCAAATCCCGTACCCCGACGAATCTTTTGACATTGTAATTGCAAATATGATGTTATATCACGTTCCCGACCTTGATAAAGCCCTTAGTGAGGTTAAACGGGTGCTTAAAGCAGACGGTAAATTCTATACCGCAACCCTGGGGGAAAGGGGAATAACCGCTTTTATTAGAAATGCCCTCGCCCTTCCCGAAGGGGAGGGTATGAAATTCACTCTTCAAAACGGAAATGATATTTTAAAAAGGTATTTTAACAATGTGGAAGTCAAACTTTATAACGACAGTCTGGAGGTTACCGACACAGGGGATTTAATAAAATACATAAACACCCTTATGTGGGGGGATGAATTAAAAAGCATTGCCGAAAACGAAATGATGAATTTACTTGACAGGCACAAAAAAGACGGTATAATAAAAATCCCAAAAGAATACGGGACCTTTATTGTTACCAGTAATTAATTAAACGGGGTAATTTATGAAAAGCATTATTACCATAAATAGTTGAAATGCAATCATATTTAACTTTTCGGGCAAACATATTTTGGCTAAATTGACTGTTGCAAAATCCGCAAAAACGGTATATAATATTAAAAATATGTTACGGAGGTACGCTATGAAGTCAATCGGCAGAATAAATACAGCCGGACTTTCCCCCATAAGGGAAAGCGTATCCCTTTATGCCTATAATTTTAAGGACACTTTTTCAAAGGTGTCCTTTTTTGCCTTTTTCTATTCCTTTATATACCGCTATTATTATTTTTACCTCGGAAAAATTAAATATATGATGGAAAAGCGGCAAAGACCGATAATACCGGTTATTATCTGACAAAGCAAAAAAGCATCAAAGCGGTTTTTCCATCACGGAAAAGCCGCTTTTATACGTTAAAGGAGAAATCTATGAACAAACTTCAGGACGCAAGGCTTGTAATAGACGCCATTGACGGGGAAATGGCAAGACTCTTCAAAGCCCGGATGGCCGCCTCCCGCATGGCCGCCGAATATAAAATGGAAAACGGCCTTGCCGTGTTCGATTCCACCCGGGAAGAGGAGGTAATCTGGCGGAACGCCAAAAATTTCGACGACGACGAGCTTAAGCCCTACTATATCAGCTTTTTGAAATATACCATGAACCTTTCGAAAAGCTATCAGAACCGCCTGCTTCAGGGGATGAAGATTGCCTACTCCGGCGTCCCCGGCGCCTTCGGATATATCGCCGCCAAGGGGATATACCCCGAAAGTATCCCCGTTTCCTATAATTCCTTTACCGATGCTTATAAGGCGGTGGAGGAGGGGGAATGCGACTGTGCGGTGCTGCCCATTGAAAACTCCTTTGCCGGTGACGTGGCCCAGGTGATCGACCTTATGTTTTTCGGAACATTGTTTGTTACCGGGGTATATGACCTCGGGGTGGTTCACAACCTTCTCGGCAATCCGGGAGCCACGGTCAACACAATAAAGGAGGTTATAAGCCACCCCCAGGCACTTGAACAGTGCGGGGCGTATATAGAAAAGAAGGGGTTTATCCCCGTTGAAGCTCCCAATACCGCCGTTGCGGCAACTCAGGTGGCTTCCTCCGGCAGAACCGACATCGCCGCCGTCGCAAGCATTGAAACCGCAATGCTGTATGGGTTGAATGTGATTGACGCAAATATTAATCAAAGCTCTACCAACACCACCCGCTTTGCAGTTTTTTCAAGGGCTTCCAACCGGGAATCCCAAAGCCACAACCATTTCATTATGTTCTTTACGGTTAAAAACGAGGCGGGGTCATTGGGTAAAGCCGTATCCGTCATAGGCGAACACGGATTTAACATGAAAGCGTTAAAAAGCCGCCCCACAAAAGAACTTATATTTGACTACTACTTTTTTGTCGAAAGTTATGGTAATATATATAGCGAAAAGGGAATAAGAATGCTGGATAAGCTTTCCGAGGTATGTTCAAGTTTAAAAGTCGCGGGGAGCTTTGACAGGGAAATAAGGCTTAACGGGTGAGAAAATGACACTGACCATGAATTTAGGGGAAAATACCTATGATATCCTTGTAAAGCGGGGGATACTGAATACTGTCGGCGATGAACTGAACCTTAACCGCAGGGTGTTCATAGCCACCGACGACGGTGTTCCGGAGGAATATATCAAAAAGATTTCATCCGCCTGTAAGGAATATACGGTTTTTACCCTCCCTTCCGGGGAGGAAAGCAAAAATATCGAAAATTACTCAAAAATGCTTTCGGCAATGGTTAATTCCGGCTTAACCCGCGCCGACTGTGTCGTGGCCGTAGGGGGAGGGGTGACGGGCGACCTTTCGGGCTTCGCCGCCTCCACCTATATGCGGGGGATAGATTTTTACAATATCCCCACCACACTGCTTTCCCAGATTGATTCCTCCATCGGGGGGAAAACCGGTATAGACTTTGTCGGCTTTAAAAACCTTGTGGGGACCTTCAACCAGCCCAAAAAGGTGGTAATCGACCCCGATGTGCTTAACACCCTCCCAAAAAGGCAGATATCCAACGGTCTTGCCGAGGCGATTAAAATGGCGGCCACCTGCGACGCAAAGCTGTTTGAGCTGTTGGAAACGGTTAATTACCGTGAAAATATGAATGAAATAATCGTCGGTTCATTGAAAATAAAAAGAGCGGTGGTTGAAAAGGACGAAAGGGAAGCGGGACCGAGGCGGGTTTTAAACTTCGGCCATACCGTAGGCCACGCCATTGAAAGCACGAATAAAAACCTCCTCCACGGGGAATGCGTGGCGCTGGGGATGATTCCCATGTGTTCGGAAAGCGTAAGGAAAAGACTTAAAAAAGTACTTGAAAAAGCCGGACTTCCCACGGAATTCGAGTATGATACCGAAAAACTCATTAACGCAATCGCCCACGACAAGAAAGTGGCGGGAAACCAGATAAATCTTGTGTATGTGGAGGAAATCGGCTCGTTTAAACTGATGACAATCCCCCTTGAAAACCTTATATCAATGCTTGTAACGGCATTTGCGGAAAGCGGAGGAAAAATATGAAAAACTCTTTCGGAAACAGCATAACCCTGACATTGTTCGGCGAAAGCCACGGGACTTCCATAGGCGCGGTTATCGACGGTCTTTCCCCGGGAATCTCCGTGGATTATGAAGCAATTTCCCGTTATCTTTCCCTCCGCCGCCCCGACGGGGAAACTTCCACCGGCCGGGTTGAAAAAGATGAATTTGTTATCGAAAGCGGGGTATTCAACGGTTATACCACCGGTACTCCGATATGTATCCGCATCCCCAACCAGAACACGCAAAGCGGCGACTATACAGAAATAAAAAACAAAGCCCGTCCGGGACATGCAGATTATACCGCCTACTGCAAGTATCACGGCTTTGAGGACTGCCGGGGCGGGGGGCATTTCAGCGGAAGGCTTACCACCGCCATAGTTGCCGCGGGGGGAATATTAATTCCCGCCCTTGAAAAAAAGAATATTTTAATCGGCAGCCATATTTTAAATTTAGGCGGCATATCCGACCGGAATTTCGAAAATTACGGAGAAGATATAAAAGGGTTAAATAACGAAAAATTCCCCGTCCTTGATAAAACCGCCGGCGAACAAATGAAGGATGAAATTAAAAAGGCAAAAGCCGAAGGGGACAGCATAGGCGGAATATTGCAGACGGCAATATTTAACCTCCCCGCAGGGGTGGGGGAACCCTGGTTCGACAGTCTTGAAGGTCTTATTTCCCATGCGGTTTTTTCCGTCGGAGGAGTAAAGGGAATTGAGTTCGGAACCGGATTCGGTCTTGCAAAAATGAAGGGAAGCGAGGCAAACGATAAGTTTCGAATTGACGAAAAGGGGAAAATCCACACCCTCACCAACCACAGCGGGGGGATAAACGGGGGTATTTCCAACGGGATGCCTGTGGTGTTCAACTGCGTCATAAAGCCCACTTCCTCCGTTTATAAAGTTCAGCAGACGGTGGATTTTATTAAGGGTCAAAACTGCGAAATCGAAATAAAAGGCCGCCACGACCCCTGTATCCTCCCCAGGGCAAGGGTTGTTATCGACAGCTTAACGGCTTTGGTAATCTGCGACTTACTGGCAGGCCGTTACGGCACCGATTATCTAAAGCCATAGGGAGGGGACGAAATGAGAATTTTGGTTATCAATGGGCCCAATCTGAATATGTTAGGCGTCCGCCAGCCGGAAATCTACGGGAACAAAACCTATAAGGATTTGCTTTCCCTTATCAAAAGCCATTGTAAAGCGAACAATATAAAGGTCAAATTTTTTCAGTCCAACCATGAGGGGGAAATTATCGACGAAATCCATTCCGCCTATAAAAAATTCGACGGCATTGTAATTAACCCCGGCGGTCTTACCCATACCAGTGTCTGTCTTTTTGACGCCCTGTCGGCGGTGGGGATCCCTGCCGTTGAGGTGCATATTTCTGACGTGGAAAAGCGGGAGGATTTCAGAAAAATAAGCTTTATAAGCAGCTACTGTAAAAAAACAATATCCGGCAAGGGCTTTGAGGGCTATCTGGAAGCTGTTGATTTCCTTGCGGGGCTGAAGGTGGAACAATGAAAATCAAAATTTTCCCTTCTAAGCTTTCCGGGGTTGTTTCCGCTCCGCCCTCAAAGAGTATGGCGCACCGGCATATAATTGCCGCCTCTCTTGCAAAGGGCAGCTCGACACTTAAAAATATCGCCTTTTCCGACGATATTAACGCCACCATAGACTGTATAAATTCCCTTGGCGGGAACATTACCCAGACAGGCGACACTCTTGATGTTACGGGGTTTGATATTTTCAGTGCAAATCCTACACAAAAGCTGTTTGTAAACGAAAGCGGCTCGACTCTGCGTTTTCTTATCCCTTTATGTCTGCTTACCGGTAAAAAAATAACCCTGTACGGCAAGGAAAGGCTGTTTTCCCGTCCCCTTGAGGTTTATGGAAATCTATGTAAGGAAAAGGGCTTTTACTTCGAAAAGGGAAAGGATTATCTGACACTCTGCGGAAGGCTTACCGCGGGAAAATATCAGATCCCCGGCAATATATCCAGCCAGTTTATAACCGGTCTGCTTTTCGCCCTCCCCCTCCTTGAGGGTGACAGCAGCATCGAAATAACCGGCAAAGCCGAAAGCCTTCCCTATATTCAAATGACGATACAGGTTTTATCGGAATACGGCATTAAGCTGAACCGAAAAGATAACATCATAGAAATACCCGGCAGCCAAAAATATGCCCCCAAAAACGCATATATCGAAGGCGACTACTCCAACGCTGCGTTTTTCGATGCGTTGAACCTTTTGGGGCATAATGTAACCGTTACCGGGCTGAATGAAAACTCCCTTCAGGGGGATAAAATCTATAAAGAATACTTGAAGTTAATCGGTAAAACCCAATTAGCTCTTGATGACTGCCCCGACCTTGCGCCTATACTCTTTGCCCTTGGGGCGGAAATGGGGTACGGAGAATTTACCGGCACCCGGCGGCTTAAGCTAAAGGAAAGCGACCGGGGAAGGGCAATGGCTGAAGAGCTTGAAAAATTCGGCGCAACGGTGGAAATATACGAAAACCGGATAACCGTAAAGGCCGAAGGCCTTCATAAGCCGGGGGAAACATTAAAAAGCCATTCCGACCACCGGATTGTAATGTCCCTTTCAATCCTCTGTACCAAATACGGCGGGGAAATCGAAGACATCGAGGCGGTAAACAAAAGCCTGCCGGATTTCTTTGAAAAATTAATCCAGTTAGGCTTAACCGCGGAAGTTGAGAGTAAAAATAATGAAAATCAATAACGGTATGAAAATACTTATCGTAGGTTTAGGACTTATGGGGGGGAGCTACGCCATGGCCCTGAAGAAAAAGGGCTACTTTGTCTCCGCCATAACCCGAAGCAGGTCTTCCGTTGACTTCGCCCTCAAAAAGGGGATAATCGACAAGGGTTCGGATGAAGTTATCCCCGAAACGGTTAACAGCGCCGATGTAGTTATTTTTGCCCTTTACCCCCATGTGTTCATGGAATGGATTGAAAACTACCAACAGTACTTTAAACCGGGAGCCATAATAACCGACGTAACCGGCGTAAAGGGAGCGGTGGTTTACAAGATTCAGAAAATTCTGCGAAAAGACGTGGAATTTATCTCCTCCCATCCCATGGCGGGGAGGGAGGTTTACGGGGTTAAGAACGCCGACGACAGTATATTCAAAAAGGCGAATTTTATAGTGGTGCCCACGGGTAAAAATACCGAAAGCGCCGTTGAATTCTGCAAATCTTTGGGAACCGAGCTGGGGTTCTGGAAAATAACCGCATTATCCCCCGAAGCGCATGACGAAATGATAGCCTTCCTTTCCCAGCTTACCCACTGTATCGCCGTCGCGCTGATGAATTCCAGCGACAACCCCAATTTAAGCGACTATACCGGCGATTCCTTCAGGGATCTGACCCGTATAGCTAAAATAAACGAGGATATGTGGAGCGAGCTGTTTTTACTAAATAAAGAGGCTTTGCTAAAAGAAATGGATGTTTTTTTAGCCAAAATGGTGAAATTACGAAACTTTCTTGCCTTGGAGGACGCGGAAGGCATGAAGGAAATGATGAGAATATCCACTTTACGAAGAGAAAAATTCGATAACTGATAGGCAGGTTTTGACTTATGAATATGGTTTTTTTAAGAAAACTCCCTGTTCCGAAGGAGATTAAGGAGCAGTTCCCCTTGACTCCCCAGATGGCGAAAATAAAACAGCACAGGGATACGGAAATCAAAAATATTATAGCCGGGGAATCGGAAAAGTTTTTGCTGGTAATAGGTCCCTGTTCGGCGGACGACAAAACCGCCGTGCTTGACTATATTTCCCGTCTCCGCAAAATTCAGGACGAGGTGGGGGAGGGAATTGTCATTATCCCCAGGGTTTACACCAACAAGCCCAGGACCACCGGCGCCGGCTACAAGGGAATGCTCCACCAGCCCAAGCCCAACGAAAATCCGGATATGTTGGCGGGAATTATCGCAATAAGGGAGCTTCATATGTGGGCCCTTCGGGACTACGGTTTCAGCTGCGCCGACGAAATGCTGTACCCCGAAAACCACCGTTATCTTTCCGACCTCCTTGCCTATGTGGCAATAGGGGCAAGATCGGTGGAAAACCAGCAGCACCGGCTTACCGCAAGCGGGCTGAATATCCCGGTGGGAATGAAAAACCCCACCGAAGGGGATCTGGTGATAATGCTTAATTCCATTTATGCCGCCCAGCTCCCCCACACCTTCATATACCGGGGATGGGAGGTTAAAAGCGAGGGAAATCCCTACGCCCACGCCATTTTACGGGGGTATATCGATTCGTCGGGGAAGGCGATACCCAATTACCACTATGAGGATTTGGTTAAACTCAACGAAATTTATATAAATTCCGGCCTTAAAAACCCCGCCGTCCTTATCGACACCAACCACGCCAACTCCGGCAAAAACCATCTTGAACAGATTAGGATTGCCAAGGACGTCCTCCACAGCCGGCGGGCGAACCCCGATTTAAAGAAACTGGTTAAGGGGCTGATGGTGGAAAGCTATATTGAAGACGGCTGCCAGCGGGTGGGGGATAATGTTTACGGCAGGTCCATAACCGACCCCTGCTTAGGCTGGGAAAAAACTCAAAGTCTTATATACGATATAGCGGAACATCTGTAAAAAAGCGCGGGAAACCGCACTTTTTCAATAATACCCGCACTTTGGTTTAATGCTTCATGTAATTACTTTAACAAATAATATATTATAAACCCGTAGGGGCGGATATCATCTGCCAGCAACACAGCAGATGGAAATTGGTTGATGTTGTGGCAGAGAGGCGGAATATAAAAAAGCCTTCCGACTTTCGNNAGTGCCGCAAATGCGGGTGAGAAGCGTAATGAAATCCTCCCGTACGGTCGGATGAAATCCGCCGGTTTTCACCGGCGGAATATTAATCAGCCCTCAACATACTCGATTCTGTCGGCTCCCGAACAGGCAAGCAAATCAAACTCGCTTTCTTTAAACAAGGGCAGAAGTTCCTTCGTTGTTTTAACCGTCATAACCTCTATCTTTGCCGACAGGGAAAGCCGGTTTTCGGTTTTATATTTCCTGACTTCAAAAACCGCATCCTTCAACGTTTTCCCGAACTCAAGAATAATGCTTTCGGGACATTCCGGCTTTTCCCACTTTGAAAGATGAATCGACTTTTCCTTTTCAAACCCGACAAAAAACTGCCGGTAGATATAATCGGTAATATGGGGAACATAGATTGCGTACAGCTTTAAAATATTAAGCAAGGTATAATACAACGCAAACTGCCCGCTTTTTCTTTCCTCAATACCGTGTAAATCGGGACGGTAGAGCCTTTCTTTGGCTATCTCGATGTAATTGTCGCAGAAATCCTTCCAGAACAACTCGTCTATTTCCTGTCTTGCCAGACCGATTTCGTACTCGTCAAGCAGCTTTGAGGCTTTTATTATGGTTTCGTCGGTTCGTGCGATTATCCACCTGTCCACCGGCAGCAGTCCGGGTTTATTCGATAAATCAATGTCATTGAGATGGCCTATGGCAAACCGGCTGGCGTTCCACAGCTTTGTCAGAAACCGCTTTGCCACCGCAAGGTCGTCTGTCGAAAAAAAGGTGTCGCTCCCTAATTTCGCACTCCCCGCCCAGTAGCGCAGGGCGTCGGCGGAGTGATTTTTTATCAAGTTCGAAGGCGACAGTTCGTCGCCGGCATTGGCTTTGGATTTGCTGAACTTTTCCCCCTTTTTGGCAAGGACAAAGCCGCTAATCATTATATCCTTCCATGGGAGATTGCCGGTATGGTAAAGGCTCCTTACTATGGTATAAAAGGTCCAGGTCCTGATTATTTCGTGTGCCTGGGGCCTCATACCCATGGGGACAAGGGGAATTCCCGAGGTCATCTCATTAATGAGAGGAGAAACCGAGGAAGTTGCCCAGGTGTCAAGCACCCCCCGTTCCGGGAGGAATTCACTGCAGCCGCATTCGCAGACGCCATTGAAATCCCTTTCAAGGGGATTTACCGGCAAGTCCTCTTCTTTTGCAAAATATGCCTTTTGGCAGTTTTTGCAGTACCAGACGGGGAAGGGAATTCCGAAATACCTCTGACGGGAAATGCACCAGTCCCATTTCAGGTTGGAAACCCAGGCAACATACCTGTCCTTCATCTGGGAAGGGTACCAGTTTATTTCGTCGGCGGCTTTCAGAAAGGTGTCCCTTTCTTTCAAAATATCAATATACCACTGGCGGGAGGGGATAATTTCGGTTTCCTTCCCGCATCTTTCGTGAACCCCCACGGTGTGGGTTATGGTTTCCGACTTTATAAGCAATCCCTTTTCCCGCAACAGCTCAATGATTTTTTGCCTTGCGGCGTTAACCTTCATCCCCCCGATAAAGGGAACGTTTTCGTCAATCCGCCCGTCGGGACAAATCACCTTCCGGTAGGGAAGACCGTACTTTTCCGCCCATTCCATATCGGTAAAGTCCCCGTAGGTGGCGCACATAACCGCACCGGTGCCCTTTTCCATGTCCGCCTTTTCGTCGGCAATGACCGGGATTTCGTAATCATACAGGGGAACACGGACGGATTTCCCCACAAATTCCGAATACCTTTCATCCCCGGGATTGACAAAGAGGCATACGCAACCGAAAAGCAGTTCGGGGCGGGTGGTGGCAACAATTAGGGGGACATCCCCCGCATAAAAGGGAATGAAGTTGAAACTGCTTTCTATATCCTTTGTCTCCAGTTCCGCCTGAGCGATGGAGGTCCGGCATTCGCTGCACCATAAAACCGGCGAATCCTTTGAGTAGGCCCTTCCCTTTTTGATAAGGTCGAGAAACAGCTTTTGGGAAAGCTTTATAACATTGGGGTTAATGGTTTCGTACTGAAGACGCCAGTCGGCGGAAAAGCCGAGGGAACTGTATAATTCCCTGAATTCCCCTTCGTATTTCTTAACTGTTGACAGGCAGATTTCGGTAAACTCGCTTCTGGGTTTGTCCTTTGCGAATATCCCCTTTTCCTTTTCCACCAGCCTTTCGGAAGGCAGGCCGTTATCGTCGAACCCGAAGGGGTAAAACACGTTAAACCCCTTCATCCGCTTGTAGCGGGCAATCATTTCCGCCTGGGTGTAGGAAAAAATATGCCCTATATGAAGGCTGCCGGAAACGGTGGGGGGCGGGGTGTCGATGGAATAGATTTCCCCCTCCCTTGTTTTATCGAATTTGTAGATATCTTCCTTTTCCCAGAATTCCCGCATCTGCCCTTCGGCTTCGGCGGGATTATATTTCTTTTCCATAAAAACCTCCTGAAATGTATAAATTAAAAGCCCCGAAGCGTTACGCTTCGGGGCGAACGGTTGTCCGCGGTACCACCCGAATTCGGAATACGAATTCCGCTCTTAACCGGTACGGGATAAGTCTTTATCCGATACCGTTTTCCCGATAACGGGGGAAAACACCGTTGAAGTCTACTTGGGGAAGAAAAATTTCCCCGTTCGGTTCACAGCTCGGGGGCTACTTCGCCGCCATCTTCACGAAGGCTTACACCTGCCGCCTTCTCTCTCAGCATCCGAATGTCGGTTACTCCTCCCCGTCATTGCCTTTGGGATATTCGATTTTTGACTATTATAGCACGCTGAATTAAAAAATCAAGTATTTACCGGGATTTCATTGTAATTTACAAATATAATTGTTGCAAAGGCTGAATTTTTATGCCATGTTGCGAAAGATTAAACTGCATCCTGCTTTTTTGCAAAAACTGACGGAAAAGGGTTAATTTGCGAATTATATAAAAAAATATCGAAAAATATTGATATTATAGCATATATGTATATAATAGTATAGAATACAGTTTTTGGAGAGTAAGAATGAAGAAACGGTTGCTTTTGGTTTTATTATTTATACTTATTCTTGTAATGATTCTTTCCGGATGTAAAAAGGCCGGTAATGATTCCAGCGGTGATTCAAGCCGGGGGGAATTAAGCGAAAACGACAGTATAAGCGACAGTTCGACGACTGAAGACGTAAGCGAAACCCTGCCGGAACAGTCCCCCGCAGGGACGGTTGTATTTTCGAATCAGAAAAACGACACCGGAGGGGAACTGGCGAAGGAAATTTTACTTCCTCTTAAGAATACGGAAAAGCAATACAGGGTATTTATCAGGGAACCCGGGGAATACGGGTATTATGAATATCAATACCTTGACGATAAAATAATTATTGATTTACCGGAATATAAGGAAGGCGAAATAAACGTACACGAAAAATTTTATTTCAACGGCAGCGAATGGACCTTTGCCGTTGAAAAAGACTATATTGAAAGTACAAACGAAGGGATCAGAGCAGTAAATGTTTCCACTACGGCAATACCGGTTACTGTTGGCGAAATAACCGGGAAAGCTGCGGTTGCCCAGTTTATCAACTGGGAAAAAGGTTCATTCGTTAAGTCGGGAATTGTAAGGGCCTTCCTTCCGAACGAAAGTTATACAGAAGAAGACCTTATCGTAAACGGTAAAAGCCAAGACTATGCGGATCTGACCTACGAAGAATACTCCTTTGAGGGGTTTGAAAATAACCTTTATTTCCTTTTCAACGGTGAAAATGAACTTCGTTATGTTTATTATAACGGCGTTATATACATTATTACTCCCTCTGTGGAAACAGCGCAATATTATAAGGCCCTGTTTACCAATCTTTACTGGGCGGACAGGAGCCATTTCGACAAACTTATCGAAGAAAATTTCCTTACCGAAAACATAAAAAAAATAAGTCTTACGATCTTCGATCTGCAAAAATATTACAACCTTAGCAACATAGTCTGTTATGACGACAGGATAGTCTGCTTTGAAAACGATTCGGAAAATGCATATTACTTCAACGGCACAGACTGGTATAAAATAATAAACCGGATTAACGGAAACAACAGTGTGACATCAAGCTATGAAAAAGCCGAAAAAATTGATTTCAAACTGAATTTCCTACTTGAAAAATACCTTGAAAACCGGGTCTTTCTGGGTTCGGGAAAGGTTCTGGAAATCCAAAGGGGGGAATTTTCACAAATCTTCTGTGAATATGCGGATTATTCCTTCCCCGACCTGGGAATTCAGATAAGGCTTTACTACAATGAAAATGAAATCTTTTTGGCAGATGATGAAAACCTTCAATTCATAGATATCGAATACTGGGATGACGAGCCTGACATTTATGAACGGGAATGGATAAGGGTCGTATACTTTGAGAGCATAGACTTATTTGTGGGCGGCGACGGTTTGGCCGATCCCGAAAACCCTCCGGGAACCGTTAAGTTTTTGGAAACGTTTAAGGACACCAAGGGGAAACTGGCGGAAAACTGTTTCGGCTGGCTTCCGGGAGGTAAAGGGAGCAATTATTTCAGCATATCCGATATAGATGATGACATATACGCCGAATTCAGATCCTACAACGGCAGAACCTTTATTCCGTTATCCCGGTCTTCGGAAGGCAGCATTTATGTCAACGAATACCTGTTTTTTGACGGGTTCGAATGGTTTTCGGTAATTAAAAGGGAACATTTGGGGGGAAACGGACTGTATGTAACCGATTCCTATACGGCAACCGAATTAACCGAAAGCCAGCTTGAGGAAAAGGTGAGCTGTCCCCCCCTTATATATCTTGAAAACCGTAGGTTTATCCGTTCGGGAAGGGTAAGGGCTTATCTCAGGTACAGTTTTATCACCATGTATGACCTTTTGGCGGAATACGGAACAGCCCGGATTAAACCCTATGCGGAATTTACATACGAGGAATACTCCGTCGAAGGATACGATACAAATATTTACTTCTTCTTCAACGATGACGATGAACTGCGTTATGTGTACTACGGCGACGGGATTTATTATATCGAGATACAAACCACCACAGAGGATTCACGATTTTATGACTTTATGCGTTTCAACTGGATCGGGGGAGAAGCCTTCGACAAAACCCTGGAGGAAACGCTTTTAGACGATAAGCTGTTTGAAGTCTACCTGTACTACATAGAAAATGACGATGGAAGGGTGTATGAACCGAAATACCATTATAATTTTTATCAGAACAAAATCGAATATTTCGACAGAGCATCGGATAAAAATTATTACTTCAACGGGAAAGACTGGTACCTGAGGAAGGAAGACCCCGAAAACAAGTGGGATTATGTCTTTGAAAAGGTAAAAAATCCCGATATTGAAATAGATTATCTGCTGCCGGTAAACTTCAAAAACAGGGTTTTGAAGGGCACGGGCTATGTCGGGGAAGTTGATGTGGATTCGTTCAATCCCATTGAGTTGTGGTACGCCGACTATGAATTTCCCGGTCTTGACAAGGAAGTAAGATTTTATCTAAACAATAATACCCTGCACCAAGAGAGTAACGACGGAAAACTCACATTTGTAAACTGGTTTTATATCGAGTTCAACGGGAAGTATCTTAACCTTTCCACTGCCTATCAGGATAATGGAGTAAGCCATGAATATATAGATTATATAAAAAGCCGTTTTGAGTATTATGACATGAAGATTGCCGGAAATTACGATTAAATAACCATACCGCCTGTGCCAAGCGGCACAGGCGGTGATTTATTTCATTCCTTAACTTTCTTACCCGGAAAGGGGATGGTTCTTTCAAGCGGGAAAGGCGGTTTTGCAAGGGGTTTTACCGCAATTGACATTAGCATTAACGGGTTGTCGTCCGCCGCAATCCGGTTTGACGATAACTTGCCGCACTCCCGGCACCGGTGGATGACCGCCCATTCCCCGTTGTTTCTTACCCAGACGCCGATAGGGTCCATTATCCCTTTGCAGGGGGACGCCCTGTCCCCCGGGGTAATATCCACATGAAGGCTGCACAGGCAGTTGGGGCAGTGGTTGCGGTGGCTGCTCCCCGCCCCCTCCGGGAAAACCGTGGTTTTGCAGTTTATACACTCAAAACCCTCGTTACAGGGGTTATAGCGGTAGTCTGACTTATTTTCGGCTACCTCCCCCGGGGACTTAAAAACCTCTTTACTTTTATTTCTCTGCTGTTTTGCAATCCCCTTGAATTTTAATTCCTTCTCCCGGATTGCTTTTACCTTGTCTTCGGTATATTTTGATTCGTTTTTCAGTTCAAGATAGCTTTCCCATCTTTCCCGGGACAGCTTCCCTTCCGATATCGCCTGCTTTACGGCGCATCCCGGCTCGCTCCGGTGGCGGCAGTCCCGAAAACGGCATTTACCGAAAAACTGTTCCACGTCCGCAAAGCTTCTGTCGATTCCGTCGGCTGCATCCCACATACCGATTTCCCTCATGCCGGGGGTGTCGATAATGTAAACGCCGGATTTCAGGGTTATAAGCTGCCTTGCGGTGGTGGTATGGCGGCCTCTGCCGTCGGATTCCCGCACACTTCCGGTGGACATGATTTCCTCCCCCGAAAGGGCGTTCACAAGGCTGGACTTACCCACCCCCGACGAACCTAAAAACACAACGGTTTTATTCGGTTTAAGGTATTTTTTCAGTTCCTCAATACCGTAGCCGGTTACCGAGGACACGGCAAATACCATAACGCCGGCGGCAATTTTTTCGGCAAGGCGAACCTGGGTCGAAAAATCCTCCGCAAGGTCGGTTTTGGTTAAAATCACCGCCGGAATCCCCCCCGACTGCCACGCCAGGGCAAGATACCTTTCCAGCCTTTTGGGGTTGAAATCCCCGGCAAGGGACTGGATAATGAACACATAATCAAAGTTGGCCGCCACCGCCTGGGGAGCATTCCCCGAGGAGGAAGGGTCAAGGCGGGCGAACACCGATTTCCGTTGCAGCGTCTTAACAATCCGGCTTTCCCCGCTTTCGTTGTAATCGACAAGCACATAGTCGCCGGTGGTGGGGAAGATTTCGCCGCCGTAATAATATTCGCTTTTCTTTAGCACCGCAAGACCACTGCCGTATTCGCATTCGATTTCGAACCTGTCCCGGTGGACGGCGGTTATTCGGGCGGCGGTTTTATCAGGGTATTCCTCTGTAATCAAAGGGTAAATTTCTGTTATATTCAATGTCTGTATTCCTCCGTATTGTTTGATTGGATAAAAAATTCACACGGGAGCAAAGTCCGGTTACAAGCATAAACTGACCTCCTTAAAATTTAAAATGGGCATAAAAATACCGCGTACAGCCTTTGCTGTTTACGCGGTTTTCCGGCTTTATTCAGGCACGAAAAAGACACGCTTTGCGTGTCATACCAAACAGTATTCACGAAAGGCCGTTACACGGCAAAGGATAATATATCATTTGATATTCCTCTGCCTCGGTATTCGGTTAATTAAGAGCCACCTCATAGATTTCCGACATTAATAACACTCCTTTCGATTGGTAACGTTATTATCTACGTCAATATACCACAATATACACAATATGTCAATATTAAATTAAAAGATTCCCAAAATTCGTTGATTTATTTTTTTATTTATGCTATGATTAAGTCCCAAAAACAATAAGGATATTATATATGGATTTAATAAAAATAAATGAAATCGCCTATTCGCGGATGGCCGACCGCAGTTCCCATAACTGGAAGGACAAGGGCAATAAATATTACCACGGTCAAAGGACGGCAAACCTTGCATTAACCCTTCGTGAAATCCTGCTACCCGAAAACTCGTCGTCCGACGAAATTCTGACGGTTTCGGCATGGTTTCACGATATTTCAAACGGCAGCGAAAACCACTGCGCTTTGGGGGCGGAAAAGACAAGACAGCTGCTTTCCGGCTTATGTACTCAAGATGAGCTTGAGCAAATATGCTATATTATTTCGGTACATGACGAAAGGATTGAGGGAAACAACTACCCCGAGGTTGTAAAACTGATGCAGGACGCCGACCTGCTTGACCATTTGGGCACTTTCGGCGTGTGGGAACATTTTTTGTATGCGACCGCCCACGGCGAAACCATAAACGAGGCGAAGGACTTTTTGCTGAATGTCGCTGTCAAACAACATACGGAACACAGAATGCAGCTTAATTTAGAGTTTAGTAAACTGATTCTTGACGAAAAATATGCTTTCCTGAAAAGCTTCGCCACCCGCTTTGACACCGAACTGGAAGGCAGAGTGTGGAATCTGGATGAAATAATAAAAAACGGAGTTAAAAATGGCTGAATTTGAATTTACAAACATGGTTATGATACATGACAAATCCACCGGCAGGGTGCTGGTGCAGGAGAGGATAAAAAGCTGGAAAGGCATTGCCTTCCCCGGCGGACACGTTGAAAACGGGGAAAGTATCTATGATTCCGCCGTCAGGGAGGTTTTCGAGGAAACGGGTTTTACCGTTAGAAACCTCATCCCCTGCGGGTTTATGCAGTGGTATAACAATAAAACAAACGACAGGTATTTTGTGTTCTTTTACAAAACCCACGACTTTTCGGGTGAACTTATGGAAAATTCCGAGGAGGGAAGGAACTTCTGGGTGAATCCGGAGGATTTATACAAACTGAACACCCCCGGCAACTTCAAAGAGTATCTCCCCATCTTTTTCGGTGACAGATTTACCGAAGGTTTCTGTTCCTGGAACGAGGAAACCGAATATGACATGACCAAGCCCAATCCCTATGGCATCGTTTACAGGTGATACAATGGATTTCACAAAGTCTGAACCCCTTGAAAAGGGCTGGTCGGTGGATAAAAAATACTGCGTAACCGGCAAAGACGGTAAAAAATATCTCCTCCGCATTTCTCCGATAGAACAGTATGACCGGAAAAAAGCAATGTTTGAAATGACAAAGTGGGTTGCCGCTTTGGGGGTGCCCATGTGTGTTCCCGTCGAATTCGGCGTCAACGACGAGGGAGTTTACGTAATCCAAAGCTGGATAGAGGGGGTTGACGCCGAGGAGGTTATCCCAGACCTTACTTTAAGGGAGCAGTATGCTTACGGACTTGAAGCGGGGAGGATACTTAAAGTAATCCATTCCATACCCGCCCCACCGGGAATAGAGGACTGGGAAAGCCGTTTCGGCCGCAAAATCGACCGGAAGGTAAAGGCATATCTTGACTGCCCCGTTAAGTTTGAAGGGGCACGTTTTATGGAGGACTATATAAACCGGAACCGCCATACATTATTAAAAGACCGTCCCCAATGCTACCAGCACGGGGATTATCATATCGGCAATATGATGATTTCCGGCGGAAAGCTTTATATAATAGATTTCGACCGGGACGATTTCGGCGACCCCTGGGAGGAATTCAACCGCATAGTGTGGTGCGCCCAGAAATCCCCCGCATTTGCATCCGGCATGGTTGACGGCTATTTTGACGGCAATGTGCCCTATCGGTTCTGGCAGAGTCTTGCCCTTTACGTTTCGGCGAATATGATTTCCTCCTTACCCTGGGCGTTGCCCTTCGGCGACGACGAGGTGAAAACCATGCTGAATCAGGCAAGGGAAGTGCTGTACTGGTACGACAATATGAAAACCGTTGTTCCGAAGTGGTACACGGAAGGGAAAAAGGAGAATAAAATGGGAATAACAATAAAATATTTACAGGAATATATAAAATCCAAGGATTTCAACCCCGCCGCCAGGGAAGCATATTTTATGAAACTGACCGAGGAGGTAGGGGAACTGTCCCGGGCAATGCGTAAGAACCTCCGCCCCGACGAGGGAAATATTAAAAACACATTGGATGAGGAGCTATGGGATGTGATTTATTACGCCCTTGCCATAGCAAATCTGTATGATATCGACCTGGAAAAGGTAATCCCCCTCAAGGAGGAAATAAATAATCAAAAATACAACACCCATATGGTGTTTAAGTGCGAATAGCTGAAACCGGAGGCAAACGGGAAAAATGAAAACTCAAAACACCGTCTTTTGCGGTTTTCCCAGGGGTGTCAAGGAATTTATGGAAAACCTCCCCTTCTGCAACACCTTTGAGGCGAAGGATGAAAATATAACTGATTATAAAAGACTTATAAGCGAACCTTTGGGGAAACTGTACGAAACCCTGCTGCCTGCGATTAATGAAATTTCCCCCAACCTGGACACAAAAAGGGCAAGATGTGTTTCCTCCCCCTATAACGACCGCCGTTTTTCCCCCAAGGCTCCCCTGAGGGAGTATGTTTATATCCGCTTCCGCCTTAGGGGGAGGGAGGAAAACTCTCCCGGACTGTATTTCGATATGGGAGCGGAGTATTATTCCTACGGTATCTGGATTTTCAAACGCACCACCCCCGGTCTTCAGGCATTGAAGGAAAGTATGCTGTCAAAGCAAAGGGAATACTCCGAAGCCTTGAATTTAGCCATATCCGCCGGCCTTTCCATAGGCGGTGAAAAATATAAGAAAGACCGTTTTCCCCATATGCCCGATACACCACTAAAGGATATTTTAAACCGCAAGGCGTTTTATATCGGCTTTGAAGCCCCCGTCGGGGAGAACATATATACTCCCAAATTTGCCGACGAAATATCAAGGGCTTTAGCTTCGTTAAGTAAGCTGGTAAATCTGCTGGATAAGGAAACCTTTGATTAATGGCATAAGAGCAGTCAGATTATACATTTTTAAGAGGTGATACATATTTCCACCACAATTTTCGACTATATTGACTGGCGGGGGGACCTTCCCTTTTCCAAATCCCCCTTCTGTTCGGTGGATGCCCTTATTTTCACCGAACTGTCCTACCTTGATTATTCCGGCATTGTCCCCTCCCCGGAGGAGGGCGGAGCAATATCCCTGAAAGAAGCCTCAAAGCTTTTCTTTCAGAAAAATCCTCAGGGTGAAATAAAATTAGGGGCTATAATGCCCTCCAAAATCGTGGACTTACTAAAAAAAGCGGCTGCCTGCCACCGTTATGAATCCCTGAATATATCCCGCTTTGTGAATATTATAGACACTAAAGCGGAAAAGCAGTTTTCCGCCCTTTGCATAAACCTTGACGAAAAAAGCATGTTTATTGCCTTCAGGGGAACCGACGACACCATAGTGGGGTGGCGGGAGGATTTCAATATGTTTTTTAAAGCTCCGGTACCCTCCCAGCTCAATGCTTCGGAATACCTTAATAATGCGGGGGAATCCTTCGTCGGCAAGCTGATTGTGGGCGGCCACAGCAAGGGAGGCAATTTAGCCGTCTGGGCGGCAAGCCACTGTTCGCCGGAGGTTACGGACCGCATTTTAGCGGTTTACAATTTTGACGGCCCCGGCTTTTCGGTGGATTACCGTTCCACCGACAGCTATAAGGCGTTGAAAAGCCGTATCCGCACCATTGTCCCCGAATGTTCGGTGGTGGGGATGTTTTTGGAACATGAGGAAAAATATCTGGTGGTCAAGTCCGACCGCAAGGGGATTGCTCAGCATGATGCTTTGTCCTGGCGGGTGTTGGGGAAGTCCTTTGAGTATGCAAGTGATTTGTCGCCGGAAATGAAGCAAATAAATTGTATTCTTGCTTCATGGATTAACAATATGGATAATTCCCGGAGGGAAAAATTCACCGAATCCTTTTTCGGGCTGCTGGATTCCACCAAAGCCGCCACTCTGTCGGATCTTATGAAAAGCAAAAGGGCATTGCTCAAGGCGATAACCTCAGCCGACGCCGAAACCAGACAGGCTTTGTTCTCCGCCTTCAAGCTGCTTTTGGGAGAAGGCAAAAAAAGCCTTGCGGAGTGGCTTAAGAAACCGCCCCAAAAAACAATAGAGCAGGGAAATCTGCAGGTCTGATTATTTTTATACATAATAGTAGGAAGGTTGGATGAATGAAAAAAGCCTTCCGACTTTCCGGGAAGGTGTCAGCCGCAGGCTGACGGATGATATCCACCCCCACATATGTTAATTATACTGCACATAGGTTTTATGGGGTGTTTGATGTAAATTAACGTCTGACACCGGTGGTACTAAATGCGCCCCCGTAGGGGTGAGGGAGCCCCGGATAAAAGCAGCCGCATCACAAAACACGCCCCCGTAGGGGAGCGAGTATTGAATGGAACAAAACCCGCCGGCATACACCAGCGGGTTTAATTTTAAAATATCCAATAAAACAAGGGAATTGTCAGGAATGCTGCCCAGCCGGGATGCCAGAAGTTATAAACACATCCCACGAAGAGGTAGAGCGCCACGATAAATACAGGGTAGTTAAATTTCCTGATGGATTTATAAACTATGGCATTGATTATACTGTGGATAACAGGAATGCATAAAAACAATATCCAGCCGGGGTGCCACAGATTAAAGGCGGTGCCGATTATAATATATACAATGGCGATAATTAACCCTATGGGGATATCCTTAAGGTATTTCCGCCTGCGGTCCTTCATTTTAAAACAGGTATTAACCTTTTCCGTGTCAGCGTGAGAATCATCGCTATAATCCCCGCTGTTGTTCGATGTCTCACCTTTTCCCCCGAAGGAAATATGGACATTACCGCTGCCGCCTTCTTTTATTTTAATCCCCGACCAGCCTATATGGACTTCGTCGTTCCCGTCGGTGACATGAATACCCGAGGGGCTGATTTTAACTTTATCCTCGCCGTCAACAATATGAATTCCCCCGTTAAAGGAAATTCCGTTCGCCTCATCGTTCTTAATGCTTTCCCTGTCTTCTCCGGTGCTTTCGCCTGCTTCGGCGGAGGCGTTATCGTCGGAATGTGTCTCCTCGGTTTCGTCACTGTCGGTAATAACCTCGTCGGGGTCCACATTAAGCAGAGTGTCGATGGAAACGCCGTACAGCTTTGAAAGCTTTATTAAATTGTCGGTGTCGGGGCAGGCCTCCGCCCGTTCCCATTTGGATACGGATTGCCGGCTAATACCTAATTTGTCTGCAAGCTCCTCCTGTGAAAGACCGGATTGCTTGCGGTAATTGTACATCCGGTTTGCCATTTCGATGTTCATAGTCGGTCTCCCTTTTTTTGTTCTGTATTAATTATATGTGAAGAAAAAGGGAATTTCAATACATTTTAATTTTCAATAGGGGCTTTTTACACAAAAAATCGTAAACTTTGGTTGTCATTTGCCCGTTTTCTCTGCAACCGTCCCCTTTTTTCGCCCTTTTACGCCTTAACGGAGGAATCGCCGAAAGTTAGACCAAGCCACTTTATTACCCATTCCCCCCATCTGGAGATATAGGGGGAATTGTATCTTTCCTTAGCCCAGTCGGGGGAGGTTTCCCTTGTGGCAAGGGAAATGCCGTGGGGACCCGCGGGGAAGACGTGCAGCTCAAAGGGGATTTTCTGCTTCGCAAGGGCATGGGCGTAGTCAAGGGAGTTGGTTACGTTCACCGCATCGTCTGCGGCGGTATGCCAGATGAAGGCCGGCGGGGTCTCGGAATCGACTCTGTATTCAAGGGACACCCGCTTTTTGTCCTCTTTGGTGGGGGTGTTGTTTGAAAGCAGATTCTTTATCGATCCTTCGTGGGGGTTGTTTATTCCCGAAATAACCGCATAGCCCAAGACGGTGGCGTCGGGCCTTGCTTCCTTGCCGGAAATGCCCAGAGTGTCCTGCAACCGCTTATCCTTCCAGCAGGTGGAAATATATGCCGCCAGATGGCCGCCGGCGGAAAAGCCGCAGACGGCTATTTTATTTTTGTCGATGTTGTATTTTCCGGCGTTCTGCCTTAAGTGGACCATTGCCGCCGCCGCATCGATAAGAGGATTTATCTCACGGCAGTCGGGAGCAACCGCATACCTTACCACAAAAGCGTTGTAGCCCCCGGCCAAAAACAGATGGGCAATGGGTTCCGCTTCCCGGTCAGAGGTGTAGGCATATCCCCCGCCGGGGAATATAACCACCGCCCCTTTGGGTTCGACGGTAAGCTCCTTTGAGGGGCGTTTCACATAGCACTCCATGTACACCTTTTCGCAGCCCGGATAAAGGTTTTTGTCATATAGTTTCACTGTTTCCATTTCTTTTATCCTTTTCTTTAAGTTTATATATTAAACTGAAAATAACAAACGCAAACGGCAGAATTACGATTATATCCCCCACGCGGGAGTACAGGGTTCGGTTGGTGTTGGTATAGACTGTTTGATAAGCAATGGTCTGGGTTAAAGGGGAGGTTTGGGAATATACAACCCCCTTCGGGGAAACAAAACAGGAAATTCCCGTATTTGCCGACCTGACCAGCCATTTTCCCGTTTCCACCGCCCGTATTACAGAATGAGACATATGCTGATAAACCCCGGCGGAATCCTCGTACCAGCTGTCGTTGGTGGAAACCAGCATAAGTTCCGCCCCCGCTCTTGCGCTGTCAAGGGCAAGGGGAGGGAATATGGAATCGAAGCACACAAGGCACCCCACCTTTGTGCCGTCCTTCAGGGTTATAACCGGATTTTCCCCCGGTGTAAAGGGAGTTTCGGAAAGATTCAGATCGCTTACAAAGGGAAACAGCTTTATAATCAGTTCCTTTGCCGGAAGGTATTCCCCGAAGGGGACAAGATGGCGTTTTGAATAGATTTCCGACATTGACCCGTCGGCAAACAGGGCAAACACCGAATTGTATTTTTTATCCCCCTCGTTTGTAATAACCGACATTATTATAGTAACGCCCTTTTCCCTTGAGATGGCCGAAAACCTTTCCCCGATAACCGGGCTATAACTGGTGGGGATTGCGGATTCGGGCAGGACGATAAGCTCCGCCCCGTTTCCGGCGGCCTCAAGAGCCAGTTTTTCGTATCTGTCAATTATGCTGTCCAGCCTTTCCTCCCCCCATTTTTCCATGGAAAGCACATTCCCCTGAAGGGCGGCGGTTTTTATTGCGGTTTGATTTCCGGAAGGTAAGGCAAGGAGTACAGTACCGGTTAGAAGGGGGACACAAATTGACAAAGCGGGGTAAAGCAGATATTTTTTATCCGGCTGCTTCAGAAATACCGCCGTAGCCGAGGAAAAAAGATTTATGATAAAGGCAATAAACAGCCCGCCCATCAGGGAAGCGTTCTGTATAAGGGGCAAAAACAGATACTGTCCGGCGGCAGCGGTTCCCCAGGGAAGGGAAAAGGAACCTAAAGAAATAACCCACTCGAACAGCAGAAATACGCATCCCGCCCCCAAGGGGAGAAGGTATCTGTTTTTCGGAAAAATCTTAAAAAGCAAAAAGCATATCGCAAGTATCAGGGAATGGTAAAGGGAAAGGCCGATATCCGCGATAATTACGATAAACATCCCCTGAATTTTTGTAAACTCAAAGGCTTCGAAGGGATAAAGTACAAAAAACCAGGAATACAAGGGTATGAAAAAACCCAGCCCGAAGAAAAAAGCCTTTTTAAAGGGGGAGGTAACCGAAAGAGTATCTTTCCCCTCAAAAAGCTTCAGGTAAAACAAAATAAGCCCGAAAAAGCCGAAAAGGAACAAATACCCCCTCACAAAGGAAAGGGAGTATATAATTCCCGCGATAAAGCACCAAAGGGCATTCCGGGAATAAAGGGCGTTATAAATTTTTACTGTCCTGTCTTTCAAAGCCTTTCAATCATCCGCCTTACCTTGTCCGTGGCAAAGGCAAATGCCTCATAGGGGGAATCAAAGGAAAATTTATGCTTTATGTCGTCAAGTTTTGACAGGGAGGAAAGACCGGTAAAGTTTATAAGGTGGGGTTCCATTGTTATTATGACATCCCCCTGCCGGTCGGAATTTATTTCCCTTAAGGTTTCCTCGATATATGCGCTGCCGTAGCCGGGGGGGACTATAATCCCATCGCTGTCGCAGTCTTTTATATGAAGGTACTCCACATAATCCTTAAGGAGGGCATAAGCCCCCTTCGCCTCTTCCCCGCAGAAGGGGAAGTTGCCCAAATCAAGCACCGCCTTAAGCCTTCCGCCGAAAAAGTCAAGCATTTTCTTAACCCTTGCCTGGGAACAACCGTATATCCCCTTTTCGTTTTCGTGGCAGAGGATAAACGACCGCTTTTCCGCTTCATTTAATAGGGATTCTATAAGATTAAAGGCCTTGTGTTCGAAATTTTCAAAGGAATCCCCTTCCTCGGGGTAAAAGGAAAACATCCTGATCCGCCTTGTGTCAAGCCTTTCGCCTATATCCATTACCCGTCTTATAAGGGCGGTCTGGTTTTTAGCGCAGCAGTCGGTGACGGCTTTGCCCAAGGGGGAACCCAAAGCCCATACTTTTATATTATATTTGTCAAGCAGATTTGCAACGTCCTCGACTTCGCTGTCGGTAAGGGTTGTAAAGGATTTGCCGTTTACCCCCCTAAGCTCGATATAGGGAATACCCAGTTTGTTCAGTGACTGTAACTGGACTTCGAAACTTGCGTCGATTTCGTCTGCGAATGCGGAAAATATGAATTCTGCCATTTTAGCCCCCTTAATTACGGTTTATCCACCACCACTATTTTTCCGTTTTCAAAATATCCGGTATAGCTGCGCCCCGAAACCCAGGTATAAACCGCCATCTCGCCGTGAAGGTAGGTGCCGTCTTCGTTTATTTTAAATTCCCCGTTTTCGTCCTTTATACGGGTGTCCATCTTGTTGTCTATGAAGTTGCCGGTGTAGGTTTCCCCGTTCGCCCATATATAGACGCCTTGTCCCACCCGCTTGTCGTTTACGAAGGTGCCGTTATAAATGTCCCCGTTATCGAAATAATAGGTGCCCTCCCCGTGCTTTACCCCGTTGGAAAACTGACCTTTGTACTTTGCCGGGGTGGCGCCTTTGGCCGAAGCGAAGGTATATTCCCCGTAACCGTCGGGAACCCCGTTCTTGAAATCCCCGACGTACTTTGAGCCGTCGGCCCAGGTGTAGGTGCCCTTGCCGTTCATCCTGCTGTTGTCGAAGTCGCCGGTGTAAACATCCCCGTTACGGTAGGTATAGGTGCCCTTGCCGTGGATTATATTGGCATAAAAGGAGCCGGTGTAGCTGTCGCCGGTGGCGGAATAGGCCATTTCCCCTTCCCCGTGGCGGTAAAGCTGGTATATGTCCCCCACGTACTTATCGCCGTTGGAATACACTATGATACCGTTGTAATAGTCCAGCTTTGCGGTTCCGCCTTCGGCGTATCTAATGGTACCGCTGACCGGCTGGCCGTCCACCACCTTGCCGAAGAATTTAAAGCCGTCGTCGGTGGTGACATACCTGTAACCCATGGCAACAAGAATGACCACGGTTGCCGCCACGCACAGCACCGCTAATATCAGAATTAAAACTACGGGATGGATTCCTTGTCTGCGTTTGTACATTGTTTCGATGTTCCTTTCAGCTCGGGGTTAGATATTTTTGACTATTTCGAAAAGGTCGGGGAAAACGTAAATGCATACAAGGGTTATCACCGCAAAGGCAAGTATGGTAAGCAGCACAACGTAGATGGTAATGCCCTCGTTCTGATATTTGTTTTCCGCTTTTTCGATTTTGTCTTCGGGGATATAGTACTTCCCGTTTGCGTTTTTCACGGTTTCGGAAAAATCCGTTCCGGGACGCAGGGAATACCTTATGAAAAAGTTGTTTTTACAGCCAGCTTCCTCAATGGTGACCGCTGTTTCCTCATCGAAGGCGTTGGCCTGAAAAAGCCCCCTCACCAGCCTGCCGAGGACACTTTTGACATAGTAGGTATATACCGCCGAAACCGTAACCCCAAGAATAAATGCCACCAAAATCTGTTCAAAGACGCTCATTGATAATCATTCCTTTCAGAAACAAAGGATGAAGGCCAACTACTTTTTAGGGTTCAGCTTTTCAAGCCCTCCCATATACACTCTTAAGGGTTCGGGTATATTGACCGACCCGTCTTTGTTCAGGTTGTTTTCCAGAAAAGCAATCAGCATCCGCGGGGGGGCAACCACGGTGTTGTTTAAAGTATGGGCAAAGTATTTCCCCTTTTCACCGTTTACCCTAATCTTAAGCCTTCTTGCCTGGGCGTCCCCTAAATTGGAACAGGAGCCCACCTCGAAATATTTATGCTGTCTCGGCGACCAGGCCTCCACGTCGCAGGATTTTACCTTCAGATCCGCCAGATCCCCCGAACAGCATTCCAATGTTCTTACCGGTATGTCAAGCAGTCTGAAGAATTCCACGGTGTTCTGCCACAGCTTGTCGTACCATTCCATGGAATCCTCGGGACGGCATACCACAATCATTTCCTGCTTTTCAAACTGGTGGATACGGTAAACCCCTCTTTCCTCAATTCCGTGTGCGCCCTTTTCCTTCCTGAAGCAGGGGGAATAGCTGGTTAAGGTGAGAGGAAGGGAGGATTCTTCCAAAATGGTGTCTATAAACCTGCCAATCATTGAATGTTCGCTGGTTCCGATTAAATATAGGTCTTCTCCCTCGATTTTATACATCATGGCGTCCATTTCGGCAAAGGACATAACCCCGTTCACCACGTTCGACCTTATCATAAAGGGGGGGATGACATAGGTAAAGCCCTTGTTTATCATAAAGTCCCTTGCAAAGGTAAGGATTGCGGAATGAAGGCGGGCGATATCCCCGGTAAGGTAGTAAAAGCCGTTCCCCGCCACCTTCCTTGCCGCGTCAAGATCTATTCCGCAAAAGCGTTCAATTATTTCGGTATGGTAGGGAATTTCAAAATCCGGCACGGACGGTTCGCCGAAACGCTGCAATTCCACATTTTCGCCGTCATCTTTGCCGATAGGTACCGACGGGTCGATTATATTGGGGATGCGGAGCATTATCGCATATATTTTATCCTCAACGTCCTTTTCCTCTTTTGAAAGACCGTCGATTTTTTCCCCGATAAGGGACATTTCCGCCTTTATCTTTTCCGCTTCCTCCCTCTGCCCCTTTGCCATAAGGGAACCAATCTGCTTTGATGCCCTGTTGCGTTCCGCCCGTAATGTTTCAACCTCCGTTTTTATCTGGCGGTTTCTTTCGTCAAGGGACAGCACCTCGTCCACAAGGGGGAGCTTGTCGAACTGAAATTTCTTTTTTATATTTTCCCTAACCGTTTCGGGTTCCGAACGGAGCAATTTTATATCAATCATATTTTAATTCCTTTCGGGGATTTATATTAATCGGCGTTATCGAAAAAGTCCTCGCCGCATAATGCCTTTACGAGGTTTTCAAGGTCTTTCGGGGAAGAGTAGGCAAGCCTTACATAGCCCTTGCCGTCTTTGTTTTCATAAATGGACACCCGCCGTCCCAGTCTTGCCGAAGCGTCGGATTCAAGATGCCGGTAATATTCCGACTTCACCGGTGACAGGGCGGGTACGGGCGCTGACTTCTTATTTTTGTCAAGACGGTTTTTAACTAAAAATTCGGTTTCCCTCACCGACAGGCCGCTCTTTATAACCCTTTCGGCGATTTCCATAAGTTCCTTTTCGCTTACTTCGTTCACCAGGGGGATAAGGGTTCTGGCATGGCCGAAGGAAAGGCGGTTTTCCTTAACCAACACCAAAATGCCTTCGGGCAGGGAAAGAATCCGCAGCACGTTCGCCACCGCGGGGCGGGATTTCCCCACTCTTTGGGAAACCTCATCCTGAGTAAAGCCATGATTTTCCATAAGGCTTTTGTAGCCGTAGGCTTCCTCAACCGGGTTTAAGTTTTCCCGCTGGAGATTTTCCACCAGTGCCACAAGGGAGGAGGAAATATCGTCGAAATCCCTTATAATAACAGGTATTTCGGTAAGTCCGGCAAGCTTGGACGCCCGCCATCTCCGTTCCCCGGCGATAATCTGGTAAAAGCCGTTCTGAAGCCGCCTTACCACAATGGGCTGGATAAGCCCGTGTTCCTTTATGGATTCGGCAAGCTCGGCAAGGGATTCGGCATCAAAGCTTTTTCTCACCTGCTTAAGGTTGGGCTCAATGTCGGAAATCCTGAGTACCGTTATGCCGTCGGCGTTTTCGGTGGTATTTTCGGCAAGGAGGGCGTCAAGCCCCCGGCCTAATCCTTTTTTCGCCATTTTCAATCAATTCCTTTGCATCTTTGTATAAGCTCGGCGGTTGCCTCCTCATAGGCTAAAGCGCCCTTTGAATATCTGTCGTACATGTAAATGGGGATTCCGTGGCTGGGGGCCTCGCTTAGCTTGACGTTTCGGGGTATGGGCTTTTTAAAAACCTTTTTGTCGAAATGCTTTTTTATTTCCTCTAAAACCTGAACGTTGAGGGTAAGCCTGCCGTCGTACATATTTATCAAAACCCCGATAAGCTCAAGGGAGCTGTTTTTCCGGCTCTTTATGTATCTTACGGTGTTCATCAGCTGGCTTAACCCTTCAAGGGAGTAAAACTCGCAGAGTACGGGTATAACCAGCCCGTCGGAGGCCACAAGGGCGTTTAACGTGATTAGCCCCAAAGAGGGGGGACAGTCGATAAAAACAAAATCAAAGTTTTCCTTTAACTTTGAAACCCCGTCCTTAAGCCGGTATTCCCGGTCATCCATGTCCACCAGCTCGATTTCCGCCCCCACCAGGTCAATGCTTGAGGGGATGAGATAAAGCCCCTCCACGCAGGTTTTGACTGCGGAATCCTCCGGCCTTGTCCTGCCGATAAGCAGGTCATATACGGTGGAGGGGGAGTTCTTTTTGTTTATGCCTATTCCGGTGGTGGCGTTGCCCTGGGGGTCAGCGTCAATAAGCAGCACTTTATATCCTGCTTTTGCCGCAAATGAGGCCATATTCACCGCGGAGGTGGTTTTTCCCACTCCGCCTTTTTGATTGGCAAAAGCCACAACCTTAAAGCCTGACATATTACCCCCGCTATCATAATTTTACATATTAGTATAAAACCAATATGCAAAATTGTCAATAGATAAAGTTTTAAATAAGGGTTACGCCAAGGATGGGAAAAATACGGGGTAATTTACCGTAAAACGGGAATTCAACGGGCGGTTGCAAAAATTTCAACCGAAAAAATCGCCTTTTCAAACAGAAGTTTATTGCTTTTCGGGAAGCATTAGAGTAGAATTGCCATGACGGAAGGCCGACCGGAAACAATATTAAGGAGCTATGCTTATGTTTGATATGAAAAAATTCGCGGACTTTATTTCCAATAAAAGAAAAAACAAGGGTCTGACCCAGGACCAGTTAAGCGACCTGGTGGGGGTTACCCATCAGGCGGTTTCCAAATGGGAAAGGGGAGAGGCGATGCCCGAAATAAGCAAAATCGGCGACCTTTCCAAGGCCTTGGGCGTCCAGCCGGAGGAAGTCATTACAAGTATGTACGCCTCCGACGAGGGGAAAAATCAAACGAAAAACAGCAGCGCCGACGGGGAATATTTCGCCCTCCCCGATAAAACCGGCGTGGGGGATGTGTACTATCTTGCCCCCGATTTATCAAAGGAAACGCTGCGTATTGCCATCGACACCATAATTTCCGCCAAGGGTACCAAGGCGGCGTCAATGCTTTTCCAGTTTGCCGACAGGGAATACTTAAACGACCTTGCCAATCAGCTGCTGGCGGCAAATGACACCGGTCTGGTGGAATACGCCGACGAAAAGGCAATAAAGCGGGCGGTTATTAATTTCGTAACTACCGCAGACCTTTCTCCCAACGGTTTTTCCAAGAATGAAAATTACAAAAAAGCCGGCGAAACCCTTATTTACTCCAAGGATGAGGATTTCATAAACGAAACCTTCGGTCATATGGTGCAGTTTACCGGCAACTGGAACATGTGGAAGCATATAATAACCAGATTCCCGCCGGAGGTCCTGGTAAAGCAGGGCACCGACTATATGATAAGGCAGGGCACCTCCGCCTTCTGCGGCTGGTGGGGACTGCTGGGCAGGCGGATTATCACAAGGATGTTTTTCGGCTATGCCGACCATTTTAACAACAACGCCCAGGCGTGGAAGGATATTGCCTTGTATTACGACCAGGCCGACCGCGCCATGATGGAAGCCGGCATAAAGGAACGCCTTGATAAATGCGACCCGAAAGTCTTTACCCCCGTCATGAACTTTTTAAGCGAGGAAACCAGAAAGCTACTTAACGAAAAGGGGATAAGGGACCCCGTCCCCAACAACATACGGCAGGCAATGGATCTGGGGCGGGCGCTTCAAACCCAGTACGGCAACCAGTCCAAGCAGTTTAACCGGGGGAACGCCTATATAAACAAGGGAAACATAAACGACATTATCGCCGAGATTGAAGCGCGGCTTTCGGAAATCGAAGCCCGTCTTGATGACATCGAGGACAGGCTGGAAGAACTTCAGTCGGACATCGAAGAAATGATGAATGAATGACAAGCCCATTTTGTAAAGCGGGGAAACGGCGGTTTTTCCCCGTTTTCTTTATTGTATTTTTTCAAAACAGGTGGTATAATCCCTTTGTAAAGGGGATGAAATAATGGTTTTTCATACTTCGTCGAAGGTTCCGAGACCCGTAAGACTGTCGGAACAGACACGGTTTTTCGCCTATGAGTCCCTGAAAGGGAAGTACGGTGACGAAGCGCTGGCAAATGACAGCGTTTGCCTTGATAATATCGAAGGCTTTGCGGAACTTGACAGTTATGATAAATATGACATAGCCGTAAGGGAAATCGCAAAAAAATCCCCCGTCAGGGTATGCGACGGCGAACTCCTATCGGGGTCCGCCACCTTGGGACACGCCATTTTTCACCGGGTACCCGCAAAATATAAGGGGAATGCGGTGTGCTGGTCGGTAAGCCATCTTACCCTTGATTTTCAAAAAGTTCTGAAAATCGGAATAAACGGCATAGAAAAGCAGGCGATGGAAAAACTTTTACAAAAAGACCTTAACCCAAGGCAAAAAAAATTTATTATGTCCGTACTGAATACCGTCGAATCCTTCCGTATCTGGCACGGCAGATATTCAGAAGCGTTAAAGGACAAGTTACCCGAAAATTATGTAAACTTACTCCGGGTGCCTTTTGAGCCGCCGCTTAATTTTCGTCAGGCAATTCAGTCTGTATGGTTTACTTTTGCCTTTGTCCGGCTTTGCGGCAACTGGCCGGGTATCGGCAGGATAGATAAGATGCTGGGTGAATATTTGGAAAACGACCTTAATAACGGTGTTATAACCATAGAAGAAGCAAGGGAAATTACCGCCCACTTCTTTATAAAGGGCTGCGAATGGATACTGTCAGACCCCGTTCCCTCCTCCGGCGACGCCCAGCATTATCAGAATCTAATTTTAGGCGGAACCGATATTTCCGGCAAAGATATAACAAACAAAATGTCCTATCTTGTCCTTGAGGTGGTGGAGGAGCTCCCCATAGGGGACTTCCCCATAACCGTAAGGCTGAACGATAAAACCCCCTATGAATTCAAGGAAAAAATGGCTGACGTTATCCGCCACGGCGGGGGAGCGGTGGCCCTTTACGGCGAAGAAACCGTTTACAAAGCTTTGAATTTGTTGGGATATCCGAAAGCGGAAGCGGTTGACTTCGCCAACGACGGCTGCTGGGAGGTTCAAATTCCCGGTAAGACCTTCTTTACCTACCATCCCTTTGACGGCTTAAAAATACTGCTTGATGATACGTTGAAAACAGGCGACCAAAACTTTCCGGTTTATGAAAATTTCGAACAGCTTTATGATAATTATGTAAACTGTCTGAAACATCATATATCGGAAATCTATAAATTCGAATACAACCGGCTTTTTGATAATGAAGGCGAATACAGGGAGGAATGTCCCTGCACAGTTGTGTCCATGCTGGAGGAGGGGTGTATCGAAAACTGCCGTTCCTACCTTGGGGGAGGCACCCCATACATTGTCCGTTCCCCCCACTTCGGGGGCATGGCGGACACGGTAAATAGCCTGTACGCCATAAAAAAAGTTATTTTTGACGATAAACTTATAAAATACGATGAATTAATCGGTATCCTTTCCCGGAACTGGGAGGGAAACGAGGTTTTACGCCGGTACATAAAGAACCGCTATACCTACTACGGCAACGATTTTGACGAGGTTGACGGAATTTATTCCAGACTTATGGGGGATTTCGCCTCAATCTGCGGGGAAATAAACAAAAATGCCCCCTTTATATTCACCGCAGGGGTTTCCACCTTCGGACGGCAGGTGGAATGGAGGGACAGCCGCAAAGCCACCCCCTTCGGCACCAGGAATGGCGACATACTCGCCCCCAATGCCTCCCCCACTCCGGGGACGGATATCGAAGGGGTAACCGCCGCCATTAATTCCTACTGCAAAGCCGACCTGTCAAGGCAGGGGACGGGAGCCGCCCTTGACATCGCAATCCACCCTTCGGCGGCGGAGGGGGAAAACGGCAGAAGGGCATTGATTTCCCTGTTTGACGGCTTCTGCAAAGCCGGGGGATTTTTTATGCAGATTGATATCGTGGATGCCAACACCCTGCTTGAAGCCCAGAAAAACCCCGAAAAGTATAAATCCCTGTCGGTCAGGGTTTCGGGCTGGAACGCCAGATTCGTAACCCTTGATAAAAACTGGCAGCAGATGATTATCGAAAAAACGGGTCAGGGAAGATGAAAAGTCCTTATATTTCAAACATTCTCAGGTTTTCCTCCCACGACGGGGAGGGTTTGCGGACGGTGGTTTTTGTTTCGGGCTGTTTCCTTGACTGCGTCTGGTGCCACAATCCCGAAAGCCGTTTGTTTAACCCCGGAATATTTTACATAAACCAAAGCTGCATTGCCTGCGGTTTATGCGGTACCGTCTGCCCGAAGAGCTGTCATACCTTCGAAAAGGAGCATATTTACAACAGGAAAAACTGCATTTTGTGCTATAAATGCACAGACGTTTGCCCGTCAGGGGCCTTAACCAAAACCGCAAGGCAGTATTCCGTTGAGGAAATAATAAGCATTGTAAAGCGGGATAAAATATATTACGGAAAAGACGGCGGGCTTACCCTTTCGGGGGGAGAACCCTTAGCGTTCCCGGAATTTACCCTGTCGCTGTTAAAAGCGGCAAAAAAAGAGGGTATAAACACCTGCATTGAAAGCAGCGGTTCTGCCGAAAGGGGGGTTTTTGAACAAACAGCCCCTTACTTAGACCTTCTGTTATATGACATAAAAGACACAAATTTCGAAAGGTATAAGACATACACCGGCGTTTACCCCGATATAATAATTGAAAATCTGCGTTTCGCCGATGCTTTGGGGATTAAGACAATCCTCCGCTGTATTATGGTTAAGGGAGTAAATATGGAAGATGCCCATTACGACGGCATTAAAAGGCTGTTTTCCTCCCTTAAAAATTGCCTTGGGGCAGAGCTTCTCCCCTGTCATGCCTACGGGGAGTCCAAAAGGGCTAAATTAGGGCTTGCAACCGCCGGTTGCGACAGCTTTATCCCCTCGCCGGAGGATATGGAATACGCAAAGGAAAGATTAAAAGAAATACTGATATAGGAGTTTTTATGCTACACTTTGACAGCGATTACATGGAGGGGGCGCACCCCAAGATAATTGAAAGGCTGGTTCGGACCAACCCGGAACAAACACCCGGCTACGGCACCGATGAATACTGTGAATCGGCAAAAGAAAAGATTAAAGCCGCCTGCGGAATCCCCGACGGGGAGGTTTACTTCCTGGTGGGGGGCACCCAGACCAACGCCACGGTTATAGATTCCCTCCTTCCTCCCTACGGGGGAGTTGCGGCGGCGTACACCGGCCATATTGCCGTCCACGAGGCGGGGGCGGTGGAGGCTTCCGGCCATAAGGTTATAGCCCTTCCCGACCGCGACGGCAAACTCACCCCGCAAACGTTGAAGGATTATCTTGTTTCCTTCCATTCCGACCCCAGCAAGGACCATATGGTTTACCCCGGAATGGTATATATATCCCATCCCACCGAAAAGGGAACCCTTTATACTTCAGATGAGCTTGCCGGATTAAATGAAATCTGCAACGAATATGATATACCCCTATACCTTGACGGGGCAAGGCTGGGCTATGCTTTGGTCACCGAAGGCACCGACATTACTCTACCCTTTATCGCCGAAAACACCGACGTGTTTTATATCGGCGGCACCAAGGTGGGGGCTTTGTTCGGGGAAGCGGTGGTGGTACCCCGGAAGGGAATTCTTAAGCATTTCACCACCATGATAAAACGCCACGGAGGACTCCTTGCCAAGGGAAGGCTTATCGGAATCCAGTTTGACACCCTGTTTACCGACAACCTTTATTTCGAAATTTCAAAACATGCGTTGAAGATGGCTTCGATCCTTGAACAGGGTTTTATTTCAAAGGGTTATAAAATGATGTACGGCGCTCCTTCTAACCAGAAGTTTGTGCTTATGGATAACGAAACGATTGAAAAGCTAAGGGAAAAGGCAACCTTTGAATTCTGGGAAAAATACGATAACGACCGTACCGTCGTCCGCTTCGTAACAAGCTGGGCGACCAGGGAGGAAGACGTAAGGCAGCTTATTGATTTGCTGTAAAACCGGGGTGTTTTATCAGGTTACAATATAAAATATCCCGTTACAAAAAATTTAAAAACTATAATAAGGAATTTGCCTTTTTATATTTACACACCGGGGGGTATTGTGGTATAATATCACGATACCCCCCTGATCGGGTGAAATCCTCCCTTCAGTCGGGTGAAATCGGCTTATGCCGGTGAAATCCGTCTGCGGCGGGATTACGGGAAAGGAGTAAGTATGGACAAGTTTAACCTGAAAAGCGAATACAAGCCCACCGGCGACCAGCCCCGGGCCATCGAAGAACTTACCGAAGGCATACTTAAAGGTTATAAAAACCAGACCCTTCTGGGGGTTACCGGTTCGGGGAAAACCTTTACCATGGCAAACATTATCGCCAACATAAACAAGCCCACCCTTGTCCTTGCCCACAACAAAACCCTTGCCGCCCAGCTTTGTTCGGAATTCAAGGAATTCTTCCCCGACAATGCGGTGGAATACTTCGTTTCCTACTACGACTACTACCAGCCGGAAGCCTATGTCCCCGGTAAGGATGTATATATCGAAAAGGATGCGTCAATAAATAAAGAAATAGACCGGCTCCGCCATTCGGCAACCTCCGCTTTATTCGAACGGAAGGACGTTATAATCGTTTCCTCGGTATCATGTATCTACTCTCTGGGCGACCCGGAGGAGTACAAACGCCATGTGGTATCCCTGAGGACAGGCATGAGCATAACCCGCGACGATGTCATAAAACGGCTGGTGGCCATCCAGTATGTGCGGGGGGATATGGACTTTACCCGGAACACCTTCCGGGTACGGGGGGACACCCTGGAAATCTTCCCCTCCAGCAACGAATCCAACGCGGTGCGGGTGGAATTCTGGGGTAACGACATCGAACGGATATCCCTTATAAACACCTTAACCGGCGAGGTTATTTCCCGTCTTCAGCATACCGCTGTTTATCCTGCTTCCCACTATGTCACGGGGGAGGAACGCCGGGAAAAAGCGCTTAAGGAAATTGAGCTGGAAATGCTGGAACAGGCGGAATGGTTTGAAAGCCAGGGAAAGCTCATCGAAGCCCAGCGAATAACCGAACGGGTAAACTACGACATGGAACAGATACGGGAAATAGGCTACTGTTCGGGGGTTGAAAACTATTCACGTGTGCTTTCGGGGCGTCCCCCGGGATCCACCCCCTATACCCTGCTGGACTATTTTCCGGCGGATTATCTTATGTTCATAGACGAAAGTCACGTCACCGTACCCCAGGTGAGGGGTATGTCAAGAGGGGATTCCGCCAGAAAGAAAAACCTTGTTGACTACGGCTTCCGACTCCCTTCGGCCTACGACAACAGGCCCCTTAACTTTAAGGAATTCCTTGAGAAGAAGGGGCAGACCATATATGTTTCGGCAACCCCCGCCGAGTATGAGAAATCACTGTCAGACCGGATAGCCGAACAGATTATCCGTCCCACGGGACTGTTGGACCCCGAAATAGAGGTTCGTCCGGTAAAGGGGCAGATAGACGACCTTATCGGTGAAATAAGGGAAAGAGCCCAACGGAACGAAAGGGTGCTTATAACCACCCTCACCAAACACATGGCGGAGGACCTTTCGGAATACATGGAAAACTACGGCATAAAATGCCGCTATATGCACTACGATATCGACACCATCGAAAGGATGGAGATATTGCGGGACCTGCGTAAAGGGGAATTTGACGTGCTGGTGGGGATAAACCTGCTTCGGGAGGGTCTTGACCTTCCGGAAGTATCCCTTGTGGCAATCCTCGACGCCGACAAGGAGGGCTTTTTGCGAAGCGAATCCGCCCTCATCCAGACCATAGGCCGGACGGCAAGAAACGTCAACGGCAAGGTTGTAATGTACGCCGACAAAATTACCGACTCAATGGACAGGGCGATTAAAGAAACCAACCGCCGCCGTAAGATACAGCACGAATACAACGTCGCCCACGGCATAACCCCCAAGACCATTATCAAGGATATAAGGATGCCCCTTGCCATTTCCTCCATCGCGGAGGCAAAGCAGTTAAGTCCCGGCCGGCTTACGGCATCCGAAAAGCAGAAACTTATAGAAAAGCTTACAAAGGATATGAAACAGGCTGCAAAGGAACTGGATTTCGAATCTGCGGCGATTATACGGGACCGGATAAGACAGCTTATGAGCTAAGAAAGGCAAATTACGTTTATGGCAGGAGATATAGTAATAAAAGGGGCAAGGGTTCACAACCTGAAAAATATTTCCCTTTCGATTCCTCGGGACAAGCTTACGGTTATGACCGGCATTTCGGGTTCCGGTAAGTCCTCCCTTGCCTTCGACACCCTGTATGCCGAAGGCCACCGCCGGTTTGTGGAATCCCTGTCCTCCTATGCCCGCCAGTTTTTGGGGCAGCTTGACAAACCGGACGTGGATATAATCGAGGGCTTATCCCCCTCGATATCCATCGACCAGAAAACCACCTCAAGGAACCCCCGTTCCACGGTGGGTACGGTTACCGAAATCTACGACTATCTGCGTCTTCTGTATGCCAACATAGGCATACCCCACTGTCCCGTCTGCGGGGAGGTTATCGACCAGCAGACGGTGGACGAAATCGTTGACCATATTATGCTGTTTGAGGACGGCACCCGCTTTATGATCCTTTCCCCTGTGGTAACCGATAAAAAGGGAATGCACGAAAAGGTCATAGAGGACGCCAGGCGTTCGGGCTATGTCCGGGTGCGGATAGACGGCATAATGTACGACACCGGTGAAAAAATCGAGCTTGACAAAAATAAGAAGCATACCATCGACATTGTGGTTGACCGCCTGGTGATGGACAGAGAAAACATAAGGAAACGCCTTGCGGACAGCATCGAAACCGCCTCCAACCTTTCGGGGGGTATATTAAAAATAATAATCCCCCATGAAGACGGGGATGATGAAATGCTGTTTTCCCAGAACTACGCCTGCAAAACCCACGGCATATCCATCGGGGAACTCACACCCCGTATGTTTTCCTTCAACGCCCCGGCGGGAGCCTGCGATGCCTGCCAGGGTCTGGGCATGTCCTTCGTGGTGTCCCCCGAAAAAATCCTCCCCAACAGGGAACTGTCCCTGTTCAGCGGGGCGGTGGTGGTGAACGGCTTCAAGTCAATAGAACCGGGCTCCTATTCCGGCAATTTCTACAACCTGCTGGGGAGATTTTACGGCTTTGACATCCACACCCCGATTAAGGATTACTCTCCGGAGGCTTTGAACGTTCTGCTTTACGGCAATATAAAAAACATTTCCGTCCGGCGGAGGAATGTGGGGGAACCCAGATACGAAGGGATTATCTCCGTAATAAAACGCCGCTACGACACCTCCATGAACCCCGAACAGCGGGAATACTATGAGGAATTCATGGAAAATGTCCCCTGCCCGGAATGCGGGGGGTTAAGGCTTAAAAAGGAATCCCTGTCGGTAACGGTGGGGGGACTGAACATAATGGAGCTGTGCCGGCTCCCCATAAGCAAGTCCGCCGAATTCTTTAAAAACCTCAAATTTACCCCCACCGAACAGGCGATAAGCAAGGAAATCGTAAAGGAAATTAATGCCCGTTTAGGCTTTCTAAACGCCGTGGGGCTGGAATACCTCACCCTTGCCCGTTCCGCCGGCTCCCTTTCGGGGGGAGAAGCCCAGCGGATACGCCTTGCCACCCAGATAGGTTCCGCCCTTGTGGGGGTTATGTACGTCCTTGACGAGCCCTCCATCGGGCTCCACCAGCGGGACAACGGCAAGCTTATAAAAACTTTAAAGCGGCTGCGTGACATCGGAAACACCGTCATCGTGGTGGAACACGACGAGGAAACCATGCGGGAAGCCGACTATATCGTGGACATAGGTCCCGGCGCGGGGGTAAACGGCGGCAACGTGGTGTTTGCCGGCACGCCGGAGGAAATTATAAACTGCAAAACCTCCATAACCGGCGACTACCTTTCGGGGAGAAGGAAAATCGCCCTTCCCGAATCAAGAAGGGAAGGCAACGGCAAATATATAACCGTCGCGGGGGCAAAGGAAAACAACTTAAAGGATATAACCGTCAAGTTCCCGTTGGGTACCTTTATCTGCGTCACCGGGGTTTCGGGTTCGGGCAAGTCCTCCCTGGTAAACGCCATCCTTTACAAAGGCCTGGCAAGGGAGCTGGGAAGATATACCCTTATCCCCGGCAAGTACGACCATATCGAGGGGATTGAGGAAATCGACAAGGTTATAAACATCGACCAGTCCCCCATAGGCCGGAATCCCCGTTCCAACCCCGCAACCTATACGGGTATGTTCACAGACATAAGAGGGGTTTACGCCTCCACGCCGGAGGCAAAGGCAAGGGGCTATAAGGAGGGCAGGTTTTCCTTCAACGTGAAGGGAGGCCGCTGCGAAGCCTGCGAAGGGGACGGCACCATCACCATCGAAATGCATTTTCTGCCGGACGTGTACGTAACCTGCGACGTCTGCAAGGGGAAACGCTACAACCGGGAAACCCTTGAAATCAAATACAAGGGAAAATCCATCTATGACGTGCTGGAAATGACGGTGGAGGAGGGTCTGGAATTTTTCAAAAACTACCCTTCGATTTTCAGAAAGCTTTTAACCCTTTCCCAGGTGGGGCTGGGTTATATTAAAATCGGCCAGCCCGCCACCACCCTTTCGGGGGGGGAAGCCCAGCGGGTAAAGCTTGCCACCGAGCTGGCAAAGCGTTCCACCGGAAGGACTTTGTATATCCTCGACGAGCCCACCACCGGCCTTCATACCGCCGACGTGGATAAACTTAAGGAAATTCTCCACCGGCTTGTGGATGGGGGGAATACGGTGGTGGTTATCGAACATAACCTTGAGCTGATTAAGACCGCCGATTATATAATCGATTTAGGTCCCGAAGGCGGGGATAACGGGGGCACGGTCATCGCCACCGGCACGCCGGAGGAGGTTGCCCGAAATCCCGCCTCCTACACCGGGGAATATTTAAGAAAGGTATTGGGGGAAAATGATAAAGGACGAATATAAACCCCTTTTGAAGAAGGTGGAAAAGCCGGGGAGATACACCGGCGGGGAGTTCGGTTCGACCTATAAGGACAAGGAAAACATTGATGTGCGGTTCTGCTTCTGCTTTCCCGACACCTATGAGATAGGCATGTCCAATTTAGGCATGAAAATCCTCACCCACTGCCTTAACAAGCTTGACTTTGTGTGGTGCGAACGCTGCTTCGCCCCCTGGGAGGATTTCGAAAAACTCCTTCGTCAGAACAGCCTCCCCCTGTATGCCCTTGAAAGCGGGGATGAACTTAAGGAATTCGATATCGTCGCCTTCACCCTGCAGTACGAGCTTTCCTACACCAATGCGGTCAATATGCTGGACCTGGCGGGAATACCCCTTTTTGCCGCCGACAGGGGAGAGGATTACCCGATAATAATCGGGGGAGGCCCCTGCGCCTACAATCCCGAACCGGTGGCGGACTTTTTCGATTTGTTTTCCATAGGGGAAGGGGAGGAACATCTTTGCGAGATTACCGCCCTCTGCCGCCGGTGCAAAAAGGAAGGGAAGTCGAAAGCCGAATTTCTACGCCTTGCAAGCCGTATCCCCGGCACCTATGTTCCGTCATTATATAATGTTGATTACAACTCCGACGGTACGATACAAAGCGTTACCCCCAAATATCCGGATGTTCCGGCGGTGGTGGAAAAGCGGATAATTTCCGACCTTGACAGGGCGGAATTTCCCACGGATTTTGAAATACCCTTTCTGGAAACCGTCCATGACCGGATAAATATTGAAATATTCCGGGGCTGCATAAGGGGCTGCCGCTTTTGTCAGGCGGGAATGATCTACCGCCCCTGCCGGGAAAAGTCCGGTGAAGTGTTAAACCGCTGCGCGTTGGAAAGCGTTAAAAACACGGGTTACGACGAAATTTCCCTTTCCTCCCTTTCCACCTCCGACTATACCGAAATCGACAAGCTTATAAATAAGCTTATCGAATGGACCGAGGAAAGGAAAATAAGCCTTTCCCTGCCTTCAATGCGGATTGACGCCTTTTACGAGGAACTTATGAACAAGGTTATGTCGGTGAGAAAATCCGCCCTGACCTTTGCCCCGGAGGCGGGAAGCCAGCGTTTAAGGGATGTTATAAACAAAAACATAACCGAGGAAGAAATATTAAAATCCTGCAAAACCGCCTTTGAAAACGGAAGGCAGGCGTTAAAGCTTTACTTTATGAACGGGCTTCCCTCCGAAACCGGGGAGGATATAAAGGAAATCGCCCTTCTTGCCCAGAAAATCGTGGATTTGTATTATAAAATGAGGCTGAACGGGAAACGCCTTAACGTAACCGTTTCGGTGTCCTGCTTTGTGCCCAAACCCTTCACCCCCTTCCAGTGGTGCAAACAGGACACTATTGAGGAACTGGAAGGAAAACAGAAGCTCCTTCGGGAGGAAATCAAAACCAAAAAGATAACCTACAACTACCACAACGCCAAGGTCAGCTTTCTTGAGGCGGTGTTTGCCAGAGGCGACCGCCGGCTTTCAAAGGCAATCGCCGAGGCGGTTTCCCGGGGGCAGCGTTTTGACGGCTGGGACGAATTTATTTCCTTTGAAAACTGGATGGACATATTTGAAAAATGCGGCATAGACCCCGCCTTTTACGCAAACAGGGAAAGGGATATCGATGAAGTTTTCCCCTGGGACCATATTTCCTGCGGGGTAAGCAAGGTCTTTCTTATTAAGGAATACCAGAAAGCCAAAGAGGAAAAAACCACCCCCGACTGCAGGACAAAATGCTCCGGCTGCGGGGCAAACCGATTAGGAGGTGTAAGGTCATGCTGCCCGTAAGGGTGTTTTACGCAAAAGACGAAAACGTATCATACATTTCCCACCTGGACCTTCAGCGTTCGGTTTTCAGGGCGATAAACCGAAGCGGGCTGAACCCCGTTTACACCGAGGGCTTTAATCCCCATATTAAGGCCACCTTTGCCTGTCCCCTTTCGGTTTTCCAGAAAAGCGGTTATGAAATTTTCGATTTTTTTGTACACGACGAATTAAGTTATGAGGAAATAACCCAAAGGCTGAAAACCGCCTTCCCCAGAGGGCTGGAGGTTATAAAAGCAGAAATACCGGTAAAAGACCTAAAGGAAATAGCCCTTGCCGATTATGTTATAAACCTTAAAACCCCCCTTACGGCGGAGGATATCGAAAATATGCTTTCCGGTAAAATCGACGTTGTTAAAAAAACCAAAAAGGGCGATGTATTGACGGATATCTCCCCCCTTATAAAGTCAAAGACTTTCGTTAAGGAGGAAAATGGGGTTAAGCTGTATATCAGATGTGCCTGCGGCACCGGGGAACACCTAAACTTAAGGTACCTAATCGAATTTTTATCCGATTCGGTAACCGACTACGACATTATCCGCAATATGCTTTACGACGGTGACGGCAATATTTTTTGTTAAAAAATCTTACAATAAAAAATCTTGCTTTATGAACGTACAGATGCTATAATCAATAAATGGTGATATTTTGAAAAAATACTTCCTGATACTGCTTTCGTTAATTGTACTGCTGGTTTCCTGCGGGGGACAAAGTACCCTCCCCGACGAAAGCATAACATCAAACGATAACAGTGATACATCCTACCACTTTGTTTCGGAAAACCCCGAGGAAAGCACCGAGGAATCCGGGGATATTACCGAATTTTTAACCCTGGTAAACGAACTGCTTGACAAAGATGAAAGATTAACCTCCCTTATAATTTTGGGGGAGATTTACAAAGACGAAACCGACATAAACGGGGGAGTTATCATTGCCCCTTTATCCGGAAGCAATGAATTTTACGAATATTCCAGGCTGAAAGAGCTGGCGAATTCGGTTTACACCGGCGAGGGCGGGGAATATGTCCTGAACTTTCCCCCCTACGGCACCAATACGGTGGTTAACGTTTCGGGAAAGACGTGGTATTCCACCCATTTCGTCCCCGACTACAGCGACAAGGCAGCCACTCTAAGGCTTTTATCCTTTGATGAAAACCGGAGCAAAATTCTGGTAACAACCCAGAAGGGTATTGAGGTTGAGCTGGATTTCGTCAATACCCCGGAAGGCTGGCGGATGGCGGAATGCCTGTATAAAGCCGTGACGGATAAAATAAACTCCGCTTCCTCAAGCGACGAATATAAATCCACCGCCATGGGGATGGGGAGCGCTTCGGCCTTAACGGGAAACTGCCTTATCATAAACGTGTTTCTGTCCGACAGCGTTTCGGAATGGGAGGACGGGGATGTGGAGAAATCCCTGTCGAGACTCGGCAATGCCTGCGACTTTGCCGAAAGCCTTTCCGCATATTACGGTCAAAGCCTTGACATAACCTCCACCGACAAAGCAGCCTCCCTTTACCTAAAAACCTCCGACAAAATCCCCGCCGACATAAACGAGTTTGTGTGGATTGACCTTTTGTTTTCGGATACGGTCTACAAATCCCTTGAAGGCTATGCGGCAAGCCACTTCGACCTTGAAAGCTATGACAACTGGTGCGTAATGTTCCATCTCAACAAAAAGGGGAGAAGCTATGCCATTCCCTGCGACAGGGCAAATTCCGACTGGGAACATTATACCGCCGAAAGATGCGTGGTTTTCCATACCGACGACGAAAATTACTCATATTACGACAGTTCCGGAGTGTATGCCCATGAACTCTTCCACCTGTTCGGCGCCGCCGACCTCTACGCTCCCTATATAAGTAACGACGACAGCGATCTTCTGAACAATTATTTCCCCAACGATATAATGCGAACCATACCCCTTGACATAGAGCTTGCCTCGGTGTCCCCCTTTACCGCCTTCCGTCTGGGCTGGCTCGGTTATTTAGACCAACAATTCACTTTTCTTATAAATTAAGGAGGTAGTCCGGATGTACAAAAGGGTGCTTATAAAACTTTCCGGCGAGGCATTGTCGGGTACCGAGGGTATTCTTGACGGGAATAAGCTTACGGCTATCGCAAAACAAATCAAAAGATGCGCCGACGAAGGAATGACTTTTGCCATTGTCATCGGCGCCGGCAACATATGGCGGGGGGGACGGCAGAACGGCGTATCCGTGGAACGGGTAAGAGCCGACCATATGGGAATGTTGGGAACCCTCATCAACTGCATAGGAATGCAGGATTACCTTGAAAAAGAGGGGTTGAAAGCTTCGGTTTTGTCCGCCGTACCGGTAGAGCAGTTTTGCGAAACCTATACCCAGGAAAAGGCAAGGCGGTATATGGAGGAAGGCAGAGTCGTCCTCCTTGCCTGCGGAGTGGGCTACCCCTATTTTTCCACCGACACGGGAATGATGCTCAGGGCTGCCGAGCTGGGGGTTGACATCGTGCTTTCCGCCCGGGCGGTTGACGGGGTTTACAACAAGGACCCCCATATTTATACCGATGCGGTTAAGTACGACAGCTTAAGCTATGAGGTTTTACTGAAAGACAACCTGAAGGTTATGGACCAGACCGCCGCCGCCATGGGGCGGGACAACAGCATAAAGGTATATTTATTTTCCCTTTCAAAGCCGGAAAACATCTACAGGGTGCTTCACGGCAAAAAAATAGGTACGATAATCGAGTAACTGAAACTTAGATATAAAACTGATTTTTTCGGGAGGAAATGAAAATGAAACTTGATGTCCGCGAATTTGAAGAAAAAATGAAAAAAACCATCAGCTTGTTAGGCGATGAATTTGCTTCCATCCGCGTAGGCCGCGCCTCCCCGCGGGTGCTTGACCGGGTTAAGGTAAATTATTACGGTACCCCCACCGACATATCCGCCATTGCCTCGATAAAGGCGGTCGATGCCCGGACTTTAACCATAACCCCCTGGGAAGTCAACATTCTCAAAGACATTGAAAAAGCCATTTTAGCCTCAGACATAGGCATTAATCCCCAGAACGACGGCAAGTCGTTACGCCTTGTGTTCCCCCCACTTACCGAAGAAAGAAGAAAAGAGCTTACCAAGCAGACCGCTAAAATGGGGGAAGAAGCCAAGGTGGCCTTAAGGAATATCCGCAGAGACGCCAACGAAAAATGCAAGGTACTGAAGAAGAACGGGGAAATGACCGAAGACGAACAGAAAGCTTCGGAAAAAACGGTACAGGACCTTACCGACAAATACATTAAAGAAGTTGACGTCGTGGTGGAAAAGAAAAACAAGGAAATACTGGAACTGTAAGGTTATATGGATAACATAACCATCCCCAACCATATAGCCGTAATAATGGACGGCAACGGCAGATGGGCGAAAAAACGCCTTCTCCCCCGCACAGCCGGACATCTGGCGGGGTTTGAACGGTTTGTTCAGCTGGTGGAAAGCTGCCATGATTTAGGCGTAAAATACCTTACGGTGTACGCCTTTTCCACCGAAAACACAAAGCGGGACAAAAAAGAGGTTTCCGCCCTTTTTTCCCTTGCCGCCAGGGCCATAACCCGCTATGAATCCAAACTCATGGAAAAAAACATAAAAGGCGTGGTTATAGGGGATATTGATATGGCGGGGGAAAAGCTTGCCGCCGCCATAAGGCAGAGCATACAAAACCTTTCGGGTAATACGGGCATGACCCTTTGCATTGCCTTCTGCTACGGCGGGAGAAGGGAAATAATAAACGCGGTAAACAAAGCAATCCAAAGCGGGGAAACCGAAATAACCGAAGAAACCTTTTCGAAATACCTGTACACTTCCGATATTCCCGACCCCGACCTAATCATCCGCACCAGCGGGGAAAAGCGGCTTTCCAACTTCCTTTTATATCAGTCGGCTTACAGCGAACTTTACTTTACCGACGCTTTATGGCCGGACTTTGACAAAGCCGAACTGGAAAAGGCAATTTCGGACTATTCGGGAAGAAAACGGAGATACGGCCGCTGACACAGCCGGCCAGAATACATAAGGAACGGTAAAAACCATGCTTACACGCATAATAACGGCAATCATCGCTTTAGCAGCCTTTTTTCCTGTGCTTTATTTTTCGGAAACCATTACCTTCCCCATTACCATGGCTTTGCTCTGCGTCATAGGCATATACGAGCTGTATGTCTGCATGGGAATGCTGAAATGCCGGATTATGTTCTGGCTTTCCCTTGTCTGCGCCGCCGCCGTGCCGGTGTTGGCAAGATATTTCCCCAATCTGGTTTTTGCCGTATTAGTCCTTGAAATGCTTGCCGCCCTTGTAATTTCGGTTTTAAACCATAAGAAATACGCTATTGATCTTTTGACCTTTACCGCCTTTGAAGCCATGGTTGTCCTTGCCGGCTTTTCCCTTATGGTGATAGTCCGGGACAGGGAACCCATAAGATATCTGCTGATTTTCGTTTCGGCCTGGACCACCGACACCTTCGCCTATTTTTCCGGGCTTACCTTCGGCAGGAAAAAACTCTGCCCCGAAATCTCCCCCAAAAAGACGATTGCGGGGGCTGTCGGGGGAACCATCGGGTGTATTTTAAGCTTTATAATTTTCGGAATTATATGCAACGGTCTGCTGGATAAAAATTATTCTCTTATAATGCTGGCGGCAATCGCCCCCTTCCTTTCGGCGGCAGGACAGCTGGGGGATCTGGCGGCCTCGGTGGTCAAGCGGCATTACGGCAAAAAGGATTTCGGTAAAATGTTCCCCGGTCACGGGGGGGTCCTTGACAGGTTCGATTCCATTCTCCCCATAACATTGCTTATGTTCATATTAACCGAAATTTCGTTTATATGGTGAATTAAATGATTAAAACCCTATCGGTTTTAGGCTCCACCGGCTCCATCGGCAGGCAGACAATCGAGGTTGCCCGCCATTTGGGGCTTGCCGTAACCGAACTTACCTCATATACAAACTACCGTCTGCTTGAAAACCAGTGCAGGGAATTCAAGGTCAGAAAGGCATGGATAGGGGAACAATACTATTCGGACCTTAAAATCCTCCTTGCCGACACCGGCATAAAGGTATTTACCGGGGAAGACGCCCTTTACAAACTGGCATATGAAACCCAAGCGGATATCGTCTGCAACTCCCTGCTGGGAATAAGCGGACTTAAGCCTACCTTAGCTGCTCTTAAAGGGGGGCATAACATCGCCCTTTCCAACAAGGAGGCCCTGGTGGAGGGGGGGAGTCTTGTCACCGGTCTTGCAAAGGAAAAGAATTTAAAAATAATCCCCGTCGACAGCGAACATTCGGCAATCTTTCAATGCCAAAACGGTAAAACGCCAAAAAAAATATTTCTAACCGCCTCCGGGGGGGCCTTTTACGGCAGGGACAGAAACTTTTTAAAAACCGTAACCCCCGAAATGGCAACCAAACACCCCAACTGGAACATGGGGGCTAAGATTACGGTGGATTCCGCCACCCTTATGAACAAGGGGCTGGAAATAATCGAGGCGGTTTATCTCTTCGATGTCAACCCCGATCAGATCGAGGTAATAATCCACCGGGAAAGCGTCATACATTCAATGGTGGAGTTTAGCGATAATTCGGTTATCGCCCAGCTGTCGAATCCGGATATGCGCCTTTGCATACAGTACGCCCTGACCTATCCCGAAAGGCTGCCTTCCCTTACAAAACCCCTTGATTTTACTAAACTTTCCTCTTTATCTTTTTCGAAACCCGACGAGGAAACCTTTACTTTATTAAAACTTGCAAAGAGATGTATAAACAAAGGGGGAAACTGCCCCGCCGCCATGTCCTCCGCCAATGAGGAAGCGGTTGCCCTGTTTCTGAATAATAAAATTTCATTCCTTGATATTTTCGACTATGTGGAAAGAGCGGTTTCTGACACCCCCTTTATTAAAAACCCCACATTGGAGCAGATTTTATCAACCGACACCTCGGCAAGGGAGACCGTCCGCCGCCTTGCCGGTCGGTCTTAGCCGGAAAACGCGGTCATTTCAAAGGAGTATAATATGCTTTCTGTATTTTCATCGGCAGGCACGATTATTGTTACCATATTAATTTTCGGCCTGCTTATTACAGTCCATGAACTGGGACATTATCTGGTAGCCCGCCTTTTCAAGGTGGGGGTGAGGGAATTTTCCATCGGAATGGGCCCTAAAATAAAAACCTGGAACGGTAAACACAATAAGTTTTCAATAAGATGGTTCCCCATAGGGGGTTATGTCACCATGGTGGGGGAGGACCCTGACGACGAACCCGAACCCGAGGACATAGGCAAAGCGGGGCTTAACACTAAGCCCATCTGGCAGCGTGCTCTTGTTGTTGCCGCAGGCCCAGTAATGAACATTTTGCTTGCCTTTCTGATTATGACCGTCTTTGTTATTACCGCCCCCGTGCTGGGCTCCACTACCATTACGAAATTCGACAAAGAAGCAATAACCTATGAAGCGGGGCTTAGGGTAAACGACCGGATAATCGAAATCGACGGCTCCAAGGTAAGGGTTTACAACGATTTGGCGTATCTTATCGCCCTCAGGGGAAAAGACCCTGTTGATGTCAGGGTGATCCGCGACGGCAAAGAGGTGCTTATAGAGGACGTTCAGTTCCCCGCTTCCGTTACCAACGGGATAGCTATGGGGGATATAGACTTTTACATCGATGCCCTTGACAAGACCCCCGGCGAAGTGCTGTACCAATCCTTTTACTGGCCCATTTCGATTATAGACATGACCGTCGAATCCCTTATCCGCACCTTCAAAGGGGAATACGGCTGGGAAGCCGTTTCGGGTCCCATAGGGGTAGGGGAACAGGTGGGCGACGTTATAAAACACGGTGCTAAATTCACCGACACGATAAGAAACTTGGCTTTGATTACGGTGATTATCTCGATAAGCCTTGGAATATGCAACCTTATTCCCATACCCGTCCTGGACGGCGGGCATTTGCTGTTCTTCCTTATCGAAGCCATCCGCCGCAAACCCATAAACCGTAAGGTGCATGCCGTCATAAACGCGGTGTTCATGATACTTTTATTAGGCTTTATGGCGGTAATCGCCCTTAAGGATATTTTGGGGCTGTTTTAATGACAACCCGACACCTTACAAAGGAAATTAAGATAGGTGATATTAAAATCGGCGGAAGCAATCCGGTTGCAATCCAGTCCATGACCAATTCCGACACCGGCGACAGGGTTTCCACCCTCAGGCAGCTTAAAAGGCTTGAAAAGGCGGGCTGCGATATCGCCCGCATCGCCGTCAACTCCATGGAGGCGGTGAAAAATATCCCCTATTTCAAGGAAAGAATAAATATCCCCCTGGTGGCGGACATTCATTTTGACTATCGGCTGGCTCTGGAAGCGGTAGAGACGGGAATCGACAAAATCCGCATAAACCCCGGCAATATCGGAAGCGACGACAAAATCAAAGCCGTATGCGACGCCTGTAACCGCAAAAATATCCCCATAAGGATAGGGGTGAATTCGGGTTCGGTTGAAAAGGAAATTATCACGAAATACGGTTTTCCTTCGCCGGAGGCGATTGCCGAATCCGCATTGACGGCAGTAAAAAAGCTGGAAGGTTTCGGCTTTTCCCATATCGTGATTTCGGTTAAATCATCCGACGTTGTTACCATGATACAGTCAAACCGGATAATTTCCCGAAACTGTGACTACCCGATTCACTTGGGGGTTACCGAAGCGGGGCAGGGACAGAAAGCCGTAATTAAATCGGCGGTAGGAATCGGCTCCCTCCTTGCCGACGGCATTGGCGACACCATAAGAATTTCCCTTACCGACGACATTTCAAAGGAAGTTAAAGCGGCAAACGAGCTTTTGTACTCCCTTGACATGAAACCCCATATCGATATTATCTCCTGCCCCACCTGCGGCAGGACCAAAATAAACCTTATCCCCCTTGCCAAGGAGCTGGATAAAGCGCTTAGGGATATAAAACCCAAAAAGACCGTAAAGGTCGCCCTAATGGGCTGTATCGTGAACGGTCCCGGGGAGGCATCCAATGCCGACGTGGGGATTGCCGGAGGAAAGGGCGAAGGCCTGTTGTTCTTCAAAGGCAAAGTCCAAAGAAAGGTAAGGGAAGATGAAATAATCCCGACCCTTGTTGCGGAAGTTAAAAAGTTAGCCGAATAAACCAAAAAGCAAAGCGAAAGTTTTGCTTTTTTACTATAAAATCAAAGGAAAAGCGTAATGACACAAACCGAATTTCTAACCAAATTCCCCCGCTACATACCCACCGACGGGGACAAAGCCCTCCTTGAAAATCTTAAAACCTTTTCTCTTAAGATCGACAAGGAAAACCGGACGGTTTTCTGTGACTGCGTTTTTTGCAAAACCGTCCCCCAGAAGGAGCTGTACGATATCGAACAGGGGATAAAAAACACTTACAATCTTAACGATTTCAGGTTTTTCCCCGCGTTTGAAAACGCCGTCTTCACCCCCGACTACACCGGGGAACTGGTGGAGTTGATAAGCCTTTACTACGGCAACGGCTTTGCCCGGGGCTTTCTTGACGAATACGAGGTTGATTTCGACGGTCGGACCCTTACCATTACCCTGCGGGACGGTCTGGCGTCAGCCTTTTTGTACGAAAACGAAATAGACCGGTTCTTCAAAGATGCCGTCAAAGCACGGTTCAACCGGGAAATCGACGTGGTATTTATGGGGGAAGCCCGACTTGACCAGGTGTCGGAGGCAGAGGAACAGCTGCGGGAGGAATCGGCTAAAAATTACGAAAAATACCTTGAAAACCAGGCGAATAAGAAAAAGAAGGAAGTCCCCGAAGGCTGCGACAACCGTTCCTTCAATCCTCTTGAGGGGGGAATTTTCGAAAAATCCCCCGACGGCAATTTAATAAAAAGCGGAAGGCTTATCTTCGATATTTCGGAAAAAGAGCTTATTTACGGTTATGAAAGCAACGCGGAAATCACTCCCATACGGGATATCGTCCAAAACAAACGCCAGTCCTTCCTCTGCCGGGTGTTTCAGTCGGAGGAAAAGGACAACCGGGAAAACACCAAGGTTAATATAACCTTAGGGGTTACCGACCTTGATTCCTCCATAACCGTCCGCTTTTCGGTGGAAAAGAATGTGGTGTTTACCCCTCCCTCCCCGAAGGACGCCCTTCTTGTCTGCGGTACCGCCTCCACCGACAATTTTGACGGAGAAATAAAGGTAAGGGCGGTGGCGGTGTATAAGGTAAAAGAGGTGTTAAGGGACGATAATGCCCCGGTTAAGCGGGTTGAGCTTCACCTCCACACCACCCTTTCGGCAAACGACGCCCTATGTGCTCCCCAGGAGGTAATCCTCACCGCCAAACGCTGGGGTATGCCCGCCGTCGCCTTCACCGACCACGGAAACGTTCAGTCCTTCCCGGAGGTAATGCTGTATTCTGAAAAACACCCGGAAGTAAAGCCCATATACGGCATGGAGGGCTATCTGGTGGATGATACCGCAAGAGCGGTGTTCGACTTCACCCCCGAATACGACCGCACCTTTTCCGAAGGGATTTTTATAATTTTCGATATCGAAACCACCGGCCTTTCCCCCATTAACTGCGGCATAACCGAAATAGGGGCGATAAAATACAAGGGCGGCAGTGTGCTTGAAATTTTCCAGACCTATGTCAACCCCGGAATGCCCGTCCCCCAGAACATAACCGAGCTTACGGGGATAACCGACGATATGGTTAAGGACGCCCCCTCCCAGAGGGAGGCGGTTAAGGCTTTCCTTGAGTTTGCGGGGGATTCCATACTGGTAGCCCACAACGCCAACTTCGACATGGGCTTTATCCGCCGGGTGGCAACCGACAACAAATTCAGATTAGACAACCCCTATCTTGACACCGTAAGTCTTTCGAGATATTTGAATTCCGGCCTTTCAAAGCATACCCTTGATTCGGTGGCAAAACACTACGGATTAGGCCAGTTCAACCACCACAGAGCTTCCGACGACTGTAAAATGCTTGCCGAAATTTTCGGCTGTATGATAAAGCAGATGGAACCCGACGGGGTGACCACCGTAAGCGGAATGATTAACGAAATGTCGGTCAAAACAGACCCCCGCCGGCTTAAGCCCTACCATGTCACCATTCTGGTTAAAAACCAGACGGGGATGAAAAACTTATATAAACTGATTTCCTTTTCCTATCTCAACTACTTTTACCGCTATCCCCGGATACCCAAGACGGTGCTGAGCCGTTATCGGGAAGGGCTTGTTATAGGCTCCGCCTGCGAATCGGGGGAGATATTTCAGGCAGTGCTGGAAAACCGCACCTATGCCGACCAGATGAAGGCCGCCGATTTTTACGACTATTTTGAAATAATGCCGAAATGCAACAACGGCTTTCTTATCGAGGAAGGCCGGGTTAACGGAAAAGAGGAACTTGAACGGATAAACAGGCGGATTCTTGAAATCGCCGACAAGCAGAAAAAGCCCTGCGTTGCCACCGGCGACGTTCACTTTATGGAAAAAGATGAGGAAATCTACCGCCAGATATTGAAATACGGTCAAAAATACTCCGATGCCATACGGGAAACCGGGATGTATTTCAAAACCACTTCCGAAATGCTTGAGGAATTTTCCTATTTGGGAAACCGGGCATACGAAGTGGTGGTGGAAAACCCCCGTAAAATCGCGGATATGATAAATGAGGGGATAAGGCCTATCCCCAGGGGTAAATACCCGCCGAAAATCGACGGGGCGGAAGAGGAGCTTGTTAACTGCTGCTGGGAAAAAGCCCACCGGCTGTACGGGGACACCCTTCCGGAAATCCTGGAAAAACGCTTGAACCGGGAACTGGAAGCCATCACAAAGCACGGCTTTGCGGTGCTGTACATAATCGCCCGGAAGCTGGTGCTGAATTCCGAAAGCAAGGGCTATCTTGTGGGTTCGAGAGGTTCTGTGGGTTCCTCCCTGGTGGCAAACTTAGCGGACATTTCCGAAGTAAACCCCCTGCCCCCCCACTACCGGTGTCCCAAATGCAAATACACCGAGTTTTTCACCGACGGCAGTGTCGGAAGCGGCTTTGACCTTCCCGACCGTAACTGCCCCCAATGCGGGGAAAAGCTGTACAGCGACGGCCACGACATACCCTTTGAAACCTTCCTGGGCTTTAAAGGGGACAAGGACCCCGACATTGACCTTAACTTTTCCGGCGAAATCCAGTCCGACGCCCATAAATACACCGAAGTGCTGTTCGGCAAGGAAAACATTTTCCGGGCGGGAACGGTGGGTACCATTGCCTCCAAAACCGCTTACGGTTATGTTAAAAAATTCCTTGATGACAAGGGAATAAACCTTTCCAAGGCCGAAATAAACCGGCTGACAAACGGCTGTGTGGGGGTAAAACGCACCACCGGCCAGCATCCCGGCGGGATTATTGTAATCCCCAAAACCAATGACGTGTATGACTTCACCCCCGTCCAGCACCCCGCCAACAAGGAATCCAGCGACGTTATAACCACCCACTTCGCTTTTGAATATCTCCACGAAACCATACTTAAACTGGATATGTTAGGCCACGACGTTCCCACCATGTATAAGGTACTGGGGGACTATACGGGAATCGATGTCCGCACCGTCCCCATGAACGACATAAAAGTAATGAGTTTATTTACCTCCCCCGGGGTTTTGGGGGTTACGCTGGAGGATATCGACTGCGATACCGGCACTTTGGGACTTCCCGAAATGGGAACCTCCTATGTCCGGGGAATGATGGTGGCGGCTAAGCCCAAATGCTTTTCCGACCTTGTTCAGATTTCCGGCCTTTCCCACGGCACCGGAATATGGCTGGGCAACGGGGAGGAGCTTATAAAAAGCGGCACCTGCACCATCGACACCATTATCGGTACCCGGGACTCAATAATGCTTTACCTGCTTCAGAAGGGGCTGGAATCCTCCTCTGCCTTTAAAATAATGGAATCGGTGCGTAAGGGCAAGGGGGTAACCGAAACCCAGGAGGCGGAAATGTTAGCCCACGGGGTCCCCGAATGGTACATCGACTCCTGCCGTAAAATAAAATACATGTTCCCCAAAGCCCACGCCGCGGCCTACGTTATTTCCGCCCTCCGCCTTGCCTGGTTCAAGGTGTATTATCCGGTGGAATTTTACGCTTCCTACTTTTCCGCCCGTCCTGACGGGATGGATTACAGTCTTGTAATGAAGCCGAAAAACGAAATTCGAAAAACCCTTGATAAGTATAAAAGCCTTGAAAACCCCACCCAGAAGGACGAGGACGTTTACACCTGCCTTCAGATAGTAAACGAAATGTATTCAAGGGGGGTAGCCTTCCTCCCCATTGACATATTCAAGTCACAAGCCACCGCCTTTGTCCCCGAAAACGGGAAAATCAGGCTCCCCCTTATCGCCTTGAACGGCCTTGGGGTAACCGCCGCTCAGAATATCTACGAAGCGGTGAAGACGGGGATAAACACCGTGGAGGAATTAAAAAGCCTTTCGGGGATTTCCAAAACCCTTCTTGACTCCCTGCGGGATAACGGCTGTATGGGCAATCTCCCCGAAACCAACCAGCTTACGCTTTTTTAAGAAAGGACAGTAATTAAAATGCACGAAACCCATTGTCATTCCCGCTATTCCGGGGATGTGGACAAGCAAAAAGGCGGCACCATAGACGACCTCTGCCGTCAGGCGGTGAATATCGGGCTTGAATCCATAGCCGTAACCGACCACCTTGAAATACAGCAGATTATGGGGAATATTTTCCCTCCCCTTGACAATGAGGGAATTTTTAAGGACATTACCAAAGCCAAGGAAAAGTATAAAGGGGTTCTGGAGGTGGTTTACGGGGTGGAACTTGCCCAGGCCTGCCACGACCTTGAGAAAACAGACAATATTCTTGCAAAGTATAAGTATGACTATATTATCGGTTCGGTTCACGCCGTAAGGGGTTTCCCCGACTTTTCGGACATGGAGTATTCCGCCGTACCGGACAGAATCTTGAAACATGCCTGGGAGCTTTATGTTTCAGAACTTGAGGAGCTGGCGGACTGGGGAAACATAGACACCCTTGCCCATATAACCTACCCCTACCGCTACTTTAAACGGCACAGCAGGGAAAACCTTATAAACCTCTTTGAAAAGGGAAGGGAATACTTTGAACCCATTTTAAGAAAGATTATTAAAAAGGGAATCGCCCTTGAGGTGAATACCTCCGGCCTTTGGCAGGACACCGGCATTTCCTTTCCCCATAACGACCTGATTATGTTTTATAAAGAACTTGGCGGTAAAATGGTAACCGTGGGCTCCGACGCCCATTATCCCGGTGACCTTGCCAAATGCATTCCCCAAACCTATTCAGTGCTAAAGGATTTGGGCTTTGAAACCGTCATCACCTTCAGGGAAAGAAAGCCCGTATTTCACAAGCTATGATTATCCGAAAGGCCTACGCCAAAATCAATTTAACCCTTAATATAACCGGCAGAAGGGAAGACGGCTACCACACCCTTGATACAATAATGCAGACGGTTTCCCTTTGGGACGAGGTTAAAATCGAAAAAGCCGGGGGCATTTCGGTGGAATGCGGCAATCTTTCCGGCAGGGAAAACATCGCCTGCAAGGCGGCGGAAGCTTTTTTTGCCCATACCGGCAAAACCGGCGGAACAAGGATTACGATTGAAAAAAAAATCCCCGCCGGCGGGGGACTGGGGGGCGGCTCCGCCGACGCCGCTTCGGTTTTGCGGGGTCTGAATATCCTGTATAACGCAAACTTGTCAAACGACGGTTTGCGGCAAATCGCCGCTGCCCTTGGGGCGGACGTTCCCTTCCTGATTGAAGGGGGAACCGCTTACTGCACCGGTATCGGCGAAAAAATTTCCCCGGTTAAGTTTAGTAATCCCTCTTTGGCGTACTGTGTCTGTTATCCCGGCGTAAGCGCCTCCACAAGGGTGATGTTCGAGGAAATAGATAAACATAATATACAAAAATGCGACAGCCAAAAAATGCTTGAAGCCCTTAAAAGAAACGATATTTCCGGTATCACCGCAAGTTTACATAATGACTTTCTACCGGTATGCCGCGAGCTTATCCCACAAGTAGGGGAGCTGGAAAAACTGCTGTATGAAAATAACGCTTTGGGTGTTTCCCTTTCGGGAAGCGGCAGTTCTCTTTTCGGGGTGTTCGACTCCTTCGAAAAAGCCAAACAGGCAGAGGAAAATATAAAAGCATACGCCTTCGCAAGGGCAGTGACTACCGTAAATTGCTAATCAGGCAGGTAAGATTTACCTGCTTTGCTTATTTAATCATAAGGTCATGATAGCGGCTTATTCAGTGCAGGGGAAGGCTTATTTAACCCCTTCTCCTGCCTCTGTATAAAGCGGCATCTAATCTTTATATTGCCGGCGGATGATATCCGCCGTTAAAAACCGGCGGGATATTGCATCCCGAATCTTTACAAAAAATGAAATTTATGTTATAGTTGTATGTAAATTCTTTTTGCCGTCAATAATCCTCATTGAGGTGAAAAGAAAATGAAACGAAAAACCCAAATTGCCTTTGCCCTGTGTCTTGTAGTAGCGGTGACAACAGCTCTTCTGCTGCCGCTGTATCTTGAAAAAAGCGGGGCAAAAATCTATGACAATGTCATAAGACTCCACGTTATTTCAAATTCCGACAGCCAAACCGACCAGGAAGTAAAGCTTTTGGTACGGGACGCCATCCTTGAAAAGGCAGGCTACATTTTTTCGGGGAAGGACATAAACCAGGCTCTTGAAATCTCCCGCTTTTCCAAAGATGAGCTAACAAACATAGCCAAACAGGTGGTTCTGGAAAACGGCTTTGACTATGATGTCAGGGTGGAATTAGGAAGGGAAAACTACCCCATCCGGGAATACGACGGGGTAACATATCCTGCCGGGGAGTATTACTCGTTAAGGGTGGTCCTCGGCAGCGGCAGCGGACAAAACTGGTGGTGCGTGCTTTTTCCGCCCTTGTGCTTCGGTTCATCAACCCTTATCATTAAACCGAAGGACGGTGAAAGCAAAGCCGGCGTTACAAAAAGCGTAAAAATAAAATTCAAATTCAGATTGTTCGATATGTTCGACTAAATATACCGGAGGCGTAATATGCTGTACCGTATCGCCGGAAGGTCGGGGACCGGAAAAACCGAATATATAAAGACCTTAATAGGGGAAAAGTGCGAAAACAACGTTCCCTGCGTGGTTATCGTCCCCGTCCAGCAGTCAATGGAATACGAAAAGGATATTTTTACCCGTTTCGGTTCAAGGGCGAATCTGTATATCGAGGTGCTGACATTCGACCGCCTTCCCAACCGCACCTACCGGGAATACGGCGGCCTTGCCTCAAATTACATCGATGACGGAGGGCGGACCCTGTTAATGTCCCATGCCCTTAAAACGGTAAAGGAGAATTTGAAGGAGTTTTCCTCCGTCTGCGACGAAAAAGCCTTTGTTTTGAAAATGCTCGAAACCTCCCGCACCTTGAAGGAAAAGGGGATAAACCATTCCCTTCTGGCAGACATAGAGGGGGAAAGCCGCACCGTTCAGAAGGCAAGGGATATCCACACCATACTTTCCGAATACGACAGCCGGTTCGGCAAAGACCGCCTGGACGGAAGGGATATGCTTGACCTGTACGCCGAAAACCTTAAAACCATGGACTTTTTCAAAGGCAAAACCGTATTCGTGGACTCCTTTAACTCCTTTACCGAACAGCAGCACAGGGTGCTGGACGCCATCGCTGCCCGGTGCGACGAGCTTTATATAACCTTCAACTACGACCCCGAGGACCGGACATTCACATTCGCCACCCCCGCCTATGCCTTCGACCGGACGGGGAAACACCATAAAACTACGGATATTTATCTTACGGAAAACAGACGGGCAACCAATAAAAGTCTTGAATACGCCGAAAAAAATTTATGGGACAACACCGTAAAACCCTTTGAAGAAGTAAACGGTATAGAATTTTTCAAATGCACGAATCCCTTTGAGGAATCGGAATGCGCCGCGTCTATAATTTCAAGGCTTGTAAGGGAGGGTTACCACTACAAGGATATTGTGATAATCCTCCGTTCCCCGGAAAGCTATGCCGGTATAATCGACGCTGTCCTTGAAAAGCACAACATACCCTGCTTTTTCTCATCCGGCGACAGTATAATGGTAAAACCCCTTACCACCTTTCTGCTGTCCGCCTGCGAGGCGGTGGTGAATAACTACCCCCTCCACACCGTGTTGAAATTTATAAAAAGCGGCTTTTTACCAATTCCCCAAAAAAGAATAAACCTTCTCTGCAGGTATGCAGAAACCTGGCGGATAAGGGGAAAAGCCTGGGTGGGGGACGAGGACTTCCTTATGAACCCCTCCGGCTACAGGGAGGTTATGTCGGAATACGATTCCTCCCTGCTTTCGGAAGTGAATGCCGCAAGGAAGGCGGTGGCGGAGGTTCTGAGCCAGCTGGAATCCGACCTGAAACAGGAAGGTCTTACCGGGGAAAATGTGGCAAAAGCCCTTTACAAAATGCTTGAAGGGGTAAATGCTCCCCAAAGCATAAGGGCAAAGGCAAAAAGCCTTCGCCGTTCGGGAAACGAGGACGCTTCCCAGAAAATGACCGAACTCTGGGACGTTATAATAAACGCCCTTGACCAGCTTTATCTTGTTTCGGGGAAGACGGAAATAAAGCTTACCGACCTTCCGGCGGTTCTTGAACTGCTGTTTGACACCTATACTGTGGGGAGTGTCCCCGCTTCCTGCGACGAAATTTTAATAGGCAACGCCGCCATATTCAAGGGAAACAATCCCAAAGGGATTATTTTGCTGGGGGTAAACGACGGGGTGTTTCCCGCCTCCCCTTCCAACAGCGGGGTGTTTGATTCAAGGGAACTGGACGAACTCGAAAAGAAGGGCATAGCCCTTGAGGATAACTTCGAAAGGCAGCTTGACAACGAAAGGCTGTTCTTCTATTTGGCTGTGTCCCTGCCAAGGGAAAGGCTGTTTTGCGTCTTTTCTGAAGGGGAGGGAATACGCCCCTCGGTGGGCGCGGTTCGGCTTATGAAGCTGTTTCCTTCGGTAAAACTGTCGAAATTCGGCGAAAACACCGGAAAAGACGAAATAAAAGCCTTTGAAAACGTATTCTCCCCCGCCTCCGCAAGGGAAAACTCCCGGTACGCCTCCGGACTCATTAAAAAACTGCTTTCCGAAAAGGGAATAAACGACGCCGAAACCCTTTCCGCCTACCCCCTTTCGGACAAAAACGCTATAATCAACAACATAAACAAGACTAACATAACCCTTTCCCCCACCCGGCTTGAAAGATACACCTACTGCGGCTTTTCCTATTTCGGCAAATACCTGCTTAAGCTTCAGGAAAACAAAAAGGCCGAGTTTGCCCATGCCGAAATAGGCAACTTCGTCCATAAGGTGCTGGAAGTTTTCATTTCCTCAAGGGTTAAGGGGAATGCTTTTCTTATGCCCTCCGACGAGGAAATTTCCGAAGGGGTGGAAAGCATCACAAAAAACTATATCCGGTCCGTCTGCGGGGATCTGGATATCAAATCAAAGCGTTTCGGCTACACCCTTTCAAGGCTTAAAACAACCTTAAGACTGCTTTTGAAGAACGTCTGCGAAGAGCTTTCCCAAAGCCTGTTTGTCCCGGCGGGGTTTGAGGTGACCCTTGAGGGAAATAACTCCATCTACACCAGCGAAAGCGGAATTACGGTTAAGCTGAACGGCAAAATCGACCGGGTTGACATTTATAAAAAAGGTGAAAAAACCTATGTCCGGGTGGTTGACTATAAAACCGGCACAAAGGTTTTCGACCGGAAAGCTCTTGACAACGGCCTTGACCTTCAGATGTTTCTGTATCTTTTCGCCTACTGCGCCAATATAAAAGATGCTGTACCCGCCGGGGTGAACTACCTCCCCGCAAAGCTGGAGGCAAAGAAGCAGGAAAACGGCAGGAAGGCGGAAATATCCGAAATCGCCGAAGCTTCCTTCAGGCGAAGCGGCTTATTGCTTAAGGATATGGATATTATTGAAGCCATGGAGCCGGGGAATGCCAAACGCTTTCTGCCGGTGAAAATAAACGACGACGGCAGTCTAAAAGACGCCAAAAACCTTGCGGATCTGGAGGAATTCGGTAAGCTGGAGGAAAAGACCGTATCCTACATAAAAAAGCTGGGTTTGCTTATTTCCGACGGGGTTATGGATGTTTCCCCCCTTAAGCTCAGCCGGGATTACGATGCCTGCAGATTCTGTAGCCTGAAAGCGGTATGTCGTCTTTCCACCGAACGGTCGGTGGTAAGGCATAAGGGAATTTTTGAGGAATGGGAGGATGATGAAAATGGCCAGTGAGGTTTCCTTCACCCCCTCGCAGCTTAACGCCATAAACACAAAGGATAAAACCCTCCTTGTTTCGGCGGGCGCCGGAAGCGGGAAAACCACCGTGCTTACCAAAAGGATAATCGAAAGCATAAAAGCGGGAACCGACATAAACAGCCTACTGGTGGTCACCTTCACAAAGGCGGCGGCCGCCACCATGAAGGACCGGATTTATTCCGCCCTCCTTGAGGAACTGGCGGCAAACCCCTCCGATAAAAGAATGGTACATACCATTTACAACATACCTTCCGCCAAAATTTCCACCATCCACGCTTTCTGCCTTGACCTGGTTTCAAAAAACTTTTCGGTTCTTTCCCTCCCCCCCTCCATGAGGGTGGCGGACAAAGCCGAAAGCGAAATACTCCTTGACACCTGCCTTGAGGACCTTATCGACAACTCCTTTGAAGATGAGGACAGCGATTTTCTAACCCTCTGCGACGCTTTTTTCGGGGAAAAAAGCCTTGACCGCTTTAAGGAAACTGTAATTGCGGTTTATAAAAAATATCTTGCCTTCCCTTTCTGGAAAGAGTATGTCGCAAAAACGGCGCAGTCCGAAACCCGGCAGGCGGAGTCGGCAAAGGAAGAGGGCATAATGAGTACCGGCGCCGGCAGGGAAATACTCACCTTAATGCGGGAAAGGGTAGACTTTTTCCACAGGCAGGCAAACGAATTCTATGCCGTTTTGACCCCCGTTGCAAAGCCCAGCCATCTTAAAGCTCTTGACTATATCAGCGATTTTCTGCTGAATTTTAAAAGCATAATAAACAAAGCAAACCCGGGCTACGATGAAATAAAAAACGCCCTGGATTCAGCGGATATCCCCCGCATTTATAAAATGGGGCTGCCGGAGGATATCGGCAATGCTTACGCCAGACTAAAAACCGCCGTTGACGATGAAATCAAAACATATAAAGACTATTTCGACTCCGCCGAGGAAGAGACGGTTTCCGACTACGAAAAGGCAAGCCGGCTTAATTCTCTTATGAACAGCTTTATAATAAGCCTTGACGAAAGCTATGCTGCCGCCAAAAAGGCAAGGGGGATACTTACTTTTTCCGACCTTGAGCAGTTCACCCTGAGACTGCTGGGGGAACCTACCCCCGGTGGGACAGTCAGAACCCCCCTTTGCCGGGAAATCCGGGAAAGCTTTTCGGAAATCTATATCGACGAATATCAGGACATAAACCCCCTTCAGGATATGATATTTTCCCTTTTATCAAAGGAAAACAACCGCTTTATGGTGGGGGACGTAAAGCAGTCCATTTACCGTTTCAGAAACGCCAAGGCGGACATTTTTTTGAATTATCTTAAGGAGTTCCCCCCTCTCGGGGAGAAAGGGAAAACCGCCAAGATACTCCTTCCCGAAAACCACCGCAGCCAGAAATATATTCTTGACTTTGTGAATCTGCTGTTTGACAATCTGTATACGGAAGAGAACATGAACGCCTCCTATAAGGAAGAAAGGCTGGTTTATCCGGAAGGAAAATCCGGCAATTACGCCTTCCCCGTAAACGTTTACCTGCTTGAAAATGAAAAGGAGCCAAACGAAAAAGAGGCGGAATACGTGGCAAAAACCATATACCGTCTCGTGAACGGGGGGATTGACGGGAAAAAGTACGAATACGGGGATATCGCCCTGCTTCTGCGTTCTATGGCAAACAGTACGGGGGAATACGAAAGAGCGTTTGCAGGGTACGGCATACCCTATTCCTTGGAAAAAAACGGGGAATTCATGCTTGAGCCGGAAATCCTCCTTGCTTTATCAATCTTAAGAATAATGGACAACCCCCTTGACGATATTTCCCTTGCCGCCTCCCTCAGGTCGCCGGTGTTTTGCTTTACCGCCGACGAGCTGTACGCCGTAAAGCGGTTTTACGCCATGGAATTTCTATATGACTGTGTTTCAAAGTGCGCTTTGGATTACAGGCGGTTTTTGAACGCAGGGAAGAAATACAAAGCAGACAAGGATTTCCGCAAAGTCAAAAAGTCTGCCTTCCCCTTTGTCGCCAAAGGCGTATCCTCCGGAGAAAGACCGGACAACACCGTAAAGAGGAGATGCTATGATTTTATAGAAAGGCTTAAGGGTCTGCGCGCCCTTGCCGACGAATCCCCCACCAACCGGCTTATCTGGGAAATGTATATGAAAACCTCCCTTATTTCCCTTTGCGCTTCCGGGGAAAACGGGAAAAAGAAGGTGCAGAACCTTTATACTCTTTATAATTATGCCCTTGAATTCGAACGCACCTCCTTTAAGGGGCTTTCCAGCTTTTTAAGCTATATAAACGATATTGCCGACAGTTACGGCGAAGGACTTTCTTCCGACACCGGCGACAAGAACCGGGTTAAGATAATGTCGATACACAAGTCAAAGGGTATGGAATTTCCCGTCTGTTTCGTGTCCTCCCTGGGGAAAAGATTCAACATATCCGACGTTTCGGCGAAATACATAGTCCGGGACGACGGTTTTACCCTTTACAACCTCCGCAACAACGAGGGGCTTACCGAATATGTCCCCTTTGTAAAAAAAGTTGCCGCAAATGCCGAAAAGAAGGCTCTTTACCGGGAGGAACTCAGGATTCTGTATGTTGCCTTGACCCGGGCGAAGGAAAGGCTGTTTGTAAGCGGCGCGGTGGGAAAAACCACTTTGGAAAAGGGTACCGGCGGCAGAGGCTTTTTCAGAAGCACCTGCTACGCCGACTGGATTTATCCCATACTGACTTCCGCCGAACATCCCTGCTTTATGTTTGACAACACCGAGCCTGCCGGGGATACGGTTATTGAAAAGCAGGAAAAAACCGAAAGGGAGTTTTTCCCCGACGAGGTGTTCGAACAGGCAATAGGCTTTGTCTATCCCCACGGCAGAGGCTATACGGTGCCCGCCAAGGCGGCGGTTTCGGAACTTCGGAAGGGAATCCTTGAGGACGGGGAATACATAAGGTCGGTTGCCAAAAGCGAAGCGGGAAAAATCCCGGTCTTCGCCCGGAGAAGGGCCGATTATGCCTCCATAGGCAACGCCACCCATCTGTTCATGCAGTTTGCGGACTTCGGCAATGTTGAAAAAGACGGAGCGCTTGCCGAAATAGACCGGCTGATAGCCATTAAAATGATAACCCCCGAAGAGGGAAACCTGATAGACATAAAGGGGGTTGAGGAGTTTTTCAAATCGACCCTTAAGGCGGAAATTTCCCGTTCGCCGTTGGTATTCAGGGAAAAACGCTTTAATCTTATAGAAAAATCCTCCCTGGTGTCGGGGGAGGAGGGAGAACTGGTTATGATTCAGGGGGTTATAGACTGCTTTTTCCAAAACCCCGACGGCAGCTTTACGGTGGTGGACTATAAAACCGACCGGCTTCCCGAAAAGGGAGGGGAGGAGGTATTGATTTCCCGCCACGGGATGCAGATAAAATACTACTGCCGCGCCGCCGAAAAGATAACCGGCAGAAAGGTGAGTAAAGCCTATTTGTACTCCTTCTATCTCGGCAAAGCCATTGAGGTGGATTATGAAAGCTGAGTTTTTGGCGGAGTTTACGCTGGCAGGCGCATCCCTTTCGGGGGAGGAAATTCCAAAGGAAAAAAGACTTGCTTTTACTGAAAACGACGATATTAAAAACTCCCTTGCCGTCAGGGATAACGACACGATTTACGGCTATGTCACCGGCAGCGAGGCCGCCCTGCTGAAAACCTTTATAAACCGAAAAATGAATCTGTTCTGCCTTTACGCCGGCAAGGTCGAGGAGGAAGACGCCGACCGGCATGTTATAAAGGTTTACTATATACCGGAAAAGATATGAAATATCCGGGGTTCCTAAAAAAATTTTTAGGGTAAATAAAATCCACAGCTTTTCGCTGTGGATGAAATCACCTTCGGTGATAAAATCCTCCCTATCGGTCGGACTGATCATATTTAACCCTTACTGAACTTTTTCGCTTCCGCAACAGCCATTTTGTCGCACTTTTCGTTCTGAACATGGCCGTCATGCCCCTTAATCCATACAAACCTAACTCTATGCTTTTCAAGCAAAGGCAGCAGAACCTCCCATAAATCCACATTCAGAGCCGGCGTTTTGTCGGCTTTTTTCCATCCCTTTTCCCGCCAGCTATATACCCATTTCTTTTCAACGGCGTCGGACACATATTTGGAATCGGTGTAAAGGGTGACTTCGCAGCTTTCCTTTAAAAGCGAAAGACCGGCAATAACCGCTGTAAGTTCCATGCGGTTGTTGGTGGTGGATTCGGCTCCGCCGGATATTTCCTTTGTTTTTCCGTTGTATTCGAGAATAACCCCGTATCCTCCCGGACCGGGATTTCCCGAACAGGCACCGTCGGTGTAAATATTTACCTTTTTCACTTTATCTTAATCATCCTGACGTCTTTTCCCACAAAACGCACCGGCTTGAATTCCCCCAAAAGACGGGAAAACAGCCTTGCGCCGTAGATTTTATTTAATTCCGTCAAATCGTGGTTGGTGGAAATTATGGTGGGAAGTCCCGAAACGATACGGCTGTCGATAAGGCAGGTCAATGCCGAAACGGCAAATTCGCTTTTAACCTCCGCCCCTAAGTCGTCTATCACTAACAGATGACATTTGAAATACTTTTCGTCGGCGTCCGCTTCGGCGGTAAAGGCGGCTTTACGGCAGTCGGAAATCATCCGGTGCGCCGATTCGTACACCACATAATATCCCTTTCCCGCCGCCACATGGGCGACAGCCGAGGCAAGATGGGTTTTTCCCAGACCCGTTCCCCCGAACAACAGGAGGTTTCCGCTGTCAAGGCTGAAATTTTCCGCATAGTCCTTACAGCATTCCAGCACATCCTTCATGGACTTGTCGGTACAGTAGTCAAGGGTAAAGGTGTCGAAGGTGAAGTCGGAAAGCCCTCTGCCCAGGACGGTTTTTTTCATATATCTCTGGGCTTCCAGTTCCTTCAGGCAGGCGCATTTTTCCAGCTTGATATAGCCGGTGTCGTTGCATTTCTTACAGTAAAAATCCGGGGAATCGTAATTTTCGGGGTAACCTTTTGTTTTTAAAACGCCGTTACGCTTTTTCCGCAGGTTTATATAATAATTTTTAACTTCCTCCATTTTTTCGTCGCTGCTGGCAGCATCCAGCATTTCAAGGGTGGCAAAGGAAAGTTTCTCGTCGATTTTTCGGATTTCGTCGGATAATTCGTGCAGCCTTGCGGTTTTGGCCTCGGCTTCCTTTAGGGCTTTGTTCCGCCTTGCGGAAAGTATTTCAAGGCTGGTGGGGGAGGCAAGTTCCATATTACTTTTCCCGCCTTTCGGTTTTGTTTGTACTCATTCAGTTAACCCCTCTTTTCAAAGCCGCGTCGATGAATTCGTTGATATCGAAGCTGTCGGCGGGGAGGGTTTTAACCCCCTTGGGACGGCCTTGAAGTTTCTGAACATCCTCCGGGGCTTTTATTCCCTGACCGTGCCAGTCGGTTAAAATTTTATCGAGATAGGCAAGCCTTACTTCACCGATGGAATCCACCATTTTTTCGTATGCCACCTTAACCACGTCAAAGGAAAGGTCGAATTCGGAAAACCATTTGGTCATATAGCCTTCTTCCTTTGAGGAAAGCTTTCTTGAACCGAAACCGCAAAGGGCTAAGAATCTGCTTCTCATATCCTCCTGCTTCTGCCTTGCCGACAGGACGGCTTCCAGCTTTTCGTATGTATCCACTCCTTCGTCGTACATTGACAGGGCGGTTTGGGTTATGTACCGCATGTTGGCTTTTCCCCTTGCCACCGCATAGGCCACCAAGGTGCAGACAAAATCCGCCCCCAAGCCCGAAAAATGATAGATGTTGTAAAGGAGATTTATATCGTTTTTATTAAGTACCTTCCCTAACATTTCCTCCACGGTGTCCTTCAGGGACGCAAAATCCTTTTCGTTTTCCATTGCCTTTGCCAAAGTTTCCCCGTCATAGCTCTGGAGGAGGTTTATGCGTTTGGAAGCGGGGGAAACGCTTTCCGGTTCGGAAATAAGGCCGGTTTCGATCCAGAATTTCAAAGCCTCCTCAAAATCCTCGGCGGATATGCCGATACTTTCGGAAGCTACGGAAATATCAAACTCGCTCTTGCCCATGCAGTAAACGAAAACCTTAAGCTGGGTTTCGCTTATCTTTGACAAAAGGGGTAGTATTTCGCCCGGCATTATAAAATTGTTTTGGGTGTAACTTGTTATTTTAATGTTTTTCACCGTTTTCCTCCGGAAAAACTGATGTTTTGTAAAATTATGAGGTAATTATGTCCTCATGGGGATAAACCGAAAGGGAAATGCGGCTGTTTTCAGCCCGGCTGCCGATTATGTCAACGGTGTAGTTGACATCCAGCTTTCCGCCGTTTTTGGAAATGGTGTTTTTGAGCTGTTTGGTGCGTATCCTAAGCTCCATGGGGTAATAGCCGTTGCTGAGGACACAACTGTGGGTTTTGCCCTCTTCAAAGACCATATAGGTACCGTTGCTCCCCCCCATGTTCATGGCGACTATGTTGTCGCCCAACAGGTTCACGGTGGTCACCGCGCTCTCGCCGTCGGGGGTGTTTTCCATAAATTCAAGCCGCAGGCCTTCCTTTGTGGTGCGTATGTAGCCGAAGGCGTTGGCTTCCCTGGTTTCGGTTTCCCCCATTTCGTCAAGGAGATTTCCTAAGAGTTTTTCGGTTTTTATATTAACATTTACGGGTATTTTCATATTCTGTAATTCCTTCCTGTGGGTTTTCGGGTCAATCGATGCTTATCTGATACACCCGGTCGGAAATATCCTTCCCCAAAAAGGCTTTTCCGTTCTTTGAAAAACCTGACGGGTCGTCGGTTACGTAAAAGACGGATTTTCCGCTGCTGCCCACGTCGATATGCCGTTTTTCCAAAAGGCCGCAAAGGGACACTGCGGCCTCCTCCGCCGAATTTATAAGCAGGCTTTCGGGGAGGAAAAGGGAAAATATTCCGCTTAACAGGGGATAATGGGTGCATCCTAATATCGCCGCGGCGGGTTTTTTGGGGATAATATCAGCTAAATATTCGGCAATGGCGATGTTGGAAAGGGAATCGTCAACCCCTGTCCGCCCGTTTTCCACCAGCGGGACAAGCAGCGGGCAGGCGCGGGAGATTATTCTGACATTTCCGCCGTATTTTTTTATTTCCTTTTCGTATGCCCCGCTTTTAATGGTGGCGGCGGTGCCGAGGACGGCGATAATCCCGTTACCCGCCATGGCGTTCTCATAGGCCTTTTTAGAAGCGCCCTCCACCACTCCCGTGATGGGCAGCTCAAAGTTTTGGCGTAAAACCGGCAGGGAATTGGAGGAAACGGTGCCGCAGGCAACAAGAATGGCGTCAACCTCTTTTGAAATAAGAAAACGGCAGGCCTGAAGGGCGTACCTGTCAATAACCTCCCTGCTCCTTGTGCCGTAGGGAACCCGGGCGGTATCGCCCAAATAGGTTATATCCCAGCCGGGTTTAAGCCGGGACAAGGCCTTTACCGCGGTAAGCCCCCCCACACCCGAATCGAAAACGCCTATCATAAGGCATTTTCCTCTGCCAAAGCTATAAGCTTATCCACCAGCTTTGAAGGGGAATAACCTTCCCTTTCCATAAGCTTGGGGTACATCGAAATGGGGGTAAGACCGGGAATGGTGTTTATTTCGTTAAAGGTTACCTTATCCCCGTCGACAAAGAAGTCCACCCTTGCCAGTCCTTTGCAGTCGAGGGCGGTATAAATTTTAGCCGTCATTTCCCGCAAAATATCGGAAGCTTTCCGGGAAATCCTTGCGGGAATATACTGCTTTGCGGTGTCTGTTACATATTTGGTTTCGTAGTCGTAAAATTCCGCACCCGGGTCGATTTCCCCGCAGAGGGAAACACGGGGGTTTTGATTTCCCAAAACCGCAACTTCGATTTCTTTGCCTTCCATGGCCTGTTCGATAAGTATTTTACTGTCATATATAAAGGCAGTTTCCATGCCTTTTATTAGTTCATCTCTGTTTTTCGCCTTGGCGACACCCACCGAGGAGCCCGCGTTGGCGGGTTTTACAAAGACAGGGTAACCGAAGGCCTCCTCCGACTTGAGGGCAAAGGCGGTGAAGTCGAAGTTTTCGGCTTTCCTTGCATAAATAAAGGGGGTGATGTTAATTCCTTCCCGCCGGCAGATCAGTTTTGTCGCCACCTTATCCATACACATCGCCGAAGAATAGGCGCCGCAGCCCACAAAGGGAATCCCCGCTAAGGTCAAAAGTCCCTGAATTGTCCCGTCCTCCCCGTTCTTGCCGTGAAGCACCGGGAAAGCGCAGTCAACGGGTAAAATATCATACATTTTCCGTTCCTTGTCCAGAACAATCAGCCCGTGATGTACCGAACAGGGGGAAAGCACCGCCGGCACAAGGTTCACCTTATCCTGCTCCCAGCTGCCGTCGATAATTTTGTCAACGCTTCCGTTATACAGAAACATGGCTCCGGCTTTGGTTATACCCATTCTTAAGACGGTATATTTTTCGTCATCGAGGCTGTTTATAACAAAAGAGGCGGAAACCCGGGAAATTTCATGTTCGGTGGAAACGCCGCCGAAAATAACAAGAATAAGCTTTTTCATTGATATATAAAGCCCGTTTTTGTATTACGGGTTATTCCTTTCCGTGGGATTTGAATATGCATAAGCATTATATTGGATTTTTAAATAATATAACACACATATTTAAGAATGTAAAGGCAAAAAGTTGTAAAGATTTTTGGCTGAAATTATATAAAAATCCTTATTGTTCCTTTGAAATAAGTTTCCTATGCTGAATGTGTATGCCTATGTGTCCTATTGCTAAGGGAATCACCGCAATTATAAGCCAGATAACCTTTCCGTAAATTCCAAGGAGCAAAAAGGCGATAACCGGCAACGTTGCCCCCGCCAGAGGGATTCCGAGAATCGAGCTGTAAAAATCCTTCAGGGCTTTTTGGCTTTTAAAATATCTCACCCACCAGATTTCATAAAGCACCATAAAGGCAAAGGAGACAATAAGCCAGATATTCCAGACCGACCAGGGCTTAAGGTTGAAGTCGCAGAAAATAATCGCACAGCAGGTAACCAGAAACTGACCTGTCCGTTCGGTTGCCCGCAGAATTCTGCTTTCACTCAGGGTATTGTAGCCTTTTGGCTTTTTATTTATCCAGATTAAATTGGGAATAAACAGCATTAACAGATAAACAAGCCCCACATAAGAAAAGCCGAGATGTCCCAACATATATTTCTCCCATACACCTTTATGCATATATTTATAAAACCGTTGCAAACCGTCTTCCGGATAGCCCTGCTATTATAGCATAATATGTAACAAGAGTCAATAAAACCCTGTTTTGAAAATATAACGGGATAAAAAATTATAAAAGGAATAACATATGTAATGACCAAATTCAAAATATAAAGGAAGGTTTGTATGGAAGAAGTAAAAACCCCGGATATACCCGAAAGCAAAGCGGAAGACGTTAAGGCAAGCGGAGGGATAACCACCAAATCCGACGAGGGGCGGATCCACGCCCTGATTATCGCAGGTCTTGTGGAGGGGCATTACGCCGCCTCCGACCAATCAAAAACCACAAAATACGAACAATGTATCCCCACCTTAGTGGCGGTGGAGGAAAGCGACGAAATCGACGGGCTGTTACTGCTCTTAAACACCATCGGCGGGGATGTGGAGGCGGGGCTTGCCATAGCAGAACTCATTGCCGGAATGACAAAGCCCACCGTCTCCCTTGTGTTGGGCGGGGGCCATTCCATAGGGGTTCCCCTTGCGGTTTCGACAAAGAAATCCTTTATCGTGCCTTCTGCCACTATGACCTTGCATCCGGTGAGAACCAACGGGCTGGTTATAGGCGTCGCCCAGTCCTTTGAGTATTTCAACCGTATGCAGAACCGAATTATCCGCTTTATAACCTCCAACTCAAAGGCCAAAGCTGAGGAGCTGTATAAACTTATGATGAAAACCGACGAAATGACCACCGATATAGGCACCGTCATAGAGGGCAACGAGGCGGTGAACATCGGTCTTATCGACGAGGTGGGGAGCCTTGGGTCTGCCATAGCCGCCCTTAAGGATATGATAAGGCAGGAGAGGGAAAAGAAGGGAAAAGAAACAGGCATGTGATTTTTTTAATTATTAAGAAATAATTAGACGGATTTTGTCTTGACAAACAAATAAAGGGATTATATAATAAAAAAAGAAGTGATTATGTCAACCGAAAGGGGAGGGCTTATGACAAAATCGAAATTTGTCAAAACGATTGCGATTATTATAAGTCTTTCCCTTATTATGGTTTTGCTGCCTTCAAACGGACAGGCCGAAAACAAAGCGGGGGACATTGACGGGGACGGGGACGTGGACTACGACGATGCCTATCTCATCTTCAACTATGTGGCGGGTACCGGCACCCTTGAGCTTTCCCAGCTGGATTGCGCCGACATCGACGGCGACGGCAGGATAACCATAGGGGACGCGGCTCAGGTGTTTCACTATGTGTCGGGTTATTTTTCGGTCCTACCCTATATGCCAAAGGGGAACGGAAGGTTAGTAATACTGTCCTATCCCGACAAAACCGAGTATATCGAAGGGGAAAACCTTGATATGACGGGTTTTGAATTGGCGGTGGAATATGAAAACGGTCAGACGGAGACTGTCACCGGCTACACCTATTCCGGCTTTTCGGCGGGAACGGGGGTAAAAATCATCGTGGTAAGCTATCAAACCGCCAAAACCGCCTTTATTGTCACGGTTTACCCCGTAAACATTACGGCAATCGAGATTACCACCCCTCCGGTAAAGCTGGTTTACAACAGGGGGGAATCCCTTGACCTTACCGGACTGAAGGTTTCAGCCATTCTTGCGGACGGAAGGAAGGTGATTGTAAATAATTATATCGTAAGCGGATATGAGTCAACCCCTGGCACCTGTACGATTACGGTAAGCTACCGGCTTAAAAAGACCTTTTTCACCGTTACGGTGAAGTAAAAAGCCGGACTTTTCGGAAATTTTACCTATTAAATCTAAGCAAGTGACAAAAAAATATTAACACAACAAGTAACAAATATGAATTTCATTACCCTTTTTTTAATATTTTGCTTGACAAAACTGCATGGAAATGTTATACTCAACATTGATTAATTAGGATATTATTCCTAAAAAAACGAAAGGAAGAAATACTTATGAGAAAATTCATGGCACTTGCGCTTTCCGTTATGCTTGTAGCCACGTGTTTTGTCGGGTTGATCACCTCGGCGGCGGACGACGGTTTTAAAATTTCGGCCTCCGCACCCGCAGATGTCACCGCAGGTGGAACATATGATCTCGTACTGACCATCGACAGCCTTCCCACTCTCGGAGCCGGAGAGGTTGTCAGTGCGATAGCCCTCAAAGTCGGCTATGACAAGGATTACGTAAGCGTTGTCAAAAAACAAGGCAAGTCTGCCGACTTTTCGACAACAGTGGATGATGTTGAAGACATCGTTTCTGTTGAGGAAAATTATGTTGACATAACCTTCATGGACTACGACTTCAGCGGCAAGTTTGCAGTCGGCGACACCATTACTCTTAAGTTCACCCTTAAAGAAACAGCTTTGTCCTATGTGAAGTTTGACTTTACCGTTTATGAAGTCGGCTACGCCGTAGGTGAAGCCATGATGGACTTCATTGACGGCACAGGCGTGGGTTGTCAGGTGAAGATTGCCAAGAATCCTGACCTTTCCACTCTTGAAAGCTACTTTGATATCGACGATTTTATACTTGTAAACAAGGACAACGGCTCCCTTCAGAACGAAGGTTTTTCCGAAGATATCGCCTACAAGTTCCAGGATTACTGTGACGGCGAATTCTTATACGGCGCTGTTGTGGCATTGATCGACCCCATTGGGTCATCCACTTCCAACGGCAACGGCAACAGTACCAACATAAGACTTTGGTTCCGTACCAATAAACAGGCTACTGTTTATACTACTTTCCTTGATATAAGCTTTGCCGGTTACACCAACGATCCTGTACTCCTTCAGAAGGTTAACACCTCCCTGACCGAAAACAAAGCCGCTGCCGATCCTGTCGACACTTCAGCCATTGAAGTTGAAAGCGTTGCGGAGGTTGGCTACTGGTTTGTTCAGTATAAGATCCCCCTCAGCCAGATAAGCGCTAACAACTCCTTCGATTATTACGTTACCCTTTCCAACGGCAAACAGGATGCCGGAACAACCCCTGAAATTAAGAACAACGCTTTGATTTACCCCGCTGTTCCCATTGACGAAACAGCTCGCCTTGCCAACTTCCCCTACAATAAGTGGGCTGACACCGCTATTGAAGTGAGCTTGAAGGGCGTTCAGGTTGAAGGAGACGTTAAGTACAATTATCCTTCCCTGGCAAAGCTTGTTGACGGCGTTTATGCCGACGATGCTACCGAATTTTCGGATTCCCGCCTTGTAAGCTTCCAGTGGGAAAACTTCAGCAAGGACGAAGGCGCCCAGAACGGCACCAAGGAATTCTCCCTCATACTTGACCTTGCGGAAGAAAAACTGGTAACCGGCGTTAAACTCGGCGCATACAAAGATCTCAATTCCTACATAAATCTCCCCGGCGTTAAGATTTATCTTTCCAACGACGGCGTAAACTATGTTTCAATGCAGAACGCCGGCTGGGCTTCAACGGTAACCGGTCTTGTTGACGCTACCGAAAGAACCAGTGGTCTTAAAGGCGGTTGCACCCTTTCGGTTAACTGGGCGGTCAGAGCTTTGCTTAAAGCCCGTTATGTAAAAGTTGTGCTTACCATGGATGACGAATGGGTATTCCTTTCCGAATTCGAAGCCATCACCGCCGCGGAGGGCACAGGCGCCCCCGTCGATCAGGTAAGGCTTTCCGGCGTAAACACCAAACTGGTAAACGAATGCGTCGTTATTCTTACCGACAAAATCGGCACCCTGCCTCTTGCGGTATACGACGAAGAAACCGATAAATATTCCTACCCCACAGGCGATTTCGGCTTAGTGGGCGGCGGCAACTGGACCTGGTGCAGATGGGATGCCGACAAACAGGCATATGTGGTTTACAAGAATGAAGTGAACCCCTATCCGTGGCCCGGTGACAGAACCGGCGAAGTAACCGTTCCCGATGGGGAAATCCTTATAGTTTCCATTTCCAACGGACAGATTCCCGCCGACTTCACTGCTGATAAGTGGATACTCAGATTCCTAGAAGTAGGCACCGAACTCCACGTTTACAATGACATTATCACAATCGGTAAGACCGTTGAAGGCAAACCCCAGCGTATATTCACCTTCACCGCTCCCGATTATCCCGCTGCCGACACCACCAAAGATATCGGTATCATGGCAGTTAACGAAATGAACTTTGAAGGCATCACCGTTATCCACACCACCGGTACTTACAACGGAGCATGGAGAAACGCCACCCTTCTTGAGTATAATTCCGCAAAGGACGCTTTCGAAGTTAAAGCCGTTTATGCTTCCAGCGGTACCGGTCCCAACTGGATCATAGGCGAAAATCAGATAGTTGTGGAATCCAACACCGGTAATGACTGGCCTACCATCACCGCTAACCCCAATGGCGACGAATGGTGGTATGATGCGACTAATGCATGGGGAACCCTTTACAGCGAATGCCCCAACTTTATCAATGCAAAGAACGGCGCATGGTACAATAACATAGGCAGCATGAAGGTCGGCGAATTCTACAGTCTTGTGGGATTTGATCTTGATAATCCCGCCGTCATCGCCAACTATGTAATTGATCCTTCCTATGACTACATAACCTTCAATGACGAATACGCTACCTATACCTACCTCACTCTTATAGAAGAAGACCCGGGTGAAGAATCCTCCGAAGAACCCTCCGAAGAACCCTCCGAAGAACCCTCCGAGGAACCCTCCGAAGAGCCTTCTGAAGACGAATCCTCCGGCGAAGAACCCTCCGGCGGATATGACTTCCTCGAAAACGCTTCCGGCGTTGCGGTTAACGAACCGGTAACCGGTGAATCGGTACGTATCTTCACCACCAACGAAGCCCTTGCCGACAGCAATACCAAGTGGTCTGTCAATGTACTTCTCAAGAAGACCGCCGACGGTATATATGAAGTGGTAAGCGTTACGGCAGGAAACGGCGAAAACTATGCCGGAACCCTGGGTGAAAACGAAATCCTTCTGGCGGTACACTCTTCCACCAGCGATCCCGACCAAGCCGGATCATTCCCCAACGTTTACGGCACACTTGCTGCTTTAGCTCTTGAAGCCGGCGATAAACTCAATATCGTTGGCATAGACGAAGGCGACATTACCGTACTTGAGGTTATTGTGGAACCCGCCGAAGAATCCTCCGAAGAACCCGCCGAATCCTCCGAAGAAAACCCCGCCGATACCGGCGACGCAGGCTTCGTAGCGCTCGGAATCATCGCTGTTATCGCAGCAGCCGGCGTACTCGTAATCAGAAAGAAAAAATAATAAAACCTAAATAGCATAAACAGACAGCCTTCGGGCTGTCTGTTTTTTCGCTTGCATAATTCGACAGAAAGGCGGAAATCACAATGCCTTACGACTTTCGGGGTAGGGGTCAGCCGAAAGCTGACGGATGAGGGGTCGCGGTCAATTCATGGGAAAGAAGTAAAATGAAATTCACCGCTTACACTGTGGATAAATTTTTATACAACCGCTTTTTTCGAAAGCAGTCTGCAAAGGCCTATAACCGGCAGGGATAATATATACCACAAAACCGAATAACCTATGCATATCTGCCCCTTGAAATTCAGGGGAAGCTTGGAATAGTCCCAAACCTTAAGCTTCAGCTTTCTGTTAACGATAAAACCGGTTATAAGTTCAATACCCGTAATAACCGCAGTAGATAACACACCCCGCTTGTACAGACTCATTTTGCCTGTCTTTTTAACCCTGTTGCAAAGCAGATCTATTATATATAGGCATATCCCCCCGTCAATGAACATGGAAACATGGCTTTTTTTCCGGTACATCAGCTCCATCAGTACATAAACACACCCGCCGGTAAAGAACAATATAATAAATCTCAATATATTTTTACGCATAATATGCCTCCGAATTTTAAAATAAACGGCTGCAAATACTATGCGTAGATGTTTATTATTTTATGCTTAAATAATCCGACAGCACATATCCCAAAAGACCGTTGTACCTTACAGTGTACCAACCCTTGTCAAGAGACAATACCTCAAGAAATGATTTATCGGGTATTTGCCCTAAAATCCGGGAATTCAGGGAGGGCTTGCACCGCAGATTCAGCCTTTTGCCTTTGGTGTTTGCATAGGCTTTCTTGACTTCCTGTATAACCTCTTCATTTTTAATCCCGGATTGTGCCGTTGTCCGGGGGATTGAAGATTGTTGGATATTTAAAAGATGTGCTTTTTCATTGTCTTTGGCAGTGTTTTCGGTTATATTATTTTCGTTGCCTGTAATGTTATACAATTCGGGTATAACTTTCCTTGTCAGCCTGCCTTCCTCGTCAAAATATTCGGTTACGGACAAAGTAAGATTGCAGGCAATTGCCTGAAGATTGTTTTTAATCCATTCGCAGTCATCCGGGTTGTCGCGGTAGCCCGCCTCGATGATAAGAGCGGGAGCTTTTGTTTTATTAAGCTCCACAAAGCTGGTGTTGGGTATAATATTAACCGTTCCGGGACGGGGGTACAGGGTTTTGAGATTCCTGCAGAACACCTCCGCCGCCTTTTTCCCCTCCGCCGAAGGCTGATAGTAATATATGTTCACCCCCCTCAGGCTTCCCTCATTCCCTATTCCGGCGACGGCGGTATGGATTGCAAGATGAAGGTTATGGCGTGTTTCATTGGAATGGGCGGCGGAAGTCCCCGCCGTCATCTTCGGCTTTTTACGGACAAAGGCGATGCTTGCCGCCTGCAACAGGGGCTCCATAAAGTCGGCGATAATCCCCGTATAATAGCTTTCGCTATTTGAATTGTTGTAAAACCTGTTGTAATCCTTCGTCGAAGGACTTAGATAAACCGATGCCATCTGGTCAACTCCTTTATAACAGTATATTTCTTTAAAAATAAATATGTTATTTGAAGAAAAGTGTTGACAAAACCTAAAAACTGTGATAAAATACCCAAGGTAAAAAGAAGAAGAACGTTGTTCTCACCCGCCGCAACAGCAGGCGCGGTCAATAAGCATTTACTTAACAGGGTATGTTTGTTGTAATGTGGGAATTTCGTTCCCGCATTTTTATTTATTTTCAGCTTTCCTAAATTTATGGAGGTGTTTAATATCAGTAAAAAAGCGTTAATCAACGAGGAAATCAGATCGGCCGAAGTACGGGTAATCGACAGCGAGGGAAACCAGCTGGGGATACTCAAACTGCAGGAAGCGATAAGAATCGCCGAAAACGCAGGTCTTGACCTTGTTGAAATCGCGGCAATGTCAAAGCCGCCCGTATGCAAGATTATGGATTACGGCAAGTACCGTTTCGAACGGGAAAAAAAGGAAAAGGAAAACCGTAAAAAGCAGCAGATCGCGGAACTTAAAGAATTACAGCTCACCTGCAACATCGGCGATCATGATTTCAAAACAAAGGTCAGCCATGCCCAGCGGTTTTTAACCGCCGGCAACAAGGTGAAGGTGCTTGTAAAATTTAAGGGACGGGAAATGGCTCATACCGAACGGGGCGAAATACTCCTTCAACGCTTTTTTGATGCCTGCAAGGAACTGGGGCAAACCGAAAAACCCCCTGTCCTTGAAGGGCGGAACATGATATTACTTATAAATCCTTTAAAATCGAATACTAATTTGAAAGGAAATAAAAAAGATGGGAAAAATCAAGACTCACAGAGCCAGCGCGAAGCGCTTTAAACTTACTGGCACCGGTAAGATTAAAATGAATCGTCCCGGCCATCGTCATAATCTTGGTATAAAGACACCCAAGAGAAAAAGAATGTTACGCAAAGCAAGCTATGTCGGCGCTGCAAGAATGGCCGACCTTAAGCGTATGCTGCCTTATTCTTAAGATTACGGAGGAAATATAAATGGCAAGAATTAAAGCTGCGTTAATGACCCGTAAAAGAAGAAAGAAAATACTTCGTGCCGCAAAAGGCTACTGGGGCGCAAAAAGTAAGCATTTCAAGATGGCCAAACAGGCCGTAATGAAATCCGGCAACTATGCATTTGTTGGAAGAAAACAGAAGAAAAGAGATTTTCGCGCCCTTTGGATAACCCGTATATCTGCCCAGTGCAAGCAAAACGACATTAACTACTCAAAGTTTATGTGCGGGCTTAAGAGAAGCGGTATAAACATCAACAGAAAAATGCTTGCGGAGCTTGCGGTTAGCGATAAAGAGGCTTTCAAGTCCCTTGTTGAGAAAGCAAGACAAGCCCTTTAAGTCTGGTGCAAAGTAAATCTTCGCACAATGCGAAGGGAGGGAAATAAAATGGCTGAAATTAAGGTTAAGGAAAATGAATCTATAGATAGCGCGCTTAGAAGATTTAAGCGGTTATACCTGAGAAGCGGCGTTCAGGCCGAACTCAGAAAAAGGGAACATTACGAAAAACCCAGCGTTAAACGCAAAAAGAAATCCGAGGCAGCAAGAAAAAGAAAACACAAATAAGATTTGGGGCTGATTACAGCCCTTTTTCTTTTCGTAAAGCCTTCCCCTTGAGGGGAAGGTGGCAGCCGCAGGCTGACGGATGAGGGGCAGCCCCGGCAATATGGAAGTGAAGTGTAATAAAATATACGGTTACCGCTACGGGTTATATCCATCCGGATGGTGATAAATCTATTGACACATCCTGTTTTTTCAGGGTATAATATTTCCAAAAGGAAGGATAAAAAATGAACATAAAAGACATTCTCGCTCGTCTGGACCACACCAATCTGAAGCAGACCGTTACCTTGGATGATATAAAACGCACCTGCGACGAGGGAATCTTGTATAACACCGCAACAATCTGCATTCCCCCCTGCTTTGTCAGGCAGGCATCCGATTATGTAAATAATAAAATAAAAGTCTGCACCGTAATCGGCTTCCCCAACGGTTATCAGACCACAAAGGTAAAATGCTTTGAGACTTCCCAGGCAGTAAAGGACGGAGCCGACGAAATCGATATGGTAATAAACCTTTCTTACCTTAAAACAAACCCCGAAACGGCAGTCAGGGAAATAAACGAAATCAAAGAGGCAGCGGAGGGTAAAACCCTTAAGGTTATTATAGAAACCTGCCTTTTGACCTATGAGGAAAAGCTGACCGCCTGTAAAATCCTTTCGGAATCCAAGGGGGATTTTATCAAGACCTCAACGGGGTTTTCCACCGGCGGTGCCACTTTAGAGGATATAAAACTCCTTGTTCGGCACTGCAAAGGCAAAAGGGTAAAAGCCGCCGGCGGAATTAAAAGCCTTGAGGATGCGGTACAATTTATCGAAGCGGGTGCCGACAGGTTAGGTTCATCGGGACTTATCAGGCTGGTGAAGGAGGCAAATTATGTCAACTGATACATTATTGGATATAGCAAGGGAAGCGGCGAAAAAAGCCTATTCCCCTTATTCAGTCTTTGGAGTGGGGGCGGCTCTGAAATGTAAAAACGGCAAAATTTATACCGGCTGCAATATCGAAAATTCCTCCTTTTCCGCCACCGTCTGCGCCGAAAGAACGGCTTTTTATAAGGCTCTTTCCGAAGGTGAAAGGGAATTTGAAATGATTGCCGTCGTAGGCGGAAGGGAAGGGAATTTCGAAAAGGAGTGTACCCCCTGCGGCATCTGCCGTCAGGTTATGGCGGAATTCTGCGGAAAGGATTTTGTCATTATTACCACAAAAAATAAATATACTCTGGAACAGCTTTTACCAAAAGCGTTTACGTTTAATTTGTCCGATTAGACTGTATTGCAATCATAGTGCTCCATAGGGAGCGTCCTCTTGCTACGCAGGGATTACATATATAACTCTTTAAAGAAATGTGGGTAACCTTCAAATCAGCCTCCCTTGTGCAAAGGGAGGTGTCACAGCGAAGCTGTGACGGAGGGATTGTCACCCACCGAAGGTAATTTCATCCACAGTGTAAGCTGTAGATTACATCTGGCTTCTCTTTCGGATATGCGGCACTATCCCTCATCCACCGCTTGCGCGGTCTCCCTTCCCCTCTGGGGGAAGGCTTTTTTGTCAATCCGCTGCAACTGCATAACGCTATAATAAAAATATCTACCCCCTGCCGTACTTCCGATATACAACGATTAAAACAAAACCTTGTATAAAAAAGCCGAAATGCTTTGCATTTCGGCTTTTACGTTTATCGGCTTATCTGTATTTTGCTCTGGGTTTATAATGGGTATGCAGCAGTTCGTGGGCTTTGTGGCTGTTGGGGGAACCGAGGAATTCATCATACAGCTTCTTAACCGACTTATTCTGATGGGATTTGCGGATGGTTTTCGCCTCATCTTCGGTATACAGCGCTTTTGCCCTCAGTTCCTTGGGGTTGATGTAGCACAGCTCGGTGGCGTTTATAATGGGCTGGCCGCCGCCGGTGATACAACCGCCGGGACACCCCATGATTTCAATGAAATCATACTGCTTTTCGCCGGCTTTTATGGATTCCAGAAGCCTTGACGCATTTCCCGTACCGTTGGCAACCGCAATACGGACGGTTCTGCCGTCCAGGTCGACTTCGGCTTCCCTTACGCCTTCCAGGCCTCTTACGGAGGTTAAGTTTACATTATTCAGCTCTTTGCCGGTTACCACTTCGTAAACGGTGCGGAGGGCTGCTTCCATAACCCCGCCGGTAACGCCGAAGATAACGGCGGCGCCGGTGGATTCGCCCATAAGATCGTCGAAATCCTCATCGGGGAGTCTGACAAAGTCTATACCCGCGGTGCGGATCATTGCGGCAAGCTCCCTGGTGGTGATAACCGCGTCCACATCCTGCATATCGTCACGGGAAAGTTCGGACCTTTGGGCCTCGTACTTCTTGGCGGTACAGGGCATTACCGACACCATGTAAATCTTTTTGGGGTCGATACCGTTCTTTTCGGCATAGTAGGACTTGACAAGAGCACCGCCCATCTCGTGGGGGGATTTGCAGCTGGAAAGGTTGGGTATGAATTCGGGGTAGAAGGTTTCGCAGAAGTTGATCCAGCCGGGGGAGCAGGAGGTTATCATGGGTAACACCCCGTTGTTGGTAAGCCGGTCGATAAGCTCGTAGCCTTCCTCAATTATGGTAAGGTCTGCGGCGAAGTCGGTGTCAAATACCTTGTCAAAGCCCAGCCTGCGCAGGGCGGCGGCAAGCTTTCCGGTTACTCTTGTCCCCACGGGGAGACCGAATTCCTCGCCCAGTGCGGCGCGTACCGCCGGGGCGGGCTGTACCACCACATGAAGGTCGGGGTTGGATAACGCTTCCCAAACCGCCTTGGTGGAATCCTTTTCATGGAGAGCGCCGGTGGGGCAGGCAATTATACACTGACCGCAGGCGATACAGGGGGAGGAAGCAAGGGGCTTTTCAAACACGCTTCCCACATGAGTTTTCATACCCCGTTTAATCACATTTATTGCGCCGATATTCTGAACATCGTTGCACACGGCGATACAGCGGCGGCAGAGGATACATTTGGAATTATCCCTTACGATGGAGGGGGATATATCGTCGATTTCCGATTCGGTTTTGGGTCCGTCATAGGGGAAGTCCCTTACGCCGTACTCGTTGCTAAGCTGCTGAAGTTCGCAGTTGCGGTTGCGTATGCAGCCGGTGCATTCCCGGTTGTGGTTCGAAAGCAGAAGTTCAAGGTTTATCCTTCTCGCCTTTCTGATGGTGGGGGTGTTTGTTTTAATATTCATGCCTTCGGAAACCGGAAGCACGCAGGCGGCCTGAAGACCTCTGCCGCCGCCTTCCACAAGGCACATACGGCAGGCGCCCAGTTCCTGAACGTCTTTAAGATAGCAAAGGGTGGGTATGTTTATTCCGGCTTCCCTTGCGGCTTCCAATACCGTATAGTCGGCGGGGACGGTTACTTTGATGCCATCTATTGTCAGATTAACTTTATCCATTGACTTTTCCTCCGTTATTTCTTGCTGATGGCACCGAATTTGCAGACTTCAAAGCAGGTGCCGCACTTAATGCACTTGGACTGGTCTATTACATATGGGGATTTAAGCACTCCCGAGATGCAGCCCACCGGGCATTTCTTGGAACACAGCGAACAGCCCTTGCACTTTTCGGGGTCTATGGTATATACCGCCAAAGCCTTGCAGTGGCCTGCCGGGCAGCGTTTTTCGTAAACATGGGCTTCATATTCGTCCCGGAAGAATTTGAGGGTTGCAAGGACGGGGTTGGGGGCGGTCTGGCCTAATCCGCAAAGGGAGGTAGCCCTCACGGTGTTGGCAAGCTCCTCAAGCTTTTCGATATCCCCCGGTTCCCCCTTGCCTTCGGTGATTTTGGTGAGAATGTCCAGCATTCTCCGGGTGCCGATACGGCAGGGGATACATTTGCCGCAGGATTCGTCAACTATAAAGCCGAGGAAGAACTTCGCAATGTCAACCATGCAGTTGTCCTCGTCCATGACTATCATACCGCCGGATCCCATCATACAGCCGATGGAGGTGAGGGTGTCATAGTCAACGGAGGTGTCTATAAGGGACGCGGGTATGCAGCCGCCGGAAGGACCGCCGGTCTGTACCGCTTTGAATTTCTTACCGTTGGGGCAGCCGCCGCCGATTTCCTCGATTATGGTGCGAAGGGGGGTGCCCATGGGGATTTCCACAAGGCCGGTGTGCTTGATTTTACCGCCCAATGCGAAAATCTTTGTTCCCTTGGATTTTTCGGTACCCATGGAGGCAAACCATTCCGCGCCGTTTAATATAATCTGGGGAATGTTGGCATAGGTTTCCACGTTGTTTATTAGGGTGGGTTTTCCGAAAAGGCCCTTAACCGCCGGGAAGGGAGGTCTGGGTCTGGGTTCGCCCCGGTTGCCCTCGATGGAAGTCAGAAGGGCGGTTTCCTCGCCGCAGACGAAGGCGCCGGCGCCGAGCCTTAATTTTATATCAAAGCTGAAATCTGTTTCGAAAATGTTTTTGCCCAAAAGCCCGTATTCGTGGGCCTGGTCTATGGCTATCTGCAAACGCTTAACCGCTATGGGGTATTCGGCGCGGACATAGACATATCCTTCATCCGCACCCACGGCGTAGCCGGCTATGGTCATTGCTTCAAGCAGCGCATGGGGGTCGCCTTCAAGGACGGATCTGTCCATGAATGCGCCGGGGTCACCTTCGTCGGCGTTGCATACCACATATTTTTTATCCGAAACCGCAGCCGCGGTAAACTGCCACTTTTTCCCGGTGGGGAAGCCGCCGCCGCCTCTGCCCCTCAGACCGGAGGCCAAAACCACGTCGATTACGTCCTTGGGGGTCATTCCGGTGAGCACCTTGCCCAGAGCTTCGTAACCGTTCATGGCTATGTATTCGTCGATATTTTCGGGGTCTATGACGCCGCAGTTACGCAATGCCACCCGCTTCTGACTTCTGTAAAAGGCGGTATCGTTGAGTGACGTTGCCTTGTCCGCCGTAGCTTCGCCGGTATCGTGGTAAATCAGGCGGGTTACTGGGCGGCCTTTAAGCAGGTGTTCCTCCACGATTTCGGGTATGTCGGCAGCGGTAACCCTTGAGTAGAACACTCCTTCGGGGTAAACGATCATAATGGGGCCCAGTTCGCAGAGACCGAAACAGCCGGTGCGGACCAATTTGATTTCTTCCGAAAGTCCCTTGTCTTCCAGTTCCTTTACAAGGGCTGCCCTTATGCTATCGCTGCCGGAGGAGGTACAGCCGGTACCTGCGCAGATGAGAATATGTGAACGTATCATGTATTAATCCTCCGTTTATATTTTTGAGCTGCCGATGGTGTATTCGGTGACGACTTTTCCGCCCTTTATATGTTCGGCAACCACTCTTTTTGCTTTTTCGGGTGTCATTTTCACATAGGTCACTTTTTCCTTCCCGCTTTCGAACACCTCGATTACGGGTTCGAACTGACATATGCCTATACAGCCGGTCTGGGATACGGTGGCTTTGTCGCCGAGTCCCTGGGAAGAAATTTCCTCTAAAAGTGTTTTAAGTACCGGCCTTGCTCCTGCCGCAATACCGCAGGTAGCCATACCGACGACTATGCGAATATCGTTTTCGCCTTCACGAAGCGCCATTTTTGACTGCATGTGCTGTCTGATTTTGGCAAGTTCCTCTAATGATTTCATTACAATAATCCTTTCGGTTTATTTTATATTTTTATTTTTCATAATCGGCGTATTGTTCCTCAAGGTATTCCCTTATCCAGTTTATAACCTCCGGATTGTCAAGGGGGATGTCCTTAAGGGTTTTTCTTAAAATGTTTGTGTCCAGCTCAACCCTTCCTTTTTCAAAGGTATGGGTGTATATAAAATTTGTTATTCCGAGCCCCTGGACAAGTGCGCATACAGTGGACACGATATCCCCCATGGGGGTATAATCAATGGAATTTTTATAAAACAAAGCAGTAACGGTGGTGCCGTGGTTCGACGGATTGTCGGTTTCGGAAAGACTCTGTATCGACAGAAATCCCCCCGTCTGTTCGGCGGCCTGCTTAAAGAAGGGGATTCCCAAACCCACCTTCCGGGTGGTGCGGGTGGTGAAGAAGGGGTTTTCCACCCTGTTCAGGGTGTCCCTGTCCATACCGGACCCGTCGTCTTTTATGGTTATAGTAAGCTGATTATTGCTTTCCTCAAGGGTTATTTCCAGGTTTTTCGAATTTGCCGAAAGGGAGTTCTGGGCAATATCAAGAATGAACAGCGACAATTCTTTCATTTATAATTTACCTTTTAGATAGCCGAAAAGCCCTTTCCGTTTTTCCCCCGAACCGCTTCTTTCGGGTATGTCAAGTTCTATATAATTTTCCGCTTCGCTTATGTCGTTAAGACTGTGGGCGTCGGAATTCTGTAATATGATTTTGCTTTTCAGTACCGGGTTTTTATCTAAAAAGTCCTTGGGATTCACACGTTTTGAAAGCTCAATGCAGTTAAATTCCGGCTTGTCGGGGAATATGCCCAAGATTGAAATTATTCCGTTGGATTCCTTGTCCGCATGGGCGGGAAAGCAGACACCGTTGTGGCTGATTACAAGGTTATAGGCAGCCTCAAGGGAAAGGGAAGTGGCGTTGGGAAGCAGGTATTGTTCGGTCCCCACTATTTCGTCAATGTCGTTTAGTATATACTGGTTGCCGAAAATTTCGGGACGGTTTTTTATTTTAGAACGGTAGTTGTCAAGCTCCACGCTGAAATTATAACCGTCAAGCAGGCTTTCGAAAAGGCAGACCATATGGATTTCCTCCGAGGTGGTAAGCTCGGTTCCGGCTATCGGGATAATATTCAGCCTTTCGCAGGCTTTGAAAAAGGAGGGACAGTTGCGTAACGAATTGTGGTCGGTAAGGGCAATTATATCCAGCCCCTTTATCTTTGCCATCCCGGCGATGTTGTTTACCGTCATGTCGTCGTCGCCGCAGGGGGAAAGGCAGGAATGTATATGAAAGTCGTAATACAGCCTAATCATTTGAAATGCTGCCTAAATTCAGGCAGGTTTCATAAACGGGCTTTGCGGTGCGTAAAATGCATATTTCCTTTTCCCTTGCGGTGGAAATAAATTCCTCGTCAAGGACGGCGTTTTCGCAGATTACCACGCAGGCAAGGTCTATAAGGGAGGCAACCGCCAGCACGTTAAGGTTTGTCATAATGGTAAGCCAGCCGAAACCGGCTTTGGCGTTTGCCATTACCCAGCTTAACAGGTCGCCGGCGTAAAAGCCCTCTATTTCCTTTGATGTGTCGCCGGAGGATATGACTTCGAATCCGGCTTTATTCATTAACTCGCCTACTGTCATAGTTACCCGCCTTTTAAGGTTCGTTGTTTTTTAATACCTCTTTCAGCTTTTCCCTCATTACCGCAATGCATTCCTCATACTTTGCGTTACCCTTAACCACGTCTTCGGCGAAGGCGCGGCAGGTGGGGGCGCCGCAGGACCCGCAGTCCAGTTCGGGGAGGGTGGCAAACACCCTTTCGATATCCGACATAAGCTTCATTGCCTGCTTCCGGTCGGAACCCAAGGAGGAAACCGCCTTGTATTCCCCGTCGAATACCAGCCCTAATTCGTCGGGGTACCCGACTTCGGAATTGCTTTCGGGGGGCTTGTTCTGGGAAACCGGGAGATAGCGTTTTATATTGCGGAGCCTTACCCGGGCTATGTAGGGGTTTTCCACCGCCAGCACTCCCCCCACGCAGCCGCCGCTGCAGGCGAGCAGTTCCACAAAATCAAGATTGCGGTAAACCGCGGTGTCTATATCTTCCAAAACCTTTATAATATTTTCAATACCGTCGGCGGCAAGATAATGGTCGTTCATAAGGGCGGAGGATTCCCCGCCGCTGATAGCCCAGCCTACGCCTATCATTCCCGTTCTGGAATAGGGAACGGGAGTGGTTTTCTTTTTCATGACATTCAAAAGCTCGAAATACACGTCGCTTATGGCCATGACCATGTCCAGGTTGCTTTTCGTTCCCGCCAGATGGTTTTTGACGTAGCTAACCTTTGCGGGGCAGGGGGAGATGAACACGACGCAGATATCCTCGTCCTTCAGTTCAGGGTGATTCTTTTTCGCCCTTTCCCTTGCCATTTTCCCGGCTAACTCAATGGGAGGAAGTATGGGAATCAGATTTTTCACAAGGGTGGGGAACCTGAGGGACACCAGCCGTACCACAACCGGACAGGCGGAGGATATGACGGGGGTGTGGATATCTTTCTGCTTTAGGTATCTCCGGGTGTATTCGGTAATAAGCTCGGCGGCGCAGGCCACCTCGAACACATCGTCAAAGCCTATGTCCAAAAGCCCCTGAAGGAGATAGTCAATGTCGTCAAGGTTTTCAAACTGCCCGTAAAGGGTGGGGGCGGGAAGGGCTATATTGTATTTATCCTTCGGCAGAGCCGAAAACCTGTCGAAAATCGCTTTTTTTGCGTTATGGGGGCATTGACGGATACATTCGCCGCAGTCAATGCACCGTTTGGAATCTATAACCGCATGTCCGTTCCGAATTCTTATGGCTTCGGTGGGGCAGCGTTTTAAGCAGTGCGTACAGCCCTTGCATTTTTCCACATCAAGGGAAACGGAATGCTTGTATTCAGCCATATGCACCTTCCTTTCGCGATTGTTTGGGCTATACCTTGACAGTCATTGTTATAACCGTTCCTTTTCCCAGGGCGGTTGTGATTTCCATTGAATCGGTATAGCGTTTCATATTGGGAAGTCCCATACCTGCGCCGAAACCCAAGGCACGGATGTTGTCGGGGGCGGTGGAATAGCCCTCTTTCATAGCAAGCGCCACGTCGGCAATACCCGGACCGTGGTCGGTGAGGACGATGACTATTTTATCTTCATAGATGAAAAGCTCCGCAACCCCGCCGCCGGCATGGATGACCATGTTTATTTCCCCTTCGTACATGGCGATGGAGGCTCTTTTTATTGTTTCCGGGGTAAATCCTATCCGGCGAAGTATCCGTTTTACCTGAATGGACGCTTCCCCGGCGGAGGTGAAGTTATTGCCGTCAACCTCGAACTTGTAGGACAAGCATTCCACGTCCAACTCATTCACCCGTTTTGCCGGTGAGTCCGGCGGCATACAGCAGACCGCAGGCTTCGTACATGCGGTGGGTTGTTTTCATAACCACAATACCCGACTGCTTCGCCAGTTCGATTATGTCCCCGGTAGGCATTTTGTTCCTTACGAACACCACGCACTTCATGTCCATCATGACCGCGGTGCGTATTGCCTGGGGGTTTACAAGACCGGTAAGTAAAACGCCCTGATTTTTCACGTAGGCAAGGACATCACTCATCATGTCGCTGCCGCAGGCGGAAAAAACGTCGTCGTTTGTAAACTCTTCGCAGCAGAGTATTTCTCCGTTTAGGACCAAAGCGATTTCCGAAATCTTCATAGTTTTTCCTTATTTATACTTTTCAAGAATACCCTTGATGTCGGAAGGCACAAGCCTGCCGTATACATCGCTGCCGATAACCATAACCGGCGCAAGACCGCAGCAGCCCAGGCAGCGGGTATCCTGAATGGTAAACTTGCCGTCGGGGGTGGTGCTGCCGGAATTGATTCCCAGCTCTTTTTCCACTTCCTCAAGGACGGCCTGAGCGCCCCTTACGTAGCAGGCGGTGCCGGTGCAGACGCTTATAACGTGCTCGCCTTTGGGTTCAAGGGAAAATTGGGCATAAAAAGTGGCGACGCCGTACACATCGGATACGGGTATGCCAAGGGATTCGGCGATAAAGTTCTGGGTTTCAAAGGAAAGATAGCCGTACAGCTCCTGGGCTTTCTGCATTATTGGCATTAAAGGTCCCGGAGTGTCCTTGAATTTTTCAATGAATTCCTTTAGTTCCTTATCCTTTAATTGTATTTGCTCGGGTGATAGTGCCATTTATATAGCCTCCTGAATATTTATGTTGCCGTACGGCAGAATCCGTACCAAGCAAGTATAGCACGATTTATAAAAAAATACAATAGAAAAAGCGAAAAATGTCGCTTGTTTTAGCTTAAATTTGCTTGTTATTTAATTCCTCTTATTTAATTATTTAGGAAAAAAAGAACTGGTGCCTTGCTTTGCATTATAAATGATGTATAATTATTGCGTATGAAAAAAATGTAAAAATTCACTCTGTTTTTTTGCTCCCGAAACCGTATATTAAATGAAGCAGCTTCAAAGGAAAGGGGCGGACAACGTGGCGCTTGACCCCGGGGTTATCGACGGGTATTTATCCGAAGTGAAGAAAGGAAACCGTGTCGCTTTTGAGGATTTATACCGGTATTCAAGGGAACTTTTTTATGTGTATGCCTTATCCGTCACCGGCGACCGGCTTTCTGCCGAGGACGCGGTGCAGGAGGTTTTTATTAAAATCTGGCTTAATGCCGCCAAATACAAACCCGGCAGAAACGGTCTTGCCTGGATTATAACCATAACCCGGAATGCCGCCGTTGACGAAAGGGAAAAGCGGCGTTCGCTGGTGATAAGCGACGAAATGTCGAAAAAAGGCATACGAAAAAGCCACGAAAATTCCGTGGCGGGCAATAACTATGTGGAGTTTATACTTAAAAGCCTGAAGCCTTCGGAACGGCAGGTTGCGGTTATGCATATCTACGGGGAATATACCATAAGGGAAATCGCAACCCTTCTTTCAATACCCCGCACCACCGCCCAATGGAGATACACCTCCGCCTTAAAAAAGCTTAAGGCGGCAATTATCAGGGAGGAAAATCCGAATGAGTGACAACAACCTTAAAGACAAAATAAAGACCGATATCGAAAACGAAGCGCAAAAGTACGCTCCCGACAATATGGAATATGTCTGGAAAGCCATTGAGGAAGCCAAAAAACCGAGCAGATTAAACAGGCTTTCCCTGATTGCCGCCTGTCTTACCTTCTGTATTTTAGCGGCGGCGGTTACCGGGATTGTGCTTAAGACCAACAAAGGCCTAAACACCGACACCAGCGGTACGCTCCACCCCGGAACTTCGGCTGAAGAAACCGTCACTTTCGCCGAGATGTACCCACAGCTTAAGGAATTCCCCGAAAACCGCAATACCTATATATCTTATAAAAACGAAAGCAGCTATTTTGTCAATGATGAAGTTGATTTCGGAAAATTATACAACTATTTACTGTCGCCCGGAACTTCATACCACCTAAAGGACGCACCGGAAAATCTCCCGGAGGAATACTGGGAATTACAACTGCGAAAAGACAGCACCGATTCTGATTACGAAAAATTTAGAGTATATTTTGACGGTCATTTTGCCTATTATGCCGGTGAGGACACCCGACCGGAATGGTTTTATAATAAACTATTATTTAAGGCTGAAAACGGGGCGAAAACCTTAGCCGAAGCTTATCCGGAAATTTATAATACCGACAGGTCCAAGCCGGATATTACAGTAAAACACTATAACGAAACCAGTGCAGTTTATGTTTACCGCAACACCGAAAAGGCAAAAACCGTATATGATTATGTGTTTAAGGACGGTTCCTTCGCCTGCTTTGAAACCACCTCCTTGAATTTGGATAGACCAAAGGCGAAAATAATTATAGGTACCGATGACATTGTGGTTGCAATTACGATACATTCCAACGGGCTTGTTAATTATTTAATCCAGTACGCCGACAAAACTAAAAAAGATTCCATCGGATTTTTCTATAATCCCGAAGGTTATGATTTTGAAATCTTCAATCCCGAACCCTCCGGTAGCTTCTTGGAGTATCACCCCGAATTTGAAACCCTCCCCGAAGGATATACCATAAGCTTTGCCTTAGGCGACTCCAACGAATTTACAGCCGTCCCGGAAGACAAGGCACAGCAGGTGTTTGAAACCCTGTTAAACCCCTCGGATGCTTTATATCTTAACGTCTCTTCGGCAGCACAAACCGGGAGTTATTTAACCATAAGGCTTACCGACCCGGAAGGAGAATTGAACTACACAATCATCTATAACTATAACGGGGTTTTCGAATTATGCGAATATATGGAGTGGTTTATTAACCCCGATGCAACGGAGACTGTATTGGCAACCCTTTTCGGGGAGGATTACAGCGAAATAATTTCCCCTCCTGACAGCGGGGAAGATTCGTGAAGTAACGGTTTGGATAATTTTTACGAACTCTTTGACTCCATCCCCCGGCAACATAGCGAATGGGAAGAAGACGGGATTAAATATTCCGTGGATATCTATTATGAATATTGCATCTTCAGCCTGTTAAGGATTAATCCTGAACCGGAAAATGAAATCTCCTCTTATGAACATTATACCTTATTATGATTATTATTACACCGGTAATGCCGAAGAAGTTAATGAACTGCTTTATGAAGTTATGCTTGAAGGGGAAACCCCTGTTCCGGACTAAACGTTGGCTGAAAGACACCCCGAATATTCCGCTTTACCCGAAGGAGCAAAACTGTCCCGCTCTTATCCGCGGATGGAATTTGCAAGCGAAGACGCCAAAGCCGAATTTGAAATAATCGGAGGTGTAATTGATGGGGAATATATTGACCCCACGGACGAAATCGTTGAATACAAAATAACCGAAGAAACGGAATTTTGGCTGTTGACCGCCCATGTAATGATGTCGTATAAGATATTGTATGAGGACTTTAAAAAAACGACCTGCTTGATTTGTATTTGTAATTTGGGTTGACAAGGAAGGCAGCCTGCTTGCCATAAGCGAAGCCTGCTGGGGCTGATAAGGCAACCGTCAAACCGCCGGAAAAACTCCGGCGGTTCAGACTGAAGACAAATGAGGTATTGGAAACGGAAAACCGACCAATACCTCGTAATTTTTATACAGTTACCCGGATTTTCCTGCCAAAGCCAAAAAGCAGCAAAATGAACAAAGGGTCAGACATTAAAAGTCCGTTCTTTTTCTTCCATTTGGCAAGCTTTTTCAAATTCATGCATGCAAAA